>Ga0208792_1000117_pt1 | contig 34015 bp, 50 predicted proteins | sample 14_taG_FD_184087 | JGI IMG/M metagenome (GOLD analysis project Ga0208792, IMG submission 184087) | Marine viral communities from the Subarctic Pacific Ocean - 14_ETSP_OMZ_AT15311 metaG (SPAdes) (version 2) | ecosystem: Environmental > Aquatic > Marine > Oceanic | place: Pacific Ocean | collected...
AGACGGATGTTAACGTGCCAGCCTGCCATCGGTGCCATCTCAGGGTACTCGTTACCTTCCTCGTCAGTCAGCATAGTGCCTGTAGGCTCCTGTAGCGTCCCTACAACGTCGATAGCGTAGTCATGGCTATGAGTCACCATGTAGGGATCACCGTCCTCTACCTGCGTTTCTACGCCTTCCTCGTCCACGTTAGTTATGTAGTCCTGTCGGTAGAACGCAGACAATACGGTAGGCATATCTGACTCAGCCGATAGTCGTAGATAGAAGTCACGCTTTGGTGCTTCGATAATTACTTCTTCTGTCATGATGTTAGATCCTGTAGTTGTGCGTTAGTCAGGCGACGTGGGTAGTATTTGATGGACTTGATGTGGCCGTTAAATATTGTAGAGGCTAAACCATCTTGTCTTCGCCCTATGTGAATAATTGAATATGTTCCTATGCCACCATTTGTATCAACAGCCACAGAGTTACCATCAACAGACACAGCAAAATCGTTTTCTTTAACCGTCATCGCCGCCTTGTATCCGCTGTCTCTAGCACTTGTTGTGTCTAATTGAGCAACATTCACCCCTGCTGTAACTATTTGAGATATTGGGTTTGATCCAGTTGCAATTTTAAAAAATGCTTGGCTTGTATTTGAGCCGTCGCTCATTGATAACGGACGCTCTGAAGCGTCTCCGAAATGTAAGCAATTAACAAATAGCGTTCCTTCGTTATGGTTAAACCCAAAGTCAGCCACAGGGATACTAGCCACATCAGCAGAGCGTGTTACGCCACCACTAGTGCCTTCGTTCTTGATGTAGCTGGTGGGGAATGAGCCAGCTTCGAGTTGAGCGCCCCAGATGTAATAAGTGCCTGTTTGTGTATGCGATGAATAGGTGTCGTCTGGATATGCCTGTATCTGAAAGTGCCTAGCCGCTGTCGCTTCTTCGCTAGTGTACCTAAACCACCCTCCGCCAACCTCTTCAAGAGTTCCTGCGCTTGCTGTTTTAGCAACTAAGTCGACGTTGTTACCCTTAATTTTTAGATTAGCAAAAGTACCTGCCTTAACAAATACGCTAACTACTCCAGTAAGAGATGCGTTATTTGCGTAGATTCTTCCGTTATCACTAGCAGTAATTAAAGACGCATTTGAAACGCCTGATGGGGCCGCATTGTTGCTTGATGTCACCGATACATTGGCATCTTTAATGTAAAAAGATTGCGTAAAATCCTCAGAGTAAGTAACCAGATTAGTCCTCTGCTCCTCCACCAGCAGTCCCAGCCTGTTACCGTCTGCATCGTACTCTACACGGGGGACGTCATCGGGATGCTCGAAGAGCGTTAGGGTGCCGTCTGGTTGATCAAAGAGGACTTCTTTGAGGCTGATGTTGTCTAAATGGAAATTAGCAATAGTGTTCCATGATTGTAGTTGTATTCTGGTTGTTGTTGATGTCGCTACAAATATAAAAGTCTCAGTAGAACCAGCGCCATTATCAATAGTGCTAATACCGCCTAAATCTACCAAGCCACCTACTGGACCTGCAAAAGTCCTAAAGCGTAGCGTTCCTGTCCCGCCTTCAACTGTTCTTGTAAAGCTATAGATACCGCCAACAACTGTTGTAATGTCTTGATAAACACCATTGTATGAATCTGTACTGACAACCCTTAATCGCCCTGCATCATAAGATAGGGTAACCGTAGCTGGAGTTTTTCCTGTCCAATCAGACAAGTCCGTACTAGAGAAATCTCCGTTCTCAACAAGCTCATCCCCATAGCTAACAGGGCGCAGGGCATGGCCTTTAGAGGCTCTGGTAAACGTCAGTAGTGATTCGTAGTTGCTGTTAACTTTCGTACCCATTAGTGCCTCCAGTCGCTTTCTAAGCTGTCCACACTAAGAAGCTCAAAGCATTTAACTAAATCATCTGCTGTAAACCGCCTAAATTCAGTGGCACCATTAAAGTCTGCATCATGCAATGCGTCACCTAAAGACAACAACTGCGTTTCTATTTCGCAAGCATTATCAAACTGTTTCAAAATATAACCCTCAACTTCATAGCCAGAAGCATTAGACACCCAGTTAATCCTTTTGTCTTTTAGCCTGTAAGAGGTAACGCCAACCTTGTATACGTCGTCTTCATCTTTAACTTTCCATATGTATACAGCATCGAAGTCACCTCTACGATGCCACCCCATATGTTCACAGATTTCATCATATACGCCGTGCCGTTTGGCCCACTTCATTGCGCCAGGACAGCCCCTAGCAAAATGATCTCTTACTTCGTATTTTTCTGCCTCTGCCTTTACGGACTCGTATGTCCATGCATTCTGCTTTACTAGCATATGAGCGGTTAAATCGTCGAAGTAACCCTCTTCTTTTGCCGCCTTAGCCGCGCCGCTGTTTTCTTGGACAAACTCCCACTTATACAGATAGTTCTGAGCTGCCTGCTCCACAACGTCTCTTGTCCATTTAGTCCTATATGCTGGCATCATTCTGCCCAATCGCTGACGGTGAAACTGCTAGTACCAAGTCCTGAAAATTCAAGACTCAGGGATGGCTCTAGCGATGGATTAGTTGCCTCTACAATACCAGCGTCACCCAAGTCTTTGTCCCATACACGGAACTCTGAGATGGTTCCCATGTAGTCATAGGCTAGATTCAAGTCAGTGCTAGAGAGATCAGGGAGAGCCGTAGGGGTTGTGTTAGCCGTTAGTGCTACACCGTCATAGGCTCCATTAACGAACGTAGAGCCGTGGCGAACAGCGATGTTGTAGGGGACTAGGATGTCTGGGGAGTAGGCTGAATTTTCTTGCACCTTGTCGTATGTCCCAGACTGTATTTGATTGAACTGTAAATCCCCAGTGCCAACATTTGTATCTAAATCAAGCCACACCAAATTGTTTCCGTCTTGTTCCCATTTATATGGACGAACCGTAGCGTCAGCATCCTCATCAGCAAAACTGGCCCTACCTTCCATGCCGATGGAGACTGACAGGGGGTTTATCTCGCGGACGCTGACGTTGTCTACTGAGCCTGTAAAGCTAGAAGTAGCAACAAACCTCAATACTTCAGAAGAGCTGTCAGCTATAGTGAAAAATTCATAGCTACCACTAGCTGTCTTTTGCCCAGATGATCCATGACCAGCAAAACTTCCTGTTAAACCTCCAGATCCTCTAGTTAAGTCAAACGTGACGTGATAAACAGACCCGCTAGTCGTATTAATCGTTTGATCTAAATTAGCGTTAGCTGTCTGAGTACCGTCACTAGAAGCTGTACCACCACTAATACTCCAACCAGTCCCCTTAGTCCAATCACTATCCGTATCAAACGTACCATTAGTAACCAGCTCAGAACCTATGTACTGCGGCGAAGGCCACGGTAGGTTAGCCGATGGGATCGTGAAGGTTTCTGCGGCTCTTGTAGTTGTCGCCTCGTTAGGAATGTAGCTTGATGGCGTAGAACCTGCTTCGAACTGAAAGCCATAATAGTAAAAGCCTGATGATCCGTCGCCTGTGTAGTATTGTTGATCGCCTGAATCTCTAACTCTTACTTGAGCGTTGACAGCACCGCCAGTACCAGAAGTATTTGCAACCCCAGACACGGAAAATCTATACCAACCGTTTCCAACATCTTGTAATGTAGATGTAGTAACTGTGCCATTGCCTCCTGTGGAGGTAGAGCCACCCGCTAAATTAAACCCCTCTGTAACAGAAGCTTGAAAATAATTTGATGTAGCGTCAGCATCAAAAACGTGCAAAGAAAAAGACGATCTGCCGTTAGCTTTGAGGTAAACGGAAAAGCAAGACTCCACATTATCTGTGCCTTGAGTGGTTTTAACTATTCTATGTAAAACTGAAGGATCTGTGTTTTCTATAAACTGATAAGCGTTTTCAGTGCCGTCGGGCGATACAGCGGCGTCGGATGTTATTGATCCCTGCTGTGGACTGAACGAATCAGAAGTCATCTCATTAGTCCTAGCCTCAGACTCTGCCAGAAGCCCCTCATTTACCCATGCAGAGCCGTTGTAGACGTGGTGGCCTATGCGTGGGAGGTACTCAGCAGAAGACGTTGTAGGGACGTATGAGTCCCCACGATCAGGGTTGTCTACCATGCCGCCTAAGTCTGAGCGGTAAAGGTGTGCGCCCCAGATGTAGAAATCTACTTGCCCTCCGCTGTAATGATCTACAGATACCGAAATATTTGTACATCCAGAAGGAGCCGTAAATGTAATAACCTGTTGCTTAAACTCAGTAGAACTGAAATTAGACCAGTCTGCTTTTGCAATTTCTGCGCTGTTTGACGCATCGTATATGCGATATTTAGGAGTGTCAGCGCCACCAGCATCTTTACCCCAAAAAGAAAACGTATAAGTTGCTCCAGCAACTACCGTTACATTCCGATTTTCTAAGTAATGGTTATGGTCAACAGATGTAAACCTGTAGGCTGAGGTTCCTTCAAACGGCCCTGTTACTGTTTCTGATGACAAGGCATCGCTTGGCAATTTAAGCCATCCAGCATTACTAAAATCCTCAGAGTACGTCAGCAGATTATGCGGCCCCCATTTAATAACAGGCATCTCTCGGACGCTTACGTTGTCTACATAAAAGGCAGCCGTGCCGCCTCTGAAGCCCAACTCAAAGGTGGATGAGTCAGCAATATAAACGTATTCATAATTGCCACTTGCTGAGTGCGATTGAAGCGATTGTTCGCCGTCCATAAGCGAAGGAGTGCCGCCGGAAACGTCTATCAATGTGAAGGTGACAATGTATGTCTTACCTGCTTCAACAGCTACGTCTTGGCTTAACGCAACAGTGACACTTGATCCGCTGTCGTATGATGCGCCCCTGCTAGACCAAACCCAACCCGCTCCTGACCAGCCATCAATGCTATCCGTAAACGAACCATTGGTAACAAGCTCAGGCCCATAGCCGTCCGTCATAGTGGCATTGCCAGCTCGGGCGTGGGTTATGGCACTGGAGAGTGATGTGTGACCCGGATACTTGTTCCTTATGAAGTCAGCAGTGAACCCCGGAATCTTGCCGGCAACGCTGTAAATTGAACGTACTTGCTTTAAGCGCTGTAGCGCAACCCCGAGTCCGATACTCATATCAAGTCACCAGTGCGTGGATGCCAGTTGCTGTCGTGCCAGAAGACTTTACTCTACTCACAGAGCAGGTCAGGTAGAAGTTGTCAGGCACAACTACCGTGCGCTCGTTGCCGTCCTTATTTAAAAAGACAACTGTGCCGCCGACCTCAATGTAGAGACCAACTGCGATGTTTCCGGTGCCGACGTTATCAGTCGAGTCGCTGGCGCTGACCTCGAGCATGTCGTGTACGAGGCCAAACTCGTTCGGCCCGCGGTTGTGGAATGGATTAGCCATTAGATTATCCTCAGTAGTGAATTACTTGCGCTTCTTAGCCGGCTTCTTAGCTGTCTTAGCCGCCTTCTTAAATGCTTTAGCGGTAGGCGCGCCTTTCTCTCCAGCCTTTCGCATCTTTTCGCCAGAGCCTGCCTTAATCCGTTTGCGCTTTGCTTGGATGTTTGCATAAAGCCCCTTTTTACTTGGCATAGCCCTTTCCTCGCTTCTTGGCCCGGCACTTACCGGCAGCCTTGCATAAGGATGGTGTTGGACAGCCTGCACACGGCTTCATTTTACTTGCCACGTTTCTTCCCCTTTCTTTTCTTACCGTAACCACATGCCATTTACTTTCTCCTCGACTTAGTGCCTGCGCACTTCCAGCGCTTACGAGACAGCCGTAGCGGTGAGTTAGGGTTGGCAGCCGCTTTCGGGTGTTTCTTCATCTGACCAGAAGAGCGCGCACAATAGGCGTCGCCTTTACTGGTTCCGGGCCTTACTCGCGGCTTGCCATCCTTGGCCTTTCCGGCTTGCCCATACGAAACTTTCTTGCCGGAGGCCGTTACCTTTACTTTTGCCTTACCTTTTCTCGGTGTAGCCATTATATCACTCCCCTAGCAAGCCGCGGGGATAAAGCAGATCAAAGCGATTTCGCTCTGGATATGTAATCAGGTGCCCTCGATCAGTAAGGCGGTACATTTCCTGCTCTCGATTCGGTATATCTTGCGTTAAGTAGTACGGAGTAGCGAGCCGCTCTTCCATTGTCATCGCCTGACGGGCCTCTGTGTTACGAGACTCAACCTCGCCTCCGAGACGGTTATAGCTCTCTTGCTCAGTCTCGTTAAGCCTTAACGTATTTCTTCGCTTGCGCTCTTCGACCGCCGAGATAGCTTCCTGATTTTTTGGATTCGCGTCATACCTGTTAAGTTTGGCTTCTGCGTTACGCATGAGACGCTTTATGTCAGAGCCCACCTCATCGAGCCTTTCTTGCCCTTGAGCGTATATGAACTGATCGTCACCCTTAGTCTGCAATAGGCGGGAGATAACTTTGCCGGCTCGTTGTGCGTAGTCTAAGGAAGCCTGCCCCCTGCGTGGAGGAGACCCAATCTCACTAATGACATCGTCGCTGAGCCGATACCAAAAGTCGCTGTTGAATAGGTCTTTAGGACGGCCAATGTTTTGCATGCGGTATAGCGTCTCTGCCGGCCGCAACGCTCTTAGCTCGTCTAATATTTCTGTTCGTTTGTATGCGGTTTCTTCAAGGCCATAATCGAAGGCGTCTTGAAACTCTTGGCGATTGATCATTCCGGCGATACGTTGCGCGCTTTCGGCATTCCCGCCCTTCGCGAATCCTTCAGCTTGCTGGATCATGTGCTGCAACTCGTGCAGCATGATATTGCGTGAGGCGTCCTCTGAGCTTGCAGCTAATGGGTTAAGTGTAAGCTCTCCAGTATTTGGATCGTAATAACCGCCAGCTTGGTGCATAGTCCCCGGATCAGTCATCGCCATATTATTAACTTTCACGTCCTGCAAGAACGGGTAGTTACGGAAAAGCTCTGGGTGCTCAAGGATACCGCCCACCGTGGTTTGTATAGGAGCTGCATCTAAAGTTGGATTTTGCCCGAATGGGAATGGCGTTGATTTTGCAGTTGCGTCAGAGATTTCAGAGCGTACCCTGCCGTCTGCGCCTCTGAACAGCCCGGTCTCAGCTAAAATTTCGCGCTGACTCTTTCCAGCTTCTTCCATCTCCTGATGGCGGCGCATTTGCTCAAAGTTAAAGTTACGAGCACTTGGCCCGATAAACATTCCCTTCGCAGCTCCAGCAAGAATGTCACCGCCTACTGGTATCGCCCCCAATAGACCTAAACCACCGAGCAGCGCTGCCTCACCGTAGTTGCCCTCGCTAAATGCATCACGAGCCTCAGCAAAACCCTTTACATCGCCTACAATCGGCGTGAAGTCAGCCAAGTTAGATAGGCTGGAAGCCATTTGGTTAGCAGTGTAGTCAGACTCAGTGGCGCCGATGTCCTTCAGGAAATTAGCCGCATTCTGTACGGCGCTATCGATTAGGCCGGGCTCGTACGGCTCTAATTGAGGTAGGCTCGCTAAGAACTCTGGAGTCTTAGCCTCTGCCTCCTGTGGCGCCATCAATGCTGTTAGACCCAAAGCCCCTGCTGCTGTACCACCGAGGACGTTGGAGCCTTTGTACTCAGGGTCGAATGCGGCGAACAGGGAGCGAACATTGCGAGGGTCAAACGTGACCGCTTCAGGCGCTAAAGAGCCTCGCTCCCCTGCTTTACTACCTGCGTACCCCATACCCTCAAGAGTTTCATTCAGGATGCGCTGGCCTTCTCTGCCGCTAATCTCAGGCCGCAAATCGAATGCGTCAGCACGCTTAATGTAGTCTCCACGCAACAATAAAGGCATGACATTGCCGCCCTCAGCATAAGGGCTTGGATATCCTGCAAATACAGACGCCTTAGATGGGCTAGGGGTAGTGTAAACACCCGGCCCCATTTTGCCTTTTGCGCTGGGTCTGAACTGCGTAATGTCCGCTTCTGTGCCGTGATATTGGACGTCACTAGGGTCGAAGCCCATAGCCTCGGCACGCTGCATACGAGACGCTGTATCCATTGGGAGGTCGCCAGAAGCAATGCGCTCGGCCACCTGCTCGGGGTACCCGGTAGCGATTAGTTCATCAAGAATGCCGCGTAAGCGTTCGCCAATTGCCATGAAGCCTCCAATACGAAGCCCCGATTATATCAGACAATGCCTTTTAGGTTACGCCTTATGGGAGAACCCCAATCTGAGAACTCTTTCCTGCCTATCGCAAGGTATCGGAAGGCATCCGCACAGTGTGATGTCCAGTCGTGCAACGGCCTCTCAGCCCACACCTGCATGGTCTCATTGTACTGCCGGCGATACTGCCTAAGACAATCGATACCCTTCTCACACTTGTCCTTATCGAAGTAGCACATATCCAGTAGCGACCTGACCGCTTGGATGCCGTCGTCTACGTTTAGCTGCGGGGCAATCGATACCGGGGTTACGCGTAAGTTATCCAATACCTCTAACCGTGACCGGCCGCTGCCTAGCTCCCTAACCCTGACATCGTGAGGCAAGATATGCTGCTCGTAAATATAACCCTTCTCTTGCAGAATACGTGCGTAGTGATCAAGGCCCACCCCGGCGTTCTCGTAGTAATCAATAAGCCTCACCTCTGGACCGACAAACTGCGCAAACCAGATAGCAGTAGAGTCACCGACTCCTAAGTCCCACGCCGTCACCACGCCCACTGAGCGCTCGTAGGGGACACGATCTATCCTGCCCTCGTGTAACGCGTTAGCCATCTCATTCGTGTAGTAGGCGCCTTCTGAGAAGATCCTGAAGTCACCCTCCCAAATATGATCATAGACATCCGGGCGTTTCTTTAGGTCTTGTTGGCGCTCCTGCTCCAATACCGCTGGAAACCACGGGTTATCCCGCCAATTCATCTCAACGATCTTGCATTGCTCGGGCTCAGTTACCCGGAATCGATTATGCGTTGCGGATTTTTTGTTTTCAGGATTCCACGTTACCCATATCTCTGAGTCGTCCTCTCGCACTGTAGGGATAAGCTTTTGCCATGCCGTCTCAGTAACTGTCTCTGCCTCGTCCACCCAGCACAGAAGAATACGAGCCTTAGACTTAATGCTATCGAGGTTCCTGCGTAAGCCAGAGAATACGTAGCTAATCCGCCCATCCCGGCTGCGTATGTATCGCTCGCCTATCTCGTAGTAGTCCATGAGACAGGGAACAGAGCGGATGGCTGACTTCACCTCCTCCATAGAGGATTCATCGAGAGAGTTTAGGTGTTCTCGTGCGCACAGTATCTGGCCTTGCTTGCCAGCCACACCCCAGCGCATGCCCCATACAGCAGTCATTAGAGCGAACGAGCGAGTCTTAGCGCTTCCCCGGCCACCGTATGAGCAACGGTATCTAGCTTCCCCGGTAAATAGGTCGGCTAGTTTAGGCGGTAGTTCAATCGAGACCTTTTGCGACAAGTTCAATCACCATTGGTGGAGTCATGGAACCATCGCTACTAGTGAGATCTGCATCCACTTGCTTGAGATCAGGTAGCGTCTTAGCGAGCATCTTGAGCCTCAATTCAGCCTGTGTCTTCTTCTGCTGAACCTTAGCTGCGAAGTGCTGGTCCTCTTCAGGGTCCAGCTCACCGATTTGATCAATTAAATCAAAGATGTAGTCGGCCTTACCCCTAATGCTTAATGCGCGCCTGTTCTCTTCATCTTTAACAGCGCGTACCTTTTGCCGTCTTGTCGTTGCCACCGTCCTAATCCTCGTCTGGGTGCGGTATTGAGTCGGCCCAGTACAGCCCCATGCTGTGTCCTGCCCGTATCTCGCCGTCCATAATGTCACTGAAAGTAAGAGGCCACGATTCCACAGTCATGTCGTCAAATGCGACAAGCACCGTTCTTTCGTTCTTAGGCATGTTGCCCGGTCGTACCGGATACCACTGGATACCAACCACTTGCAGCATACTATCGCCTCACTGCCAATGACCCGCTGATTCTAAGACTTATCCACAGACTCATCAACCGGCACGGGATCTTTGGTGAATATCGACTCCCCGTACTTCTCGTAGATTCTTAGGTATCTGCGCATTGTGTCGTAGTGTACGCCCATGACTTGCGAGATAGACCAAGTGTCTACGCCTCGCTCAAAAAGAGACATCGCCTCCTGCATTTGGTTTTGGTTGAGCTTCACAACTAATCCCCAGATTTTTGTAGTCAGGCCAATGCCCGGCACAGACCATGTTTGTGTAGTGCGCCTCTTCTGCAAGCGCGTCTTGATAATCCATCTCCCCCACAAAGCCCAGCATGACGACGCCGGCAATCAAGCTTATGGAAGGTAAAACGTAACGCGAGTATCTCATGACTAGAATCCTCGTTTTAATCGGTAAGTTTTTTGCGAACTGATAATGCTTGCCTCTTCAGGCTCTGACCTTTCTGGCACCCAACGCTTCCTATCGTTTTTAAACTTGTCTTTGAGATCAGCCTCGCTGGCAGCTACGACAACATAACTATCCCGGCGCACAGTCTCTACCGTAACAACGTAGACCTGCTCATATTCCTTTTGGCGCTTCTCCGCTTCCGCTTCTTCCATGCTGTAGCACTGCACCCGCGCACCCTGTTTTGAGTAAACGTCTACGCGTCGACTTAAAGGCTTATTGCCACTACGAAAGGCGTACTCCAATGCGTCATTGATTGCGTGTTTTTTGAGTGCAGCGTCAGATAGATATTCGCTGTTGCCTTGTGCATCGAGCCCGCAGACAGACCAAACCTTCCATTCATCAACCCAGTCGACGACCACTGATTCCCATGAATAGCTCATAACATAGCTCCTATGCGCTTAATACGCGCCGGTAAGTCTTCGATATCGAACTCGTTTAGGTGCGGAAATTCCTGCTCGATGATGGACGCCACCTCGTGATCAAAGTAGCGCGCCCGTAGCAGAGATAAGATGCGCAGCTCTATGTCAGCGTTCATTGGTAGCACCAAGCGGGATCGACTGGCTCATCGTGCAGGCCTCGTCCCTTGCTCGCCATATAGTTGCGGCCCTCAATAATCTCGTCTCGTGCGCGGATAGCCCATTCAAGCACGTCTTGCTCGTCACCCCACCAAGCCTGCGGCTTTTCAAAAAGCAAACCATCAACACAGACCTCTACGCTAGGGACTCGCTTGCTGTCGATACTATTGGTGAGATATCGCTCTGCCATCGCCAACACTAAATTTTCTCGCGCTACTTCGTTCATAACTTTTCTCCCTTGGTAAAGGCCGCTTATGCAACCTCTCCATACCAATTTTGCATACGCTCGGCCACTTCCTTCAAAGTCCACCCCGGAAACTCTTGCCACAAGTCACCAACCACTTCGTACATCTGCTCGCCATCCATGTTAGTGAGGCCAGCGATTTCTTTGTGAGTGAATACAAGCACGCGCTTGCCGTCATGCGACTTGGTGATACGCATACGGCCAAAAGCCATTTGACCGTTAGCAGTTACATAAATAGTTTTTCGATTTGCCATTGTGTCTCTCCCGTTGATGCCGGGACATCCCCGACACCCCTAATGTCTCATATCCTGACACGGCGCGCAAGGCAGGTAAGCCATTTTTTTACTTTTCTCCAAGGCGAACAGCTTGCTCGGCTATTCGTAGCTTTAACTCCACCTTGATATCTTCTAGCTCAATGCGATTCTGCTTACACAGCTCACGCTTCTTATCGTTCAGCTCCCTGACCATCTCGATGCCGTAGGTGTCTACCATATACAGTGAGTAGTCATCGTGCCGGCCACTGGCGTACTGGTTACAGCCTTTGCACTGCGGGTGGATGTTCTCTTCTACTAGCTTGGTAGCTGTCCACTTACGACTAATAAAGTGACCGCCATCCATTTCTTTGTAGTGCTGGCGCTTCCCGCAGGTCACACAAGAGGCTAGGCCGTTCTCATCCGCAGCCTTCATTCTCACAAGCTTTTGGAGTAGCACGGCGGCCTCTTCTCTCAGCTTCGCTACGGTTTTTTGTTTTTTCGGCTTTGTTGAAGTCGGCATAGGTTAAATTCCTTTCATCGGCTACCGCGCGCTCCCATACACCGCATGTGCATTTAAAGCCTTGCAGGCCGTGTGGTTTGGTTTGATAGAAAAAGGGCATCATAGCTGCATTGCAGACGATGCATCGGCGCATGTGACTCATCGCCCGAACGGCACATCAATGTCGTGAGTCTCAGCGAGGTGCCTTCCAATGACACGCTGCACGTCGTCTACCTCGTTAGTTAGTAGGTCAGACGATGACTTCCTGCCAAATAACGCCTCTTGTACTTTATCCCACATAATGAGCTTAACCAGCTCCTTAGTTGGTGGAATCGACATCGTTACGACTTGTTGCATATCCTTTCCCCGGGCATCCAGCTCTCGTGCGACATGCGCGCAGTAAGCGTAGATGGCTTTGTTTTGTTGACTAGTGCGTGTCTGTGGCTTGATCTGATAGGTCAGCTTTTTATCGACATTAGCCATGATAAAGTTACATAGCTCACGCGCCTGATGTTCGTTGTTGACTACCCAGTTATGGCTGCTCACGAGTCAGTCTCTCCCCGGTCTTTGTGTAGCACCGGCCATACTTATTGAGAAAATACTCCTGATGCGTACCTAAGAAGTCGTGATATAGCTCGTCTTCCAGCTCCATATCCCGAGAGCTAATTTTACCACCTTCCGACTTAAACTTCTGCGTGTAAGGTGAGCCACCACTATCATTAGCACGCTTGAGCCAGTTGACCACAAACCTTGCGCCGTTCACTTTACGCTTACCGGGATTAGCGTCAGCCCAGTTAGCTATAGCCGCCAGCTCCTTATGGACATCGATCTTATCGTAGGCTCTCTGCCAGTTGATAATCTCCTCATCGCTTGGCTCGTAGTACGTACCGTCTTTTAGAATTATCACTGGACATACTCCCGGTCTTTATAGAACACCTCTTTCATATCCCAGTGCATCAAATGATCTGGCGGAAAAGCCCACTGACACTCCCGGCCATCGTCGTGTATTTCCATGACCCGAAAGAAACTGCCCTTGTAACGACTTTCCATAAACTCAGCCATTTGCTTTGCACTCTCCAAACTTGGATACATGCCATCCATCATGCCTGAACGCATATCTACAACTACAAACATATTCATAATCCACACTTACCCTTTTAATGCCAGAGCAAGCTCTGACATGAAGTTAGTTAATAATGACGAGCGTTAATTACTGTATCGAATCTTGTCATCTATCCGCTTGATCTGCTCTCGACCAGCGGGGCGCATCATGAAGAGGGTCAACTCCGCTCCGGGGTTCTTCGGTTCCCCAGCCTAACGCCCAGTAATCTCTGACTTAAAGAAAAGAAGTGTGTAGAAAGGTAACACTTTGTTACTTATCGTAACGAGTTGTCACTTGTTGTAACGTGACGTACAATACACACGTCTTTGTCTCTTAGCCGAGGTCGAAGATACCACAACATTGACCCCCTTAGTCAACATAGTGGAACTCCCGTGACTCCCCCTCTCTCGAGGGGGTTTCTTTTTCTAGGATTGCAACGGCATAAACCACTCGGCAATCTGCACTGACTCACCGTATCTGTTTAACACCATCTTCCGCTCAGAGAAGATTTTGTACCCCTCTGCCCTTAGCTCACTGATACGTGCCGGGCATTCAATAACCCCTAAATCATCCCATGCACTTAACCTAGTTAGCCGCTTGCCGCTCTTTAGGTGCGACAGAATCCTTTTCTTCTGACTCATAGCTCTTTCTCCCGTAAGAACTCAGTAATTGGCACGCCGAAGTAATCAGCCAGCATGCCAATCGTGTCCACTGAATCAATCCGCTGTCTCCAGCGGTATACAGTGGCCCTAGAGACGTTTAACTGCGATCCAAGGCGTGAGCCTGCCTGATCATTAACGTCCGTTAGAAGCTCGCAGAAACGCTCTGCGGCCTGCCTAGAATGTATTGCTTGCATTAATGTAAACCCTCCCCGTTTTGTTTGTGCCATGCTGAATGACATACAGCGCAAAGCCATCGAACCTCTAACGGCTTACTATAATCGTCATGATGACCGTGGATTGTAGTGATATCGCCACAATCCGAGCATTCTGCTGGCTTAACTAGTCTGCCATCTCGAACAGCGTTATTGACTGCGCTGTGGGCTAAATACTTAGCGCGATTCAACGCTCGATATCGTTTGGTTTGTGCCTGTACAGCCGCAATACGCTTAGGGTCTTTTGACCTTTCACGGTCATACTCTCGAATGCGCTCAACATTATCGAGCCTGTGTTGAGTGTTATCGGCCTTATTACATTGCTTGCACTTATTGACTCTGCCGTCTTTCATTTGCGGATGCTTGTAAAACGAAGTCAATGGCAACTCAGTGTTGCATTTAAAGCAGACTTTCGTCTGCTCTTGCTCAAAAAGGAAGGTCGCTGTCATCAGCTAACTCCTTTGGCTGCATGGCTTGACGTGCCTGTTGCATGCCCTGCTTGTGGACATCGTCCTTTAGCTTGGTTTTGAGGCGCATATAGGTTTTGCCGTTCCTATCCTTAGCCAACCAAGCATCGAGCCAGTGATCAGCGCCACTTGAATCCATATAGCTACCTGTATAGTCAGGATGCTTTTCTTCAGTTTTTTTGTCGTTCTTAAACAGAACGCCCCGGTTAGTGTTGTCATACTCCATTTACTAGCTCCTTTCTTGCTTGGTTAAATGCGTCGTTACCTTTACAGGCCGCCCGCTCTTCGGTTGTGAACATCCCACCCTTGGTAGGCGCTCTGAACAGTATTGCCATCGTGTCGTGGCTGATATCGCCCCACATCCCAGCGAGTGAATACCAATCCTCATTGGCAATTGCTTCCTTTGCACCGTTGATCCAATCCCAATGCTCACGAACAGCCTCGTTGTACTCCAGCAACTCATTGTCTTCACTAGGCCTAGCCTCTTTGAAATCTTCAGCCTCATCTTCTGAGTACACGTAACCATGTAACCCAGCCAGCTTGAGGATTACGCGGTCTTTGGCGCGCTTCTCTGCCATAGCGAATGGATAGGTGTTCTTACAGTTGACCGGTGAGACTTCTCCGATTGACCACGCCTCCATGTCGCCTAGTCTCCCAGTGACCTGAATGGCTACCTGCTTGTTAGCTGGGTCAGTAACAAGGTGAACAGGCGCATCGAATGCAATGCCCTTCTTTGCGGCGATCTTCTCAAGTGCCTTGTGCAGGATTACGCGCGTGCCATGACAGTCCCAAGTAGATGTCTTGGCTGTCTCGCCAATCTCTTTTAAAACGTCAATGACGGGCTGTGGAATGTCACTCATTACTTAATCCTCCATACTCGCACGTTGCCGAACTCATCGACGGTTCTAGACTTGCCATTCATGCCGAAGCGCCGCAAGGCACGAATCATCTCACCACGAGCGCGCTTGTTATCCCAAGAAGCGCAAAGGCGCTTGACTGTTTCGTCGGTAAGTAAAACGCTATCGCCTACTTCCATGTTTTTAATAAACTCCCATTTGTAGCCGTGAGGCCCATAGTTGTTTATGTCAATTCCCTTATCTATTTTCATAACTAAGCTCCCTTTGCCATTTCTTCATAGGTCACGTCCTCGTAACCTTGTTGCGGTGCTGCACTCTGCGCATACTCTACGCGTGCAAGCTCCTCACCTGCCGCATACCCTTGCGAAAACGCATCCGACATGCGCGGCCTTAGCTCCATGTATCGACCGTGATAGCCGGTCTCAAAGCCGTGCCTAAACTCCCTAGCTAACATGCCCATCGCATGCTTCCAGCTCTTGGTTAAAACTTCTTCGTAATCAATCATTGCGATCTCCCGTCGATCTCATGCATTGGTGATAGCCGTTGTAATAGGCATCAGTCTTATGCTGCCTCGCGAGGATCTTCTCCTCGCAGTCAGTCCAGCCGGCAATAAACGCCTGCTCACACAGCTCTAAGTAATCTTGTAGCCGTGCATCCATTTCTGCCTCGCCGACTGTCTTAGGTCGGTCAACGATCCAATACAGCCCGTCCAGATCTTTTTGGCTCAACAACTTATCGCTCATAACGACATCCCCCTTTCGTATTTGTAAGTAGACAGGTCATCAGGCGTGCCCATTTGAGCGCTGTGTTTGTGCGACTCCTCCACGAGATACTTCTGCAGGAACCAGCGACAACCGCCCCAATACAAGTCACGCGTAGTATCGACCCACGGCCCTGACGCCTGACTATCGACAAACAGATTCATGAGCCACTCGGCCATGTCCCTTCGACATGACTCGTCATTGGCTTTGTAGAACACCTCAAAAATGGCGGTAGACATCAGCTCGTCGTAATCATTAAGAAACGCCCACGCAACTAACTCGCCACGCATCTCGCCAACGATTAGATCGATGTCTGATTGCCAACCCGGAAACCTCTGATTGAGGTTATAGATATCAACGTACATAGCTTTCTCCCGTATGTGCTTAATTGCACATTAGAGATACTACATACATGTACGCTGTGTTTCAACATCTGAAACAGATATCGTTATAGCCACCTTATTAGGTGTGTCGCCTTGCGCGACAGAAGGGTGTTCTACGTGGAACTTAGGGGTACTCTCCGGTGCTGATCATGTGGGCTACTTCTTGTGCCCGGTTGCCTACCTGACTGGCCCAGCGTGAATCCAAAAAGTGTTCTGCTGCGTCTGCGTATGCACCGACAGCCATAGAGGCAAGGGCGTTCTTAAAGTTAGCCAACCGGCTAAGGCCTAAGTTGAAGCACATATTGATCAGGGCGTCTTGTCGCACCTCATCGAGATCAGAGAACCACGAGTACGTCCCTAGCTCATCACGGCACCGGGCAATGTCATTCTCTAACAGGTAATCGATCTCATCGTCCGATAAGCCAAGACCAGAATCGGCAATGTTTCGGCCTACCCCAATAGTCTCGTAACCGGCAGAGCATAGGTATACGTGCTTGCGTACACCCTCGTGGATTCGTAATTGATCAGATAGCTTGCTCATTTGCCACCCGATTTACTTGCACCAAAGTAAAAGCTCACCACAGAAGACACGATGCCCCCGAGATAACCCAACACCAAGTTAACGACATTGAGATCGTTGTCGTCACTAGGCTGGATAGTAACGAGAAGGACATAGCCACCAAAAAGCAGTATGGACAAAAGCGCAATAGCTCTTGCTGTCCAATCTTCCGAAAACGATTCCCTCGCATGCTGCGTATCCTTCGTTTCTAACGTAAACACATCAACTTCAAGCTCTTTCATCTTGACTTCAAAATCAAGTTCGGCCTTCTTGATCTCTACTAACTGCTCCGGTGTCGCCGTCTGTAGGGCCTTCTCGATCTTCTGTGGCGTAGGCTCACAGCCCAGTACTTGTGCCAGCATGCCGGCCGCAGCGCCTCCTACGGGGCCGCCTAAAGCTGCTCCGATGGTGGGGGCCAGCTCACCTACCAAGCCCTTGATTGCGTCAAACTTCATCCTAAATACTCCAAGCCTTTCAGCAGGCCAACTATGAGAACCGTGTTACCCCAGATCATTCGCTCCAGCTTTTTAAATTGCACACCACCATCATCAAGTCGCCTTTCGATTCTGTCCAGCCTGCCATCGATAGACTTACGAAGCACTTCGCACTCCGCTTGATGTACCTCTATACGCTTCAATGCTTCCTCGGAGGTGTTCATTTACTACTTTCCTTTCGTTACAACTAGCCAAATCAAAAACACAACAGGTATGGCGCCACCTAACACAATGAGAACCGCCAAAAACTGATCGCGCAATTCTTTCTGTCGATAGACCGTCCTTTCCCTGTCGGCCACTATCTGTTTTCTGATTGCTCTGAACTCTTGCAATCCGTCATCGCCATACGCGTAGCGTATCATGAGCATAATCTCACGCTGCTGCGCCTGTATCTTCTTCTTTGCAGCAAAGGCTTTCACAGCCTCTGCCTCTACGCTTTTTGGGAATACAACCCTGCGGAAGGGCGACACATTTTGCGCCCGCCTGTCCGCATACATCACATCAGAAGCATGACCATACCAAGAAGCAATCTGCCCCATGGTATCCTCTACTGACTTCCCAGCATCGACCATGCCCTTCACCATAGCAAAGGCCTTGGCGGCGCCTGCTGCGGCCGTGACGGGGTCGATCATCTGTCAGATCCTGCCCTCTACAATTCGCAGCTTCTTGAAGTCCGGGTCGTTAAGCTTACGCATAATCAGCTTTTTCCGGCCCTCGATGTCTGTCCACTCCACATTCTCTTCTTTCATCCACTGAGCTAGTAAGTGCATGGGGATTGACCCGACACACCAAGAGTCAGGGAGCTTGCCGGCGCCCATCGACCGCAGGAACTGAGTGCGCTCTAAGTAGGGCGTGTTGTCGTACTGCTTCTCTACGACAAAGGTGCCGTCGTGATTGTTGTGAAATCTTTCTTTAGTCTTCACTTTTTACGACTCTCTTCTTACGCGGTGCCGCCTTTGCCTTTGGCTTTGCCTTCGCTTTGGGCTTAGGTGCGTCACAAGGCTCTACGCTGTTACCGTACTTTGCAGCCTGATCTGCTGTTAAATCTACCATGTCGCCTCGGACATGCTTCTTGCCGTCAATGAACAGCGTGCTGATAGTTACCTTATGCATATCATTTCCTCAAAAAAAGGGGGCCGAAGCCCCCGGAGCCTTAATCGAATTAAGACGTTGAGCAGTCAGCGACCATGCCTGAAGCCTTCTCATTCTTACAAATGAGGGTAAGCTCAGTAGTGACCTGACGTGTAGTCGCGTCACCAGTCTTAGCAAGTGCTACGTTCTTAGTAGGACGCAGAACACCTACTGCCCACATGTCATCCTGCATGATGAAGACGTCGCGTCCTCGGTTCTCACGCGAAGGAATGAACTCTACTGTACCCCAAGGAGTAACGTAGACATCCATGTGCTTCACAACACGCTCGTCTTCAGCTTTAACAGTTGAACGCTGGTTGTTGTTTCCTTCGAAACCCAGTGCCTTGTTCATCTGGAACGCCGACAAGTAGACAGAGTCAGGGTTGCCGCCTTGCTCCCAGATTGACTGCATGACGTCGTCAAACAGAGTCTGAGTGAAAGCACGCTGAGTACCGTCAGTACGTGCGTTAGAGCCGTCACCGGTTGCATCAGCACCACCAGAACCAAAGCTGGTGTTGGTGATCAACCAAGCAGGCGCACCAGCAAGCTCACGAGCTGTAGTTGCGTTACCGGGTACTGCCGCGTTGTTATCGAAAAGAGCCTTCTCGATATCAAGCTTTTGCTCTTTGGCGATCTTGAGCGTCTGGTAAGCCATTTCAGCAGCACGACCTGCCTTGTTCAAACCCTCGTCTGTATCAGGAATGACAACAGCGTTCTTGAAGATCTGAGTGCGGTTGTTTCTGCGAGCAGTCGCAGTACGTGCCTCACCAGTTGTCTCGTCGCCTTCAATGTGCGCATTAGATGCTGAAGAGCGAAGAGCGTCTGTCTGCCACTCGTGGAGAGTGTTGGTTGCTTTTACCTTGCCACACTTTGTGTAGAAGGGCGTTTCTTCAGGAGATACATCATAAATGATGTCCTCAAGTGACTCACGGATGCCATTGGCGTCGTATGAATCAAAGGTGTTTGACTTCTGTGCCATGATAATTACCTCTCATTAAGGATTAAGCTCATCGCATCTTGGATGCTGCCTGAGCGTTTTAGTTTCGATCTAGCTTGTCTTGAAGAGTCACGGTTTGACGCTGTCTTCTTGGCACCCGGCTTCACAGTACGCTTGGGCTTTGCCTTGGCCTTCTTGATCGCCTGTTCCTTGCCGCCCTGTGCCGCCCTGTATTGGATGGCGTCGTGCAGTACCCGGAGTACACGGTGATCAGTAATGGCCGCAATCTCTTGAGGGTCAAACCCGTAAGTTTGCTGGCTAACCGATAGCATATTGTTGCGAAGGTTTTGAGCCTTCTCGGGGTCCGCGAAGTCAGGAATAACCTGCTTAAGCGTATCCATTTCTCTCTGTAAATAAGCGTTCCTAGCCTGCTGCTCCGCTTGGGAGTTACCTGCTAGTGCCTGCTGAACCTCAGCCATTTTCTGCTGATATTCATTAACCGCGACCTTATATTCTGCGTCTTCCGCATTGTATTTAAACGGGTCAGACTTAGCTAACATGGGGTCTGGCGGTACAGGGGCTGACGGTATTTGCATGTTTTGCACTTGGGCAAAAATAGCTTTCGCTTGCTCGCGCTCATTCAGGAAATCACCGGCAATCTGCTCGAACTGCTTGCGCATCTCGGCAACCTGCTGCATTCCCTGTTGGACATATTGCTGACCACTGTATCCTTGCTTGAGATCCTCTAGGGTGACCCGCTGCTCAATACCATCTACTTTGACGGTAAAGGTTTCGGGTTCCTCAGAATCGGCTTCTTCCTCAGCGTCTTCTTCGTAGTCCTCTTCTACCTCGTCATCCTGTTCTGGCTCATAGTCCTCTTGCCCCTCTTCCTCAGAATCCTCTTCGACCTCAACGGCCTCTTCGGGTTGCTCTTCAGTTTCGGTTTGTACCAGTTGGCCTATAGCCGACTCGATGCTTCCATCGAATGTCACTTCATCAGTCGTTTCCACGGTGCTGATCCTCTCTGTTGCTGTTTGTCGAACATCGCCTCATCCGTAAGGATGACCGCCATACGATCCTCGATCTTCGCTAACGCCCTCACTATGTGATGCGCTTCCTCCCGGTCCTCGTATGAGGAGTGCGGGTTTAGGAAGACGTTGGCCGCGTCCTCCTTAATATCTTCGATTAGCGCATTAAAAGCCTCGTCTTGCTTTAGCCTTTTAACGTGCGCTGCTCGATCCTTTATGTTCAAAACGTGCTACCTACCGCCGCCTGAGCTGGCTGTGCCTCTGGGTATCTGGGCGCGTCCTGTAGCTGTTTAATTCTCTCCACATCTACCGCTGTACCATACTTACCTATGATCTCTGCGGCAGACAGCAAGAGATCTTGATCCATTTCATCGCGCTTGCGGTCGTCTTCAGCGATAGCCTTCTGTGCTGCAAGCTGTAATTTGAGCTGCTCTGTTTGCATCTTAGCCTGAGCCTTCATCTGCTCTGCCTGCAAGTAGGCCGCGTTTGGATCTGCCTGCTGCCCCTGCTGAGCCTGCTGCTGTTGCTGCATCATTTGCTGCTCAATCATTGGGTCCATCGGCGCAAAGTAGCGGTCGGCATTTCTGATTCCGTTAATCGCCAAGATGTCAGACAGCGTGTTGCGAATGTTAGTTAACGAGACCATGCCATTACCGGGCCCGTATGTCTGGAATATTTGTATCTGAGTCTGTAGCGCCTGATTAAGCACGGCGATCTTCTGGTCTTCACGACCGGTGCCCAAGCCGACGTTAATAGAGACATCCATGCCGGCATTCCATGACCGGGGATCGACAGGAGTATACGACTGGCCTTGCAGGCGCATCATTTGCTCCTCGTCTACATTCTCAACCATGCACTTAAGCATAAGCTTGAACATCTGGCGCATGCCGCCTTCTGCAAGGTTACGTGCCATGACCTCGGTCTGCGCCGCCTGAGCCTGCACAGTCGCCTGTACGGCGGTAGCAGTTGTAGCCTGAAGGCTGTCAGGGGAAAGGCCTGTAGACGCCTTGGTGACGCCTGTCTTGTCTTCTACCTGTTGATCAAAGTATTGCAGCGCAGAGAGAGTCTGGCCGGCCACAAAAGGAACCGCTTGCGGGTTGATGGCCCCGGCCTGCTTGACCCGGATGACACCGCCAATCTCGTTGTTGAGGATGTCGTCCACATTAACCGCGCCGTCAACAATCTCAATTCGGGGGTTGTTAGTCAGTGCGACGTTATCTAAAACGCCACGCAGCATCGCAGTAGCCGCATCCTGATCATTCAAAATAAGATCAGCAACGGACCGGCCATAGAATGTGTGAGGCTCTGGGTCTACTTCAAACACTGCAAAGGGAAGGTGAGAGCAGGGCTCGTAATCTAGTAGCTTGTACTGGTTTCCGCCCATGAGGATCTTGTGCATCTGCGCTACGCCGGTGCCGTTAACGTCGATCTTCATGTACGCCTCAGTCACCGCAACGGGGCGCATAGAGGGGTCTTGTATGTCCTCTTCAGCGTAATCCGTTTCATAGCCACGGCGCTCGTACTCTTCAACCTCAGAGAAAGTGTCTGAGTGCTCTAAGCCGCTTAAATTTTTAACTTCCTCAAAGTCGTAGCCCATAGCGACCAAGTCACCAACACGCATTTCCGTGCGGTGAGCCACGCAGTAGTAGTCATCGATTGAACGCGAGTTACGATCAATGAAAAACTCTTCTGGAGGAACGCTTTCGATGCACATTTTGCCGCGATCAACCGTGCGCGACAGCTTGAGATCATGGCGTGGAGCTTCGACTTCCATGCCGAATTCGTCGATTTCCACGACCATTTTTGTAGTGTGCTTAATAACCTCAACATCGTCTTCGTTGACGAGCAGAGTGAACTCCATGTCGTTGAGATCTTGGAAATCAAATATTTCTTGCTCTTGGTAAGTGTCGTAGTAAACCTTGACCACCCCGACTTTTTTAACCAGCGCGTCATGTATTGCATCGTTTAGTACCCTGTACCCGTTTAGTTCGTTGAACTGGTAGTGCATGTACTTGGTGGCCTGCTCGGCCATGACCACGTCTTCTGTTCCACGTGGAACATACTCAACGGGCTTATCGGTATTTAAAAATACACGCATTAAAGAAGGCTTGATTGCGCGGATAGTGTCCCGGACCTTCGTCGAAACGACGCGAGACCGGCCATCCTCTTCGCCGATATCGACCTCGCCGTCAAAGTAGCGCTGGGCCTTGATTCTATCCTCGGCTATCTCGGACTCACAGAAATCAACAGCATCAGTAATAGCCTCACGGACAATTCCTTCGATCTCTAGGTCTGTCATTGGTTTTAGGCTCATCGCTGTTCTCCGAAGTTAAGCAAGCCGCCTGTTGGGCGACCAAATTCTGGCGCTATTTGCTGTACCGCCGCGCCGCGACCTGCGAAGCCTAATGTATTTATAACCTGCGCGGTACTATCGTACAGCTTGCCTAGCGCATCCCGGTCCGTGAGAGCACGACGCACCAAATCAGGGTCCTGTGACATTAATGCCTCAACCACTTGCATGCGCTCTCTGTCATTTAAATTAGGAGCGGCCTGTGCGATCAGCCTTCCTGCCTGCTGTGTCATAGCAAGAATATCACCTTGGCTCATCCGCAAGATATCTTCTGCTGATGTTCTTGTGCCAATTTGTGCAGCCGCGGCCTGCTGTGGCGCTGTCTGGCTACCAAACAAAACTTGTTGCTCTGTTTCCTTCGCGCGCCCAGCAATTTGCAGTTGTTGTGCAACGTCCTCTATCTGATCCTCTGGGAACACAGCACGCAGTATTGCTCCTTCCTGCCTATCGGGATCTGCAAGCCTACCCATAATCTGTGGAGACCTGCGAAGCCTGTTGTTAATAGCCGCCATGACACCAGCCCGGTAAGCATCTGCCGCTTCTGGCGAAGACTCTTGCAGCCGGCCGAACACAATCTCTATCTCGTCAGCGTCCTTGCTCAAGGCCTTTCTGCCTTCTTCAAACTGATCTCTAACTAAGCGACGTGTTCGCGCTAGGTTACGAACTTGCTCTAGCCCGGTGTAACTTTCATCTAGCTGAGACTTTAAGACACTCTCTGCTGTTGCAAAACCTTCCGCGCGAGTGCCTTTGCCGGCTTGATATAGCCCGCTAGCCTCGTCACGCAATGCCCTGCGGATTATTTCGGCATCCTCTAGAGTTGGCATGCGAGTCAATACAATCGCTCCTGCCTCGTCTTCTCGGAAAAGAGGTACAAGCTTATCGCTTTCCGAGTAAATCTGCTGTACCTCAGATCTAGCCGGACCGAAGCGTTGCAATATACCCTGCAAGTTTTCTGCAATCTCTGGGCTAACTTCCGGCACAGTATCAAACGCCTGACGGTATCCCTCTCGCTCTAAATCAAGAAGCTGGTCATCGGTTGCCTGCATCGCACGCATAACATTTCGGTCGCCCATTCTTGGGGTTAAGCCGGCCTGCAAGCCCGCAACAGCCGTCTCTCGTGTTTCTGCGGCACGCTGTGGCAGTCTCTGAGTAATCTCAGCACCCGCCTCTCCAAGCTGCGACTTGTAAGCTCTCAGGGTAGCCATAAGCTCCCTGTTCTCTGACATCAAACGTCCTTCTAGCAAGTCAGCAACAATTTCGTCTGTTGTCTTACCGGTGCCTTCTTGCAGTCGTTGCAGCTCAGCCTGAACCCGTGTGGCAGGTCGCTCACCGAGAGCACGAGACGCAAACATCTTAAAGCCTTCACCAAGCTTCGCCGATAAGCCGCTAAACACCGCACCAGAAACAGCACCGCCGGGCACGTCTTGCAATCTGCGCATGCCCTCTCTTTCGCTGTAGCCCGCGGCCGCAAGGCCACCTTCTCCGGCGCCAATCAGCGCAACCCTACCAGCAGTTGGCGCAACACGAGCGCCTGTAAGGCCAGCACTTGCCACTAAGCCTGTCCCCATCGTCAGTAGGCCGGGAATAATCGCACCAGCCAGCTCTGATGTGATGGCAGCAGCAGGGTATTCTGCCTTGTAATCAGCTAGCTTTTTACGTAACTCGTCACGGATTTGCTGGTAGTTGCGATCATCCTCACTCAAACCCACAGCACCCAATGCCGATCTTGCAGCGGCCTCAATTTCTTCGCCGAAACCAAAAGTCAGCCCCTGCACAAAAGATCGCGTCTTTTGCGTCTCAACAGGCGTTACAGCCGGTGACATCCGAGCAAAGTAGCTTTGAATCTGCTGCTCGGTTGTGTTCTCAGGGAAGTTGTATTGCTTTCCGTTTGGCCCGACTCTAATCATTACAAATCCTCTGGTCTGACCTGTATTACGCTCGTGGGCTCAACACCACCTTGAATTTGGTAACGCTGAATGTGATCGCTGTACTTAACTTTACCGCCACTAAGCTCTTGCGCCTTCTTCATAAGCTCGTCTCGCAAGATCTTCTGCACACGTATCTTATCTTGAAGTAGTGCGCGCAACTCTGCCGGCGGCAGGTTTAAGTCGATAGTGCTAGACAGTGCGAGCCTTAACTCGGACTCACTCAATGCCCCAAAGGTCGCGCTCTGAATTAGATCAATACCCATCTCAGTAGCAGCCTGCCGCAGTGTCGTCGTTGCTGCATTAAATGACGGCAGATAGGATTGTATAAATCCTGACTCACCGCCCGCTTCTAGCGAGTCGAGTGCTCGGTTGAGGGTGTCGATGGTTCCGGTTGCTCTTTCAGCCGCAACAAACGCATCTTGGCCTGCCTTCATGGCGCGCTCACGGTCCATGACCTCAAGTTCTGTCTCAGTCTCTCTAGACAAAACTTCAGAGGGCGTCTCACCAACAGCGCCCGCCACATCAACACGGGTATATTTACCGGAATTAGGATCGTACTGCACGCCGTAAAGCTGACCGGTTTGTGGGTCGACTTGCGGTGCAAAGCCCTTGGTAGCAAACGTATCTCTTGTAGTGAATAGTTGCGCAAGAATGTCGTTAGCCATGCTTGGGTTAGCTTCGATAATAGTTGCCAAATCACTGCGGCCCTGATTACGCAAATACTCCGCAGTCATGTTTGCTTCCTGCGCCTGCTGTCGCTGGCTTTGCACGGTCTGTATCCGCTGTTGCAAACCTTGGGCTAATTGCTGGTCAGGCCTAAACCTTAACGTGTTGAACCCTTGCGCTAGTTGCGCCATTGCCACGGGGTCTTGTGCAACATCCATGAAACGCCGACCGAGTTGAGACAGCCCTCGCACAAAAGGGTTCGGGGGACGACTGCCCGGTGCAGGGCCAACTTGTGGGCGCGGTTGCATTGCCTCCTGCATGCCAGCCCTGAAGCGCTCTTGCTGCGCTAATGCCTCTGGCGTATTCAACGCCGCAACCGCCGCATTAGGAGCGCGCATCTGTTGCAATCGCTCCATCTCCATCATCATTCTGCGCTCTTCTGGCGTCATCTTACGACCTCAAAATAAGTTTTTAACTTGACCAATTTTCATCAGCATATCTAACAAGCCGCCAAGCATAGGACCTTCTTCAGAGCCTCCAGATCCGCCGGGATAGCCCGGAGGCTGCGTCATTCCGGCGTCGCCCAAGCTTTCCATCAAGCCTTTAACGGCCTGACCCATTTGGCCGGCCGGGTCGCTCATTTGTACCTGCTGGATAGGGATCATGCCGCCGCCGCGCTGCATGCCGCCCATAGCTGGGGCATTTATAGCTTGAGGCCGAAAATCCATGTCGCCCATAGATCGAAGGGCGCCCATAAGCTGCTCTTGCCTTTTGGCTTCTTCGACACTCTGCAATGGCTTGAACGTGGAGTAGGTTCCATCCTTGTCCACGTCCATCATTTTTTTTAGCTCATCAAGGAAGTTCTGTTCACTCATGCTAGCAGCGCTCCGTAGTCAACCATTTGATAGCCATTGTCGGCAATGCTTACCATCGACGGATCAGTCTCGTCGGCCATAACGCCCATAGATTCGCCAGACAATCCAATGTCGTTAGCTTTAGCATTCCAAGTCCATGAGTAAACACCTTGACCAGAAGGAAGCTTGCCAACCTTCTTGATATCAGACTTCAGCCTTCGATCTGAGAACATGCCGACTAATGCCGGTCCAATCTGCGCGCCTGCCGTTAAGTAATCCATAAGACCAAGGTCTCTGGTTGTTGTCTGTGTCTGTGGTACGGGTGCCGCACCAAGGGCAGAAGCCAAGTAGCCGAGAGATCTCTCTGGGAATGACGTGTAGCCTTGGAACTGCTCACGCGCCCGGTCGAAGATCTGCTGGTTGAGCATCTGTTGTATGTTGCCTTGCTGCATAAGGTCTTGCTGAAGACCACGACCCATGCCGAATGCCTGCTGAGCTAAACCGCCTAGCTGACCGGCCGCTGCAAGCCGCTGACCTGCGCCTGCAAGCCCTGCTTGTTGGTTCGCAAGTGATGCCTGCATCTGACGACCAAGATCTTGCCCAGCCATCTGTTGCGCTTGCTGAAATCCACCCAATCGCAGGTTAGACGCGGTACGTGCCGCCTGCTGCATCGCCGCCTCGTTAGCCTGTGACTCTAGGATCGCCGACCGTGACCCGCCAAAGGCTCCTGCACGCTGCGCCTGAGAAGCGAGCTGATTAGCTTGCATCTGACGAGCCTGCTCAATATCCCCGAGCGACTGCTGAACAACAGTTTGCTCAAACGGGTTGAAGTAAGGGGTCAAGTCGGTCTGTGCTATCTGTCCGGCTTGTACCTGCGCGGGTTGGTAGCCCATGCCTGCCGCAGTGCCCATCATTGCGCCGGTTTGACCCATTTGTGCCTGCTGGAATACGTTCTGACCTGCTGGCGCTTGTGCGGGCTGTCCTGCTGCGCCGCCGGGTGCTGGTGCCGCCATTATCGTGACCCTCCACTTAGCTGTGGTGGTAAGGCGCCGCTCATCCCGAAGGGTGAGTAGCCGCCCATTGGACCGCCTTGCCCAAGCAAGCCCGTTGCGCCCATCTGTGGGCCAGCAAACTGCCGGTTAAACATTGCCGCCTGAGCCGGCTGATTGGCAGCCAAATCAGCAATCGCCTGCTCAAACATTTGCCCGGTTCCGTAACCCTGAATACCGCCAAAGTCTTGCGCCTGCGGCATCCCGGCCATGACGTCCATCTGCGGAGCCAAACCAAATGTCGCGGCCGCGTCTGCGGTAGATTGCATAGCTTGGGTTTGCATTGGAGTCAGCGCCGCAACCGAAGGCCCGTAGTAGGGCATGTACCCGACCTGAGCTAATTGCTCTGCACGCTGCAAATTGCGAGACGCTGGGCCTTGTATCCAGCTAGGGATCTCTACCTGTGTCGTTTGGCCGCCGCCTTTTCCACCACCTGACATATTAAATATCCTTTCCTAGAACCGTGAAGGTCTCTTCGTAACCTTTGTTTTTCAAAACTTTAGCCCATCCTTTGCGGCCGGCAATGCTCATCCCTGTACAACCGTTCATCTTTGCAAATTCAACCGCTGAGCTATCCATGTCTATAATCTGATCCATCTCACCGCCCGCCAGAAAGATATGTAAAACTTTTTTCTGCGGGTAGTTAACTACCTCTGTTACTGCGCAACCTCTCGGTGCCGGCCAAAACTGCATGGCCCCTGTCTGTATCGACTGCACAACGTCTTCTAGCGTGTGCGTGCCGCCTGATCTTTCTAGCGCCGCCTCTAACCAAGGCTTACAACGAACTAACTCATCTACAATAGTGGTCAATTATATCACCTATGGAAGCGTATGATCGTAAGTGTTGCCGCAGGGCACGCAGGCTCATCAGAAATACCGTTAGCTGCGAACGCTTTCAAAGATCCGTTAGTGCTGTCGCACGCCGTAGCCACCTCTAAATAATCGTTTGCGTTAGCGTGGATAATGACCGCCCGGCTAACAACCGTTGTCTCTGAGTTTCCGTGAAGCGCAGTCCTTATTGTGCTACCCGCAAGATTCGATCCATTGATCTTGGGCCAGAACACAAACTCCAACGTTGAACTGGAAGACGAAAATATCTGCACACTAAAACTAACAAGGTAGTAACCGGGCTTGTCAAATGCGATCTGAGAGCCAGTAAGCGTTAACCCGTCATTGTTAGCCCCGGCAGTAAAAGTCAGCTCATAAGTCGTGTCTGCGGCCGTATAGGTGAAGTCTGAGCTAATCGTAAAGTCACCGTGACCATCTGCTAAGACTATCTGTCTGTACTCGCCGTCGACTGATATCACCGGATACTTGTTTATGTTGTCGTACAGGATAATCCCGTCTTCGTTAGCGCTGTCGGCGGTCTGCTTAAATACGAGCTTGGACCGAATGCGATTTAAATGGTCTACAAGGCGCTCGCCCCAGTTTTTCCACTCGGGACCAAACGGTGGAGGGGCAAGGCTCATCGGTTGCCACCCGGCAATAAGTTAAGGCGGGGGACGCCGAAGCGCCAGTTGTTTAGCTCAGTGCCATTTACACGCATGCGTAGCTGACGCCCTGAGAATCTAGCGCTTACCGGGTTAGCCATTGTAAACGGCCCGTGAGTAAACTCGTCACCATTAGGGTAAAAGCGAGACTTGAAGGTCAGTGTTGCCTCGCCCTGCGTCTTCTCATCCGGGATGATCTCGTTAACCTTTACAACGCTAGATCCAAATAAGATCGGACCCGACTCAGCATGAGGGGCCGTGCCATCGTGATCGAATCCGGTCTCATGGTCGTACAGCTTACCCGATGCATCGAACATAATCGGGTGCTTCATGACACCGGCATCAAAGCCTGACGTACGGGAAAGCGTACCAATGTTCCAATATTTCTCGAGGTAGTTGTAAACCACATACCGGTCGTTCTCTACCGAGCCACCAGAAGGGTAGAACCACCACACCTCGCCGTACTGGGCGTTGTTCATAGCGGTGACCTTGGACCGCTGGTCGTTGTTTATGTCAGTGAAGACGTAATCCAAGACCTCGCAGGGCATCTCTTGTACAGCCGAGCCGTTAAAGAAGAAAAAGCTCTTGGAGCCCATCCAGTACGCGCCTTCCATATGGGAAACACACGCATGACGCGATATCGCACCGCAGTCTGTGCCTACACGCTGAAACTGGAAAACAAGCTGCGGGCCAATGTAACTAGCAATGTGCGCGTCTGTAGTCGTCAGTATGAGAGTCCTTCCGCGCATCTTGTGGCCGCTTAAGATCTCGCCATTAGTCGCAAGCTCAAAGTCACCGGCCTCGTTAGTTGCCGCCGGGGTCCAAGCCGTGTTGTCTTCCTTGTCGCACCACTGCACTTTTCTGGGGTTGCCGCCGGCGCCTAGTGCGAACAGGAAGCGCTCGTTAGTAACAACCAAGGCCAAGTTAGATGTTGGCGCGTTAACAATGGCCGCCGCAGGAGTGCCTGCGTTTAACTGCCACTCGTAAAGCTTGCCGTCATCGACCGAGCAGGCGACAAGGTATTCTCCCCATGTATCCAGTGACCAAGTAGTCGCCTCTTGGAACTCGCCGGTAGATACTCGCTCTGTGCCGTAATACCCGGTGTTGTAGTTGCCGGCACCAAAGCCAGACCGCAGTGCAGCACTTTCGCTTCCTGTAGTGAAAGATGCCGGAGTGATATCACTGACTGCATTGTTAGCGCTGACGTAATAAAGGTTTGCATACGTACCCACGGCCATATTCGTGTTGACCGAGTTATCAATCCAAGCAATTGCTCCACGGACGGGCTTGTCTAAGAATATAAGCTTTATTTGTATGCTGTCACCGCCGCTTGCACGATTAACGAGCACGACATTCTTGTTAGCTAGGTCTATTGAGTAAACGCTAGACGATAGCAAAACGCCGTTTTGATAAACCGCAATCTGCGAAGAGCGATCCGGGCTTGTAAATGTGTAAGTAAAAACCTTTTGCTGATCAGAGGCTGTAAACGTCTCGGTCGTGCCGGTTTTAACTCTTTCCTGCCAGCCACCAATGGGGCCAAGCGAGCCGTTGCGCCAGCGCACAAGGTTTACATCGCGCCACCGGCCGGCGCCTTCTAGGTCCGTACCGTGCCTGTAAACCCCTGCTGGTATATCGATAGCATTTAGCGCCATGTGTACCTCTTAAGCAGTACGCTTCCACATATAAACAACAATGTAAGGCTGCATAATGTTATGCGCACTTCCACTACCAACCTCAGACGACTTGCCAAGCGTTGCCGCCGTAGCCGTCCCGTGCAGCTCATACTCTTGATCTTGCGACCCGGTGAGGTCTCGCTTTGCAACTTGGTTAGTCGCAGTAAGCGCCGAGTTACTATCGACGTTTGCAATCGTTTTGTGGTGGTGAGCCGGTAGCTCTGCCTCTGTTAGCGTATGAGTCTTTGAGCCACCCGTCTCTTCCGCTGCATCAAAGTCAGTGTCACTGCCGTCTAAGCCAGTAAGAACACGACCTGCACCAAATGCGGCCCACGTACCAAACCCTAATAAGGTGGCCGGGTTAGTAGCGTCACTGGCGTTCATATAAATAGAGCCAACAGGATATGCCGCAGCAAGTGCGCCGTCGCCAATTTTATCGGCTGTTACCGCATCGTCATTAATTTTAACAGTCGTGACCGCGTTATCTGCAAGACCAGAGGGGCCAAGACCACCGCTAAGCTCGTTGATCTCAGTCGTTGTAGCCGTAACACCATCAAGAATGTTCAGCTCCGCAGCAGTCGATGTCACGCCATCCAAGATGTTTAGCTCTGCGGCTGTCGCAGTGACACCGCTCAAAATGTTTAACTCGGCGGTAGTGGCCGTGACACCATCCAAAAGGTTTAACTCTGCCGCAGTCGATGCAACGGCAACGCCGCCTACTTTCCATGATCCCGCAGTCAGGTTGGGCTGTATTGCAGTAGTGCCGTCCAGAAGGTCATCGAGAGAGTCGAAGTTGGTGTTGATCTTCGTACCCCAAGTATCCTCCGAAGCGCCAACCTCGGGCTTGGTCAATGAGTATGTGGTGGTTGTCGTATCAGCCATTAGCCTAGACCTCTGTTCTTCATTACAAGACCCGAGCCGCTCATTGTAGCGTTATCGGATGAAAGGTTAAGTTTTTGCACTGCCGCACCATAGAGCTGCGCCCACGTGCCCGCACGCCCGTCTTCTTGTAAATACGGGGCCGAGTGAATTAGCGCACCGTACAAGTAAACATCCGGGCTGTCGGTTAGAAGCCAGTTGCTGGTGTTAGAGTCCGACAGGGCAGGAAGGCGCTGGTAGTACAGTAAGTCCCCGGTGTACGTATCATCCGGGGTTGGGTAGAACTCAAACTTGTCGGCAATGTGCGCGTAATACTCAGGTGTGCCGGCCGTGTCCTCGCTGCCCATTCTTTTATCGGCAATGGTCTCTCTCGACGCAAGCTTTAACGGGTATTTGTTGCCGGCATTAAACGAGACAGTCTCCAGCCAATCGCTTGGGAGGTCTTCGTACTCCTGATCAATGGTAAAACTAACCCGAGACTTCATCTTCCAGTGACGCAAGTCGCGATTAATCTGGGCCTCTGCAAGCGCGATAAACGTCGGGATAGAGGACGTCAAATCATCGCGGTTTAAAAAGTCCGCAATGTTCGCCTTTAGCTCTGCGAAGGTAGATATGCTCACAACCAAACTCTCATAGGTGTCTCAGGTGTAACCCCGTGCGTCTCGTCCAGCGCCTCTACAGTCTCACGTACAGCATCTCCCACGAGACGGATGTTAACGTGCCAGCCTGCCATCGGTGCCATCTCAGGGTACTCGCTACCCTCGTCGTCAGTCAGCATAGTGCCTGTAGGCTCGTGTAGCGTCCCTACGACATCAATAGCGTAGTCATGGCTATGAGTTACTAGGTATGCGTCACCGTCCTCTACCTGCGTTTCTACGCCTTCCTCGTCCACGTTAGTTACGTAGTCTTGTCGGTAGAACGCAGACAATACAGTTGGCATCTCTTGCTCAGCCGATAGTCGTAGGTAGAAGTCACGCTTTGGTGCTTCGATGATTAATTCTTCTGTCATGATGTAAGTTCCTGTAGTTTCGCGTTAGATAGACGCTTGGGGAAATATTTGATGGACTTGATGTGGCCGTTGAGATAGTTGTTCCCAAGGTTAGTTTGCGTACCAATAGCAAGTAAGTCTGCTTTTGCTGGCATATTACCAGACGCGTCTGTTTGAGTTGAAGCGCCAGAAAGACTAGCGGCAAAACTATCTTGCTTGATAGCCAAAGCAATTGTTTCTGCTGTATTTGGACTAATTGATCCGCTCCAGCCAGTCAGAGCAACCCCAGAACTTGATGTAATTACAGAAACTGTCGTCGTGTTTGTTGGGTTAATAAGAAACCGTGCTAAGTCTGAGCCAGACGTATTTGAAAGGGCAAAAACTCTAGGGTAATCAGAGCCATCAGAACCATTGCTGTCAAACTCAACAAACACAGTCCCCTCATTCTGGTTATACCCAAACTGATCTACGTCGATCTTTGCTACGTCTGCTGATCTGCTTGCCGTACTGCCTGTGGTTTTAATGTAGGACGTAGGGAAGGAGCCAAGCTCAACCTGTGGCAAAGCAATATCTAAATCAATAGTGTCACCAGTTGATAAGACACGCATATCTCTAGAGCCAGCACCAAGAGAAGCAACCCTGCCAAGCCGAACCCAATCACCAGAAGCGGGGGCTACTTGAGTTGCGCCTGTAGTGCCTGCTGCTGTGATTTTTAAGTTTTGATCTGCCCCAGTTCTTGATCTCACATAAACGGAGCAGTAGTTATCACCTCCAGTCAAGATTGTTACTTGCAGTCTCCCTCCTCCGTTAAGAGTAGAGCTTTGAATTCGCTTGACAGTAGAAGACGTTCCATAAGGAGCTGGCGTTGTTGAGGCGGTTACAGTTCCGCCGCTTTTATCAACAAAACTACACGACTCACTGTTTGTTATATTGTTAGTCCTCTGCTCCTCAATCAACAGCCCCAACAGGTTCCCATCGGCGTCGTATTCGATTCTAGGGATATTGTCTGGGTGCGGGAATAACTGGAGCGTACCGTCGGTTTGGTTGAATAGGACTTCCTTGACGGATACGTTGTCAATTGTTCCTGTGTAATCATTAGTAACATTCGCCCTAATAATAAACTGCGTACCTTCTGCATAAATTACTTTTGACACAGTGCCTGAGCTAACAGCTATATCACCATCATAGCTTGAACCATCATAGACTCTTAAGGTGCCTGACGTGTTGACATCAAACGTAACTAAATATGTTTTACCAACAGTGTAGACATTGTCTTGTATAACTCTTGCGGGGCCACTTGAGTTATCAGAAAAATCAGCAACTCCGCCAGAGATAGACACTCTTTGCAAAGTCCAATCACTGTCTGTCGCAAAATCTCCGTTCTCAACAAGCTCCTCACCATAGCTAACCTTAGCCAGAGCGTAGCCTTCGGATAACCGTGTGAAATTAATTAAGTCTGTCGCTTTAACATTAGCCATGTATGTAGTTCTCCGTAAAGCTAGACTCTAGGCCGTCAAAGGTTAGAGATAGGGTTGCGTCACTGCGTGGCTCTGTCAGTGCTTGTAGTTGTGCGTTAGTCAGGCGACGTGGGTAGTACTGGATGGACTTGATGTGGCCGTTTAAAT
>Ga0208792_1000120_pt1 | contig 33195 bp, 36 predicted proteins | sample 14_taG_FD_184087 | JGI IMG/M metagenome (GOLD analysis project Ga0208792, IMG submission 184087) | Marine viral communities from the Subarctic Pacific Ocean - 14_ETSP_OMZ_AT15311 metaG (SPAdes) (version 2) | ecosystem: Environmental > Aquatic > Marine > Oceanic | place: Pacific Ocean | collected...
GATGCGAACGTCATCGCCACGTTTGCGAAATTAGTTGGTACGCTCACGTTACTATACGCGTAGTGTTTACATTTGTACGATCCATCATTGATGACGATGCCTCCGGTGAAGACCGCACCCACGTTTGTGTTTGTGAATTGAGTAGTTAGTGCGGAGGTGTTTGATGTTACCACGTCAAGTTCAACCGCACTGAGAAAGAGTGTATCGTTTATAGATGCGTTTCCGTCTATCACAAGTACATTGGAACCCGTGTCTTCGACGTACAAATTAGACCCCACACTCAAATCATGACCTGGTGTGGTGTTTCCTATACCCAATTTCTCACCCACTGTGAGCTGAGAACCAGCCACGTGTACATTCCCGTTCACATATAAGACATTCGATCCCGTATCCTCGACCCAAAGATTTGAACCCACATCAAGCGTGTGTATTGGGTTCGAATTCGCAATACCCACGTTCGCCGTCGTGACGAGACCCGTCGCTGAATTTGTAAACTCTATTGTATTAGACGTTGTATTTCCATAATTAGTCACGTATTGAAGAGAGTATCCCGCGGCGAGTTGTATGCTATCGAGTGTAATCTTGTGTGCCAAAATGTTACCATCCACTGTTAAGACGTTCGAACTTATGTCGTTAACACATAGGTTTGATCCAACTGCTAGGTCACACATGGGATTTGTATTTGCGATGCCCACGTTGCCCGTCGTCGTGAGACTCACGGTGTTTTGTATATGTATCGTTTGAGATGTGACGTTTCCGTTTAGTACAACGTCTTCTAGATTACTACTACCACCTCCACCACCACCTGTTATTCCCGTGAGTCTAGACCCGTCACCCACGAAATAGTTCGCTTCTATGTTTCCAGTGGCCTTGAGACCCACATCTGCGTTTGTGAGTTGGATTGTATTTGAAGATACATTTCCATTATTTACGATACCTTCTAAATTACTCACAGTTGAGATTCCCGTGAGGTACGAACCATCACCAATAAAACGCGCAGCCTCTACATTACCAGTGGCCACGAGGCCAACATCCGTGTTTGTCAGTAGTATTGTATTGGATGTCACATTTCCGTTATCTGACACTTCTTGCAAAGTTGCCGCGATGTTAGACAAAAGTCCACCATCCCCAAGAAACGTGTTAGCCGTAACATTTCCACCTACTACCACGTTCGCATCTACTTCTAGACCGGTCACTGCATTGTTCAAATAAATCGTCTCTGTGGTCACATTCCCATTGAGTGCTATCTGATGAAGATTACTCGCGATGTTAGATAAAAGACCACCATCACCTATAAAACTGGATGCAGTCACGTTTCCGCCGACCAATACGTTATTAGTCACACTGAGACCGGTTATATCCCCGTCTAAAATAATTGTTTCGGAAGTAGTATTTCCATTCAAAGCTATTTGGTGAAGATTACTCGCGATGTTAGACAAAAGACCACCATCACCAATGAATGAATCTGCTGTGACGTCACCATACACGTGTACATTAATTGAATTCGATGTATCGGGTATGAGTTCGGCGTCATTGGGTGAACTCAATGTATGACTTATGATGAACTCATTGCTCGCACCCCTGTAACCAAACGCTACGTTCGAATCACCTTGATATACTAAAACAATGAGACCCGTATCCAGCGACGAACTCGTATTGTTTGCACCCAAAGCCAATATGGGATCTTCTACGAGCAAATTCTGTGTGGAAAGATATGTCGTATTTCCCCGAACTTCCAGGTTTCCGTAAATGAGCGCGTCCTTGGAAACTGTGAGACCACCGGTAAACGTCGCATCATCCCCATAGAAATCAACACCTATGATGTCATCGTCCGCGAGGATATCACCCGCGACGTGAAGCATTCGTTGAGGCGTGGATGTATTTACACCAACGTTACCACTCGTGACCATCGAAAGTGCATTAGACATGGTGATAGTTCTATCCGTCGAGTCACCATACTCAGTAACGTCTTGAAGTGAGATGTTCGATATACCACCACCATCACCGGTGATGATTCCCGTAAATACGGGACTCTCTATGTTTGCTTTGAGTGCTAAATTTGATTGCATCTCTCCCCGTATGCTTATAGTGTTCGCAGCCATCTCACCACGAAGAACGGTTACATTCGACTGTAAATCACTTCGTAATGTGACTGTGTTTGTGGTCATTTCGCCACGAATTGTAATGACATTTGCCGCCATCTCGCTTCGAAGAATGGTTGCATTTGATTGGAGGTCCGTTCGAAGTTGAAGTGTATTTGCAGCCATTTCACCTCGAATGGTTACAGTGTTTGCAGCCATATCGTCGCGTAAAATGGTCGCATTTGATTGGAGGTCCGTTCGAAGTTGAAGTGTGTTTGCGGCCATTTCACCCCGAATGGTTACAGTGTTTGCGGCCATATCGTCACGTAAAATGGTCGCATTTGATTGGAGGTCCGTTCGAAGTTGAACTGTATTTGCAGCCATATCGTCGCGTAAAATCGTCGCATTTGATTGGAGGTCCTCGCGTAATTGTATCGTGTTCGCGGTCATTTCGTCGCGTAAAATGGTCGCATTTGATTGAAGGTCTTCCCGTAATTGTATAGTGTTTGCAGTCATTTCGTCGCGTAAAATGGTCGCATTTGATTGGAGGTCTTCACGTAATTGTATTGTGTTCGATGCCATTTCACTTCGGATAACATCTAGGTTTGCAGATAAATCAGTATCTTGTACGACATTTGATAAAAAAGAACCATCCCCTATGAAACTATTTGCTGTGACATCACCATACACGCGCATCTGAATGAGGTTCGATGTATCCGGTGTGATGAGTGTATCCGATGCCGAATTTTGTGTGTAACCAATGATATATTCATTGCTCGATTCAATATATGACGCCGTAACATTTGAACCGGGGCGTGTCATGATGAGACCCAAATCAAAAACAAAATCATTATCTGTATTATTTTCACCCAACTCGATGATGGCATCTTTTACACGCAGATTTTCTGTCGAAATCGAAGTTGTCTGACCGACGACTGTGAGGTTACCCGCTATGTATGTGTCGCCACCGACAGATAATTCGTGTTGTGGATTTGTATTGGCTATACCCACATTAGATGCAGTGATGAAACTAGTTGTGGTGTTCATAAATTGCAAAGTTTCCGTGGTTGAATTTCCAGTTTCAGACACACCCTGTAAATTTAAACCGATTCCACTATCTACGACTTCTTTTGTGGTTACATCGTAACAAATTACATTTGAGTGTAGTGAATTATTTAGTCTAATAGGAGACACATATAACCCAGCTTCTGGTGCATGTATCACGTTCGAAGACGCATTAATTATTATGGTGTTCACAGCTTGTTCATCAGGAACATGCTTACCTATCCTGATCCTCTCGGATTTTTCGATAGTGTTAAGGTTTTTCACCATTTATATTAGTTCTCATTTTATTTCTGTCCAACCCGACTTCTTGTATACATAAAGTGTATCATTTTCGTTGTCATACACCATTAGACCGGGTGTCGGTTTCTGTATACTTTCCATTTCGCTGTGAGACATACGAGGTAAAAGTAAACCACCCGTTGTCGATTGAAGTGTTAATATAGCCGATGGATGTCCCTTGTGTGCTCCAAGTGCCAATTTTCCATTTGCATCCAATGTCATATTAACCTTCATATCACCAGATGTATCCCGAGTCTTAAATGCTATACCACCAGGATTACCCGATGTAGTACCATTATTTGCCTTTGCATAACCGTTAATTTCAGCTAGATTACTTAAACATATTCCATCCGCTTCCCCGATTCTGGATGTTAATTTAGGTGCACTAGATGTTATGATTCGCGAAGCCGTAACATCGTTGTGTATGTTTAGTGGTAGATTTGTCTCGTTCGAGCACGATAACACGTGTGTGAAAGAAATATTTGATATGAGAGAACCATCACCTTCGAGTGGTGCGTTTTCGATGGTTGTAATTCTCTCGCGCACACTCGGAAGATCTTTTATATCTTCCACAGTTTGTTCGAGTATTGATTTAGTTTTGCTAATGAGCAATTCAAGTGGTTCAATGCGGTGCAACTCCTTGTATACATGTTTAAATTGTAAAAGTTGTTGTTTGATTTGTTCCAGTTCATTAAATCGCGCGATTGTCTTTTCCAAATCTATTATTCTAGATGTATTTTCGTGAACACACGGAACTATCTTTTTTGTATCATGAATGATTGGTATCGATGTTTGAATAGCGGACACATCTTTACTCAAACGTTCTATTTCGGGTAGATTGTGTATACTCGCCTCTATGCCACTTATCCTTTTTTCACACGTGGTTATCCTAGGTATATTCGTTTCTAGTTTGAAAGTGCGTGGGTTCAAAGTGGATAGCGCTGTTTCGTGCATTGACGCGTTTTTTTCAAGCGTATCAATTCGTGGTAATTCTACCCGAAGTTGGTCAATTTGTTTTTGTAGAAATGGAATGTCTTTTTCAATTGGTTCAAAACGCGGTATATTTGATTCCAATTTTGATACTCGTACATTTGTCGCATCAACATCAGTTATTTTGGCGACCCCATTGAGTGTAGTGCCATCTCCATGAAAAGATGGAGCGATAATTTTTCCATCTGCGTTTATATTTCCTTTCGTGTGGATACGGTTATTTACATACAACGATCTCCCGACATTTATGTCATTTGATACATCTAATGTATTAAAATAATCATTAAAATCTGTGATTTGGTCGATTGTAATATTAGACAGGAGTCCACCATCGGCCTTGAGTTCACCGAGTATTTGTATATTTTCCACGACTTCGCCTATGTCTACGTTCAGATCATATTGTACATTAGATAAGAGACCTCCGTCGCCCACGAATTGCGTCGCTTCGATGGACCCGTCTATTTTTGTGTTCGCGTTAATGGATAAACACCCGTTACTCTTCGTGTGCATGAGTTGTATACCGTGTATGTCTACACCCACATTTTCAGTTGGTTTACACCCTTCACCTATTTCTAATACAGGTGTATATACGTGTTCTTCGTTGAGTGTCGTGAGATTTAACACGTCTAAATTTTTTACTTGTAGTTCGTCGAGTTTTAGTTTTGTGCCTCCTATATCGACGACTTCCTTCGTGATCGAATCATACGCAAGTAAGTTCGATGCACTCGCATTACGTATTGGACTTATGTATAATCCGCTGTGTTTGATATCACGAATTTTGTTTTCTGAGGCATTAAACACAATGGAGTTTCTGGGTTGCTCTGAATCAATGTATCGCCCGAGGCGCACCATATCAGTAGGCTGATTCACACCGGAATTCTTAACCATTTAATATACTATTGTATTTTAATTCGCGTATAGTAAACCAGCCATGCCATTTTCAACTCTCAAAATGTTATAGTTAACCGCATATATAGGGTGTGTGATTGGTAAAGTCTCACTTATAATTTTCACGTTATCGAGGCGACTAAAATTTAAAGTACCTGTGGGCTGTAAAGAACTTGTTAAGAGACAGAAACAATACATAAAGAAATCCGGGGAAGTCACATAATTCGTGTGATAATATGCCATGACGTCTATGTAATGTGGTTTCGCCCATCTAAAGTTTCCTATATCGAGGCCATTTATGTTTAACTTAACTCGATTTGATATGGATGTAAGTGCACCATTGGATGATGTATCCGAAGAGGCGATATATTTAACTGGATGACTAAATATGAGTTCTTGATCCAATTCACCCGATGGTATGTTTTTTTGTACTTGTGTGATGAGCATTTCGTGGTTACGAGAAACTATATTTCCACGCTCTTCGTTGTCGAGATAGTAATAATTCGCATACAATTCATAATTGTAGTTTCCGACTGAGTTCCCCCAGTGAATACGTATTTCTACGTTGTGATAATGCAATGCCACGAGTGGGAGTGCACATTGAGGACCCTCACAAAAGAAAAATCGAAGAGGGTAAAAGTATGACTTAGAGCTTATACCTGGATGTGGGCCGTTTGAGCTCTTAGACACATTCTGTGCGAATGTATCTATAGCAATTTTTTCTGTAAACACTGAATCTTGAGAATCGATGAGATGCCCACCTATATATAACTCAACCTTGTCTATCACTTGGGTCCAGTCTGTTATGTCTATGGATTGATTGTTATCATCTACTGTGATATACAAGTATCCAAGCATATCACCAGTTTTGTCGAATTTTACGGATGTCATAGCGTTATTTTTCACATTACCCTGCATGAGCTGTTTCTCTACGGACTGTGAAAAATTTGAATGCCGTTTGAATGTCGACGTGAAGAATGATATCTCAGGTTCACCCATGATGTGTTCATCTTGAGCACCTATGGCTATCAATTGCACGACTCCCGCCGACATTTATAATACATAAAGGTAAAAAATACACGTACCTAGCGCCCCGATTCAATGAAGGGCAAATTCTTATTCTTGCAAACAAATCTGAAAATAAAAAAGTTATCGGTGCCATCTGTCGTGGTAACACCGTTTTCATCTCTGAGTGTAAAACTCAATCTATCAACCTTTCTCACCGGAGTCATATATTGTGTGGTGACGTCATAATCATCCTTAAATATGATTGGATTTGACCCGTCCTGTATCACCGTACCGAACCCTCTGTTAAGTACAGTCATGTCTCCTTGACCACCGTACACATTAGACGTTCTTTGGGAATAATTCGTATTCAATTCATCCACTGAGATATGGCATACACTGGAGCCGGATGCATCGATACGAGCCGCCAAAAGACGAGTCTGTACGATGTTTTCGATTGGTTGCGTCAAGTGCACAGTGAAAGTGTTTTTGCTATCTTGACCGATGGTATCGACCGAGATAGTATGATACTCGTATTCAAAATCTGGTAAAACTTGCCGAACCGTATTCACAGTAGTCATTACTAATACATTATATTAAAGATCCACCGATTCCACCGATAATCTTCGCGTCCGCGCTTTTCTTGACGAAATCTTGGTCGCCACAGATACCACCTGGAGTCAAAGACTTGGTGTAGTACGCGGATTCTTTCGAACCTGGCACACATTCAATCTTGTGTTCCAAATCAAAAATGGATTCGACAGCGCCTTCGGGGGCGACTTCAAGATTGATTGGTCTGGGCTGGTAACCACTTCTTCGTTGGGGGAACATCACCATCAATGCCGAGAGGAGTGCGCATATCAAAGCAATCGCCTTAAGGGTGTTTCGGTTTGTGGCGTTGAGTTTCATCATTTATTATGTATGCAATATTTTTTATAAAGTGCGTTAAAGAATTTGAATTAGTTTCAAAGTACAGAGTAATGGACGGAGAAATATCACTCGACCGGAGCGTTGGGAATGTCATGAAGCTTGATGACAATGAACAGGCGTTGATGGATGAGATTGAAATTGAGGCGCCCCGTCCACGCTCTTCGCGGCGCGTCCCACAGCCGACGGTATACAAACCACAGCCACAACCAACGATGCAAGAAGACATCGATGCGTTTGCCAACCCGACTAAGCAGTCGGTTCCACAACAACACCAAGAAGAACCCGTTGATTACGGCGAATACGACGAAGAAGAGATGGAACAGCCACAGTACATGCAAGGTGATTATGCGATACAAGAAGAAGAGCGACCATCGCCTGGGTATAAATCCATCGATGAAGAGAAGGCAGACCTTGTCAACAAACTTGGTCGTCTCGAAAAGAAGGGATTTTCGGTGAACAAACGACTCAATGTATACTCGAACGTTGACGATTTGCGTACGGAAGTGAAGCGAATCACGTATAGCATTGACGTCGACCGCTCTATTAAGTTCTCTCGTCGTATGCTGATTGCGTGTGTGACTGGTCTCGAGTTTTTGAACAAAAAATATAATCCATTCGAGATCCAGCTTGAAGGCTGGTCGGAGAATGTGATGGAAAACGTTGACGACTACGATGAAGTATTTGAAGAGTTATACGTCAAGTACAGGACGAAGATGCACGTTGCTCCAGAAGTCAAGCTCATCATGATGCTCGGTGGTTCAGCGATGATGTTCCACTTGACGAATAGTATGTTCAAGTCAGTCATGCCCAATATGAATGATATCTTGAAGCAAAATCCAGGACTCGTTCAAAACATGGTCGATGCTGTGAAAAACACGACACCAAGAAGTGCTATGGACGCCCCATCGAGCGAACCATCGGGTGGTAACCAGTACGAAATGAAGGGTCCAGGCGTCGATATTTCAAGTTTGATGGGTAACATTATGATGCCACCCGCACCACCTATGTCTACCACAGCACCTGAACCCATTCCATCGATTGACGACGACGATGATGCGATTTCGGACATCGTCGAAGGTCCAGCCGATGATGACGAAGAGGACAGCGATGTCAAAGAGGTGAAAGTGTCGACCACGACAAAGGGTAAACGTGGTCGTAAGAAAAAGTCAGTAGAAATAAATTTGTAAACATAGAGTATAAATGATAGGGTACTGTCCCCTTGAGGAAGACCCGCCACCCAGGCTTCCTCGGATGTATGCGCCATCTACCGGATCTCGTCCTTCTTCCAGAGGAGATACTCGCACAGAAGACACTGAAACGAATTACGTCGTTTTGTTCTTTATCGCGGGTGTGGTCGCACTCGCCGCGATGGACGCCATTAAGAAGTAAACGAACTATTTTTACCATTCGCATATCATGTGACTGGTAAAAACAGATTAATTTAAGCGTTTTCAAGTTCATCGACCATTTCTCGTAGTTCATTTATAGCCGCGACCGTGTATGCGATGAGACCCACGTAATCGAGTTTTGCGTGTTCTTCACCCCAATCTTCGTAATTGGGTTCATTCTTTGTTTCATTTGGTTTTGCATCTTTACCGAGTTCGACGAGGTGTCTCAATTCGGGGGCATCGTAATAGATGTCTTGTGCTATGAAACCAGATTCTTCTAGACCGTCTTTGACATACATGACTGGATTGAGTTTAGAAAGTGTGTCGAGTGAATTGACTATGATCTCTGAGTTTGATTTAGCTCTCGCATCGGATGTCGGAGACACATTGAGGTTTGTGAGACCTGAACCATCACCGTAGTAATATTCGGCATACACATTACCACTTATAACTAAATTTGCGGATGTATTGTCTATGTCTTCATCATAATAACTGGTACCAAATGAAATAGCGTGTAGCGGATTCGTATTATGAAATCCAATTCTCCCGATTGTACTGGATGTATAAGATTCTGTGATGAATTGTGTAGACGCACCAGGTCCATTGACCCAACTGGGTATACCAGAACTATTTATGGCTAAAAATTGCCCAGCTGCCCCTTTTGGTAATCGTGTCAGTGTGTTTGTTCCGGATGCATAGAGTATATCACCTGTGGTAAACCCAGTAATACCAGTCGTTGAAGTGACCATGAGATTTCCTTCGAGTGATGATATTCTATTATCAAGAGATGAGACACTCGGTGATGCACCCCAAGTGGGTACACCCGATGCGTTTACGGACAATACATCGCCTTGTGTAGAACTTATAGCGAGCTTTGATAAATTACCCGCGGAGGATGCATATAACATGTCACCTTTTGTAAAATTTGTGGTGATCCCATTCGTGTTCGTGATGATGACTTTTTGATTGAGTGTGTTTATTCGCGACGAGTTATCATCTAATTGTGATTGTGGTACAATTGATGTGAGCTCCGAACCATCACCAAAGAATTCGAGTGCCGTAACATTTCCGTTGACAACGACATTTCCACTCGTCTCGAGTGATGTTACCGGGTTTGAAAATGTTACTTTGTCGTTTGTTACGGTGCCTTGGGAAGTTACCTGTTGAAGTGTAGGTGCAGGTAAATTTGTAAGCAGAGACCCGTCACCTATGAAATTCCCACTCACTTCAATATCTTGGTCGAACACGGCACCCAATGTCGATGTATTATCTTGAGCGAGCACAGATTGAAGTGTAATTGTAGGACCCGGGGGTAAATTTGTGAGTTGTGATCCATCACCTATAAAAAATCCCTGTGTTTCTACATCGCCATCAAATAATACACTGTTTGTTGTTACGTTTCCGTTGTCTGTAACCACTTGAAGTGTTTCTGGTATTTTACTGTAAAATTTTCTATATGACCGACCTCGTGAACCACACGACATTCTATGATTACTTTCTATTATTTTTGAGCCTTTCCATACGCTCTTTGAGTTCTTGTATAGATTTTACAACGTATGCTATGAAATGGAGATACCTTAAACACGCGTGACGTTTACCCCAATCGGAGTAATTTGGTTCGGGTGCATCGTCATTCGGATTGGCATCTCTATCTGGCCACACGATGTGTCGCATTTCCCTAACACCGTAATACATCTCTTGTGCTATGAACCCAGATTCGCGTTTTCCTTCTTTTTCATATAATTTTGGTACCAATTTAGATAATGTGTCGAGTGATTTAGACATGGCTTTTATTTTAGATTTACGACGTTTATCACTAAACACAAGCAATTGTCCGGCTTTTCCTAGAGGGGGTGGACCACCACCACCAATACCACCACGCCCACTAAATGTAGCACCAAAATTACCTGGTATCGAGCCTGTAGGTTGTGGAAATATCATTTTACTTCCATCACCATGTATATAATTTGCATATAGGTCACCCTGTGTATATAATTTCCATTTTATACCGGATGGATGTTTTGTACTACCAGTTCCAGAATATGAACGACCATTTTCTGAATAGAACATACTATCGCTAAAACGTAAACTAAATAAAAGGTCAGATGGAGCTGCACCTGCTCCTATAGGTATTCGATTAGAGTTAATATAACGAAGTATTTTATCTGTTCTGATTATCATTGTAATATAATTCAATGTACCAGATGTACCGCTTGAGAATAGTGGGTAATTACCAGAGTTTTGTGTGTAGTTACTCGGGTGTAACCACATGACATTTTCACCCCATTCATCCATGCGTAATAGCCGTCCATACCCGGTACCATAATCACCCGTAGTGAGATGCGTGTTATCTGCCGTCGTTTCTCTCGCGAGTCTTCTTATGTCATTCGCGCCGTGTCCATACAATATGTCACCTATAGTGAGTGAAGTCAGGTTTGGCGAATTGGTAAATATAAATTCATTCTCGAGGTCATTAGTCCTCGAACCTATATTTAATATATTCGCAATTGTTTCCCATTTTGGAAGAGTATCCGCTATTAGAATCTGACCATTCGAACCAATTGATAATTTACCTAATACACCGTTTGATGTAGATGTAAGTATATCACCCATGCTTACGGGTGAAAGTCCACTCGTATTTGTGATTATCTTCTTATTTTCGACACTCAATATACTCGAACTGAGCACCGATAATTCGTATGTGTTGGCTACCTCATCCAAAAACTCACCATTTCCAATGAGTTTAGAACACGTAACATTTCCTGTAATCACTACATTCCCGGACGTTTCAAAAGATGTGATACCATTTGTAAAATTTACATTTATGTTAGTCACACTTCCTTGGGTCGTCACTTCTTGCAAGGTTTCTTGCCACGGTGGTAAATTAAATATCCCATTTCCATTTCCTATGAAGTACCCACCCACTTCTAAATCCCCACCAAAATAAGCACCGAATGTAGAGACGTTACCATTTAAAATTACATCTTCTATCCCTATGGATTGTATATTATTTATGTATGACAAATTATTCATCATAGATGCATCTCCTAAAAAGTAACCATTCGTTTCTATGTTACCCGATATTAATACCCCATTTGTGGTGACGTTACCATTAGTTGTCACGGAATCGAGTGTTTCGATTGAAGTGATCCGTTCGTAGTATTTTCGATGAGATCTATCATCCGTACTACAAGGCATCCTATAATTACACTACAAATTTATCAAACACGTACCCCGCGCGAATGCATCGGGTTCTTCGGGTTTTACTTTGGGCATTTTGAAACCACCCTGTTTATAGACACGAAGACGCTTGTTATACATGGCGTGACACACTGACCATTGATCAAAAATATCGTAGATGTTTGGGTTATTCTTTTTCCCCTTTGTTTCACGCATGACGCGACCTATGGATTGTACTATGTCGGATTTGGGCGTCGCGAGAATAACCGTGTCCAGAGAAGGTATATCCAAACCTTCATGTGCTTGACTAAAAGTTGCAAATATTATCTTTTTTGTGCTTGATTCTGTGAGGTCAGCTTCTTTCATACCCCCCATGTAAAGACCTGAATTATTTGGAAAACACTGATGCAACATCATGCAGTGTTGACGGCGGTCACTTAACACAAGTAATTGTCTCGTGCTTTGTGTGATACGCTTGATGAGACCCACGAGCATCGCGTTTCGTTCGCGCATTTCTGTCAGTTCTGTGATCATAGTCGAGAGTGATAATTTCCCAAATCGAGTACACGGTGGTGGGTCTCTAAAACGTGGACACTCAAACTCGATTGGAAACACTTCGACCTGCTGTTGATTTTCTCGTTCCACGGCAAAAAATGTAGGACCCATAAACCAGTGAAGCACTTTCGTGAGTCCATCTTTCCTGTTCGGTGTCGCAGATAAACCAAAAATGTGTTTGGGGCACATCTTAAATAAGGATTGACTAAACACCTTTGCACATATATGATGTGCTTCGTCTACTATGAGCGTACCAACGCTATCAAAATCACCGAATGAATATTCTTTCAGTGAGAGCGATTGTAACATGGCTATCACAAAATCACAGTCAACTTCTTTTTTGTTTTGTTGAACTCGACCTATGGTAGCACCTGGACAGAACTGTTTGATTCGTTCTTCCCATTGATTTGCGAGGAATTCCTTGTGCACGACAATCATTGTTCTGTATCCAAGTTTACACGCGATAGCTAACGAAACGGTGGTCTTCCCATACCCACACGGAAGGCTGAGGACTCCATGACCCGCATCAATAGCCGCAGCAAGTGCGGCGTTCTGATGGGTGGCGTCTCTGAGTGTCCCATTGAAACGCACACTAATTCGAACAGGTTCTGGTCTTTTGTCGTCATGAGGTTCTCCCATTTTACTAATTCCATAGTATCTTGGAACGCAGATTCCGTTCTTAGTTGGTCTAAATACCTTGAAAGGTGGTGGAGGAAATCCAAAGTCATCGTTAACGATGGCCCTTACCGTGAGCTCTTTTTTTATTTCGGGTAGTGGATTGTTAATTATGTATCCACTCCTTGTGAGCATTCTACTGTATTAAAGATTGCAAACTTTAATAGAGTACATACAAGATGCCAAAGCTTAACGTTGAAGAAAACATTAAAAAGCTCCAAGAAGCCGTCGAAACGACATACCAGGAACTTCACCGACTTCAAGGAAGTCTCCGTGTATTCTTGGGATTCAAGGAGAATGGTTTGGAAGAGATTGATATTCCGGAGAAGAAAGAGGAGGAGTCTGAATCGTCTTAATCACCCAAGCATATCCACTGTGATTGGCGACATTCCACGCGCCACTAAAATTTGCTAATATTTTGACTTTGTCACCCTTAGCTAGAGATTGCACGGGTGTGTTACCTTCGACGGTACACATCACGCGTCTGTATCTGAATGGTACTTTTATTGTTAAAACATTTCCCTCGAGTGGGTCGTCTACTTTTTGTTTGTTCATGATAAATCTTGATTTGCTCTCTTGAAGTCCGTGTATGTAGTCACGCGTTCTGTCATTCACGACTACGCGCATGTACTTTTTGTCGTTATATTCATACATGGGTTCGTATACTTCACATTCCATGGGAATCATGATTTCCTGGTATATATGGTGATTAGAATTAAAGCTATAAGTACGAATAGCACGAGTGTGACTCGTATAGGTTGTAAAGGGCCTCTGGTATTGAATTCCTGTTTACAAAAAGTACGACTCACTTCTATGGATGCTTCTATGCTCGAGTAAGGTGTATTTCTAGGAGACATCATACCACACAAAGCCACGTGTTTATTTTGACCGAAGAAAGGGACTTGTCCGTGAAGACTCAAAACACCCGATGATTGTTCGAATACCCATCTTCCATCTTTCCAATCAGCACCCCATCCTATGCGTACATTCTTAGGTTCTGGAATATTGAGTTGACGAATCACCTCGGGTTTAAGTATATCTGGATGTGTAGTTAACACGTCTTCCGTGAGCTCACATATGACACACGAGACGGTCTTTCCGTCGGATAAGACCACTGGTTGTAATCGGAGTTCTGTGTTCATACCAAATTCGAGGTCGGATGGTAATGTGACTGGTTCGTCGTAGTCGAGTAACACGTTTATACACCCGTATGTACTCGGACCTATTTTTTTGAATACATCTTCACCCCAATTGTCACCCACGAGTTCGAGTGCTTTACTGTTATCCACGCATACCACGAGGAGACCATCGTTTATTTTTACACCATCAGTGAAAGTCGCCTCGTACCCATCTTCGAAATAATTCACGCCTTCTAGGTGGGTATTAAACATAAACGTGGCACCATTTTCTAAGAGTGCGGTCTGCATGGCGTCACACATGACTTTACCGGAAACACGTTGAGTGTATTGTTTAGAGAGTCCCACGTGGTCGAAATTATTCACGAACTCGTATGCCGACATGGTTTCCCAGTCAACACCATCCATGATAAATGTAATAGTACGTATGAGTCGTTCACCCGATTCCGTGAGTGACCCAATAGCGTCTTTAAGTGATATGGATTTGTATTTGGATTGTCTCGCGAGGACTTTACCCGCGAGTGCTGTGAGTGTGAGATAATCTTGTATACCGAGACTTTTAAATATGGTTTTGTAAACATCCGTCTTCGCGGGCTGAAACATGTCGTCCCATTCGATTCCCATTTCCCTGAAGAGACTATCGGTGTTTACGAAGGCGTTATCAAACACGATTCTGTGTGCGTGTAAATCACGGGTCTCTGTTTCTGGTTCCCACCACGAACCACCCGCTGATGGTTTGCGGTCGTATACGATGACCTCATGATCCGTGGACCTGAGAAGTTCCCATGCGACAGACATGCCTGTGGGTCCGGCACCCACGATGTGGACTCGCATTTATAATAGGGTACCAAAAATATTACGCTGGAAGATACAACACATTCCGCGTGAGTTGATAGAAAATCATGAGATATAGTGTTTCAAATCAAAAGACGAGAATAATTGCGAAGCAACACCATGTTTTTTCATTTTTAAAAACACAAAAAACTTTTTTTATTTTTTCAGAAACTTTTCAAAGAAGAAAGCGTAGAAAAAAATAATTTTTTTATTTTTAATTTTCGAGATGACGAGAATTTTAAGGTTTTGTTTGAAAAAGACATAGTCTCTACATAAATGGTAAAATGGTTTATGTAGGGGCATACAGTGTTTCAAATCAAAAGACGAGAATAATTGCGAAGCAACACCATGTTTTTTCATTTTTAAAAACACAAAAAACTTTTTTTATTTTTTCAGAAACTTTTCAAAGAAGAAAGCGTAGAAAAAAATAATTTTTTTATTTTTAATTTTCGAGATGACGAGAATTTTCAAATGGACCCGATTTAAAGATTTGCGACATACATGTATAAATGAACTCTGTACTCAAAATTGTACCCGGTCACAAGGGTGTGATCGTGGGGAGCCGAGAAGACATGATACAACGGACACTTCGACAGAGTCGCGTAAAACTCACGACTAAATATATGTGGAATCCAAATCGTATGACGTACATGACGGTACATTACCTTCCCGACGGAACTCCGTATAATGCCATGACGTTAAAGAATAAAATATCTCGATATGATAAGGATGCGGACATGTGTCTCGCTAAAAGTTCACCCTCTGACAAAACAGAAACGTAAAACGTGGAAGTTTGCGGCTGAATTTCTGTGGCGCAAGAGATTCACAAAAAGTCAAGGTGAACTTGGTTCTTGGACTCGAGATCAGTTAATAGAACTCGGTCCAACATTTGTAAAGTTAGGCCAAATTGTATCAACGCGTGCAGACCTTTACCCTCTAGAGTTTACACGAGAGCTTGAATCTTTACAGGATAATGTCCCACCGATAGACGAGGGATGTGTAAAAGATGTTGTAAATGCGAACAATGTATTTTCAGAGTTTGAATATGTACCATTTAAATCGGCGAGTATAGGTCAAGTACACAAAGCTAAGTTATTGGATGGACGTGAAGTTGTAGTGAAGATAAAACGCCCCAATATTTACGATATAATGAAACGCGACACTGATAATATAGTGGATGTCGTGAACTTTTTAGAAAAGGTGGGGGTAGACACGGGTACGACTTCCGGTCGTGTACTCGAAGAGTCCATCGATTACCTATTATCTGAATCTGACTATGTGAAAGAGATGAATAATGCGAATCGCATGCGACGCGCTTTTAAGGGTGTGAAATGGGTAAAAATACCACGCGTGTATCGCAAACTGTCGAGTGAAGACATGATAGTCATGGAATATGTAAAATCGGAAAAACTTACGGAAATACACGACGAACATGTAAACCCCAAAAAGGTGTGCGAAGCGCTCATCACATCTTATGTGATTCAAACCATGGAAAAGGGGCTTTTTCACGCCGATCCACACCCGGGAAATATAGGTTTTTCTAAAAATGGTAAACTCGTGTTTTATGACTTTGGTCTTGTGATAGATATATCTGATGAACTCAAAAAAGGTTTCCAAGACCTGTTTAAATGCATCATAAATAGGGACACAAAAGGTATAGTACAGACACTCATAAAACTAAATATAATAGTTCCGACGACGAGTGATACCAGTGACATTGAAATATTTTTCAAGACCGCACTGAACTATCTCGAGACACTCGATGGTGGGAGTTTCAAGAATGATATTCTCGAAGATGAGATACTCTTATCTCTCGCACAAAAGAAACCATTCACGATTCCTACATCATTCGTGTATCTCGCGAAAGCATTTTCTACGGTGGAAGGTACGTGCATAAAACTCGATGAAAATTTCAATTATTACGAATACCTCGAACCCATGATACGCGATCAATTCACGGATTCTTTCGATATTCAAGACGTGTTTTCGACATCATTTGAAATGCCTTCGCGTATAAAAAACATAAGCACAGCTGTCCTGGGCTTGGAAGAGTCCAGGGCATCTATGAAAAGATCGTTAGAAAAGACGAGAAAGGAAATGCGTTATGCGCAGTATAGTGTGTTATCTGCGGTCATAGCTGGGAACATGGTAGAACACTTACCTTCTTTTACATTATTGTCTGCGTTGAGTGCGTGGTTCGCGTTTACTTCTTATAAAAGTCGATAGAAACCTCTTCTGTTGGTTTCTTTTCTTCGGCAAAGAAAGCTTTGTGGCTTTCCAAAATCTCACGGGATCGAGTCTTTTCACCCTCTGCGATTTCGGAAAGACGCTCACGAATAGACGTAAAATCGTCAATTCGCTGTTTCTTCATCTTTTTTCCGTACTTCTTGAACTTCTTTCGAATCGCGTTTATGTTAGCTTGGGTCGAGGCAATAGAGAGCATGTTAATATAACATTACAAATTAATATTCAATCTTTTCAATTTTTCTTCGAATTCACGCCTTTCACCCGGTGATTCAATCTTTTCACCGGTGACGATAGCCCTGATTTCAGGTCCAGTTAAATGCATGGCATCCGCGCGGAAATCCTTGAATGCCTCCATCGTGACGGGGACGAGGGGTTTGACCAGTTCGTAAATCGCATTAGCATATTCGCGAATTTCCATTTGGGCGTGTTCATCCATACGTAGATGAAGGTAATGCATGAGATTGTGAAGGTTGATCTTCCAATAGAATTCTGTGTACGTCGATTGTGGAAGGTTACCACGCGCTTGTTCTCTACACGTACCTCTATCAAGAAGGTCTTGGTATAACTCAAAAGATTCACTGAGTTTTTCGGAAACCTTTGACGAGAGTTCTTCCCCTACATCTACGACACCTTCTGAACCTTGATTGTTTACTTTGGATTGCCCGCGTAAAACGTCTGGTTCGTAGTATTGTGTCGGAACGACGGAGTATCTGGCGGAGAGTTCGTTGATGCTGGCCATGCGGTGGCGCATATGCTGTCGAGCGATATAGATGGGCATCTTGATGTGAAACTTGAATTCCACCATTTCGAAGGGTGTTGTGTGCCAGTGTCTAAGGAGATATCGAATAAGTCCGCGGTCTCCTCGTGAGGTTTTAGTCCCATCTCCATACGAGACTCGGGCAGATTGTACGATGGCCGCATCCACATCTTCCCGAGGCATGTGGTCCACGAGGCGAACAAATCCGTGATCCAAGACATCTTTCTGCATGATTAAATATATAACGAGCTAAATCTTTATGCCATCATTTTAGTACCTAAGTTGATGATAGTGAATGTATTTAGTAAGTAATAAAATGGATACTATTTTTGACAATTTGATAGCATTTATTGAAACTTCTACGAAAAAGGTGAGTAAGTGGGATGATTCGCCACTCGAAGGTATTCGTAAATTGAGTGCTGATGCGATCGGATCTAGGGGTGAGGCGCTCCTATTCAACCTCTGCAAAAAGCATGGCATAGACGTTGAATGGGATGGAAACAAAAACATTTCAAAGAAGGGTTCTTCTGATAGAGCGTATGACATGTTAATATGTGATGATAGAAGAAAGGTGGAAGTAAAAACGGCTCGGATGGGTGAATATTCCACGTTCCAACACGAAAACCTGTCTAACGACAATTCACCAGATTTCTGGATCTTTATTGATATTTCACCACACGAGACATACTTTACTGTCATTGACTCCTATAACCTCAAGAGTAAGCATCCCATATTACAGCGCACGGCACATCCTAGGAAGAAAACCAATGATGTCTATAAACTTGACACAAGCGAGCCTGTACTTAAGAAGGGTATGGATGCAGATATCACGTTGAGAATCACGCATGGTGATTCTGATGACACATTCGGGTCTTGGCTTCGTCGGCGTATCCAGCCACTCGAACTCACCCAAGCAGTTGATAAATTATCGACGCCCTTAGATTCAAAGCTGAGTTTGTTGATTTGAAGCCCTCTTTAGACCATTCGATCTGCTTAGCTTTCTTAATTAAACACTCAGCATTATTTTTAAAAAATATTCCATACCCCTTCTTACCCGGTAATTCATCGAACGTGTCATACGTTTTCATATTGTTTTCGCCGAAGCATGTAGATGGTAGATACACATGACATTTTCCTATCATTTTTACATTTCTTCTAGATGCTACGGTGCCCCCATCTGATATAGAGTATACACACACATCTTCGTTGTCTACCTTTTTTATTTCAAATTCATCATTGTTTGTGTGTTTAGACCACACTTGAAAAACGCCGTTTATTTTAGTTTCATTTCCATTAGGCATGTGAAACATCCCACTCAATTTTTCGCTATGAATGAGGTTATACCCTTGTACTCGTTTTCTAGGTGACCCCCTACCATCACTTTCAAATAACTGTGGTAATATGAAAGCTACGTAATCCGCAAACGCATGTGAGTGATTTATGAAATTCAGTGCCATGTGCCCCCTTAATCCAAACGGTGGATTTCCAATGACCACATACTTCAAAGATGTATCTGGTGGAGTCCAACCTAGGAAATCTAATTTGGATACACCATCACATCTTGGTTCTATGTCTATACCTATCTTTTTATGCGACAATGCATTGAAAAAACTCCCGTCTCCCGCGGATGGTTCTATGAACGTGTATTCATCCGGGTTTACACCCGTGACGCGGAAGAATGTATCTATGCATTTTTTTGCCATGCCTTGTGGAGTAAAAAATTGATCCTTCGATTTATGTGTATACTCACTGTAATCTATATTCTTACCGAGTATTTTGAGTAAATCAAATTCATAATTGGATGGAACATCTTTTAACAGAATCCATCTATTTACCGTACCGGACACTATATTTAGTTTCTTGGCTATCCCAGACACAGTATGCGATTCCAGACATTCCTCTAGTAGCTTAAATGACATATATGGTTTAAACACTTTAAATCCTTAAACTTTTTAATCCCATGACATCCTTTCTTTGAGGCGCCTTATTAAATAAGGTGTGAGTTCATATAGATTACCTACCGGTACATATCTATACTCTATACCTATTTTTTTACCCATTCCTAACAATTGCGCTGTGACGTATCGGTCTTTGTCAAATTTTGTCGCGTATCGGAGTGATGGCGCGTTATGTGTCGCTAAAATAGTGTGTGTATGTGGACACACGAGCGTATACGTCATGGCTTTTTTGTATTCATTGTCAACGTCAGCTTTCGTATCAAATAAACCTTTTTGGTTTCTCAAGTATGCACCTCTCACGAGTTTCACACCGAGTTTAAATGAATCCCTGTGTGCTCCTTCTATATCGTGTAAGAGTTCTTCCATGGCGTCGCGTCTATACATCTGATACGTTTTATACACATGTACATCGTCTTTTGTATTGTGTTCTCCCATCATGTCATAACATATGTCTGGGTACAACACATCTTCGGCGTCTATGCACACCTTAACACCACACGTCTTCGCATGTTTTATGATATTATGTGCGCAATCTCTTGCATCTATCTTCGATTCTCTCGATCCAAAACTCGTGAGTTTTATGGCTGACATAGATCCGACGGGAAGTGCTGTGATGATTTCTTTAGTCGTCTCTGTAATGTGAAACGCATCGGATAATCTACAATTTTCTTTTGCATAGTCAACTATGACTTTCTCGCCTCGCCTGTGTAACATTCGAATTACACGTGGGAGCTCGGTGAATGTCGCTGCATACCTGAGCATTAATCATTAAATATATTTTTTTGTATCGGTCCATCTCGCGTTTATATTTTTCTACGAGGTTTTGCATTCTTCCGCGAGCTCCTCTATACTTTTATAATACCTTTTTAAATCTTTCATAAATCTCTTGTTTTTATCGAGACACTCACACTCGGGTTTGTTAAGGTAAATCCACGCGAGATTTGATTTAGAATAACGCGTTTCTTTTTGGTTTTGGTTTGGTTTTCTAGCCACAAGTTTTTTATTTTTTATGGTTTTCTTGAGTGGTTCCACGCGTTTCGTGAAACTAATGGCTTGCATCACCGTATCCGCGAGGTCATCTTTCTTTTTGGATTCTTTGAATATAGGAAGCCAATGTGAATTCACGGGATTGCTATTTAAAAAGGCTTCACACCGCTCGATGGATACTTTTTTTCGTTTTAGATACTGTGCTTTACCCGGACCACACACATCGGGAATCTTAAATTTTGCATCATAAATTATTGTTTCTGAATTCGGTGATTTTATAACAAAGTATGCATGTAAAAAGTTCTCTACCATTTTCATTTTCTTATTTCTATCAGGTTGCTTCTCTATAAGAATTATGTTTGAATCGAGTACCCATGGTCGTTCGTCTAGATGTTTTCGTAAGGACACAAATAATCCGTCTTTGTGCTCAGGTGGTACACCTGAAACATCCCAGTTCACGACGAGATTGGATGTTTCCTCGAATTGACACATGGCCAGATTTCGTATACCAACATCTATACTCAAAATCATTGATTTAAAGAAAAATTATTTCTTTATCTATATAAATGAAGAACAGACAGATTAACACAATAGCTGTGATTGTATCACTGGTCGTCGTGGCATACTGGCTGTATACCATTCGACGTGAAAAATTGGAGGGCAAGGATTCTAAGGCGGTGAAATACATCAAGGAAGCTTCCCCAGAAAAGTTTATCAACCCATTCATCGTCTACGGTATGGCGAAGGAGTTAACTGAAGATGAAGAAAAACTCGCGAAGATCATTCCACTCGTGAAGTCAGGTGACCGCGAAGAATTGATCGCGTACCTCGAGTCTTTGTAAATTTTTGTTTTTAGTGGTAACAGTACACCACAGAGAACAAAAATGTAATTTAACGTCGCATACCGGGCATTTTCATTTTAGAAAAGTTCGCGGTCTTGAGCCTGTTTTGACCAGCTGGGGACATACCCATCATGGCCATGGCGATGATTATCATCACACACGACAGCACGGCGCCAATGATCGCATATTTCATGGGACCGGTGACTGCACCAACCACACCCGATACCGCCTCACCAGCCGATTCAATGGCTTCGGCGGCCCCGCCAGCCTTGGACCCGGCGGTGGCTTCACCCGTGGCTACGATTTCGTTTGCCATTTTGTTGGTCGTGACAGCCGAGAGCAAGTTCTTCGCGACGGCTTGTGCGGCGAGATCGGCCGATATGTTTTGTTTGAATGTCAGGGATTCGCCATTAAAGCAGTATACTTCACCAATGTTAATTATTTGGTCTTGAATATTAACAGCTTCATTTATCGTTTTCGTCAGGTTATTGGTTTCGAGATTAGTTTTCACGATGTTTTCTATTTCTGTGTTAATCTTTTGGTTGACGTTTTGTCTGTCACCGAATTGCATGTTCCCCATTTGTGTTTGTTTATCGAGTGCCGCCCCCGCCTGTGCTTGAAGTTCGCTCACGATATCATTTTCAACGGATTGGAAACTTTCTGTAATTTGTTCAGTCGTCGCCATAAAACTTGATGTAATCTCTTGATCGGTAGTTATATTACACCCGACAGATTTCAATATATTGAGTTCCATATTTTGAATGTTCTGCATGGAGTTTTCATTGATGGATTCGTTATTGGTCACTGAATTATACATGACATCATTCACAACACTCATGTTGAATTCCTGGTTGATGGTACTACTTCCTCCACCACCCATGTTGTTTGTTTTGTGCTGAGAAAAAAATAACACTTAAAGACTACCATTTCCTTTAATGTATGTGGTGTTGGTGGTGTTGTCATCCATTTGAAGGTGAAACTTTGAAACTCCCATATAAATACGATGATAAACGTAGTAAATTTTATACATGCGGTGGATTCTGTTCTTGGAGTTGTATGAAAAGATACGCCATAGATAAATACGGAATTACACGTGGAGGTATCATATGCAGTAACATTATCATTATGCGAAAAAAGTTATACAACAAACTTGGTTCGATAACAATAGCACCTCTACGTGAAAGACTCAATGTGTTTGGTGGGGACCTCACTATAGAAGAATTTAGGAATAATAGCGTCGTCGACAAAGAAAAACCCAAAGAAATAGACATGAAACCTCATGAAGACCGGTTAATACCAATTATTTCAAACACAAAAAAGATGGATGAAATAAAGAGTGCATCCGGTAAAAACGAGACACTCAAATTAAAGAGAGATAAACCACTCAAACGAAACCAGAACAATCTTGAATCAGCACTTGGACTCATCATTAAGCCCAAACCTTAGAATTCGACGTTGTTTATTAGTTGGTTTCGATTTGGGTATATTTTTTGTGTTCAAACTATCTATCCAGGTCTCTCCATCGTATGCTTTCCAACGAATGCCATGCTTATCTATGACCTTTCGACATATAACACACGGAAGTGATACACCTTCGCCATAACTGGTCTCTCTGCGTATCACTAGCGTACCAAACTTACGTTTAACCCAAGCCGCAAACTGATGACCTCTGTTTCCTCGTTTGAAACACTCGCGTTTTAGCGTTTTTATCATTCGCCTTTCGGCGCAACATATACAATCACTCTCGAAAGTGGCGAAAGTGACGCGTCGTGTAAGTTGTGACGACCGGATAGCCCGGCATTATTACTTAACCATACATACATCGTTCCTTTTAATAGAGTTACAATTATCACATGAATGCCCTTCAAAAACGAAACAACACGTGTCACATTCATTCAACACTCGTATGTTTCTTTTTACAAGCTTATCTTGTGAATGTAAGATTAGGTCTTTCACTGTGTAGATTCCATACATAACCATTGTTTCCAGATTTGGAAATTTCATCCTATTTACCAAAGCAACCACAACCTTTAGTTATCTTTAGCATCACGGAGAAGCTGTCGATCATGGGTGGAACCATCTTTTTGAGGACGACTTCCAATTCGGAATCTTCTTCACCTTCATCGATTTGCTCTATCAAAGAGTAAATCAAATCAAGAACGAGTTCTTTCTTCTCTGGACCCCTGAGTGCCTTGATGCTGTTAACTTCCATCATCAAGCTGGAAACGATACCACATATGTTTTCCTTGTTGACACCCGTTTTCTTGTATCGTGCGGTCAACATCTTGACACGTTCCGCGACCTTCTTCGCCTGTTGGGACTTGTTGTCATATCCATCAAGGATGGATTCTGGTGTGGAGCTCATTTATTATGTATATAGAAATAAATTCTCTAATAATTATAATGGATGCAGACAGCATCATAGTTTTTACCGCGAGTTCACTCGGTGCGTATCAATTGGCGCGTGAATTTAGTGACGTGTATAACATGAAGAAAGTTGATGGTTATACACCCGAATATGTGATATCTGGTATAGCCACGAGCATACTCTGGGGAATTTACCAGTACAGAAATGGTTCAAAATACTACGCTATGTACTCTCTAACAGGTGTGTTACTTGGTCTCTATACACTCGTGCGGATTCGACGCTTGATGGAAGACGAGCCTCAAATGTCGTTTCTGACGTAAGTTTTCCCACGAATTGTAATATTTTACATTTTTCTTCGAAAGTTAATCTTCCTGTCTTTTGCATCACATAAGACAGGAGCATTAAGATGATTTGAATTGAATCGACCACATGCATATCTATTTTTTACAAATTTTAAAAAGTAACAATTTTCCTTCGTCTGAAATATTTGACATAAATGTCGCATAGAACTTTTCAGCCGTGACCTGTGTGCCATCAAGATATGTGATCTTATTTGTAGATTTTCTAAAAGTGTTAAGTGCGTCGTAATGTTCGGCACACCAGCGTTTTAATTTATCTATATGTGGTTGTGAGCGATTTATTATCTCTTCTCTCGTATCTTTACCCGCTGCGAACTGAATCTTGTACTCTATGTAATCGTCTATTTCGATGAAATCACCCGCGGTTTTTTCTGGGGGTACAATTTGTGTATCAGCCGCGACGGCGTCAATCAATATTTGTTTGAGCTTTTCGAGTTCGTACTTTTTAATATAAAATTCTTCCGTGCCTTCTATGTTACCAGATTTCTTTGCACTTAACCCGCCTAATGTGGCAAATACAGAACCAATGCAACTCAGTGAACACACCAGTAACAAAAAGATAATTCTCTTATCCATCTAGTGTAATACGATATTAAATTTACTGAGCCATCGGTCCTGGTAATGGTCTATAGCTAGACATTCTCACCCCTCGCTTCAATGTTGGCATTTTCACACCACGACGCTTCATCATCAAGTAAATAGATACTATCAACAAAAGTATGTGACCCAACAACGAAACAATACCAAAGTTTCGAGCCGACTTATCAGCGGTGCTACTACATTCGCTGGTCATCGCCAAAGTCATGGAAGATGCAATGAGACCGAAAATACCGAACAAGAGCGCGAATGCGGCGGCTTCGGATTTCACAATCTTAGTCACCAAAAGTGTGAGGATCATGGCGATGGCTGCGGCCATCGTGTGACTCAAGAACCCCTTGAGATTCTTCCATTTCTGCGAATTTTGTACTTGGTCGCAATCATTGAAGGTCTTGATTCCTACCGAACTCGCCGCGATATAGAACACGCCCATCACTGCGATCAAAAACAGCGTACCATATGACATTTCCATGTCTTGACCTGTTCTCGCAGCGAGATTGGATAATTGTTGCATGTCAAACTTAGATGCAACCATTTTTATATCATGTACTGAGAAATTTAATCATGTCGTCGATACCCTTCTTTTGTGACCATCCGAGAGATTTAAGTTTGTCTGCCGATATGTAGTATCGACGGTCGTTAAATGGCCGGTCGTCTACGTACTCTATCCAAGCATCGTAGTCTTCCGTGTTTTTAATGGTCTTTATGATGAGCTTTGTCACTTCCATGACCGTGAGTTCGTGATCCGATGCTATGTTATATATTTCACCCTTTTCACCCTTTTTCCAAACGGTATCCACGGCGTCAACCACATCATCCACATGCATGAATGCGCGTTTTATGTGGGCACAACTCAAACCGTGAATAGTGCACTTTTTGTTTTCTTTGAGGAGTTTCTTGAACTTTGGGATGAGCTTCTCTGGGTACTGATTTGGACCATACACGTTATTACATCTTATGACCTTTATGTTCATCCCGAATGACTCGATGTATGAACGTGCGAGCATTTCAGCGGCCGCTTTGGATGCCGAGTAAGGATTCGTTGGTTTGAGTACCGCATCCTTTTCGGTAAATGGTACATCCGTGACACTTTCACCGTATACCTCATCCGTGCTGAAGTGAATGAACTCGACGTTTGGTAGAAAATACCTACACGCTTCTATTAACACATGTGTCGCGTGTACGTTATCCTTCGTAAACGTGAGTGCATTTTCAAACGAGTTGTCTACGTGACTTTGTGCCGCAAAGTGAAACACGTAATCAAACTCATATTCGTGTATGAGATGTTCAATGAGTTCAGCGTTACCTACATTTCCCTTGATAATGGTAGCCTTTCCATCATCTACGTTTTTAGTGTTTGAACAGTAATCCATTTTATCAACGGTGACAAACTCAATATCTGGGTATTTGTCTTTCATCCGGTTGATAAAATTGGACGCGATGAACCCACATCCCCCCGTGACGAGTGCAGTGGGCATTTAGATATTAGAAATTACTTGTTTTAAGCTGTTTAATGAAAATACTTACCTTTTGGTTTGAAATTATTTAGAAGTTCACACACTCTGTCAACATCTTCAATTTCCAAACCATGATGTGCACCTAGAAGGAACCCATCTCTCATTATCTTATCTGCGTTTTCAAATTCTTGGAGATACTCTCTGAACGCCGGGTGTCTCGTGATATTACCAGCAAATGTGACCCGTGTTTGAACATCATTTTCTTCGAGGTATTTCACCAATTCAAGTCTATCCGAACACTGTAGTGGAATCGCGAGCCAGTTTGGTTTTCTGGAATCATCTGGAAGCGTGTAGTACTCCGTGTCCTTGAGGTTTTCGAGGTAGCGTTCGATCATCGCGCGTCTCTTCTTGAGGAAACCTTCGAGTTTATCGAGCTGAACAAGACCAAACGCCGCGTTCATTTCACACGCCTTCAAGTGATACCCCGCGACCCCATACAAAAACTTCCAATCGTATGGAATGCCATCGACGGAGTGATTAAATCGTTCGCTCGGCTCTTCGATGTTATCACCGATTCTACCCCAATCTCTGTACATGAGCGCGCGCTTGAGATGTTCCTCGTCGTTAAACATGACCATGCCACCTACGCCACCCGCGGTGATGACGTGACTCGCGTAGAAGCTCGTGGTGCTTAAATCCGTGCACTCAGTCTTTGTGATCGTGTCGGCGGAATCTTCAAACAAAATCACGTTTGGAAATGCTTCGCGGATGGCCTTCCAATCGGGTGTGTTTCCGATTAAGTTTGGAAGAAGGAGACACGTCGTGTTTTCCGTGACAACCTTCTTGAGTTGTTCTACACTTGGAACATACGTAGCGAGTTCTACGTCACAAAACACTGGTTTGTGACCCAGTTGTACGATAGGCGCGACGGTAGTGGAAAATCCACACGCAGGTGTTACGATTTCAGAACCCTTTGGAAGGTCGAGCGCACACAAACCTAAAAGGATCGCGCTACTCCCGGAGTTTACAAAGAGTCCATGTCTCTTCCCGAATATACCTGAAACCCTTTTCTCAAATTCAATAGAACGATCCCCAAAGCCAGCGAGCCAACCATCGCGGAGACAATTATTGACAGCTTCAATTTCTTCCTCCCCGTATGATTCAAATTTATTGGGTGCATACCAAACCTTCTTGGTCATTATAATTTAAAGAACAACCTTGTCTTTAAACCATAATGAGCGACGAGTATGTATTTAAACCAAGTGGTGCTTTAGGTAATATATTAATTCAACTCACTTCTATGCAAAAGGAGTGTACTAAGTTACACGATTCCGTGTACGAGTATGAATTTTCAAATTGTATTACCATAAAAGGATTTACTCGCGTCTCTTATTTGGGTAAGATACCCGAATCTCCTATTTTTATCAACCCTTATACGATAAGAAACGTGCACCCAAGAATACGAGACATCATAGAACCAACGTCATACATGGAACAAATGATCCAAAATCATATTCACCTACTAAAAGATGTATCGTGTGGCGTTTCAGTTCGTCGAGGTTCATACAGTGAGGATTCTAGACAATATCAAGATGAAAGATCCGATCAACCGGGTTTCTATCACTGTTCGGACGAGGGTTTAGAAAGATTTAGAAAAGTTATACGGGATGCTCCGGGTAAAGTGTTTATTTCGAGTGACTCTAAAACGACGTTAGATGACTTAATGCAAGAATTCGGGGACAAATTGGTAACACTTGATACGACTTTTATTATAGGTATGTCCCAACACTCTAAAGAGGAAATGTCTATAGAAAATTACCAATCTATATATCTCCGTTTCTTCTTATTTAGTAAGTGTCCGCATCTTTTTCTCACCGGTGGAAATCCAGATTTAGTTGGATTTTCAACGTATGCCTACATGGCGGCTATTTATGGAAATAAACCATTTTCAATTGTATTTAATTCATAAAAATTCTTTGGGTACCTGGTCTAAGATATCTTGTGTGGTTTTAACTAATTTATATTTTCCATCCGTGTGAAGACCTTCTTCTATGTACATTTTATACGTATCTTCATTTTTATTTTGTGAACTTTCATCGTGACAATGTGAAAAATTTCGTATCTTGTTCGCTACAAATTTTTCATCACCGAATGATGAAAAGTGCCAACCAGCATTCCTATAAAAAGGAAACTTCCAACGCCTATCGCGTAACATTTGCGGGGTTAGATGTTCCAAAACTTTCTTCGTCGTGAGTATAGTACCAAACCACGGTTCAAGTTCCTGTATGTATTTTAAACTATATTGAAACGCTATCATGTTGAAAGAACATATGTGTTGATCGGGAGGAATTTGTATATATTTGATATTTGGAACTTCATCTATATCAGAAATCATGACAAGTGTTTCGTTATCCATATCCTTTAGACCCCTCGTAATACAGTTGCGTTGATAATGTTCGCGTTCCCATGGATTTTCACCTTCGGGATTGTCTTCCACCACTACGTTAATTATTTTATCTTCCCACTCCTTAAACATATCCTTATGTTTTTGATAGTACAGTTCTTTTGGATTACCTCTGAATGTAACGGCCGACTCTACGATTACAAATTTATCAACAATTGGAGACATGTACGTGAGTCTATTTTTGAGTAAGTCGAGTTCATTATAAAATATAAAACAATCGATTAACATATATTTTTATCATTTGAAAATGTCTTTAATACACTTTTAACCTCTTCTACACTAATGATCGACTTCAGACGTGATACATCAAGTTTACACTCGCCACGGTCACTCACTTCATTCGATACAGAATATTTCTCGTTGAATATATCGAGTAGTTCACAAAGAGATACACAACCATCATTTGTGAAATTCATTATACCGGTTATTTTTTGATCTAGTAGTGTTTTAATTTTTGGAAACAAATGTGGAACTATTGTGAGTGACACGCGGGTATCGTGGACGTTATGTGTTCTGTGTCGCATTTTTTCTAAGAAACAGCGTTCATTTTTGTCAAACGTAATTGGATAAACTATACGTAAATATAGAACATCTTTCGAATATACATCTCGAATAACATTTTCTAAAAGTATTCTCGTACGTGAATAAAAGAGTCTATCAAAATTGGGTGTATCATCTTCAGTGAAAAACTTATTACCATCATACACTTGTGCAGAACCCAAAAGTGTTAAATGAATGCCAAGATTTTTACACACTTCTATGAGGTGCAATTGTTGTGTGAGATTTACAAATGTCGTTTCTTCTTTGTGATTTTCGCACCACATCACAGTTGGTTTACCGGAAATACCCGCGGCCGATACGACATATTTAGGTTTCAAGAACTCGAGTTCTTCTTTTATATTTTCCAGTCTCGTCCTACTTCCCATACTATTTGGTATGTATCGTAGAAGTTGTTTACCCAAATACCCACCCGATCCCAATACAACTGTTTCGATGGGTTTAAATAAGCAATTCATTTTATCTTTCGTGGATACGATAGCATGAACGCTTTGTTCCGGCCATTTTATGTTTAGTGTGGGATCTTTCCAATGACAATTTTTTTCTAGTACTGGGTCATATTTACCTCCTAAAAAATAGACGATGTGTGATTCTTCAAAACAAAAGTACCCGTGTCCATGATGCTCATCAATTAATATAGAGTCACCAGCTTTTAGTTCATACATGTTCACACTACCATCGGGGCTCACTACGACGTCGACAATTCTACCAGAAACTACAGTTACATATTTCTTATAAGGGCTAAAGTGTATACCTCGTAACACATTCTTATTGTTTAATGATGTAAACGACTGCTCTATTTTAAAGGGTGCTGTAGAAAAATTAAATATCATATCACCCCTTTCATCGGAAAATGTCGTCATTTAAAGAAAAATGCATAATACTCTTTATATGAGTTTGTTCGGTGACTGGATGAATAATCTAGAACACTACAAAACAGAATTTTCAAATGGTGTACCGTTTAAGAATGTATCAATTCCAAACTTTTTAAGTGAGGATACCATTTCTAAAGTTGTGTCAGAATTTCCATGTGACTTTGACACAAACAAAAATTGGTTTAATTACGAAAATCCAGCTGAAGTAAAATATTTGAATTCCAATATAAAAGAACTTCCACCCACTATAAAATCTGTATATGACGCACTTTCTTCGAATGAAATGGTCAACGCGTTTGCCGAGATTTCATCCATAGATAATCTCGAATACGATCCTACGTTATACGGAAGTTCTATACACGCACACGGTAGATACGGAAGATTACATCTTCATTTAGACTACGAGAAACACCCTATACTAGAAAACAAAGAAAGGCGTTTAAATTTAATCTTATATTTAAACGAGAATTGGGATTCTTCGTGGAACGGGCAAACAGAATTATGGAACGAGGATGTTACAGAATGTGTGAAAAAGCACGAGGTTACTTATAACACTGCTACGTTGTTTCAAACAAATAACATGTCATGGCATGGTGTTCCCGAAAAGATTTTATGTCCTCCAGACGTTTTTAGAAAAACGTTAGCATATTACTACATATCACCACTCGTGACCGAACCCGGAATGCATAAATACGGTGTGGATAGTACCGGGTATAGAACAAAAGCATCTTTCGTCAAAAGACCACAGGATAAAGAATCAGAAGGAATGAAGAAATTATACGAGATAAGACCCAAACGTCGTATAGAAACGGATGATATATGGGAAGGATGGAATAAAAAAACGGATTAAAGAAAGTATTCCAGTGTCAGTCATATGGAACTTGAAGAATATAAAGAACTTGTATCCACATATACGAAAGATCCAGATGTGTCAAAGAAAACGTGGGCTGTATCATCTAAATTATGCATGTTATTTGTGGAATTTAGACATATGGATATAATTAAGCATAATTTAAACAATATATGTAACGTGTATGGCGGAGGTGAGGCGGCACTCGTTATTCTTTATAGTGGAGACAATGAAGATATAATAATGGAAACCACAAAAGATTGGAAAAATGTTATATATCGCAAAATGTTTGATACAAATGTAACCGTGAAAGAATATGACCGGATATTTACAAGTTATGATTTTTGGGATAGTCTTTCAGAGTTTGATTATGTGTTAACAAATTCTTGGGATTCATACATATTCAAAAAAATTCCAGATAAATTTTACAAGTATGATATCGTGGGAGGTCCGTGTGGACACTTTTTCGTACCTTTTGAAGGTCGACTCATGAATATATGCTCCAACGTATGTAAATGTCCTAGATGTCTAGAATATAATCACCATTTTAAAGAGAGTAATTTTAAAGATGCCCCAATTAAATGGATTTTATTGAATGGTGGATTCTTTTTAAGAAAGGTTGAATCAGCTAAAAACTTATGCAAAATAAAACAATGGAGTGGAGAACCAGATGACGTATTTTTTGCTGTATCAGATTTAACTCGACCATCAAAAGATGAAGCTCGCGAATTTGGTATCCAAGATTACAAATACGATGGTAGACCGGTTGGGTGTCATCAGTTATGGATTAAACATGAAAGAGAATATGTAGAAAAACTATTTAGTTAAATACACATCTTTCTTACGCCACATGTCTCCATAATCATTCGTACCTTTCATGTCCGTGTTGTCCGCACCTCGCGCGTTATTATATTTACACTTGACGAATTTGACTCCACCAAACTCGACAAATTCTTCAGATGTATGTTGTCCGATCATACACTTTTCAGGGTATGCTCGAACAAAATCTATCGCGGCGTTCATGTACGCACCCGGTCCCGTCGGATACAAACAATCGAGACCGTAATGTCTCCGTTTTATGTTCCAGAGAAGAAGATCAATCATCTTTTTAGAGATTGAATGTTTCGGTACAGAACCGATAAATGCCGTATACATGCATATCTGGTTCGGGGGACAGTCGACACTTGTGTAGTATTCTTTACCAACCTTTTCGAGTGTTTCTATGGGTTCGAGGCAAACCTGTCTGAGATCAGAATACCAACCACCTTCGTTGTACATGATGAGATGTCGCATGAAATCACATTTATATGAATACGGTTTGAGTGCTTCGTAGGCTCCGAGAATTTCTTCATCAAAATGTTCTTTTATGTACGAAACACAATCGTCACCCGAATACATCTTGACTTTGTATCCAGGATTCATACGATACCATGTTTCAAGTGCCTTTTTCATGCCATCGGGTAATACCGGAAGTTTCCCGCCATCGACGATGACAACTTTGTGTATAACTTTGGGCACCATTACCTAACTCACGAATGATTTCTTTAAAATAAATTTTACAAATAATATGATTGAACAACACACTGAGTTCAAAGATGTGTGTCAGGGACTGCAGCAGAGCAATGCCACTGTCAAGTAAAAAAATTCTCCAATTTATATAACATGCTCGAAGAGGAACTTGAAGACCTTAGTCGAAAAAGGTCGGAGCTAGACGAGATCATAGCAGATCTTTACGAGCTCAAACCACTTTTAGAAAAGTGTGAAAATGACACCATTCTAAAAGGGTACGATGCATGTGATACAGCCGTTTTGTCTCTTACGGAATGGTATATACGCACCAAACCTTTATTCAAAGACCTCGTGTGTTGGC
>Ga0208792_1000123_pt1 | contig 32931 bp, 37 predicted proteins | sample 14_taG_FD_184087 | JGI IMG/M metagenome (GOLD analysis project Ga0208792, IMG submission 184087) | Marine viral communities from the Subarctic Pacific Ocean - 14_ETSP_OMZ_AT15311 metaG (SPAdes) (version 2) | ecosystem: Environmental > Aquatic > Marine > Oceanic | place: Pacific Ocean | collected...
AGAGTCCACTAACTGTATCTCGTTATTAACGAGAATCGTGCCTTGAACGTCTAATTTCTGCGATGGACTACTTGTTCCTATACCAACGTTGCCGTCATCTTTAACTGCGACAAAACCTCTCTCAATTAAACCCAAATTGAGATAATGACCGAACTTAGCAACATTATTTGTTCTATCAAATCTAAGACCTGCGTATCTATAGTTTCCATCTGTGGCTCCAGCACCCGCAATAGAATAAGCGTCTCCAGCAGGAGTCCAAGCTTGAACCGTCCCGACTACTTGAAGTTTAGTGTTGGGACTACTTGTTCCTATACCAACGTCACCATCTGACGTTAATCGCACTGCCTCAGAACTGTTTGGGCTAAGTTTTATAGGTTGTGTGGATAGTGTTTTAATATCTAATGAATAGCTACCCATCACACTATTGTAACCAAGAGATGTGCTTTGAGATTCACTTAATGAATAAGCACTTATGATTTTTGTTGTTCCTACATTATCATTAGATATGACCGATAATTTTTCGCTTGGATCAGTTACTCCTATACCAACGTTGCCACCACCAAAGTGAGAATTGCCATTACTAGCTATAACAACTTTCTGTTGAGCTGAATTATCCCACAGGCTTAATTTATTGTTGACTGAAGTCTGAGCGAGCCTTACATCTCCAGCTGCGGAATTTAAATAAAGAATATTATAGCTACCACCTTTAGGATGAATAAACGCTCCAAAAGTATTAGTTGAAATATCTAACTGTGAGGATGTATCTCCTTTAAGGTTAAACACTCCACTACCAGAGATGTTTGCAACGCTAATATCTCGCGTTGATGTATTACCTTGAGCTAATACTTCGTCGAGAGTTTGATCGTCAGTCTCTGTCGAGAGAGGAGTATATCCTAAAGCGTCTACTATGGTAGCTGTTGTAATGTTAGGCTGGTCCAGACTCGCATATTGACTTGCAGTTAGGTGATAATATTCACCTTGTTGACCACCTTGTATCCCATCTAAAGAGTTGTGAGTTGGGTTATTAACATCTAAATTAATCCCGGTGGCTGTAGCGACTGTTAAGTCCACATTTGGAGTTTCGGTTACTGTAACATTTATGCTCATGGAAGAGGGGTGGCAGTTCCGTTAATAGTCGCTGCCCCATATAACAACCTATCAACACAACCATCTGATTTAATTAAAAATATATCGTAGGAGCTATAAGTCGCTTCCATAGCCTGAGTATCAGAACTATTTAAAGACATTTCAGCCCCACCATTTGGAGCATCTGTCTCTGTATAAGTGAATGTAGCCTGAACATGCTGGTCATAATCTCTATATACCACTCCAGTCAAATAAATAGTATTACTTTGTAGGTCATAAGGGTCTCCTGAATCATCCTTCAAAGTTAAAGGGATATTAAGGCAAGCTCCCTGCTCAATAACAATGTCATATTTTGTCCCAGCCATTATTTTAAATTACACTAATTTACTATTTCTTTAAGAATTTATCAGGATTCTTTTCGAACTTCTTCGCTAATGCAATCAGTCCATTTGTAATCTCTGGAGCAACTACTCCAACTATACCATAAGAAATTGCCTTAATGAAATCACTTATAGGCGCATCATGCAACACAAACCACAAAATGCCTGACAATATAGCAGCAGCCAAAACATTCCTAAAAAAGCATTTTAAGGAAACTTTCCCCTTAAAAGTGAGCATCCGTACAATCATACCCGCTGCCCCAATAACAGGGATAATCCAACCTCCGTCCAAAAACTCCCTTATTATAACTTTAAAATCCATGTAAGGTATATTACACAAAATTTGATTTAAGTGTAACTAAAATCAAATGGAGGAAAGAGATAAAAATCTTGAAGAAGCTATAGATTTCACTTTGAAATACTGTAATCCAGATGATAGCGATATAATCTCCGATCTTGACAGGCATGCGCGAGAGACCGCTTGGGCGCTACTAGAAAAAATTAATAATTTAGAGAGTCAAGAATGTGTTTGTGAGGAGTGTGCATCTAAGATCATAGAAGAGGAAGTTGAATCTGTCCCTGAAGAGCAGGAAGAAACCAAAGAGGTTGAAGATGAATCTAACGTACAAAAACTGCTAGAGATAAATAAAAATAATAAACAACTGACAAAAAAATCAAAAAACGTTACAGTAGGGGTTGGAGTTATAGCTGCTACAACTCAAAAAATGGCAGCGATGGGAACTGCTGGAATAATGACAATTGCAAGCGGAACCTACTTCCAAGCCAAAACAGCAAAAACGGAAGGCATAGAGATAGCTGTTGTTACAGAACAAGAATATGGAGCGTTCTCCAAACTTAATAGGTTTACCGAGTCAGTCTTAGGCATTTCAACCTTCGAAGGTATTAGAGAGTATGCTAAAAAAGGATATGGTGACATTAAAGGCTCTAACCCATCTTCTGAGAAGAGCGAAGAAAAGGAGGAACTCTCTGAAGAGGAGAAAATAAAGAGAGATAAGGAATTACTTAAAGCAAGGGAGGATCTTAAAATTAATTCAGATGAACCTCCTACTAATCCCCCAAAACTATCTGATTATTAATCATGGAAGAAATATTCGACAAAATTTTAGCACCCTATATGTCCTCGATGCCTGAATTTGTAATCGCGGTAATGGGCCTAGTTGGAACACTTGCGTTTTTAGCGCCAGAAGATAGTAGGTTAAGTAGATTACTTAGCAAATTTAGTGGGTTGCTATCAAAATTTAAAAACTATTTACTTAAAAAACTTAAAAAATGAAAAAATTAATACCCCTGCTATTGCCAATATTTGTTATATCTTGTTTTTGTAAAGCAGCTATCGTTACCTTTACAGGTGGGACGGCAAATTTAGAATCAGGTGGCACTATAATCACAACTACGACTTCTAAAAATTATGGAGTCATTAGCTATCAAGAGCAGTCTGTTATTCTTGAATATGTTTCGCCTACCGAAGATTGGAGTTTTCAAACTGTAGGTGATTATTATGATGTGGGGAATGACGTTATTCACGGTCATTGGAATGCAATCTCTACTATAGAAATTTCTCTTCAAAATAACACTCCTTTTGATTTACAGTATTTTCAAATAACTTCAAATACTTCTGTTGGTGGGCAACCAGCTACAAATGAAGAGAATATTGGAATTCAAGGTTACTTAAATGGCTCTCCCGCTACAGAGACATATGGTTTACCTAGCGTAGATTGGGGCGCAGGAAGCACTAGAGATGTTTTCCTACCCAGCTCTTTTAATAATGTCGATAAAGTTGTTATCTTTGATAGAGGTATATCAGGCGCTCATACTGGAAATTCAGATTGTCCTGATTGTGGTAATTCAGGTTTTTGTTTTGGAATGGACAATTTTGTGTTTGATGAAGCTGTCCCTAATTCTCTTGTTCAAGGTAATGGGACTACATTACCAGTAGTCCCAGAAGCTAATTCTTTACTATTTTTAACTGTAGCTTTACTACCTCTATTCAGAAGGAAGCGCTAATTATTGATTGTAAACTTCGCGCTCTAACTTCCTATAACGAGCGTCTGAATGCCAAACTTCGTCAGTCTGGGGAGTGTAAACTCCTTCCTCAGTCTGAATCGGCTGACCCGCCTTCAGATTCAAGGAAGACGGCTGATATATGTTTAAACTGCTTGTTTTCGGTGAGGAGCTGCCCCCGCAAGAAGTCAGCGCGATCACTGGACTCATTGTCGCCAATATCCCGTAGCTTTTCAATTTCTTCGATAAGTTCATGTTTTTTTTTGTTATGTTTCTCTGTAATTTCAGAGAATGCGAGTTTATTTCTCAACTTGAGGTATAACTCCACGCTTTTCAATACAGATTTAATTAGAGATACCATTACTTTATTATATACACTCTAAGACTTGTTTCCAATCCATTTCTCCAATCACAGATATCAGCTTTGTAATGTCTGCTTGGGTAAATTTTTGATACTTGCCCTTAAGTTTTGTGGGCATCGCTATCTGCTTGACTTTCGCACCAGAATTTTCTGCCATTTTGTCAGCAATATCTTTAAAAGAAACAGAGTTACCAGTCCCAACATTAAAAACCCCACTATTATCGTGATGAAGCATCCTATAATGAACCTCACAAACATCTTCCACATGCACGAAGTCTCTACTAGCTTTTCCCCTAAATACTTTGATCTCGCCATTTTCTTGAATTTGTTTGATGAATTTGGTTATTGGACTCGCTTGATCCCCTTTATGCTCTTCATGTGGGCCATAGACATTAAAGTAGCGAAATCCTTGGTAGGGATGGTCTTCGTTTAAAAGCCAGTTGTCAAACATATATTTGCTATAAGCATAAGGATTTAGTGGGACGCAGAACTGATCCTCTTCAAAAGTCTCTGCTGCACCATAAACAGAAGCACTACTAGAATATTGGAATTTAATATCCATATTAGCACACAATTGATAAAGTGTGCCAGAGAATATAAAATTCTCATTTAATATCTTTTTTAAATCAGTCTCCGTGGTGCTTGAATTAGCTCCAAGATGGATAACCGCATCAATACCATTCAAAGGAGGTAAGTTAGCCCCAAACTTAATGTCGTAAGGAACGACCTCTAATCCTCTTTTCTCAAGATAAGGACAGAGATTTTTGCCAATAAAACCTTCGCTACCAGTAACTAATACCCTTTTCACAAAGGTATTATATTAGAGTTCGCCTTCGTCCTCTACAATTTCTTTTACTGATTCTAAGAATGGATAGCCATTCAATAAATCTTGATGCTCTGCGAAAGACTCGTCATCCCAACACCACTGAGAAAACTGTTCGTCCTCATCCCAAGCGATGACCTCTTCTGAAGCCATTGAACTAACAGGTTTTTTAGACCAAAATTTACAACTCCAGTAACGAGGAGTAGTTTTATCTTTAGCTGTATCGCACTTGTGTCGAGCACGGAAATTACGGCGACGATCTGGGTCATCACGCTTAATCTCCATGTTAGGGTCACCAAATTTAACCATGATGACGTTGCCAGTTTTGGGGTTCTTTACATAAACGCCAAACTTCTTTTTGCCACCTTTTAAGCGGAAAGGCTTATTTAAAGTTTTTTTTTCTGCTTCTGTATACTCAAGATCTTCAATGTCTTGATCGGATTGCCCTGAAGCATCAACCTTTTGAAGGTCAAGACGAGCGCAAGCAAAATCAAGCTCGTCAAAATCAACAAAGGCGTTGCTTGGGTCTTCCAAATAATAATCCTCAGATCCTTTGGCAACATCTTGATCTGCTGCGCGGTAAGACTTCTTGACTTTACCTCCACGCACCATCTTTAGGAACATATTAACCCTAGCCATCGCCCACTGACCTCTAGTCTTACCGGGCCTATGGCTAGAGCTGAATGCACCCGCACCTCGACGGTATATTTTTTTAAGTTGTGTAAGAGAAACTTTTTTAGAATACTTCTCGTTATGCTCCTTAACTTTATTCTTAAGGGACGTTATAATCTTCTCTGAAAAAGTAATTTTTTTTCCATCTTTACCCGCACTACCCTTTTTGTTCTTGCTAGAACCTTTTTTACGCTCACTAGGCTTTGCTGGAGTTTGTGCTCCACCTTTAGGCCCAGATCGCTTGGCAGCTTGAGACTCAAGAAATTCCTTAGCTTCTTTAGAGAAATCGTATTCCATCAAAGGATGTTACACTTATTTTTTAAAAACTTCGTTATAACTTTGAAGTTTTTCTTCATCAGTCATCTTACTAAGCTTTTGGTCAACTTCTTGGTTTACCAAGGTAGAAACAATTTCAATCAGCTCGGCAAAAGTTAAATTACTTGTAATATGATTTACGAAGGCTTCACGAAGCTCTTGTTCTTGCTCTGGAGACATTATTTCTGTAGCGCTTTACTTTTATAAATCCGTAGATCAGGTTGATTATCCTTCTCTTTGAATTTATTCTTGAAAATAACGATTTCCGTCTTTTCATCTTTTACCGATAGGCTTCCAGAATAAAAAGGTTTATCGTCACCTTTACGCCACAAAGCCCCGATTTCACGTTCTGACCAGTCATCATTAGTCTGGGTAGAATCTTGAGGTCTACTCAGATAGATCCGAAGATCAGGTTGGGCATCTTTCTCCTTAAACTTATTCTGAAAAATTACAATTTCAGTCGTAGAACCAGAAACGGTAAAGTTACCAGAATAAAATGGCTTTTCGCCACCTTTACGCCAAAGAGCACCAACTTCTCGGTCGCTCCATTCACTATTTTTTTTATTTTCTTCCATGAGCCTTTAAGTAATCTTTGATTAAATGTTTTTTGTCGTGAGGGAGTTCAGTATACCGCTTTTTAACACGCTTGTAAACTCTTTTCATGACGGGGTTTGCTTGAAAGGAAATCAAGCTTCTCAAATATCTTGAAGTAGACCCACTCATTACCGACTAAACGAAACCTTGTCAAGGCTGGTTTTAGCGAAACGACGAATTAAGCCATTATTTCGGTCAAACACCTGAATATAGTTACCAGTTTCTCCACGGAACTGAGCATTCAAAGTTTCTCCTTGAGTGGTTTGAAGGCCGAAGAAGCGACCACGGGTTCCACGAATAAGACTTAAGGCAGTTTTCTGCTTTCGATTTAATTTCATAACACGTTATTCTAAGTGGAATTAGGGCTTTGTCAACTAAAAAGTCAAACAATTCGTCGTGGTCAATCGGCTTCGACGCAAAAAATAGGTTCAGCATCTGCTTCAACATCAAAAGGGGCATCCACAGATTCGCAATGAAAAACTTTTGTATATCCGTCCCCCTCCATATTGCCCCCACAGTTAGGGCAACAGAAAAACATTTGTTCTCCGTTCATACTTTAATTTTATTCAGATTTATTTCTGAGCAGTTTTCCGTAATTTTTTCGCAAATAAACTTGTTAATATGAGTTTCAAATCGTTCTTCAAAATCAACTAGATTTTTACAGGAGTGAGCAAACTTCTTCAAAAAGCTCAAGGTGAACACAACCTCTATTTTGTTTAATTGCAGATCATCATTGATTTTTTGCAGTTTATTGTAAAGTATTCTAAAAATATCCTTCTTTTTAACCTTCTCCAATAATACATTGCAGTCAACCAAAGATAATAATTCTTTAAAAATAGACGAGGTTGGAGACTCTTTATCGCAATTGAATCCCATTGATGAAGTATTCTCTACTCCGCTAGTCACAAAAATTTTGACGTTAGAAAAATCAGCTATGTCTCCATTGGACATTTGTAACTTCCCGTCCTTTAGTATTTGAGCGAATAGACTCTTAACAGACAGGTGTAGCTTATGAAAATCGTCAATAATAATGACGCTATTAGGATAGATGTTAATCTTCTCACATAAAGAAGTGTTATTCATGACCTCTGGCAAGATTTTAAACTTAGCAAACTCATCTGAGAAATGAACTCCACTGTAATTCAAGACATTCACTCCGCTTTTTTCCAGAGAGTCCTTTAAAGTGGAGCAGAAAAAACTTTTGCCTGTAGACTCTTCACCAGTAATGCAATAAATGCTCGGAACTGAACTTTTTTTATGTATCCCGTAGCTTGAAAGTGATATTGATTCGATGAGAGAATCAATAATTTTATTATTCCCCACAAACTTTCCTTTTAAGCTGTGAGATAGGTCTGATAGAATATTTGGCTTCCGTAAGGGGTTTTCCTTCTTAGAGAAAAACTCCTTCAAGTGTTTTACTGTAACATCTGGTAATGATTCTTCTTTTTCGCTTGCCCAAGAAGATAATTGATCAGTAACGAAAGAAAGAACAGAGTCTGCGTCATTAAGGTCGATATCTTTTTCTTTTATATTTTCTTTAATTCCTTTAAGAGAGGAGTCTTGACCCCAATGAGAAACTTTTGCTTGTGCTCCACAATGATCAATCACATCAATCGCTTTGTCTGGATAAAACTTATTTGGTAAGTATTTCTCACAAAAATTAATAACATTGTTTATGAAGTTTTCTGTATAACGAACGCAATGAAATTCTTCGTAATATGAGGCAATAACAGGCAATATCTCCTGCATCTGGAACTTGGAAGGTTCCTTAATGATAACTCTTTCAAAGCGACGATCTAAGGCAGTGTCTTTTTTAATGGTATTTGTATACTCATTAATTGTGGTTGCCCCAATACAGCTTATAGTACCTCTGGCTAATTCTGGCTTTAGTATATTCGAAGCTTCCAAAGAGTTTTCTGTTGTCCCTCCTGCTCCCACCAAAGTGTGTATTTCGTCTATAAAGAGAATGATATTCTCGTACTTTTTAACCTCATCTACAAATTTCTCTAACCTCTCTTCGAACTGTCCCCTATATTGAGTCCCAGCAACCATGCTAGACAAACTCAAAGAGTAAATAACCTTGTTTGCAATAAGCTCTGGGGCTTCTCCATTAACAATCTTAGAAGCTAAACCCTCAATCAAAGAGGTTTTGCCTGTCCCTGCTGGCCCTACTAAAATTGCATTGGGCTTTTTCTTTCTACAGAGGATCGTGGCTATCTCTGATATTTTATCATCAAAGTCTACAACCTTGTCAAACTCGTCACGAGAAGCTTTTAAGTTTAAGTTTTCCGCGAATTCATCTAGGATCTTATTTTCGTCAAACATACCAATCCAGTTTCCCATAGGTAGATGGGGATCATCGCTTTCGAAATCAAATTCTATTTTTGGCTCTTCCTCATCTTTCAAGAAAAGAGAAATATCAGAAATTAGATCATTACGATCATCTACGTTAAAAACTTCTGCTAAAGCCCTTGGAGTGTAATCATCGCTCAACATACATAAAAGCATTGACTCCGTGCTTATGTAATCTAACCCAAAAAGCTCTTTCTGGATAAACTCGCAATGATCGATAAGCTGAGATAGTTTGCTTGAATACTGTCTAGAAACCTCTTTATTTGGCTTTTTGTTTTTAATAACATTTTTCGCAGCTATATTAAGCGCTTTAATGCTATCGTATCTTCCTAAAATAGTTTCACATGACAAGCTTATGTCATCCATAAAGCAGGAAAAGAAAATGTCTAAATCAACTTTGTTCCTCTGAAGGTGTTCAGTTAAGTCTTGGGAACTTTTTAATATAGAGGTGAGTTGAGGAGTGAAGGGTAAGTCATTCATTTCTTCTTGAGATCCATTAGTTTCATCATGATTTTAGTATCTACAACCCTTGCTGAGTCCACAAAATTACTACCACGACCTTTGCTTGCATTCAAGATCAAAATGCAATCTTTTGAAACTTTATATTGATCAAGGAAGTCGGAAAGAGTCTCAGACCTTGAATTATCCATCATTAGAAAGCTAGCTGAAGCAGTATTGTCTGAACCCTCAATAAGCATATACTTATTCCCGTTTTGAGATATTCTTGTAAAGAAATCTTTAACTTGACAAACGGTTTTGAACTTAGAGTTCTCTGGAATCTCATTCAATTCTTTTAGGCAGCTCATTGAGCCAAACTCGTCTTCAAAGCAGTCCTTCAAATCAAAAGAATAACTGTAGCCTAATAAACTATTTTCATACCACCAGTTGGAGAACTTACGGTATGGTTTATTCTTGTCAAAAATTTCTTTATAATTCTTAAACTTCTTTTTAAACGTCTCAAACCTAGACTCCTTCATTATTGGGCGACCGTCATCGGCAATGGCCTTGGCTTCAATGACTTTAGATATTGCATGTAAAATATCGTCACCAAACCTGTCTTTAAAAAGAATAAAATTCCTCTTCTCTCTATCGGTCAAGATATTGAATGCTTGAGCCTCTAGAACCAAACGACTCCTTTTGTCTGTAGCCTCTCCCATAGCTCCAGCTTGGATTAGGGCCACTAAGACAGAAATGTTAATGCCACAACTTTTCGCAGCGGAGAAAACATCATACTTGCTAGAAAACCCATCGGAACCTTTGAAATATATAAGGCTCTCAATCGACTTCGCTGAAATGCCTTTAATGCTGTTTAGACCATATCTGATATTGTCCCCTTCAATAGAAAAATTCATTTCTGATTTAAACAAGTTAGGGGGAAGTAGTTTGATGCCGAAATGATCTAATTCTTGGTGGACAGAAGCGACAACGGCCAAGGGATCTGGATCAAACTCAGAAGACTCAAGGACAGACAAAAAGAACTCCCTAGGATACTTATACTTTAGATAAACCGTCTTAGCTGCTAACTCAGCATAAGCAAAACTGTGAGACTTGTTGAAAGAATAATCTGCTGAAGCCTGAAGAGCGCTCCAATAAAAGTCACTAATCTGGGCATCTAATCCCAAATCTTCTGCTGCTTGATAAATCCTATCTTTCCACTTAGGCATCTCATCAGTCTTCTTTTTACCGACAATGCGACGAAGAGTTTCTGCCTCTTCTAAAGTCAAACCAAAAACCTTGTTAGCAATCTGCATCAACTGCTCTTGATACAAGATAACGTTTTTAGACCACGACAGAATTTCATCTAGCTCTTGATGAAGGTCGCTTGATTGAGGAGCTTGCTTTTGTCGAATATATTCATCAACAAATTGCAAAGCCCCCGGTCTAGCAAGGGCTACAACATCAGAAAGTTCATTTAAATTATCTGGTTTAACATCTTGGCAAACCCTAAAGTTTGTATTAGCAGAAATCTGAAATAAGCCTTCTGGATGGTTATAATCCTGAAGCTTCTCGTATATGAACCCATCATTGGGGTCAACATCATCTATATTGATTCCAATTTTATCACAAGTCCTGTGAGCAATGGTTAGAGTTCTAAGACCAAGGATATCGAACTTGACCATAAGGTCAGCGACATCGTGCATATTGTAACCTGTTATAAGGTCTCCATCTTTAGTTTTTTGTAGAGGGACAACATCTCCTATTGATTGGGAGCAAATGGCAATGCCAGATGGATGGACTCCCGTGTTTTTTATTAAATTTTCTATCTTCTTCGCGTTGATAAAAGTCCTGTTGTGTTTCTTCGCCCAATGATCAAACTTCTCATTCTCTTCTCTCGCGTTCTCCAAAGAAGACACTTTGCCATGAAGCTTTGGAATCATATCGCTAACCGCATTGGCTTGATCCTCCTTAGCTTCATCAAAATACTTGGTTGCCTCCCTAATGCAAAGTTTAGAGCTAAAAGTGTTGAAGGTTAGAATCTTTGCCGTCCTGCCCTCATGTTTTTCTTCAATATATTGAATAACTTTTTGCCTTTGCTCATAACTAATGTCTGAATCAACATCAGGGAGAAGGCTACCAACAAGGAACTCTTTGTCCCTCTTATCGTAAACTTTTTTAGCACGACTCTTAGAAACAAAACGCTCAAAGAATAAGTTGTGAGGGATGGGATCAATATTGGTTACCCCAAGTAAATACAAAACTAAAGAACCAGCAGCGGAGCCGCGACCCGCTCCAGTAGGAATATTGTTTTCGTGACAGAAGTTTAGAACATCCCAGTTCAACAAAATATAATCTGTGAATCCAAGCTCTTCAAAAGTTTCTAGCTCTTGTTTGGCGCGATCAAAATATTCTTTTTTGTTCTCATATTTAGTAATCCCCTTATCCCGTAAGCCTTTACGGGTAAGCTCATACATAATCTCTTTGGTTGAGCTTTCTTTATCAAGACCAATGCTGCTCAAAACAGCTTCGCTAACCGAAGTTTTTGGCAGCTCCACACCAAGTGGCTCACAATCATCGTAAACAGAAAAGTCTTCAAACATCACAAATTCATTTCTTTTTTAAGTGCAGAAAAAACCTTAAAGCACATCTTATTATCATATAAAGCATCATGCAATTTCTCTTCTTCAAACTCTATACCAAAGAATTTAAGCAACTGGTTTTGAGAGACTCTTGCCTTGAGGGATCGGTCATGGATTATTTTATACTGCCAACTCAATAAATCTTTCTTTGGCTTATCCAAATCCTCTCTATAAGCCTTACCAAAAGCTCTAGTGTCATAAATTCTATTAAGATAAGAATAATCAGGAGTTTCTCCCAATAACCTTTGCATCCCAGCTACCATGTAGACATCGAATCCTAGAAGGTTCTGGCCAACAATTTTATATTCTGGATTAAATAAATCAGCTTTAAAGTCAGCCCAGACTTTCTTCAAAGGCTCTTTTCTTTCGTTATACTTATCCCAAGTAAAACCAGTAAGACGCTCTACTAATTTATTTATTTGTAGATCCTTGTGACTAATATACCTATCATTCTCCTTAATGACCTTGTTACCTTGACAGATCAACCATGAAACCTGCCAAGTGCGAGAAGAATGTAGGTTAAGACCTTCAGTTTCCGTATCGAAAACTAAGTATTTTTGATTATGTGGTAGCATCTTTATAGGACTCCCAGCAGAACTCGTCTGAGCAGAAGTGATTTATGTTTGGGTTTTGGAAAGTTGGAGATTTGCCTCCAGATCTATTACAAGTCGCTTTATACATTTGTAAAGCTGCAAATTCATCTTTATTGTGGTGGAGAATTGTCTTTACTGCTTGCGTCTTCACTCCAAGATCATCAATAACAGATTTAATTTGAAAATCAAAGGGGTGGTTATTATCTTCAATGAAGTAAACTGGGTCTAAGTGTTCAATATCTATATGGGATAGCCCAAAATTAAATAAATTATTAAAAACGTATGAGTCATAAAAAGGGACGCATACTTTAAGATTATTAAAATCTTCTTTTTTGTATTCGGATAGAATTAAAGATTTGCAGTCATTCAAGGACGCGCTTGAATACATCTTCTTTAAATCGTTTATGCCCTGATTATTTTTTGCAAAGAGAACTAATTTGCTAGACTTTTCGTTTTCATCAACTCCGTTATTGACAACGGGAATCCTAAGACCAAATACTAAATCAATATTTTCCTCTTGAAAAAGATTGTTGAATATTCTAAAGCCATAAAAGCTATCTTCAACTAAGACAACGCGATCCAAAGAGTTAAGCTTCGCAATGTCCAATATTTTCTCTGCGGTCAGAATAGATTTACCTATACTAAACTGGCTCTTAAAGAGAGGTATCATGCAGGAATCCTAAAGGAGGTCGCTTGGGCTGTCAAACGAAAAAGATGGGCAACCTGAATATTTTTTCTTCTCAATATGTGTTCCTACTCCTTCGTCAAGCATAACTTGTAAATCTTCTTTATTGTAAGATGACTTGATGAACTTGTCCTTTTCTCCAAGCAAATGGTAGTAATCGAACGGGAACTTGAATGGGCAGTGCCACATCAAATCTCCATTCTTTTTTAATTGGCCTACATGAGTAGCTCTACCGCAAACAATTTTACCAGCAAAACCATCTTCCTTTGCTGGATAACCTTTATCCCAAGCAAGGCCACTGACCGCAGTCTTTTCACTGAAATTGTTTATAACCTGCTGTACATCCGTCAAAAAATATTCAAAACCTTCTAGGTCTAATTCATCTAACGGCTCCATCGCCATAAGCCCCTCCCCATTCAAATCAAACTTTAAGAATAAGAACTCCATACGCCTCTTGAGGTATTCTGGATACAAGTATTTAACCGCAAGACAATACATGTAATCCTGCATGTTATCCGTATATTCCTTACCTTCAAAAACGTTTTTTGAGGTTTTAAAGTCTCTGATTATAGCTGTTTTTTTTCTTTTAAAAAGAAATAGCTTGTCGATAAACCCTAGTATTCGATAATTCTTATCTCCTTCGTTTACAGATATGTCAAAATCTTTCTCAGAAATAGCTTCTGTCGGTTTTCCGTCTGTGTCTCCAAAAAAATCAAAATTAAGACCCTCAACTGTCATCTTGTTGATTAGATCCATATTTTCAAAATCGTCTATCTCATACTTTTTGGCGTAAGCTTCCACCATCCTTTTGATCGGAAGACTAGCGTTTATATCTTGAGCTTTAATAATAGCTCTATAATGCTTTCGATGACGAGGATTACCTAAGTTCTCGAAAACAGCATGGCAGATTGTCCCACGCAAAGATCCATGATTAGATTTATCTGGTAGACGCAAATGATACTTAGCCCAATATTGCCAAGTACAAGTTTGCATTGTTTTAATCCGCGAGGCTGAGAGAGGCTTGTTTTCAGATTTCTCCATAATGGAAGTCGTATTTTTTTTCGAACTTCCGTAAATTAGAAGTAAATGTTTTATTGACCCCACGTTTATTCATCTCTTTAGCGAAATCAATAACGTTAGCCATTGTTTCATTATGCTTAATTGACGCACAATATTCAACATATTTATTTATTTGGCCTTTATCCATGTCTCCGAAATCATTTTCTGGAGGTGGAGAAAAAAATATTTTATCAAAATCAATTTGATCGCAGAGCTTGAATATGGACTTAATTGAACCTTCAAATCCCCTATTGGAACCTGAATTAAAATCATTATTAAAAGCAATAAAAATTTTATCTAAGGGCAAGCCATGCAGCTTAGATATGAACTTAGGTGAAATGTTAAGACCGAAGGAGACAAGGACATTTTTGATTCCAGAATCGAATAATGAGATGCAATCTCCAATAGACTCTACAATATACACACTACGACTTTCTTCAATAGCAGTCCTAACGTCATCAATCGTATAATATGGATAGAACCAATCAGAACACCTCCCATTGTGCAACCATTTGGGTCTAGGGTCATCCGTTACCTTTCGGCCTGAAAAGCCATGTATCCTCCCGTCAGGGCGGCAAATGGGGAATATGACTCGCTGATACATTTTTCCAGACATCGCTAAACCGCACTTAAACTTCTTCAAAGTGTCTTCTGATATCCCCCTATTCAAATAAAAGTCATAATGAGGTAGCAAGCGATTCAAGCAAGAGTCTGGATATGTTTTTTCTTCATTCAAAAGGTTTTTTTGAGCAGAACGTTCATATATGTTTACACTATTACTCTTTAAGTAAGAGCTTAAAACACTTTTGTCATTAGTATTTAAAGTTTTCTGGAGTAAGGCTTCAAAGGGAAGAAACATAGAGTCTTCCACATAATCTTTCCAGACCCCTGTATCTTTGTAAATCTGTAGTGCTGTAGAATTATCACCAGACCTGTATACGGCACTGGTTCTCCAATAAGAGCCATGATCTTTTAGGCGATAACCAAGGTCTTCTAAAACAGATTTATAATCGGTCATTGTGAAAGAGTAATTGGGATGTCATCACTTTCGCTGCTAGACTCCAAATTAACATCAACATTATTAACAGAATTAACAATATCCTGAAGGTCTCCTCGCTCTTCGATTCTGAAGTTTTGAATATTCAAGTTTATGAAGTTCTTCCTGTTAGAGCCATCTGGCATTTCTATAGGATTAATATCACGAAGAGGGTTTTTACCTAGGTGGCGAGCTTTAAGATTCACTAACTTATGGGTTCCAAATCTATCTCCATCTTCATGGATTTCATCTGCCACCTTCCTCCTCAACAAAAACAAATGAGAACAGAATTGAGTAATCCCATCAGAAAGAGAAACCACGCTTTCATCATCGACTATCGAATCTGGTCCCCTGTTACCTGTAATCCCAAGCCTGTTTGCTTGAACAGAAGTCATCATTGAAACGCAAGGCTTGCCATCAAAACACAAATCCCTATGAATTGTTTGTTTAAACAAATGAACCATTGAGGCAACTTGTTGCCAACCATCGTTTTTCCCAAGGTTATTGAAGTCCGTCTTGATGTAATCAAAGCTGAAAATCATTCTATTTCCTCTGCCAACTTTAGAATAGTAATACCTTTTCAGATAAGAGCACATTTCTTCAGCAGACATGCCAGCAACATTCACATAATAAAACTGCATATTGCCAGACTTTATCTTCTTCCAAGTGTTACGCACCCTAGCCACGACCTCTTCGACAGACAAATTTTTGTAACTAGAAGTCCTCCACTTTCCACTTTGCAAGAGATAAACGGGTATACCGCTCATTGCAGAACATTGACGGAAAGTAAGCTCTTCTTCACTCATCTCACCATTATCAAAGTGTAAGACGGGAATATTATATTTGGCTCCAGTTCTTGTAGTATAATCCATGCAGAACTGAGTCTTTCCTACGCCAGAACGAGCGACAATAACAGAGATGTTGCCCTCTAGAAGTAGAGATCCGTAGATCTCGTTTATTCTTTCATGTGGCCCCATTAACCCAGACTCTTCAACAGGATTATTTCCTCTATCCTCAACCAAGTCTTCCATCATGTCAAAAAGATTTATTGGCCCCTCATCAGTAAACTCAAACTCTTTGATATTTTTGTTATAAATCTCGTCAGCTTTGTCTATAATTTCTGAATATTTTACATCAGGATCGACTTTTTTGACGTAAGAAGCCACATCCCTTGCGGAGAGGTAAATCTCTCTACGAGCAGAAAACTTTTTCAACTCCTTTACTGAAGAAATGAAGATATCTTCTGTTATCTTATGGTAAACAAGAGAGCGGATATATTCTGGTAGGTCGATGCTATCTGGAAAGCTTACCTTTAGTTGCTCCAATCTTGGAATGAGAATAGTATCATCAATTGACTCTGCATTATTTAATGCATTTCGAATCAATTTAAAAATAGAAAGATGAACTTGAGAATCATCACTGAAGAAATCTTTCTCATTGAGAAATACTGAAACTTCAGCCCACTTGTGAGGGTGCTGGAGAAGACCTTTTAATACAGTCTTCTCTAGATCCATGCTTGATATCATCGGCTACCCCCCTCTTCCAAAGAAATTTCTACTAGCTTACTCAAAGCCATGTCAACGCAAGTGTTGTCTGTCTTAGTTGCAAAAGTGGGTTGGCCCATATCATTAATATAATATAAGAAAAATCCTTTGTTCCCACCACCTACAGAACCCGTGCAATCAAAAAGCTTTGTTAAAATGCTATGAGGTAAAGTGGTGTCTGTTTTGTCAAAATTATTCATACAATATCTAGTCTTTTTAGAAGCTCCTCGTCAATGGTATCCCTTTCCAATATTCTTACAAGCTTAATTTGGTTGATTTCACAAAAATACTCCTTTTTCTCATCTCTCTGCAATTGAGAAAGGAAATTTTGCCTAGAGTTTGAGTGGAAGAACTTGTTGTATTTGTAATGTTGATTGCCATCTACCTCTACTGCAAGTTTTTTATTTGCGTTGTAAAAGTCTAATGTCATTCGTGTCCCAAGAACGGGAAGCTCCTCGAAAACAATATCAGAAACCCAATTTGGGTATAAGAGATCTTTAACTTTTTTTTGGAGCTTACTCCGACACTTTTTGTCCCAATCAATTAAATACTTTGTAGAATTCTTTAGCTTTTGTTCTCGACCAGTTGTCGTTAAAAAGATCATGCAAAAACGTTTTCAGCAATAAATAAGTGCATTGCCTTTGTAACCTCTTCATTATTCTCTAAAAGATCATACAAAGCTTTCATACCTTGATACTTCTCCTGAAGTTCAATGCCTCTATCGTCAAGATATTTGATTAACTCCTCATCAAACTTAAACCAAGAAGCTGACTTTTCAATGAAGTTCCACATTAGAAGAAGTTCGATAATCTCACGCTCAATCCAAATAGATTTTCCGTCAGATCGACCATGCTTAATTGGATAGCGAATACGCATACCCGTGCTTTCATTAGTGGACTTTTGGATATGAACCTTGGCGTAATGTCCAATGATTGGATTCTCTGGGCTTGGCCTTGCTTTTTGGTCTTGCAAGATTAAATCAGACTGATTTCTCCTTTCAAAGTTAATAATCCAGTCTGGATAGTGAAGTGCTGCATTGCCACCGCTAGAATTGGTTTGGTTATTTGGGTCACTAGCTGCATACTGACTCGTTTTAATAGTTGACCGAACCTGAGAGATCATAATACACATATGACCAAATTTACCCATCCCAAGACTAACTCGCTTTAAGAAGTCTGAAGTGAGAGATGCACCCGCTGCAACTTTCGCTGCATCACTAGTGGTCTTCTCTAGATCAGATTTAGGAAGCAAGCCATCCATGCTGTCGATGACAATGCAAAATCTTTCTTTATCTGGATTATTCCTTAGCAACTCTCTAAGGCCATCAAAAACTGTATCATAAATGTGGCACTCCCAAACAAGGCAAGTCCCTAACTCCCAATCTTCTGGGTCAGTAACAAACTTTAATCCAGATCGCTTTTGAATATCTTCTGATAAGCGACCTTCTGCTTTAATATAAAGCCCTTTGGTTTTCTCTACTGTCTCCAGCATGTTCTTCATAACATGTAGAGCTTCGTTTGTTTTGCCCCCTTCGTTGCAACCAATAAAACGCTGTAAACCAGCGCCAAGACCACCACCAATAAACTGGTCTAAAATTAAAGAGCCAGTTGAAACTATATAAGGCTTCGCAGTCTCTTCGTAATTGTAATGGAAATCTTTATTACTCTTAAAAAACTTCGACATAAATTGCGAAGTGCCAATTTTTTCTTTTGCGTTTTTCTTACTCATCTAAAAAATCTCTCAGGGTTTTTCTTTTTTCGATCAATATATCTTCTCCTACTTTTAACTTATGGTCAACCATTTTTTCGGAGTTTTTAGGCTTATAGTGAAATTCCCTGTGTTTCTTATCTAGATAAGACAAGCCATCTTGAGTTAAGAAGTACTTAATTGAATTGTCCAACTTAAATGGAGGCTTGACCTTCAACAAAAAGTCAGCGTCATTCTCAAAGCGTTTGAAGACCTTCGTGGCTGTGATCATATCCAGCTTATAATTTATTGAAGGCTGATTATTCAGCATCTTCTTTATAAACTGCTGCCTCTCTTTGAAATAAGTAGGCTTTTTGGGTGTTTTTTTTTGATTTTTAAATAAAAACCCACACTCGCACTCTAACGAACGACTAGAACACAAAGCAGAACACTTTGGACATTCCTTTTTACCCCTTGGCATAAGGTTATCCTAATATGCACTCATATCGTTTGCAACCATTTTTCTTACCAAGCCTAAAAAATCTGTTTTTGGAGACCAGCCAAGCTCTCTTCTGGCTAAGTCAGAATCTCCTAAAAGCAAGTCTACTTCAGCGGGGCGATAAAAAGCTGGGCTAATCTGGACTAAGATCTTGTCTTCATGGTAATACTTCTCGTTAACACTATAGCCATCCCATCGACATTGATCTTTAGCAAATCCTGCAAAATTGAAAGCCTCCTCAACAAATTCTCTAATCGAGTGTGTTTCGTCTGAAGACAAGACATATTCTTTTGGATGCTCTTGGTTGAGCATCAACCAAACACCTTCAACAAAATCTTCAGCATCGCTCCAATCTCGCTTGGCATCTACATTACCTAACTCAAGAGGCATAAAATCTCCACTAGGGTATTCTTTTTGAATACGAGATACATTTTTGGTAATCTTACGAGTTACAAACTCTTCTCCGCGACGAGTTCCTTCATGGTTGAATAACCATCCTTGAATAGCAAACAAATGATAGGAATCTCTCCATACTTTTACCATGTGCCTCGCACTAGCCTTAGAAACACCATAAGGGCTTCTTGGTCGCAACGGATGAAGTTCTGACTGTGGAGAATGTAAAACGTCTCCAAACTCCTCTGAGGAGCCAGCGTTGTAATAACGGCATTTAGGACAATGTTTGCGAATTGCCTCAAGCTGATACATTACAGCCATAGCGTTTGTGTTCATGTGGTTCGCTGGTTGGGTCCAACTAACCCCCACAAAAGAATTAGCCGCAAAATTAATAAAATAATCTGGCTTCTCTTTAGAGATAACCTCTTCTGTATTTACAGAATCAGTAACGTCTAAGTCAATGAGTTTAAAGCGTGGATTATCTACCAGATGAGCAATATTGCCATGATTTTTTACACTTAAACGTCGAACTCCAGCAATAATAGTGTGTTCAGTATTCTTCAAAAGGTAGTCTGCCATAAAACTACCATCTTGTCCTGTGACTCCTGTGATAATTACTTTTTTCATTATATTTCTGCTGTAATATTGTATAACACTTCATTAATACTCGTTAACTATTTCTACAATGTGATTCATTTCAATTTTAGTCAGCCACCAACCAACTGGTATATTAACCAAACGAGAATCAAACTCATTTAATTTCTCCAATGATCTATCTTCACCTCCAAAAACAGAATATTTATCATTTCGAACATGAACTCTATCGCAAGAAATACCTTTTGATAACAAAAACTTAATAAATTTTTTTCTATCATCAACCAATAAAGAATAAATCCAACTTGAACTCCATGTATTGCTTGGATTCCTCATCTTTGTTACCTTTGGATTTTTTATGGAAACATCGTAGAAAGATTTGTTAGAGATGTGACTGTCTATGATAAAATCAATATGCTCTAGATTATTCAATCCAATAGAAGCATTGATGTTATTCATATGGTATTTGTAGCCAGATTCTGGAATATCTTGATCCCACCTACTAAGGCCATTGAATTTTCTATCTAATCCAAACCACCTAATTTTTCTAGCCCTAATAACATCCTCTTCGGATTTACAAGCTAAAGCTCCTCCATCTCCACAAGTAAGATGTTTAATTGCTTGAAAAGAAAAGCAAACAAAGTCAGAATGATTGCCTATCTTAACTCCATTATATTCTGAACCTAATGCATGAGCGGCATCTTCGATAACTTTTAAATTAAATTCTTTTGCTATAGAATGAATTTGATCTAAATCAACTGGTTGGCCAGCCCAATGAACGACAACAATCGCTTTTGTTTTATCTGTGACCTTAGACCTAACGCTTTTAGGACAAATATTACCAGTTGTGATATCAACATCTGCAAAAACCAACTTAGCACCCATATTGAAGAATGGCTCATTTGTAGCCATACAAGTCATTGCTGTTGTAATAACTTCGTCACCAGATTGAATATCAGATAATACTCCAGCTAAATGAAGAGCTGATGTGCCACTGTTAGTTAGGGATACATTTTCATTACCAATATAATCAGAGAAGGCTTTTTCGAATTTATCTGAATATTCTCCTTCTGTCAAACATCCTTGAGAAAAAATATTATTCAGATCAAAAACACATTTATCTGACATGAATGGTTTGAAAAGTGGAATCATAAAATCATTCTACTAACCAATGAGGATTTTTTAAAGTCCAATTTACTGTTTTCTCAAGACTTCTCCTGAAATCAACAGGAACAGACCAACCCAAGTTTTCCAATTTATCTCCATTTAATGCATACCTTAAATCATGCCCCGGCCTTTTAGAATGATAATCTGTCATTTCATAATCAGCTTTTTTACCCATGATATCAGAAATGATTTCAACCACTTCTAAATTAGAAAGTTCCTCACAACCTGCAATGTTGTAACGACCCTTTGAAGAATCGTGGTTGTCCAACAATTCAGTTGTATTCTGCAATACATAAATGAAGGCATCAGCTACATTTCTAGCATGGATATAAAATCTACTTCCAGCCTTTGTTTTGTCTGGGTAAGAATGGATGTAAATTTTTTCATCATTAAGGATTGATTTAATTACTTTTGGAATAAATTTTTCTGCATGTTGTCTTTCACCAATAATATTCATCGTATTGGTTATGACAATAGGGAGTCCATAAGTATTACAGTATGATTCGCAAAGCGTTTCTCCAGTAGCTTTAGAAGCGGAATAGGGATTACCACAATTGAATCTATCCCCTTCTTTATAGGAGAAGCCCTCTTCAGCATTACCAAAAACTTCGTCTGTAGAAAAATACATAAACTTTTCTAAATTAGTGCATTTTTGTCTTGCGAATTCAAGAAGGTTCAAAGTTGAGTCCACATTATTTTTTACAAAATTAACTGGATCAACAATTGAGTTTTCAACATGAGATTCTGCCGCAATATGTAAAATATAATTAACGTCAGATATTTCTTTTTCCATGCCTTTCGAAATCTCAGAGCAAAGATCAAAAGAAAACATTTTAAAGCGTGGATTTGAGAGGATATTTGTTTCTTGCACTCTTGATAAACCAAAAGAAGAATAACTTAATTTATCAATACAATAAACATCCCAGTCAGTATTCCTAAATATGTGATCAATCACATGATGACCAACAAATCCACAACCTCCAGTAACTAAAGCTTTCTTTTTCATTTTACCAATTTCATTTTTACAGATTCAAACCCATTAAGAGTAACATCTTCTATCTGAATAAAACCTAATTTTACATAAAGAGTATACGCTCTGGTGTTTTTTTTATCAACATATAAGAAATATTCATCTTTTTTAACAACAGAAAAGAATTTCTCATAAGCTGGAACAGCAATTTTTCTGCCTTGGAATTTTTCCTCTATATCAAGGCCAATAAAAAAATTATCGCCCTCATAGCTTGTTCTAAAATACCCAATTTTTTGAGAATCTAACTCTAAAATATAATAAATTGAATCAGTTACTTCAAACCAAGATTTACATTCATCAAGAGTATATTGAGTTTTATCATGGAGATACTCACAACAAGAATTCCTCACCTTATTAAAATAAGGCAAGTCTTCTGACTCCATAACTCTTAAGTTTAATCTATCAAAATATTCTTGAATAGATTTCTGCTCTCCTTGTTTTTTCACTATTGTCAAAAAGTTTATTTATCTCATGAAATCCAAAGCTTTCTCCAAAACCAACATTTCCTGTAGCTAAGTGATGTTCCAAGGAAAATTTTTCACAAACATTTAGCGGAGCATAATTAATACCCATGCCTTCAAGTAAAAATCTTAAATACAAGCTAACCGTAACGTCTTCTGGAAAATTTTTTAAACTCTTATTATTAGAAACAAGCTTTGATACTAACTTAGTGAAATTCTTAGATCTTAAAGAAAACCCACCATTACCATTGACTAAAAATCCAGAGTTATGCATTGGAGCACCAATGAAGTCGTAATTTAAAAAATCTTTATCCCACTTATCTGGATTTTCAATAAAGCCATCATGATGAAAATTAATCATAAAATCAGTTTCAAATAACTGATTATAATTGATCAAAACAAAAACAGAAAAATCTTCGTATTGTATTTCTGGTATCTTTACAATTTCAAAATCTTGTGGATCAACTGAAGGATCTTCGAAAGTATATATCACCTTTCTGCCAAAATTTATTTTTTTGGAAGAATGTTGCCCTATCTTAATTATCGAGTCTACATCTGTATATCTTGAATCAGATCTATTGCCGACAATAGAGAGATAGGTTACATTTGAGAGATCAATTTTCGGCTCCATTATACAATTGGTTATATTTTTCTAAAAGCCAAGAAAAGAAAGTCACATGGGTGGAGTCATCATTTAAGATTGATGAAAATTGTTTTTGCTTTTCTAATATTTTTTTATCGCGCTCACTATCATTGCTCTTAAAGAATTCTAAAAGGGAATCTACATCAAAGTTTGGAACAATATTATGGTCGTCTAAAAATTTAGAATACCACAAGTGAGATATTTTTTTAGAACCAAAGTGAATTTTCAGAAGAATTGAGTTCAATCCCATAGCCCATAAGTTCCTATCCCAAGCAACTGTGTGACCATATATATCAGCTATATATTTAAACGCAGATTGATCTTCCATTGATAAAAAATCACCACTAATGTCATCAAAATTAAAACCAAAATGGTCCAAACTAGATTTACAATAATTATCAAACTTAGAAATTTTTAAATCAAAGCCCTCTTCTGAAGAAAATTTATCACAGATATTAATCCTTTCATTATGAGATGCAATAGGGTAAGACCCAGTATCTGCACCTCTAAAGACTACAGCATGTTTCTTCTCAGAAAAATCTATTGTATCAATCGGCTTATAATTTCTATAAGCAATACAGTAATGGGGATCTGGAACTAAAATATGATTTGAACCAGAGTATTTAGAAAATGTGAATACAGGAAAGTCACTAAAAACTTCATGGTCAGAAAGGTTTAAAATTAATTTAAAATGAAAGTTCTTCCCAGATATACAGTCTTTTAAGATGCCAACAAAACCATTTAGTCTAACTGTGTGATTAGAATCTTCTGACTTTATCAAATAAATCGTATCGCCTTTTACTTCAATCAAAACGCAATTATTCGGCAAAGCAAAATCACTGAATTTGCTGAGTAAAAATGGATCAGAGTTGGATAGCGAAAAGTCTAGAGATTCTTTAATTAAGTCAGACGAATTCATTTTAAACTAAAACCAAATTTGAAAAATTAAAATCTTGAGAGAAGTCCTCTAGGCCAAGTTTGTAATAACGATATGCATCATTAATATATTTTTCTGAGTTGATGCAGTTTTTTGTAAATGCATCTAAATCATCAGAGCATATAAAATCAATAACATCATCTACATTGTTTACATCAATATCTTTTGAAAGAAGATGTCGCCTAAAGTTCATCCTTATCCCATGTCTCTTCTTGATTAACTCTGGATTATCTTCACAACCCAATTGAACATGAATACTTCCTTTTGTCAGATAGTATCTTAATGCTTGTTTAACAAAATCAAATTCTCCACGTTTTTCCGATCTCAAATTAGTTCTAATTGGAGTGGAATCAAAAACTTCATTACCATGTAGTTCAATGGCTCTATTGCAACCAACAAGCATTTCATGAATAGAATTTTTCCAATACATCCATTCGTTCAACTTAAAAGCCATAAACTTACCTTCATAGTATAAGCCATCTACACCATTATTTTCGAAGATTTCTTTGTGAGATGACCAATTCTGCATAAACTCCAGAGATAGTCTCTCCTCTGAGTCTATATTAAAAAACCAATCTCCTTCTCTAATTACATTGCTGAATAAATAATGGTTCCTTGGGAAGTCATATCTACCCAACCAATCTGTATAGATTATTTTACCATCTCCCTTCACAGACTCCAAGTAATCTGCACCTTCATCTTTTGGGTAATGGAATGTCCAAACTAATCCATCAAAATAATCTTTAATTGGATCAATTAATTCTTTTAAATTTTGCTCATTACCTTCATTGGTAATTCCACATAACCAAACTTTATTTTTCATAAAAAAAACTCCTTCTAGGTAAGCACGACCTAGAAGGAGCGATATAAGTCACTTCAAAGTTTTACTTAACTTTGATCATTATATCTTTTTTCTCCTCTTTCTCAAGAGGTATTTTGATTCTCAATAGGCCATTTTTATATTCTGCCTCAATGGAATCCTTATCAACGTTCTGGTGCAAGGTAAAGTGCTTCTTGACAGATCGTCGAGATATTTTTCTATGGTAGAATTCAGCCATTTCAATCCTTTCATCTTCTTCGTCCCGTTCCTCTGGGCAAACCCAAGCTTCAACTTTTAAAGTTTGGCCAGATACAGAGACACAAATGGAATCTTTATCAAACCCAACTAAGGCAAACTCAAGAATAAAATTGTCATCCTTGTCTTTGTAAGCATCGTAAGGCTCTGAGCCTGAATACAATGGAGCATTAGCTTGATTAGCTAACGACTGCATACGCTTAAAGATATCTCCCTCGAAAACCAAGGGAGCCAACATTTTGTTTATCATCATTGTCATACTACTATTTTAGTTAGTTTTTGTTTTTCTAGCCCCATTTTGGGTGCTGGAAATTCTCAGACAATAGAGATATACTAAATCAATCCTCTTCAAATTGAGCTTCGTCGATGCGATCTAGTATAAATGCTATTGTTTCGTCGAGTTCTACCTCGTCTGTAAAATTAATTTCCGGCTCAGTCATAGTGCATGTATATACACAATCCAGAACCTTGGGGAAATTTACCCCTCACAAGATTTACATTCCATCATAGACCTTGCTAATTCTTGGCTGGGGTTTGCGCTTCTCTGGTAATAAAATCCTTTAATGCCATTCTGCCATCCATAAATCAAAAGCTGGTTCACTTCTTTAGCAGGAGCTTTGGGAGCAACCATGATATTCAAAGATTGCCCTTGATCAATATACTTTTGCCTTTGAGCCGCTTGAATAACAATTTCTTTCTGGCTGATTTCTCCAAAAGTTTTAAATACTTCTTTTTCCTCGTCAGATAAAAAAGATAAATGCTGAACTGAGCCTCCTTTCCCTAAGATACCCATCCAAACATCATCATTATCTTTCCCCTTCTCAGCTAAGAGGTCTTTGAGGTAAGGATTTCTGAAAGTGAATTTACCTTTAGCAAGATCTTTGGTAAAATAATTCCCGTTGAGAGGTTCGATAGATGGAGAAACCTGACCTAAGATAAAGGAGCTACTTGTAGTTGGAGCTATAGCTAAGGTGGTGGTATTTCGACGGCCATACCCCTCACAATACATAGGCTCTCCTAAACTTAGGGATAATTCTTCTGTAGCTTCATCTGCCCGACTACGGATAACCTTCCAAATAGAGCTATTTTCCATTTTAGCCTCCATGCTTTCAAACCCAATCATCTTGCTTTGTAGGTAAGAGTGCCAACCAAGAACTCCCATACCCAAAGCCCTATGACGCTTGGCAAAATTATGAGAGGACTCCATGAATGGAATGTCCGTTGTTTTTATGATATACTCCTCCATTACTGCATCAAGAAACTTAACTAATGTCTCAATAGCGTCCGTCTTTACAATATCATCCCATCTAACTAAATTCAAAGAAGATAAACAACAAACAAAAGACTCTTCCTCTTTGGACGGCAAGCTAATCTCATTGCAAAGATTAGAAGCATAAATCTTCATATTTTTGTCTTTATAACAATCAGGCGCGTTCTTATTTGCAGTATCTTGGAAAAAGATATACGGATATCCAGTCTCAAAACGCTTTCTAATTACAGAAGCCCAAAGCTGACGCTTTTCTGGATCACCATCAATCATGCTTTGCATCCAACCATCAGTTACAGTGACTGCAAAAGACATATCTTGGATTGCGTTACCCTCGCTTTTTATGCGGAGAAACTCTTTGACATCAGGATGCTCAATAGGAAGGTAAGCTGCAAAAGAACCACGACGAACATTCCCCTGAGAGACAACAGCAGCGACCTTATCAAACAGTTCCATAAAGTGAACTGCTCCAGATGATTCACCACCAGAATTGATTGATGCGCCACGCTCGCGAAGATCACCAAAATAAGCAGAAGTCCCTGAGCCATGCTTGGTCTGCATACCTACCTCAGACTGTTTGGCTAGGATGCCATCCATTCTGTCAGGAACGTAGACTCCGTTGCAGGATATGGGTAGACCACGATCACGACCAAAATTAGACCAGACAGGAGAAGCCAAAGAATAAAATCCCTGCTTCATATAACTCTCAAACTTGTCAGCAAACCCGTCCATACTGAGATATGCTTCAGCAGTCTCTGCAATATCACGAATCCTCTGTTCTGGAGTTTCACCCTTCTTCAGATATCCCCTCTCAAGAAATAACCTTGAGTCATCATTTAGCCAATAGTAGTCAGTCATTTAAAACAAGTCGTCTGCGTTGAACGTCTGCGAATTTTTTGAATACTCGACTGGTCGAGCATAAAAGAAGTCGGTGGCATTATTACCAAGCAACTCCTCTTCAAACCAGATGGTATCTTTTAGCAGGTTTTTGTCAACATCAAAAGCTTGTTTAAAGCCAATTATTTTTAGAGAATCATTTATTCTGTTCTTGATGAACTCTTTAAGGACGACAGCGTTGAGTCCCTTCTCTCGAATTCCATTAATCATCCAATCAACAATCTTACTTTCAGCATTGAATGCTTGTTGAGCTTCGTCAAGAACTCGTTGTTCTAGCTCTTCGTCAAAAAGCTCAGGGTGCTCTTCACGGATGGTATTAATGATTTTCATCCCAACAAGAGCGTGAACATTCTCCTCATTCCGTGTGTATTTTACCTGTTGATCAGTGTCCTTCAAAACATTTTTGTTTCTAGCAAACCAGTTTATGACGTAGAATTGAGAAAACAATGACACGTTCTCTACAAAAAGGGTAAATAGTATTAAAGCATAAACATATTGCTTCTTGCTATTCTTGTAAAATTTATGCGTATACTTTCTTAAGTAATTTACCCGCCCCTCAATAAAGTCAAGCTTAAGATTTTCCTCAAAGACATCTTCTAAACCCAAAACCTCAAGCAGTCGTTCATAAGCATTATTGTGAATAACTTCAACGTTCGCCATAACAAAACCCAAGTCGCTCAATGATGGGTGCGGCAAATTGTCTCCCAACTTACTCCAGAACTTTTTGACAGCAACTTCAATCTGCCCGATAGCAGAAAGTGTTCTAACAATTATCTCTTTTTCCCTATCATCAAGGACCACATTGAAGTCCTGAATATCGGAAGCAAAGCTAAATTCTTTATCAGTCCAGAACCCATTATGCATTGCCTCAATAAACTCTCCTGCCCAAGGGTAATGGTCAGGCTTCCTCGATATTTGTTCTTCAAAAATCATGTCTCATCTATTTACACGAACGGTGTTGATGGGCAAGGAAAAAATGAAAAAATCTGGCGAAGCCATTCTATTAATACGAACGTAGTGAGTATTAATAGAATACGTATCCTAACAACGAATCCTAACTGCACTGGAAAGGTTCGTATCCTTGCTACTGCGGCTCCAATACGTCTATTATATCGATAAGAAAATATCCGTCAAGAAAAAAATTTTACTTGATATTTGTTGGGTTAATGAGAGTATACTCGTATCGAATTATGGATTATGAGTCAACAGACCCTGAATTAACTGAGTTAGTCAAACAGAGTGATCACGAAGAAGCTTTAGGTTTGCTGATAGAGAGGCATTCAGGAATTTATGTTGATATGGTAAGGAGATACGCATCAAAATCTCTCCCTTTAAATGACGTTGTTGATATAATTGACGAGAAGGATTATATAATTTACAAAGCAGCCTTAGATTATGACGAGAACAAGGCTAAGTTTTCTACCCATGTTGGGAACAAAGCAAAATATCTATGTTTAAGTAAAAAAACAGCGAGAAAAAACGGTAAAGTTATATTACCATTCGACTCCATCGATTACTCTGAAGAGTCCAATGATTTGCATCCAGACGAAAGCTGTGAAATTAAAGAAAGCATGTTTTCTATTTTTAATCTTATTAATAATCACTGCGACGAAAGAGTAAAAATTATTTTTAAAGAACGGTACTTTGGAGGAGAAAAAGGCAAACTTCAAACTTGGAAAAATATTGGAGAACAAATTGGCGTTTCCGCTCAGGGCTGTATAAACATTCACGACAGAACATTAAAAGAATTTAAAAAGCAATTTAAAAAAAATGCATAAACTCAATTTCGACGCTCCCTTCAATTCTCTAAGTTTGGGAAATGTTTCTTTAAACTTTCTTAGGGAATTAAAGACAAAAAATATAGATCTAAATATCTTCCCAATGGGAAATTCAGATTTTTCAGCCTTTGATAAGTTATCAAAAGAAGATCAAGACTACATAACTCAAAATTCTGATAAAGCGGTAAGTCGTTTAGACAGGTCTACTCCAACCCTAAAGGTTTGGCATATTCAAGGATCAGAAAAAAAGATCGGAGATAATCAATTTTTATATACTTTTTATGAAGTAGACTCCCCTACAGAAGAGGAGATCAGCATTGTGAAAGCCCAGAACCATGTTTTCTTTTCTTGTTCTGAGGCTGCTCAATTGTTTGAGGATAAAGGGTGCGACAATGTGTCATATGTCCCTCTTGGTTTTGATCCAGATTTTCATAAGATAGATAAAGAATACCTTGGTGATGATGTCATCCACTTCGGCCTTATTGGGAAAATGGAGCGAAGAAAAAACACTCAAGCTCTCATTCAGCTATGGTGCAGTAAATTTGGTAACAATCCAAGGTATCAACTAACCTGCTTGATTGGTAATCCTTTTATAAAGAAAGAACAAATGGATCAAATGATTGCTCAAGCGATGAATAATCAAAAGTATTCAAATGTCAACTTCCTGCCTCGACTTAAAACAAATAGTGAAGTTAACGACCTAATAAATTCAATTGATATCGATATTTCTGGTTTATCTAATGGAGAGGGGTGGAATCTACCCGCATTTAACGCAACCGCTCTAGGTAAGTGGTCTATTGTGAGTAATTGCTCTTCACATAAAGATTGGGCTACTAAGGACAATGCTATCCTTGTAGATCCAGTAGGAAAACAACCTTGTTATGATAATGCGTTTTTCGTCCAAGGCCATAAATACAATCAAGGAGAGTATTACCGACTCCACCAAGATGGCATCTCTAAGGCTCTGGATCAATCTGTTCAATTTGCTAAATCCGAAAACACTGAAGGGCTGAAGCTTCAAGAGAAATTCACATATGCAAAAACAGTTGAAAAAATCCTAGAAAAAATTTATTAAATGCCTATTTATATTTTTAAACACCCAGAAACAGAAGAATACAAGGAAATCGTTCAAACTATGAACGAAGAACATATATATGTTGACGAGTTTGGGCTAAAATGGAAGAGAGTTTTCACAATACCCAATGCGACTATTGACACAAAAGATGACGCTTGGAGTCACAATGGATTTGTAGAGAAAACTGGCAAGATGAAAGGAACTGTTGGCGATGTTCTAGACTATTCCTCAGAGCTGTCTGCAAAAAGGGCAGAAGCTAATGGTGGAGAAGATCCAGTCAAAAGAAAGGCTTTCAACGACTACGAGAAGAGAGTGGGCAAAAAGCACATTTCTGATAAAAAGAAGACCATCGAAACCTCTAAGATCAAAATAGATCTAGATTAAATAACTGAGTATAGTCCACTGAAGGGAATGCAACCAGTAAAAGTTGGTGAGCTAAATACCAAGTAAGCTTCACTCGCTCCAGTCACAATTTGCCCAGTGACAAATGTATCCTTGCTTCCTATAGATCCCCCGTCAGTCCCCGTGAGTATATTTTTTAAATTAGGTGTACCACCCACTAGAGCATCAGCTTTATTAGTAACTTCGGCAGGAGTTTCGCTACTGTCAACTACTCTTGAACCAATGTAAATATCTGATACAGCATCTCCGCTATCATTCAGCGTGACTGAATCGCCAAAGGTAGCAGCACCAAGGGTGTCCAAAGTCCCACCAACTGCGCAATTCCCACTAAATATTCCAGAGTGACTTGAATCGACTTTTAGATGGCAATTAAAATTAACGTCACCAGCTTCGAAGTTCACTCCACTATTGAAAGAAACTAACAGAGAGTGATTGGTGCTATTAGTGGTAGATCCTTCATGGTCTGCTAATATAACAGCTCCAGTGGTCTGGTCAGCGAAAGATGCTAATCTTCCTGCTAGAATTGTATTTTGTTGGCCAGAAGCTCCAAAATTCACCTGAGCCCCGTTTAAGAGGGTATTAAAGTTCCCAGATACATTAGTGTTAGAAGAACCATTAATAATGACATTATTTATCCCCGTGACCTCGTTATCTGACCCCCCTAAAATAAAACAATCATCAGCAATAGAATTAGTAGATGCTGTAGTTATAATCGGTCTAGTCTTAACTGTAGCACCATGAGTGAAGTTTACCAACCCACCAAGTTCCCTGTCTAGGTTAATCTGAACCCCAGTTGAAAGGTCAGTAAATGAAAAATCACCACTAGGACTCGTAAAAGTAGGTAATTGTAATTGTTGTGGTTGAATTTTGGTAAATGCCATGCTACAATAGATTATCTAAATAAGAATACACTTTTTCTATGAAATTTACACTTTACAAGCCAAATGCTAAAAATACTGGATCAGCATTCACTTTTGACTGTACTAAAGACAGAAACGGCAATCCAGTTCTTTTTGTCTCGATGATTCTTCAGCACAGCTGGAATAATGAGCGTAAAACGGGTTCTTTTAAGGAGAATGCCAAGAATCCAGACAAATCTACTACGATTAAGCTCACAGACATTGAAGCTGGAGAGTTTCTATCCTCAATGAAAACTAGGATTCCATTCGTGGGATTCCACAAAACAGAAGAGAAAACAACAATCATTAAATTCACCCCTTGGGATAAAAACCGCATCATCAAAAACAAAGATGGCCAAGAAACCTTTAAATCACCAGCTTGGGGTCTAACGGTTACAAAAAATTCTTCTCAATTCTTTAAACTCCCAATCGAAGCTGGAGAGGCTGAATGTCTAGCTGTTTTGCTTGAAGACTACATCAAAGAGAGTCTAACTGCTAAATCAGAAGCCTATAAGCAGGATCAGCCACAAAAAACTTATAAAAAATCCACACCTAAAGCGTCCGTAGTTGAGGACGACGATGACGATGTCCCATTCTAAAATCAAAGTCCTAGTTCAGTCTAATTATTCCCGTATGGTAACGGGTTTCGGGAAGAATATGAAAAATATTCTTCTCGCTCTTTATAATGATCCAGATATTGAAGTCGTAGAAGCTGCCAACGGAGTTCCTTATGGTAGGGATATAAGCACCCCTTGGGAGTCCTACGGCACTTATCCTTCTAATCCCAAGATCCTTAGTGCTATAGAAAAAGAACCATCTAAAAAAAGAGCCGCGCAATATGGATTTTATGTAATTGATGAGATCGTAGAAAAAGTAAAACCAGATGTGTTTTTGGGAATCGAAGATGTCTGGGCTTTCAGGGAATATGAAAATAAACCTTGGTGGAACAGAACAAAAAAAATCATTTGGACAACTTTAGATAGCTTACCTATTTTAGATCAAGCTATCGAAATGGAACCAAAATGTGACAAAATGTTGGTTTGGGCTAGCTTCGCTGAAAAGGCAATGAAGGAGCTTGGTCATGAGACAGTGGAGACTGTTCACGGAGCTGTAGACTACAGTCACTTTAAGCCTCTGGATAACAGAGAAGAGTTGCGAAAACTCCACGGTCTTCAAGATGATTTTGTAATTGGGTTTGTATTTAAAAACCAACTAAGAAAGTCTGTCCCGAATCTATTGGAAGGATTTAAAAAATTTAAAGAAAAAAACCCAAAAGTCTCTGCGAAGCTCCTCCTGCATACGGATTGGGGAGAAAAAGATCATGGATGGGATATTCCAAGATACCTAAAAGAAAAAGATCTTGAAGACGGAAGCGTATTGGCAACTTATGTATGTCACAAGTGCGATAATTACTTTGTTCGACCATATTTTGGAGAAGACAAAAACTGTTCTGTGTGTAATTCTGAAAAATCTGTAAAAACCAAGAATAGCGGAAAGGGAGTAGGAGAGAAGGAGCTAAACGAGCTATA
>Ga0208792_1000125_pt1 | contig 32911 bp, 33 predicted proteins | sample 14_taG_FD_184087 | JGI IMG/M metagenome (GOLD analysis project Ga0208792, IMG submission 184087) | Marine viral communities from the Subarctic Pacific Ocean - 14_ETSP_OMZ_AT15311 metaG (SPAdes) (version 2) | ecosystem: Environmental > Aquatic > Marine > Oceanic | place: Pacific Ocean | collected...
GTTGTTGTTGTTTGTCTTTGCATGTACGTGGCCACGTTGTAACAACTAACTGATCTTTGCATAGCGTTATATCTGTGTGCTGGTGTGTAAGTTGTAAGAGTTCACCCTCACATACATAACCAAAGTCTTGATACATTCTTAGATATGTCATTACCTTTCCGAATCTCGATATATCTGATCTGATGTATCGCTCGCATTTTGTGAGATCTTGTAAAAAGTTCATTTTATTTATCTCCTAGAAATGAATCAACTACTTTAATCATTAGACCATGTCGTGGCCTAGGACTTCTTTGTTTTATTATTTTGATTCCTTCCTTCTTTGATGTTGCAAAAATCTTGCCTCTTATCTCTTGTCCGTAAAAGATGTATCTATATTTTATTTCTAGCATGTTGTTTATCCTTCTTTGGTGTGTGTGCATCTCAATCATTTTGAGATACTTATATCTTATACGATTCGTTATACACTGTCAAACTTTTTTTTTATTTTTTTTTTGATACTCATATATTTATATGTGTTCGACTGTTTATATATATGTCTCTTTGTTCTTCGATGAATGTTCAACTGTTCTTCTATATTGAACATTCCTCGAACAGTAAAAGAATACTTACAACCTGACATATTGATGAATATACTATCAATGTTCTCTCTCTTATCTCTATAAACTTTTAGGAGAAAATGGAACAATATGGAGAGTGCAAAGATATATCTATAAAGTTTCATCAGGCCCTTGAACACGTACAAGTATTTTCATTCAGGACGTTGAAAAGATTATTCTACCATCTAGTATATTACTACGTTCCGTCGTAAAAAATGAACATGTGTTCATATGTATATGTAACCGAACAGTGTTTGGATACTGAACAAGCGTTCATTACCCCATCACCAGCAAAACCATAACCGACTAGTCAGTAGATAACCGAACAGTGTTTATATACTCATGAGTAGATTATTGCCCCTTCGCTATTGCAGCGATCGATTCGCGCGTAGCTCTCATGGCTATACATGCTATCCATTTATCTACCCGTCAGTATATAACGAGGTACTGTACGTCTGTTCAGTAGTGAACAGCGTTCAGCACGCTAACTACCACTGTACAAGTGTTCAGCTACTGTACAAGTGTTCAGTGTCAATCCCTAGTGAACAGTGTTCAGACTATGAACATCTGTTCAGTGCTACAACTACCCCCCCCTACCCCCCAATCTGTTGACATGTCAATATTTGGGGAGCCATAAAAATATCCGGATTACTTTTTATACTTTGAAGCGTTTAAAGGCACTGTGGACAGGTTTTGGTTATACTATTTTTGCAGATACTTTTTTGATGATATAGTTTTAAAATAAAACACGCAAGGAGGTACTGTGTACAAGCATTACGGAGTAGGCATGGAAGAAGAAGAAAACACACAATCTAAAAAGGTACAGACTTTTTTTATCAAAATGAATCCAGTAGCTAAGGGTAGGCCGAGATTTACCAAGCAAGGAAGAACATATACTCCGAAAAAAACAAAGGATGCTATGGAAGTGATTGCGAATCATATAAAGGAAAGAAGGGAAGAGGTTATCGAAAAGCCTCAGCCGATTGCTTTATATTGTAAGTTTATGTGTAAGCGTCCAGTGAGTATGGGAAAGGGTGATAGGATTTTGAAAACGACAAAGCCAGATATAGATAACTATATTAAGCTGGTGATGGATGCTTGTAATATGTCAGGTGTATGGGAAGATGATAGTCAGGTTGTTGAGGTTCTTGGGCAAAAATGGTATTGTGCAGATTACACTGAACCACAGATACAAATCCAAATAAGTAGGTTATGATATGGCGATGAAGATTACACAGAAGCATAAGAAGGCAGCATTGTTGTGCGCTCAGGGTTATTTAAGTTTGAAGCAGATAGCCAATGAAGTTGGAGTATCTAGACAGACGTTGATAAACTGGAAGTCCAAGGCAGATTTCAAAGCTCTTGTGATAGGATACAACGAGCCTTTGCTTGATACAGAGGTACGAGAGAGGAACTTATTGGATACTGCGTACAAGACATTGCAGTTTGTTATGGCGGGTAGTGCTAATGATGGTGCAAAGGTTTCTGCTGCAAAGTATGTGATTGATACGTTTCGCAACAAGAAGGGAATCAAAGGTAAGTTTCATTCGGCCAACGATGGTGAAATGAAAAGTATCTTGAAGCTGGTAGATAAGAAATGAGTAAGGCTCCGTATATATCGTACAAGGTTCCTCGCAGACACAGGGCAGAGCTACAGAAGTTGTTGTCAGATCCGGTATTGTTTTTTCGTTTGCTGAGAGTCCAGGATAAATACACAGGAGCATATAAGCAGTTTGACCTGTATCCTGAGCAGGAACAGTTGTTGAAGCAGATACAGACGAGCAATAAGATTATTGTTGTAAAGCCACGTCAGATTGGTGTGAGTACTTTATTGAGAGCGTTTGCCTTTTGGAAGATATACACAAGTCATGACCCGATAAAGTATGGTGTATTGAGTTTCCATGACCGTTCCGCAAAGCATCTTCGGAAGATGGACAATCTTTTTTTGAATGGTTTGCCTGAAATGTTGAAGCGTCATTGTTCGATTGACAACACAACCGATATGATTTTCGATGATACACAAGCAGGCCTATCGTCGTACACTGCTCGTTCAAGTGGAGGAACAAGAAGTTTTACACTGAACGCTGCACATCTGAGCGAGTTTGCTTTTTATCCCGACCAAGGAGAAGTATTAGCTCAGGTTGTTGCTACTGTTGGTAAAGGCCAGATTGTTATTGAGTCTACACCGAATACTGTGGGTGACGTATTCCATAGATTGTGCAAGGAAGCACCGGATAATGGATGGACATTGATAACATTTTGGTGGTGGCAGCATGAGAACTACAGGACTCCAGCTCCAACCGACATGATATATACAGAGGAAGAACAGAAACTCATAAACTTGTATGGATTAGATGACGATCAAATACAGTGGAGACGAGAACAGGTAGCCACGATTGGCATTGATAAGTTTAAGCGTGAGTATCCTGCCAGTATTGATGATGCTTTTTCTTTTGGTTCTTCTGCCTATTTTGATCCTGACGCACTTGACAAAGTAGAGCCGATCATCTTTGATGGTAATGAACGTATGTATGAAAAGGAGGTATACAATGAGGATGTATATGCCATTGGAGTGGATGTTGCTGGTGGTGTGGGCGGTGATTATTCTTGTATCTGTGTGGTTTCTCTTTCCTCCCGAGAAGTAGTATACCAATACAGGTGCAATACGATTAGTCCAGTAGAGTTTTCTGAAAAGATTATGCACATTGGACAGAAGTATAATGATGCTTTGATACTGTGTGAGAGTAATAACCATGGACATGTAGTGATTCAGAAGCTCATTGACTATGGGTATACAAATCTTTGGTATAGTGCAGAAGGTAAGCATTGGGTTACATCTGCAAAAAGCAAGATTGAGGCTTACGAGATTTTACGAGAAATGGTATCTGCCGATATGCTGACAAGACTAGACATGACAACCTTGATGGAACTTCGAAGTATGACGATATACAAAGTAGCTCCTGAAGCACCAAATGGCCTACATGATGATATGGCTGATGCAATGGCATTGGCTTACAGGTGTGCTAGAGATATACCAAGTTATATGGTTCGCAATGCGAAACAAGGTTTGATGGATAGATTGATTAGCAATAAAAGAGCAAAGCGGATACGCTTGATGCGGTTGCCATATAGGAGCGCACAATGAAAGCAAAGATAGCCGAGGCTTTATTTCGTAGACATGAAGCATATTGGGATGAACAGAAGTCAGAACTTCGTAAGTTACGAGCTGCGTACATGACTAGGTTTTGGGATAAAGATTATTCACCCGACCAGGTTTTGATTGAAACAACACGTGCATATGAATACGTAGAAGGTTACATTGCCTCGTTGTATTCACGCAATCCTTCTGTGGTTGTCAAGGGTGATGTACGAGGAAGAGGGGATTCAAACAAAGTCCAAGCCCTATCCAATGCGTTCCTTGATAAGATCCGCACACAGATAGAGGATGTGTCACGACTAGCCCTGATATACCCATGTGCATTTCTGAAACTGTATGCAACACAGCATCCTGATCCATTTAAGCGTGTGGGTGTGTCAGCAGTTGCGGCATGGGATGTTGTTGTAGATACCGATGCTGGATCTTGGAGTCAGCAAAAGTATGTAGGCCACAGATACCACATCACTTTACAGGAAGCAAAAGCCAAGTATGGCAACAAAAGATATGCTACTCACCAGTTGATAAGATTTTTGGACTACGATAATAGCGAAAACAATGCAAGATATATGGGTGTCAATCTATCTGCATTGAATGAAAGTGGTCAAGAACCTGAAAGTCCTTTTGAATACATCCAGGTTGTAGAGTTTTATGACTTGGAAAACAACAAGATGTATGTTTGGAGTCCTGATTATCTTAATGGTGAGAAGTGGTTGTTTGATGGAGTAGAGATCGAGATAGGTGATGGTGAAGAATCCGAAAAACAGAAGTACGATCAGATACCATTTACAGATGCAGCCAATAATCCTATTGCACCTCTTGTTCCTTTGTACTTTTCTCGTCAACCTGATCTTCCTCTTCGTGGGTATTCTGCACTTCGCAGAGTATATAGCCAGGTAGAAGAGACAAACATTATTCGTACATACCAGTCTACAATGGTACGTAGAGCAGCAAGACAATGGGTTGTAAAGAAAGGTGTATTTACCGATGAAGATATGGCAAAACTTGCCTTGGGTGCAGATGGTGAATATATAGAAGCAGAGCTATCTCCTAGTCAGAATCTTGCAGGTTCAATCCAAGCGGTCCCACATGCTTCTGTTCCTGCTGAGCTGGAGACATATGTTCGACAAGTAAATGATGATTTTCAGCGTGGCTCTGTCATGGCTCCCTTTACAAGAGGTGAAGCAACAAGAGCTACCGCCACAGAGATTACTGCATTGGCATCGTATAGTTCATCGGAAATCGGAAGATTGGCAAGAGAACGTGATGCAATGATTGAACATTGCGCCTCTGTATATGTCAGCATGATGAAGATTTTTCTAGAAGATGATCCAGATGTTATTGTTATCAATGGCAAGACTCAGGTAGTCCGACAAGAAGATTTAGATGGAGACTTTAACTTCTATGCTTTGGATGCAGGAGCGACACCTGTATCTGATGCTGTAAAAAAACAAGACTTTATGAACTCTATTGGTATGTTGATGGAACTTGGTGTTCCACAACAAAAAGTATTACAAGAACTTGTACGCAAACTTGACCTTCCGGAAGATTTTTTGGAAACACAAGTAGAAGGAATACAAGATTTAGCTCAGACACAACAACAACCTTCCCCCACAGCAGCACTTGAACAAGGCCAACAAGGTTCCCCGCAAGCTGTTGCACAAGTTTTATAGGAGTATAACATGTCAGTACCACAGGAAATGATGATGCAAGCCGATGCCATTGGAGCAGGAATGGACGCAGCCGAACAAGAAGGGATGCAGATAATGACTCCCCAAGGAAAGTTTTCCTCACGAGGATTAAACGCTGTTGTAGATGTAGTCAATGAAATCATGCCTATGTTGGGTCAACAAGAACCAATGCCACAGTACACAGAAGATATGACAATGTTGCCACAAGAACTCATGCAGATGATTATGGCAATCATGACAATAGCTGAACAAGCTGGTGTACCAATAGATATGGAAATGACAGCGATTGCTTCAGATAATGACTTGGCAAAACTTTCTGCACTTATGAAACGTGTAGTAAATGATGCAAAGTTTAAAGACTTTCTTGCACCAGGTGAAGAAGAAGTGATAACAGAAGAAACAGTAGAACCCGCCCCAATGTCTGAGGGTGATATGGAAGTATCGGACGAAGAACTATTTGCATCAAGGATATAATATGTCAGACGAAAATACAGGAACCCCTAATCTTGAAACTGTAACTCCATCGGAGGACACTCCCGAAGTCTCCGAGAATCAAGTCTCAGTAAATGAAAGACCATCTATTGATAACTACAAAGATGATTATGACAAACGTGTAGAAGCGTTATTGGCTCGTCATGAAGCAGAGCAAAATGGAGAAGAGCCTCCTGAGCGTGAAGGACTTCGTGAAGGAGAATCTTGGGATAAACTGTTTGAACAAGCCGATGATAAAAGTCAGCGAGCAATGCAACAGCTACGTGCAGATTATACTCGCAAGACACAAGAGCTGGCAGCAGAACGAAAGGAAATGGCTGAACAAGCACAACATCTTCAAGCTATGAAAATGAGTTTAGAAGATAATGCTGCATACAAAGCGATTCAAGAAGCAGCAAAACAAGATGCCGGAGAGTTTGACCCATACGATACAGAGTCTTTTCAGCGATATGTAAATAAGATTGTTGCTGAAAGATTGGAATCTGTATTACAGCCAATGGCCGAACAACAGATGAAAGCATCCGCAAAAGCCAAAATAGATACATTTATGAGTCAGCATCCTGACCTGAGTTCTGACGAAGGATTAAAAACAGATGTTCGACAAGCATTGTTGGACAATGAATCTTTGTCACTACAAGATGCATACTGGATTGTAAAAGGTAGAAGAAGTCATACAGCATCTGAGCGTCGACAAGTACAAGAGTTGGCATTTAAGAACGCTGCAAAGGTAAGTGGACTTAAGATTGGAGTAGGCCAAAACAAGGGGAAGACGATTCCCAAAGGTGCTACAAAGATGAAAGCCAATGACTTGTACCAACATTTATTAAAGCAACAGAAATAAATATGTTATACAATAATCATGTCGCAATGCAGATTCCCCTGTTTTTAGGACACGTAGATGCAGACTCCCCTCACGATAGGATACGAGTGCGATGAACAAAACCTTTAACGTAGGAGCCTAAAATGGCTATCCAACCCGACATACTAGCGTCAACCCTGCGTATCTTAAAAGATCGTGAGGTAGACAATACATTTAAAAACATCCCCCTTCTTGATGCAATCCGTTCACATGGTGCGATTATTGAGAGTGATGGTGGAAGCAAGGTAAACTGCCCTGCTATTATGACTGAACATTCGATGATTACTCAGCTGTCCAGTGGATACGAATCTGTAAACCTTGCAGTAAAAGATCCTCTTCGTCAGACTGAATACAACTGGTGTGACTTTGTTGCTCCCGTAGTAATCACCGAGAAGGAACAACTTACCAACAAAGGCGATCGTGCTGTGATTAACATTGCAGAAGCCCGTCTTAAGTCCGTAATGGGAATGTTGCAACGTGAGTTCTGTAAGCAGATTGTAAACAATGAATCTACTGTTCTTTCTGAGCTGGAAACATTGTCTCCTTTCTCTGCAACAGGATGGCTTGATTGTCAACCATTCGGAAGTCAAAGTGGACTTGTAGGAAACCTTAGTAAATCTACATACACTGAAACATTTCAGAATCAATACATTGATTGTCCTTCTGCTTTTCCAGATGAAACCGATCATGCTGTTCGTTTGTTTCGTGCCATGAGTAAGCTATACATTGATTCTCAAGTATATGCTCCTGAAGGTGAGATTGACATTATCCTTATGTCTCCTCGTTGTTATGAGCTTTACAAGAATAGCTTGTTCGCACAAGAGCGATACACTTCTATTCAAGAGCAACGTGACATGGCAGGTAAACTTGGACTTATGTTCAATGGTGCAAAGGTATATGTTGAACCAAACTTGGGTGCTAAGTTTACAGATGCTCTTTCAGGAAATACTTCTCCTGAGCTTGCTGTTGCTGCACAAGACATGAATGGATCTGCTATTACTTTTGGTAATACACAAAATGATTACCAAACAGATGGTAGTGCTACTGAAAACTTTTTTGGTACTATTGATGCAATGTTCCTTAACTCCAAACTGTTGTCTTTATACTTTGATCGTGATGCTTACTTTGAAATGGGTGAGTTTGAGCGTATCTCAGGGTATGCAGCAATGGCCGCAAACATCATGACTCGTACACAGCTTGCTACTGCAAACTTGTCAGGACATGGTATTCTTATTAACGCATTTGCAACTATCGTTCCTTAGAGGTGACACATGGCTACTCAAAACTTATTACAACGACTTGACGTTGCGGCAGATACCACAGGTTCTTCTGTTGACGCTTCAAATCGTAGAATCGAAGAAGTGTTTATTGCTTCTGATGCAATCACAGCAGGAGACTTTGTGACTCTTGACTTGGCTCAATCTGATGATAGTGACAAACTTCTAAAGGTTGCTCAACTTGATAATGCTGCTTTTTCAAGCAATCATTGTGTTGGTGTTGCGATTGTTGATGCTGCTATTGGAGACAATGTACGTGTGTGTCTTCGTGGAATCATTGAAGCTAATGTTGCTACAGGTTCTACAGAAGGTAAATACCTTATGTCTTCTTCTACTGGTGGACGTGCTGCGATTGCAACTCAGTTTCTTACAGATGCAGCAGGTGGTGGTGCAGATACACTTGCTGACGTACCACAAATGTTTGCTTATGCTTTGGAAGATGCTGCATCTAACTCAGCAAAAGTATTTGTTATTCCTCAGTTCTAAGCATTCTCCATGCGACCAGGGCTAGGTTATTCCATTCGGTCTAGCCTAGCCCTTTTTTATAGGTGACACATGAATCTACAAGACATACGACAATACATTGCTAATATTATTGACTATGACCCAACGACAAATCGTGAGTATAGTCAGCAGATAGATGACATTATCAATCATCATTATCAGATGTTGTTCTCAACCAAAGAGTTTACCTTTGCACAAAAGGAGGTAAGGATAAATGCGTACACAGATACAACACGAACAGCTACTGGTAATTACAGTGGTGTATCAAAACTTACGATTGTAGATGCTACAAGTGATTTACCTTCTTGGATTGAAGGAAACATCGTAGAAATAAATGGGACCGAATACACTGTGTTATATCGTGACCCTGTAACATTGACTCGCTTTTATATTGATGCCAGCTTTGGTTCTTTTACTGCTGAGACAATAAAGTTCAAACAAAGATTTATTCGTTTACCGGAAGATTGTATTAGCTTGCTCCAGGTAGGCCGAAGAAGTTATCAGATTTCCCCCACAGATGTAGGGCGTTTTATTCCGTTGACTCGATATGAGGATGAATACTACAACCTACCTTTGGATGAAGTGAACATTCCAAACTATTGGATAATGCAAGATAGCATTTCCATGAAAACTCCCACAGTAGCTCCTAGTGTAAGTGCCAACACAACGTCAGCAGGCCAAGGTGTGCGTAGTGTACGTGTAGCACAGACCTATGTAAAATGGGATGCCAGTGGTGAACAAGACGAAATGGAAAGCGGTCTATCAAAGTTTTCCGATGAAATAGAGTTGAGTGATACGCAGCAACTTCGTATAGCTTTGCCTGTCCTTCCTTCTCGTATTCCTTTTGCAAGACGCATATATATATACAATGCGAATAATACACAAGAGTTTGATGGTATTTACTCTGTTACAAAAGTGGATGTTGGTGATGGTGGTAACATTGACATTGACTTTACTCAATCATCTTTTGAAGATGGAACATTTGTATTAGAGAATGATCGCTTTGATTATCCTGAAGGGTATCGACAACAGCTACGTTTGTATCCTAGACAGGGAGAAGATTTTAATCTATCTGTACGTTTTATTTACAGGCCAGCTCGTTTGATGGAAAACACAGATACTCCTGAACTTCCACAATCACACCATCTTGTGCTTGCATACGCTTGCCTTATGGATGTATTGGGTAAGCATGACAACCCAACTCTTGCAGGTATATACAGGCGAAAGTATGAGCGTGAAGTGGTAAAGATGGAACAGAGATTCTTGACACAAAAGCCTCGTAGATTTGTAAAAGGATTTATGAAAGAGAGTGGTGTAGATACTGTACCAATGTGGACTCCTTTAAAGAGACTTCCATGAAAGATACGAATACAAAAGTAGATATATTAAAAGGTATCCATGAAAACTATCCACAACCAGTAGACCATGTTCAAGAGCTGGTAAACTGGCAAGTCGATCAGTATACTGGAGGTTGGACTAATCATTTTGGTTATGAAAGGTTTGACAGCACAGCCAATGACTTTGATCCTTTTCTTACAGATCACGTTGATAGTCTATTTTATGTTCAGCGTCACCAAGGCGCACAAGATTCGATACTCTTTGAACAAGGAGGTACACTGTATCACTTGAATGATTTTAATGGTACATTGAAAAAGAATGTGTTGTCAGCTGGAAGAGTAGTGCCTCGTTCATCTGAGGTAGGCACACAGTATTGTCAGTTTGGAAAATACATAATATACGTCAATGGATATGACCGACCGAGTAAGTCTATGTTGTGGCCTGTGACTTCTTATTCAGTAGCAAACTATTTGGTAGAGTACCCATTGGGATTTGATAATCTTCCTTCTGCTCCTGTGGCTTGGGGAGTAGAGACTAATGTTTTAACAACACTTTTAGGACAAAATAAAATAACTATATGGTTTACCGTAGATCAAGCAACTGATTTGACTGACCCTAAAAATAAAGGTTTGGGTATTGCAACAAATCAGGCACAAAATAAATATAGATATAAAGTTTCTTTTGTTAATACAGCTGGAGCTGAGTCTCCTATAAGCACAGATAGCAATACAGTAACCTGGAAAACGATTGGAGCAACATATAACTATGCTTTAGCGATTGAAATCCCCACAGGAAATAATGATGTGATTGCAAGACGCATTTATCGCACCAAAAACTTTAGTGATGATGGTGGTGCAGATGGAAGCACATATTATTTTTTGGCTGAGATACCCAACAATGCTGATGATTTTTATATAGACGATCTTCCAGATTCAGGCTTAGGAAGTTTGGCTCCAGTAGATACAGATTCGATTCCTTTTCCTGCAATGAAGTGCAGATTTCTTGGTACATTTAAAGATTGTTTATTTTTAGATGGTGGTCGTGATGATGATTTGACTTTGTTTTACAGCTATCCTGCACAACCTGACAGGTTTGCTGCATTAAACTTTGTGACGTTGGGTCATCGAAATGGTGGAGGATTGACAGGACTATTTTCTTACTTTAATAATATGTTGATCTTTCGAGAATACAGCATCGATATTGTACGTGGTGATTATCCAAACTTTCAAAGTAGCAACCTCACACGATACATAGGAACAAGAGCTACCAATACTATTGTAGGTGTAGAAGGATTGGGTGTATTGTTCTTAGCTTATGATGGTGTGTACAGTATAAACATTAACCTGGACTATAATGACAATCCGACTGTTCGAAATGTAACTCCACATTTACGAGATACTTTTGAGCGTATAAATGTAGACGCATTGACACAGGCTTCTGCTGTGTATTCTAGAAAACGACGAGAGTATATTGTTCATTTCCCCATAGATGGAAGTGCTGTGAATAACTATGGATTGGTATATCATACAGATAAAGGTACATGGTCTGTACGACAAGAGATTCCTGCCGGCCAGCTTATTGTAAATAGCTCAGGCGATGTAATCTTTGGAATGAATGACGATTCAGCTACATCCAATGATGAACATGGGTTGATGGTTTTGTCTCGCATACGTGCAGCAGGTTCTTCGATATCAGAAGATGTAATGACAGATAGTCCTCCATTTACATCAATCATGCGTAGTGCATGGTTGGACATGGGAGACTCGTCTACAAAGAAGAAGATACATAGTGTGTACTTGTTTATCGCAACAGGTGGAGATCAAGATATACCTTTGTCTTATTACATGGACTTTAACTACAACGGGCAAGAGCTGACAGAAGGACTTCGCCAGCAACGACCTGACTTTGAAGATCAAGAAGTATATGATAAAGTGCTACTTGATGATGGAAAGTATTGGGAAGAACCTTTGGTAACGACGATTCGATATGATGTTCATAGTGCAGCATGTTCACATTTTCAATGGAAGATTGAGACAAATGCAAACGTACATGTGATAGGATATGCAGTAGACTTTACAGTTTCAGGAATGAGAGTCATAAAAGGTAAGAAGTTATGAGCAAGAAATGGACAGAAGCATATCCTAGAGACAATGCGATTGTAGACTACAAAGAGTTTAATCGTGGCTACAATCAGTACAAGTCCTCATTGAATGGTGGTATCGATAGAACAATGATGCCAGCTTCTTCCTTTGATCGTGATGCAGTAAAAGATAAAGCTTTTCATGCAATGACATTATTTCGACGTGGAGATATGGAGCCACTGACAGATACAGGCACAGGGGCTTCAGGAGGAGACTTCCGAGGATTGTCATACAATACATATGGTGGTGGATGGGTGACTGTGGATGAAATAGATTTCAGTGTATTTAAGGATGGAATGATGCACTGGGAGTTTTCTTCTCATATATATAACAATACATATCATGTAGATAATGTGAAGAGTGTAAGCATAAGACTTTTGTTTGATGGGGTAGAAGTTTGCACAGCATATAAAATACCGCATCCTATTGTAACTTTTCGTATGGTATGTGATTTCCCTGTTACTGGATCTCCCAATAAAGCAACAGTACAGGCTCGCTCTGTATCTGCAAGCGATGATGAAAATCAAAACTGTCTGTTTACATTTTTGGCAATGCAACACTTGTTTATAGGACGTTGGCGATGAGCAGAATAACAAATAGCAATCCTCCCAAACGTGGAGAAAAACTTACAAGTACAGAGCTGAATCAAGTTTTTACAGAAGCCAATGCTGCTTTTCCTATGGATGGAGACAATGTACGAAATGAAGGTGTAGACCATCCTGCATTTTCTTTGAGTGGATCAACAGGCCAGTCAGGAATCATATTGCACAAAGCCGATGATGATACAGACACAGGCTCTGTTATTGTTCCTGCAAATGAAGAACCTGTTGATCCTTTTGATCCTGCTATAACTGTTCACACTTGGAGTACTGGTGTTGTTTTATTTAATCAAGATCAAGTAATAAGAGTATATTGGCAGTTTGAAAATACTGTTGCAGGTTCAGTAGCTTCTCCCTTTTTTGCAGGAGGAAATGTTTTAGCATGGGCTGTATGGTTAGAATGGCAGTTATCAAGTGGTGGAGCTTTTGTTCCTGTTCCAAATCAAAGTGATTTTGAAGATATACAAGTAAGTCCTGATAGGTATGGTGCAGCTACAAATGAAACATATGGTTGTACACTTTTGAACCATGGATATGTGTACGATTCAGGATCGCCTTTACCTAATGTTGATTTTCCTCCAGCTCGTACTGGATATGGATGTTGGTGGTATAAAGCAGATCAAAACTATATAATCTATGGATTGCGTTTGCGTTGTAGAGGTTTAATACAAAACTTTTACAACTCTAGTCCTGTAAATGGTAGTCCAATAAATGCTTGGGAGTTGTTAGAAAGTCCTGCTTCTACGCATCAAGTTACAATCGGAGCTAGTAATATGGCCTACATGATAATGGAGGAAATATGAGCATAAGTTTTCCAAAGACATGGACTTCCGAAAAACTAAATGCAGAGGATGTTCGAGATAACCTGGATGCAATGAAGCAAAAACAACAGCAGTTGTCTGCATCGGATATGCAGTTGGCTTCAAAGTGGATAGACACTGAACATATTATGCAGGGTAGATATACATCGACAACAAATATAACAGAAAATGTTTCAGGAACTTTTGGTGGTAGAAACAATGGTGCATTTATAAATCGTACATCGTATTGTTCCAGATGGTTAAGTGAAGGAACAAATGGCAATACACGAAGATTAAGAATCCCATACGCAGCAATCACGTTTGATATACTTCGTCCATGTACAATCTTTTTTCAATGGCATATGATACATCAAAGCAAAGCATCACTTAGTTTAGGCGAAACAGTTATATTTACTTCTTTAAATAGTCCTACGATTGCAGGAGTATCTGTTGAACATAAAATAAAAGAACAACCTGCAAGTGGTCTTGATGTATTGATTGATGGTACACAGATTACAAATGGATTTATATTGCGTGATATAGGGTCACAAATAAAAGGCTATAATATAGGACTGGTAAACACATCCACAGCAGGTGTGTGTCAGAATATATCGTGGTCTGTATCACTAGAAATGTTTTATATGTAGGAGAAAAAAATGACTGGATTAGAACTTGCGATACTTGCAGGAGCAGGTAAGGCTATTGTACAAGGTGGACTACAAGCGGCAGGCCAGTTTGGTGCGTCACAAGACTTGAAGTTGACTCCTGAGCAAAAGAAAAGATTACAAGAGCTAGAACGTATGCAGGCTCGTAATGCTTTGGGTATGACTCAAGGTGAGCGTGAACTATATCGCTCACAATCAATGACTCCTATACAAGCAGCAGAGCGAGAAGTAATGGCTCGTTTTGGTGCAGCACAGAATATAGGCGACATTGGACAAGGAGCAGCCTTTCGACAACAGCAAGCACTCAGTGGTACAGCTCAAGCGGCAAGAGGCCAAGTAGCCCAAGCAGTAGCTCAGCGTGATGCAGACGTAGCCCAACAACAGGCAGAGGAAAAGGCAAGACTTGAAGCCCAACAGCAACAGGCAAAAGCATTACAACGTCAAGCGGCATTGTCAGCGATAGGTGGTATTGCAGAAGCAGGTTTTGGTACAGCAGGAATAAAATCTCAGCAGATTGCTGCTGATGAAGAGTACCAAAAAAATCTAGACTACATGCGTGAAACAATGAAGATGAAACAAAACATGAGTGAAGATGCACGATACACATCACAACAGACACAAAACATGTTGGGTATAGGAGCTGGCACAAAAGCAATCGAAGGAGCTAACGCTTCCGGCGCTCCTTTGGGTCAAGCTGGAAATGTTGTAGGTGATGCGATGGTAGCCAACAATAATAAAATGACTCCTGAACAGTTGATGATGATGTATTCAAATCCAACAATGATGTTGGGAGATCCAAGATATGCAGATTTAATACAAGCAATGTTTTCAGGAAGTTACTAATGTCTTTTGAAATAGCAAGAGCGATTGTACAATCTTATCGCCAAACAAATCAAGAACGCATAAAGTCATCTATGGAAATGGCTTACCAAGAAGCTTTTGTTGCCTTTCAATCTGAACAAAAAGCAAGAGAAGCAGCAATAGACGTATTGGAAAATGAAACAAAGTTGTTCGATACGATGCTTAAAAATATCGAAAAGTCTCGGCAACAGATAATCCAAGGAAACTCTAAGATTGCAAAAGAAAATCTAAAGAGAGAGTTTTACAATATAAAAGAAAAAGTATCTTATCAAGACCGATTGACAAAAGAAAAGATAGATGCACAACAAGCAGAGATGAATCGTAAATATCGTCAATCAAATATAGATTTACAACGTGAAGGGGTACGTGCGCAAAAAGGACTTGCGGTAGATGATAAACTATCTAGGGCACAAGATTATGCGACTGCAAGAGTTTTGACACATGACTTGTATTCAGAGACAGTAGCCGATTCTGTTGATAAAATAAAACAGCAGTTAGAAAACGGAGATACGATTGAAAGGATTGCTCCCACTATGAGTAGTGATTTAAGTTCAGGAATAAATAGATATTTTTCTGAATCACAAAAAACTCAAGCAGGTTTAGGTGAGAAGGCTACAAGAAAAGATTTAATACCATATAGAAAGTCTGACTTAGCACATCAAATAATAAATGACTTACGTGCAAATGAAACTTCACAGAATACAGAAGTATTACGAATTATTGAAGATTGGTTGCATGGTGATTTAAAATATCAAACATTAGGATTAAACGCATCACAAGGAAAACTAAAAGAAGGCAAAACAATCTCTCCACAAGAAGTAGAGAAAAAATATCAAGAACAAGTACAGTTACGATATAGAAATCTTACAGGAGAAAAGCTAGGAGCTGGCACATCATTACCAAGACCCATTGTACCTGGTAGGATTGGTCGCCCTGTTCGCCCTCCTGTGTACAAAGAAATGTTGGAAGGAACCGACACAACGATTGGTAGAGAGCTACGAAAAATAGCACAGCCAGTGTTTGAGGCATTGCGTAATGACTTTGAGATAACAGCAGAAGAACAAGAGAGGTTGCCTGCTGAAGCGGTAGAAGCGTACAACAAGCTGAAAGAAGTTATTATAGATAATCCATTGGCAGTTACACGTGAAGAACAAGTACTTCTTGATGACCTGGCATTGGAAAGACAGTACAACATATTGCAACAAAAGAGAAAGGTTGCTTCGATACAGCCTGAAATGAAGAGTGCAGAAGAGATACAAGGTAGAGCGGCAGACCTAGCTGAACCTACACAGGCACAAAAGTTTGACCCTACAATGTATTCTCCTTCAGAGCAAAAGTATATGGCCACAGAACAAAAGGCATATGAGTTATCAAACAAAAGAGACAATGACATAAAGAGTATGGGTGTCCCTGAGAAGTTTGGATTGTCATTATTTGCTGAGACTTTTGATAAACAAAACAAGACATATATAGATAATCAAAACTTTGATACTATTCTTTCAAGGCTTGAAACAGAGTTTGAAGGTAGACCTGAAGAACAACTTCGTGCTTTGGCTGTATATAATAGTAGAGCAATGGCCTTACAAAGAGCGTCGAATCCTATTATACTTAGCGATGGACAAACAAATCCTGATTACACAGAAGCACTACGACGTTTGACTCCAAAGGAATAGTCATGGCAGACCCAAGAGAAGTAGAAAGAATCCGCAATAAACTTGATGGATTGCGACAAAAGCTGGCAAACAATGAAATAGGATTGCCTGAATATAGTGCTGAACTTCAAACTTTACAAAGACGTTTGAAAGAAGAACAGGCTTTTGAGACACAGCTTATCTATAAAAATGAAGTGATTACTCCTGGAGAGAGCGAAGCAGAACTAGCAAGAGACGTATCACAAGCACTTGAAGGTAGGAATGTTATTACTCCATATCGGTACACAGAAGAGTTTGTAAAAGAAGGTGTACCAAGAGAAGAAGCGTTTGAACGTGGCAAGCAAAAGTTTCGTACAGAGTTAGCTCCACAACGATATGGAACAGGAGAGTTTATTGAGTCTATTCCATCTACGGTTCAAGTAAGTAATGTGATTGATCCAGTAAAGGGATTGATACAAGATCCATCCACAGGTGAAATACGAAAAGGTACAACAGGTGAGTTGTTATATTCTGCCTTTTTAGAGCGACAACGTAAGCCTACTGAACTGACAACAGCAGAAGCAATATCAGTTTATAATAAAAAATATGAGATTCTACGAAGAAGATTGATTGAACAAAAAAAATCTGAAAAACAATATAGACCAGCTCCTCCTGGTACGACAGCTGGTCTTTATGGAGTAGAAGTTGAAACATCACTATATGACGATACAGAACCTGTATTAACAAAAAAAGAGTTAGATTCTATTGATAAAGAGATCGAACAGGAAATGTCTAACAGAATAGATTTAACTCGTTCTCCTGAAGCACCTGCTGTGATTTCTGAGACTGGATTAGACTATGGATTGCGTCAGATAAATGCTATTTCAGGCATAGTAGAACCATTATTGCTTCGTCCTGCACAAGAGTTGTTTGGTTTTATGATTGGTTCAGGTGGACCAACAATACGAAAGGGAGCTGGTTACAAAGAAACTGAAATAGATCAAACAGGTGGGCAAGCACTTACAAACCTTTTAACAGGACAAGGATCTTTTACTCAAGTACAGTCATCTTTACTTCCTCCAGATGAAAACGTTAGCAGTTTTGAAAACTTTTTATCTTTGAATCCTATGCGTCAAGGAACATTGGGATCAGGACTTCCATCTTTGGGGCCGGAACTTTTGACTCCGATTACTCCTATTGGGCCTGTTAAGGCAGGAGCAAAACTTACAGCAAAAGGTATACGAGCATTAAGTAAAGGAACTAAGGCTCAGGCTGTTGCACGTACAGTAGAATCTCCGTTGGAACAGATACGTTATATGGGTGCGCGTTCAGAGATTGATGCAGCGTTACGTAGTGTAGATGAAAACTTAAAAGCAGCAGATATAGAGAAACAGATTGCTAAAAATGGTGGCACTATAAATCGCCCCACATTGCGTAAGAAAGCAGCAGAAACGATTGGAGACATATACGGTAGCCATAAGGAAGCAATCGCTCTTGGTAAGGCTGCTCGCTCTAGTATAGATGAAGCCATACGTCCTGAAATGTTTACGAATCCCAACAGTGGTTATGTTCGAGGTTTGTTTGGCAAAAAGAAATCTATTACACCTGAAGAGTTGCAATCTGGTATACAGAAAATGGACGAAGTTTTTGATGGTGCAGCAGTCACAGGAAAGAATGAAAGAGTTGTATTGCGTAGAACAAAACAAGTTGCAGACGATGTAGAAGCAAACTTGACAAGAGGACAGAAACCTCTTCGTGATGTAGATATAGTCAATCGTTCAGTCAATAAAACAAAAATGGAGGATTTAAGATTTTGGCATGATGCTCGTTTGGAAGGACGTGTCCCTGATGATGCTATGAAACTTTGGAATGAAGGATATGAGTTGTTGACAAAACAAAGAACAAAGCCTTTGATTCCTGATGAGATTATTCGTTTGGGAAAAGTTTTTGATTCTCTCCAACAAAAGGGAGTTTGGAAAGTAAACGATCTTTCTTTTAAACCTAGTGATATTTATTCTGCTACACGAAATGCTGTGTCAGATGTGATGCGAGATAACTTTTTAAAAAATATTGCAGATGATTTTATTTATGTAAATAGGACAGTTGCTGTTCCATATAAAAACTATATAGATAAATCTTTAAAAAATAAGCTTAATGCTGAACGAAGATTTTATATGGAGTCTAAGGGAGGGAACTTTACTTCAGAAGCTGGAAGAAGAATAAAGTTATTTCAAAGACGAACAGGTTTTACATTACCTGGTAAACTGCAAGTAAAACTAAATAAACTTGCCAAAGATGAAGTTGTTGCTTTTACATATATGGAAAAACAACTATTGACAGATACAATAGAAGGAGAGCTGGCTTTAAATATATTGGATGGTGTACGTTTAAAGACAGGTACATTTACATCACAAATGGCTGATATACCTTCAGGAGCATTGAGGCAAACCTTAGTCAAGTCAGGCCAAGCACCTACTTCGTCTGTCATTATGATGAAAAGTATTGTAAATGCTGTGCGTTTAATGTTTACTAAAGGTGGTACAATCACTAGAGGTGCCGGAAAAATATCTGAGTTTTTTAAGTTGTCCGATGATGCTCCTCCAATGTTTAGACAGTTTGAAGAATCTATTGTACGCGCTCATAACTCTGCCAAAGATGAAGTATTAGCTAGGATTAGTAGTCCAGGTCATCCTGATTCTGTAAAGAACTTTGACGATACATTGGAATCTTATATACGCAAAGACATAGAAATACAACAGCAATCAAGAATACAGAACACTCAGAGAGTACAGGATGATATGGACATTGCTCCTACTGCTCGCAGTGAGTTTTCAGGTGATGTGGATTATCAATCTATATACCAACCTCGTCTTGAAAAGTTACAAGCTGATCGTCAAAAAATCATTGATACAAAAGCAAATGATGAATCTGTAAGATTGTTTGATAACTACATACGTAAAGTTGTACGTTCAGAAAAGATTTTAGAAAAAACGTATAAAAAAGATTTACAAAGAATCGTAAAAAAATATACGGATAAAGAAACATCATTAAAGACAAAACAAAGTACTGTATCTACTACATACACAAAGAAAGGAACACAAACAAAAAGACGTTTTGCATATGCAAGAGAACGTAAAGCATTAAAAAAACAATATGATAAAGATATAGCGTTACATAAAAATCAATATGAAGCAGCAAGAAAGTTATTAAATGAAGCAACACAAATAGAAGAACAAGCAATAAAAAATAGTTTGAACAATATAAAAACTCTTCCTAAGATTGAAAAAATACAAAATAAAACTAATGAAAAGATTGCGTCTTTACAACAACGTATAGATCAAGTGATTGATAAAAAAGTTGCACAAGCAGAAACAAAGAGTGAGCGTGTTGCAGTAAACAGAAAACTTTTGCAGTTGTCCGATAAGTATGGCCGAGATAATGTTACAGATTTTTTAACAAAACAGATGGACATAGATCTAAAAAATATTAAGTATGAGGATTTTGTAAAACAAATAGACTTCCTTGAAAAAAACATGGAGGTAGTATCCGAACAGATATATAGAGCAAGCACATGGAAAAGTGTTGTAGAAGGTTTTTTCAAACTTCCTCCCAATGTAAAAGACATTCCTGCTCGTTGGAAAGATAATATATATGACTTGATTCGTATAGATAAAAAAGCACCTTATTGGAAACCAAACAATATTAAACCTTTAACTCTAGATAACTATAAAGAAGTTATTGAAGAACTTCGAAAACTTAATCCTGCTATGAGAAACTACGGTTTGCAACAGAAGAAACTTCTTCTGTTGCCAGGGGAAGAAGATTATGTTGTTCCTTTGGCAGAAAAAATGTTTCAAATACAAAGAACAGAAAACATGGCATTGCAGATTGATGATTTTATTGCTCGTTCTCCTGACATGTTTGTTAATCTTGAACGAAGTCAATCAGCTACATTGGGCTTAGAATCTACAAAAGAAATCGCAGAAGAGCTGGTAGTAAGGTTAAAGAATACAGCACAAATAGCGAAGAATAAAGGTTTGCTACCTGGGGAAACACTTGAACTGTGGATTCATCAAATAAGAGAAACATTGTTTGATGGAATGGCGGTAGACATTTGGAGAAACAGTAGTAGAGAAATACAAAAATCGTTTTTTAATAAGTATCTATCAAAAATGATAGAGAATGAAAGTCCTGTATTAAATGATGTAAATGATTTTGTTGTAAATCTTTATGACAAAGGAGTATTAACTAGTAAAACTTTTGAAAAGGTAGAAAAACAATCACGTAAAATACTGAATGAAATACGCACGAAGTTTAGTGAAACAGGATTGACAACAGAACAACAAAAGATTGTAAATATGTTAGAAAAAGATTTATTTTCAGGAGAAGGAATACTTGTTTCAATGCGTCAACAATACTTAAACAATCTTACTTTACGGTCTGATGGAGTAACAGATGGATTGTTTACTCAACAGATGCAAAGTGTGTCAGATTATATGACTCGTTATGGTGTCAGCAATGAAGTAATGTTGAATAATATAAAAAATATGCAACCACGTATTGAATACATAGGCCAAAAAAATATTGGTGTTATTTTTGGAGAATCAAATCAAGAACAGATAACAAAAGTCCTTGATATGATTTCTCACTCAGAGCTGAAAACAAAAAGATTTCTTACTAGTTTGCAAGAACAGTTTGCAGCAGCAAAAAACCCAACATCTTCATATATAAAATATTTTTTCAAAGACTTTTTTTCAAGTGTAAGACGTTGGAGTATTGCAAGAATGTTAGGTGGCGCCTACTTTGATCCATCATTAAAGTTTTTTGGCACAAACAGAGTTACTGCTGCATATTTATATTTTGCTGCTCTTGGGTCCGGTAAGATGAAAGTAAGAACTGCTGCGAAGTTTGTTGCTTTATCTGGAAGTATGGGTATATTTACAGGCCCAGTAGCAAGAAAAGTTATTCGTGGGCTTGGAAGAAAGTCTTTTACAGGTTTTATAGATTCAAATAAAGTAATGGTAGCTCCAGCTGATGAAGTAATAATACGACAATCTGATGGTGCTATTCGTGATTTTACAGCAGGAGAGATTAGAGAATCAATGATAAAGAATGGAGTCTCATTTTCAAGATCAGATGCAGATTTTATGGATACAGAATGGACTAGATTTTTAATAGATTCACAACTAACTCCTGATGGAGTAGCTCGTTATGGTTTTGGTCACACTAAAAACTTTGCAAAAAAAGTTATTGATAATCTTTCTCCATCAGGTAAAAACTTTTGGGCTGAGTTTAATAAAATACAAGACACAGAAATGAGAAGATATATATTTTTTGAATCTCTTAAAGATGGTGAAAACATTCTCCAGGCTTCTGAAAAAGCTAGACGTTCAATGTTAGATTATGGTTCATTGACTGGTTTTGAAAAAAGACATGTATCTAAATACATATACTTTTATTCGTTTATGCGTACAATGGGTGTTGAAACAATCAATGCGATGTATCGTTCTATTTTAAGTGATGTTGCTAATCCATCATTAGGATTGCTTAAGGTTCAAGCAAGATTAAATACTGAAACAGAAGATCGTGCAATGCAAGTACAACAAGATTCAAGAATCTTTAATATTTTTACAGAGTCCACAGAAGGTACAGATTATTATGCTGGTGGTCCAGTAAATCCTTCTATATCAATGTTTGAGTTAATGAGTTCATCATTCTTAGTTATGGCGGGTTCTATTAAATCTTTAACAAATGAAGAGAGACAAACAGAGGAACGTTTGTTACGTGCAGTAAGTGATGCAATGATATATTCTACATCTAAATCTGCATTTATTGCATCACAAGGAAATCCTTTTTTGGGTCTTATTGTAGAAGGTTATCGTGCCCATCAAAGTGGTAGGCCCATACCATTTCCTTCTGAGCTTATAAATCAAGCAGAAAAGAATGGTAATCTTGAAGAAGTAATAAAACTTTACAACCTTGCTCCAAGAGATCCTACACCTGGCAGACCTTTGAGCAGCACAGGAAAGTATTATTCTTTTGCAAGAACAAAAAAAGGAATGTCGGGATATTTAAATTATTTATTACATCGTGCTATTGGACTAACAGCTTTTTCGGAAGTAGCATCAAGATCAGGTATTGCTCCAGCTGCAATGACAAGAATGAATAAAGAAATGTTGCGTGCATCAATGTTTGCGGCAGAAGATATGACAATGCCTAGTCCTACAGGAGAAGGGGAAGTATCAATACCGACCGAGTCTGTGTACTTGAAGTCACTTAATAAACAAGACCTCGATGTGTATCGTGACTTTGCATATGGGTTGTATATGTTTGGCTTGTTGACTCCTGTAAAGGCTACAAAGAAAAATGTTATGATGGAAAGGTTGTTGAGAAATACATTATCAGAGATTAAAGATATAGAAGAACGTACCCAACAAGAGAAGTAGATGGAACATTACAAACTATTAGAATCTTTTGATACGGAAGTGGGGACTAGTTTTATTGGCTTTGACCTTACTCCTACATCTAGAGGGTATCGTTCGTATCCTACTCTGTCCGGTACGTTATCTGCGTTGTGGATTTATGGTGATAGTTTGAGTTCAGCCAACAGTTTAACTGTGCGTGTTACAGAAGATGCAGAAGGAGACAGGTGTATCATTGGAGATACGCAAGTAGGATTCTCTACTGGTATCACAACAGATACAATGACTAGCTCAGTCATAAAGATTGAGATCGAAGTCGCAGATACTTGGCCTGCAAAAGTATGGGTCAAGACAGACACAGGAACATTTAATGTTCGTGAAGTCAAGATTACCTGGAGAGTATAATGTCTGCAATACCCAGTAATGTAGATGCGTTTGGTACATCAAGTGGAGCCTTTGGTACAGGTAGTGTAGAGTCAGACCTCAGTACACAAATCAATGGTGTTACACAGACTTTCGTGACTCCATTAGCCTTTAATATGGATACGTTGGTGATATATTACAATGGAGTGAGACAAAGAACAGGGGTGGAAATCACTGTTGTCGATGCTCGGACATTAACAACAACATTTATACCTGAGATTGGCACCACGTTGGTCGCAGTGTATCAGCCTTTATAGGAGACTAACATGGCTATTCAACTCGTAAGAAATCAGCTTATAGATTCGATCATTAACGTAGACAAACTACTTGATGGTGCAGTATCTTATGCAAAGATTAACTCTTCAGACATTGAGACTACCCTTGTCGGTAGTGCATCTAAACTTGCATCCGCAGCAGCAATCAAAACTTATGTTGATGCTCAAGTACCTGATTCATTTTCAGGTGGTGATGGTATTGCTATTGATTCATCTGGCGATCCTGATGTAATCTCAGTGGATCTTGCTACAAATCCTGGTATGCAGTTCACCAGTGGAAAGCTTGATCTTAAACTTAAAAGCGAATCCGGTGGTACTTTTACCAAAGATGCAGATGGTATATACATTGCTGATTCCGCTATTGGAAATGCAAAGCTGGCCAACTCTACTATCTCAGGTGTTGCTCTTGGTGCGAATCTTAATGCTTTGAGTGCAGGAAATGGTTTGTCCATGACCTCATACAATGGTTCTGCTGCTGTATCTGACTTGACTATTGATCTTTCCGGATCTACTCTTACAGTGGGAGCTAATGGTCTTAAGGTATCTGATGGTGGAATCGACACACTTCAGGTAGCCAATGCTGCTGTAACTGAAGTCAAGGTTTCCTTTGCTCCTCAGCTTGATGACTTTGCTACAAACGGTGTCCTTACTGCGTTTGCTTTAAGCCAGGCTGTTGCAACTGGTTGGGAAACTGGAGTAGACATTTATCGTAACGGTGTATATCTTAAACAAGTACAATCAAATCCATCCGGAGTTGATGAATACACAGTAGTCACATCAGGTGGAACAACAACCGTAACATTCGGTACTGCTCCTGCTGCTGCTGATTACTATGTAGCTCGTTACATGGCATAACAGTTAGTTCTGTAGTCCTCCCCTAGCATACTAGGGGAGGCATTTTTTTTGGAGGTAACATGACAAAAGAAGAATGGTTAAGACATATCCTCGGTCAAGGTGGCGCCTTGACTATAGCGTGTGCTGCACTTTGGTACATTTCTCAGCTATATGTGGATCAAATAAATGTTATGATGCAAAGGTGTGATAGTGATAGAGTAATGTATCAAGACCACATGGAAAAGTTGTCAGATAAGTTAGATGATATATCAAGAGACGTGAGAGATATTAAGGATGCCCAAGCAGATAAATAAAAAGAACATGAAGTGCAATCGTCCAAGAGCATTACGCAAAGGCGAAGCAGGTTATGGAAAGAAGAAGAAGGTTGTACTCGGATGCAAGTCAGGCCGACAGGCATTGGTAAAGTACGGTGCAAAAGGATACGAGCATAACTATTCTGATAGTGCAAAATCATCATTTCGTGCGCGACATAAATGTTCATCGAAAAAAGATCCTACAACAGCAGGGTATTGGGCTTGTAAAGATTTATGGCCTGGTGGAAAGAAAACAAAAAGACCTGGTGCAAAGAAGAAGACAAGGAGATAATATGAGTTGTGGTTGTAACAATGGAGGAAACATGTACGGTAAAAACAAAAAGACCAAAGCAAAGAAAGCATACAGTGGGACTAAGGTACGAAAAGGTGGGATGAAAAAACCATCGGTCAAGTTTCGTGGCTATAACTACAAGGCATACTAATGCCAAAGATAGATATAACTCCTGCAAGCTGGATACAAATCTTTGCATTGATTGGAAAACTTGTGAACTATGCACAAGGTGGATTCACACACAAAGAAAAGGAAGAACTTGTAAAAGACTTGCTTGAAGTTTTGGGTGTGCTTGCTGCTGACATTGGCGAGGATTTACATGCCGAGAGGTAAACGTAAGATTGATAAGATTATCATACACCATAGTGCGAGTCCGGTGTCTACTACTGTCGATCAGATTGACAAGTGGCACAAGGCTCGTGGTTGGAGAGGTATAGGTTATCACTATGTTGTCTTGGAAGATGGTAGTGTTGGAGAAGGTAGGCCCATAAATAAACGTGGCGCTCATACTCTCAACCATAACTCACACAGTATTGGTATCTGCATCACAGGAAACTTTGAGGATTATCATTGTCCAAAGCCTCGCTTTGATAAGCTGATGGCTTTTGTTACAGAGCTACTTGATAAGTATAAACTTGGATGGTCCGAAGTACATTATCATCGTGAGTTTGCTGCAACAAAATGTTGTGGGCACTTTCTTATTGAACAAATAAAGCAACACAAGAAAGGCCGGACATGCTGAAAGAGTTTTTGAAACGTCATCTTGAACATGGACAAATGAAGCAGGTTGCAATACGAGCTGGCTTGCATCAAAACTCTGTGTACGCTTGGGTCAAGGGAAGGAACCAACCTTCTGTGGTTTCTTTGATATGGTTTTTTCGTGCGTTGTCTCAGATAACAGACAAAGATTATGTGTTGTTGTGGATTGAATATTTATTTACATTAGAAGGGAGCAAAGATGCCCAACAAGAAGTACAAGACTGGTTACAAAGTCAAGTCAACAAAGCCCAAGAAGAAAGTCATTAGGAAGAAACGTGGCAAAAGATAGCTGTTACAAAAAGATCAAGAAGTCTTACAAGAAGTTCCCTTCCGCTCGCGCAAGTCAGGCCATAGCCAAGTGTCGGAAAGGCAAAGGCCAAGTACGAAAGACAGCAAAGGGTAAGTCTCTCAAGCGATGGGAGAAAGAGAAATGGAAGGACACGAAAACGGGTCGGGCTTGTGGAGCTGGAGGAAAGACAGAGTATTGTAGGCCCACAAAAAAGGTGTCGAAGAAAACTCCAAAGACTGCATCGCAAATCTCTCCTGCAAAGAAGCGTGCGAACATCCGAAGAAAGTCACAAGGCAAGCGAGCCAAGAAAGCATAGCTTACAGGTCGGGCAAGAACGGAGCTTGTTTATAGATGGTCGGTGTCTTTGGTTCGAGCATACGTTGAGATATAGCGTATGAGTAGTATTGTTCCAAGTCTGATCTGGTCGGAATCTGTTTGGTCTTACCTATGTATCCATGCACTTCGGATTCCTTTAGAAACTTTACACCTTCTGCATCTGCGTTGGGTGCTTTGATGCGATGAACATACATAGACTTGATACCAGCTACGAACATGTCTCCATTGTACCAGTAGTGTAGTCCTGTCGGTATATCTACGTACACTATATAGTTGGGTACGTGTACCAAGTACTCTGCGTATCCCATGGTTCCGGTCTGTATTATCTCTGCAAAAAATGTAGGGTATCTATCTCCACACCTGGCAGACTTGGCTTCAATGGTACGTATGTCATTCCCAAGTTCAACAACGATGTCATATGGCGTAGCCTTGTTTTCAGGCAAGTGTGCATACATACCATCGTACATAGCAAAGAGAGAAAAGAAAGAATCGCTGTGATTGTTTAACATGTCAATCACAGCGAGTTCGGAGACGAGTCCAGTTTTGAGTAGACTAAGAAAGGATTGGTGGTTCATGTTGTTCGGGTGAGAAGTACCATCCTGCTCTGTTCTCTCCATTGCGACGACAACGCTTGCCATTGTTTTGTAGCTCACATCCCATACGTGCAAGAAGAGAAGGGTAGAAGTTCGGATAGGATACAGGTTTGATTGTGCGTCCGTTGTAGACTATCTCAATCATATCCGATATGATGAAATACTGTCCAGCCTTTTCATCAACAAACTCCTGAATAAGTGTATCGTGTATCCCAGTCACAGTATGAGACTCGTTGGTCTTTCGTGATAGTGTCTGCTCTTCGGGTGTGAGCCACCATTGTACACCATTTTTGTATGCAGACACAGCTTCTGCCCATAGCTGATCTCGTTCGGATGCCAAGTCAGCTGGATTGAAAGCCATGTAGTCTTCCTTTCCAATGCACTCCACAAACCAATAGCGACGTGAGCCTGTACGGTCTTTGAAGATTGCAACATCATCATCATTAGCACTACCAAGACACAGCGAAGAGCGGTCTACCTTTACTTCGTACTTGTCATACGCACGTCGGAACGTGTCTGTACTATCGGACAAGAAGTTTTTAATAGTGTTCGCATCCTTCTTCGCCATTGCACTAAGCTCTGCCATTTCGTGCAACCATGCGGTACGCAGTATGGACTGTCCATCCTTGTGTCCGATGTTGATTGGAGAAGAGTTGAACCATGAGTATCCAGTGATGCGACACTGGCCTGCGAGGGTCGAAAAGAATGTACCCTTGCCATGTCCTTGTGGGGCTTTGACAACGAGCATTGTATCTACCTTGCATCCTGGCGATAAGGCACGAGCCACAGCAGCAATCATCCATTTGGTAGAGTACACTTGATTGAGTTTTGTATCCTCACATTGCATATACTTATGGAGTGTCTTGTGTATACGTGACACACCATCCCAGTGTAGGTCATTGAGATAGTCTACCAATGGATTGCATACATGCTGCTCTGCATGCAAAGTGATAGCTTGTTGCACAAGTTTTAGTTCGATGGGCCGACCAAAAAAGAATCGCTTGCGAATCAAAGTCATAACCTCTAGCTCAGTAACATCTGTAACTGGTGTGTCTCTTGTAAATATTTGCTGTCTGATCTCGCACTTCCACACGTCCATGTCAAGTGAGTCTATCATTTCGACAATGTTGTCTACTGTTTTGAGATACCTCCAGCTCCGGTTGCTATCGGAGTATTGTAGCTCAAGTCCATTGTCGGTAGTGATACAGTCAATGTGTGTCTTGCGTTCATTGACGCATGTCATACGGTATCGTGCCACACCCCAAACGTCGGTTTGTTTTGAGATGAAAGCACTACCAACAGAGCCGGAACCTGGAGCGTAGCATTGGTACTTGCCTTTGCGCTTGTATAGATTATCCCATTGTTCGATGTACCATCCAAACGAGTGAGCGTTACCATCGTGCCCAGTCACAGGATATGTCTCAGGCACAGTCACTATTTTGTATCGTCCCGATTGAGAAGAACGAGTATCAACAGGCATAGGGTTATCATTGCTAGGTATTGACACAGGCTGTGGTCTTGTAGCATTTGGGTAGGTAGGTTTGAAAGATTGCAATAGTTTATCAATGTCAATCACGCGACCATCCCCAAACTTACTCCATTTCTTTTCTTGTCGATCAGTACGAGCGCATGGGAAGAACCAAAAGCGAGCAGGATCTTTTGTTTGTACGTCGTTCTCAGGGAAAAACTTCTGCATAGCGAACCACACTTGTGTGTACTCTTGCACTTTGATTGGACGTGACACTGGAAGGATAAGTCGGAAGGTGTATCCATTTTTGAGTCCCTGAGAATAGGATGAATAGGCAGTATAACATACACCATCCAAACGAGAGAACACAGACTGTGTTGTACTCAAGTCAAGTCCATCCATATCCATAATAAAAGCATTGACTGTCGATACCGATTCTGTCTGTCGGTTCCCATCCTTTGTGGCCCATGTCACAGGACAGAACAAAGGTATCTCCTCTTTCCCCAGCTCAGTTATCTTGCCGTTCTTGTCGGTCTTTGTACGCATGTTGTCTGTGATAATATGCTTTAGTGTACTCGCTTGTAGCTGTACTGTCTGTGCGTTCGATAGTTTATTTGTGACCCACCATCGTCCTTGTGGAGCTGGGTGCTTTGTTGCCTCAAAAATAATCTGATCGGCTCGCATGTTGTCATTGCATATGTAATCGGTTATAGTGTGTGTACTAGTCATTGTTGTTATCCTTGTCGGTGACTGGTGTGTGTGTGGCCGGTTGGGTAGTGTGTTCCCAACCGGCTTCTTTGATTTGTAACATCATCAAGTTGTCTGCGATAAATAATCCGAGGGCTTGTCGGATGCACTGTGCTGTGTTGAGTCCCTTAGCATCTGCAATGATTTGGAAAGTCTTGTATGTTTTGGGGTCAAGTCTGATCGGGTATATCTTTCTATTCTTTTTCATTGGTCGGTGTCTCCTAGTGGTCTAGTTCAAGTTGGTCTAGTTCAAGTTGGTGTTCAAAAAAGTTGTGTAGTAGTTCAGCGTATTTATCTGGTATTATTCTCTTATTGTTTACCCATCTGTTCACAGTCTCTCTACAAACTCCTAGCTCATGAGCTAATCTGGATTGTGTGATGTTGTAATCTGACATTAAATCTTTGAGAGGAAAGACTTTTTCATGGTCGGTATCCTTGTCGGTGATTATGTCTTTGATTATCTCTTGCAGTACATCTATGATGTAGCTGATGCAGCCTATTGATTCGGTCAATGCTTCAATCTGATCGCAGTCTGTGTCGGTCTGTATATCATCGGTGTACTGATCGATGTATCGCACCTGGCGTGCTATATCTTTTAGTCTTTTGGTTTGCTTATCCATTGTAGTAGTCTCCATTGTAGTTGTATATCATTGTCATATCGTACTCTCCTTTTGTGGGTTGTATTGGTTTGGTCTGTGTCGGTGTCGGCTCAAGGTATCTTAGCTTGCGTCTGATATCGATTGCACGCTGGTGCAAGTCTCCCATCGTGACAAGTCTCTGCTCTTTGATTTCGGGGTCGGTGACTAGTGAGATTCTTTTCAGATGGAAACTCAGCTGGCATTGTAAAAAAAATGCTTCTTGCTTTAGTGCAGCGATATAGTTTTTTTCTCTCGTTGTCATGGGTTTATAGTGTATGACATTGTACTACCTTCGATACTGTACGATACTTGGTTGGGAAGAACATAGAATGTTATGCCTAATATGGTGATAACTTTTTGAGTCCAGTCGGTGCTTTCAAGTGCCGACTGTATTTGTTTCATTGGTAGGTCTATTCTTTCTACACAGAATGTTTTTATTATTTGTTTATACATCATTGTTTATCTCTCTTTGTTGGTGTTGGGTCGGGGTCGGTGTGTCTGTCTTGCACATATACTCGCGCAAGTTTTATGTGATAGCATGTGCGCTTGTACGTGTGAGCTGGACAGTAACACACTACACCAAAGCCTTGGTTAGATAGTCTCTTGTACACTCTTGTCGTCGGTGGGTTGTCACCGCTCCATTGTATTGTGTACGTGTGTAGCGTGTATCCTTGTATCGTCTCTTGTGTCGTGTGTGTGTGTGATATTATTGTTCTTTGCATGCTTCACTCCATTGCGTTGCCATCGCTCGCGCGATACCCTCAAAGGTTTTTGATCTGGTCTTTTTGCTTCTATTGAGTGCAACCCAAGAACCAAGAACCTCAACTTTGTCAGTGGGTTGTATCGGGGGGAGTCCTCGCAACCATAAACATGTGCGTTTTGTATATGGGTGCCCATGTTCCCATGGTTGTATCGCTTGTGTCTCTTTTGGTAGTCCAAAGATTTTTAAAGGTGTAGGATTTTCAAGAGCTACATATTTTACAGGAGCATTGTACAGCGCCATGAAAAACTCTTTTGCTTTCAATCCAAGCGCATAGCGCTCTTTGTTCAGGACTTTCTTTGGGAATAAGCGCACCGCGCTAGCACGGGTTAGATATGTGCAAGGGGGAAAGCCTATTATCATATCGTACTTTCCGCTGTATGCTTCTTCGATTGCGTTCCCTAAGATATGCCATTCGGGATAGCCTCCACTACATTCTTGAGTGTCACAAGAATATGCCTCATGACCTAGCTTTCTTAGTTCGATTGTCACTCTTTGTGACTCTTCGCATGCTACTAATATTTTCATTGTGTTATCCTTGTGTGTGTTCGTGCTTTTCGTGCCTTGTGTTTTGTATTGCTCGCTCCGTGTATCACTTCTGTTATCGTCTTTTGTCGTATGCTTTTTCCATTGCATAACATACATGTTGCGCAAGTCGTTGGTAGTCCGTGATTGTCTGTATTCCCTGCGCTTGCAAGACAACGCACACCCTCTTCTTGTGCCTCTTCTTCGTTGTCTGTTACAAAGAAGGTAGACCATCCGAGCGCGTGCGCCTTCTCATTTTCGCGTGCATTATCTACACTTGCGAGAAATAAATCTTTCAAGTTTTGATACTTGGGTTTATCCCATTGGTGTGTGTATCCTGTGTAGTTATCACAAGTTGATAATAGTTCATGCCATACATGAGCGTGTACAGCAGCTGGATCACCAGCAGCACCGACTCGCACACGAAGACCACTAAGAAACTCTTTTGATAAAGTCATAGGGATAGCCGCTTGACTCTTTGCGCTCTTCCATGTAGCAGAAAGGTGTGACCATCGAACATAACAACCGTTATTCCCATTATATTTACAGTCCCCACATACAGATTTTGAGCCTGAAAAGTATGTGTCTTTTGGGCTATCATGTATTGGTAGAATGTATAACTGTACAAGCGGGCCCGTCTTTTGATTGCTTGAATCCTTTGTGAATCCTGACATAACAACCATGATAGGCGTTTCATTATCCAACAAAGAGATACCTTTATACAGTACAAGAGTCTCTTTATATTTGAGTGCTTTGACTATTGCTTTGTTCAGTCCTTTGTTTACTAGATTGCGTATGATGAAAGGGGTTGTGGTGTGCTTTGACTTTGCTATAGCTGTGATAGTATTAAACATTTTGTTATCCTTATTTGGTGTGTGTGTGTGTGTGTTGAAGGGTTGCTATTCTTCTTTTGAATCTTTGGAAAAGTATATACTTTTGAGATGCGGTGTGTAGTATTCGAAAAATCCAACGAGCAAAGGATAGTTCTTTGCTTCATATGTCTTTATCATATCCGGTTGTTGTTGTTTGTCTTTGCATGTACGTGGCCACGTTGTAACAACTAACTGATCTTTGCATAGCGTTATATCTGTGTGCTGGTGTGTAAGTTGTAAGAGTTCACCCTCACATACATAACCAAAGTCCTGATACATTCTTAGATATGTTATTACCTTACCAAATCTTCCAATGTCGTCTCTTATATATCGTTCGCATTTTGTGAGGTCTTGCATAAAGTTCATTTTATTTATCTCCTAAAAAAGAATCAACTACTTTAATCATTAGGCCGTGTCTACGCTTGGGGCTTCTTTGTTTTATTATTTTGATTCCTTCCTTCTTTGATGTTGCAAAAATCTTTCCTCTTATCTCTTTTCCGTAAAAGATGTATCTATATTTTATTTCTAGCATGTTGTTTATCCTTCTTTGGTGTGTGTGCATCTCAATCATTTTGAGATACTTTATCTTATACGATTCGATATACACTGTCAAACTTTTTTTTTATTTTTTTTTTGATACTCATATATTTATATGTGTTCGACTGTTCATATATATGTCTCTTTGTTCTTCGATGAATGTTCAACTGTTCACTCTATATTGAACATTCCTCGAACAGTAAAAGAATACTTACAACC
>Ga0208792_1000128_pt1 | contig 32438 bp, 48 predicted proteins | sample 14_taG_FD_184087 | JGI IMG/M metagenome (GOLD analysis project Ga0208792, IMG submission 184087) | Marine viral communities from the Subarctic Pacific Ocean - 14_ETSP_OMZ_AT15311 metaG (SPAdes) (version 2) | ecosystem: Environmental > Aquatic > Marine > Oceanic | place: Pacific Ocean | collected...
TGCATTCTTATAAGTTAATGCGTTAGCTTCACTAGCAGCACTAGATGTGGCACTAGAGGCACTAGCCGTAGCTGAGGTAGCTGCATTCGTTGCAGATGTTGCTGAGTTAGTTTCTGAAAGCTCCGCAGCAGTTTCACTGAGAGCTGCGTTGATTGCATTAGTAGTTGCAGTAGTTGCTTTAGTTGCTGCTAAGGATGCGCTGGTAGCTGCTGACGTAGCTGACGTAGCTGCTCCAGACGCAGAAGAGGAAGCTGACGAGGCACTACTAGCTGCATCAGTAGCCGACGTAGCAGCGTTAACCGCTTGTTGTGTTACTTCTGTAATTGTAGCATCAGTGGTAGAGTCGCCCGTACCACCTGTGCCTCGATATATTGCCATAATTTAATACCAATTAATGAATTTTACTGGATTAACGCTTTATAAAACTTCCTCGACCAACAGAGAATGGTTTACCACGTTTCTTAAGTTCTGCTTTTGCTTGGGTTACAGTGAACCCTGCATTTTTGGAACCTCCTCGTGCGATAGACCTCAACTCAGCAAGGGTAGCATCTCCAATACTAATCTTAGGTACGATTACCTTATCAGCCGAGCCTGCTCTTATGAAGGAAGAACGTGTCTTAGTGTTACCACCACCAAGAGAAGATACCTTAACTCGTGGGCCTACGCTAGGACGTTTAGAAGGGCCAGTTGTTGATGTCTTAGATCGAGAGCCTACAACATTAGGACGCTTAGAAGGCCCAGTAGTTTTAGACTTAGACTTAGGTTTAGGTTTAGGTTTAGCTTTGTTAGCTTTCTGTCGTACAGCAGCACCAGAAGAACTTTTGATTATGCTTCCGTTACCTGAACGAATAACCTTGCCTGAATTCTCTCCTGTCTTCTTCAGGAGCTGGTTAATTTGATATTGAACCCGACCTTTAGTCTGGGTAGATGCACCATCTTTCTTGAGCTTTGCAAGCTTCTTTCTTAATTCACCTAGTGTAGCCATGAGTAAAATTTCCTTTATATAAAAGAAAGGGGAACTCCCTAGAAGTCTAAGCAGTTCCCCTTGAGAAGGCTAAAATTCTAGCCTAGTGTGTTTACGCAGGAAGCGCAACAGCGACAGCCGAATCGTCACGTAACACGCCAGTACCATAGATAGTATCAGCAGTGAATAGATCAGCCAAGAACTCTTGCTTGTACTGGGTCTGTGAACGAACACCTAGCTGTTCAGCGAATACAAAAGCATCCTTATGCATGAACAAACCAAGCTTGTAATTACCATCAACTGGGCAGTTGTTACTGATGTAGATATCCACACCATACAAGTTACCAATCTTGCCGTTAACAACAGTCTGACCACTTACGAAGTCAGAAGAAGTATAACGATCAATACCCATAATAGCATTACGAGCAGATGGAGGAAGGATTAATGAACGACCATCCATAGGTACGTCAAGATCATCCAAGTGCTGTACTAGGTTACGGAAACCAGCATCGTTAAATGCAGCACCGCCGTTGCTATCGTAGTCAGATAATGCACCATCAGCAGCCATTTCTTGAGCTTTAGCCCAAGTAGTGCCGTTGCCGCCATTAGCAGACTTACCAAGTGCAAAGATATCATCTTCAACTTTCTTGGCTAGAGCATAACCAGCATCACCAGTGTAGAACTTACGCATAGAAGCCTGAGCTTGAATGTCAGCAATGTCCTCAATCAACTGAGAGTATTCAAAATGCTTATCAATACCGATGGTGATTTTACCAGCAGTATCATTCTGAATGGTTACAGCAGTGCCAGCAGCTTTCGCATGGGCTACGCCACGGTTAGGAGTAGGGATGAAGATTTGATCACCCTTCTTGCCTGACATTGGCATTTTGTTTACTAGGTTAGCAATTACCAATTCCTTTTTATAAGCAGCAACGATTTCGTCACTCCAAATATCAGGGATAAAGTTAGCTGCTGTAGTAGTGTTTGTTGCACCGCCTGTAGCGGGATAAGTAGAAGTAGTCATAATAGTTTCCTAATAATAAAAGATTATCGAACCCTACCTTCAGCATACGCTTTCATAATAACGTCATTATTAGCTAGGTAGCGTTCAGGTTCGTGTTGCATCATATGTAATATCTCAGACCGCTTAAGGAACTTCTTAGTAGCTGCCTCACCAGAACCACGCGCTGTACCATTGCTACCACTTTTAAGGGAACGCTTACGTTCACCCTCAGAAGCAGCCTTAGCCTGTGCTACTAGTTCTTGTTGCTCTTTCCAAGAAGTAAACAAATCATCTGCTGCTTCAAAATCAAAATCAGCATCTGCTCGTTGTAGCTTCTTAGTCCGCGCTTGAGACTTTCCTACCCACTCTTGGAACTGTTCGTTATGAACAATATCCATTGCATCAGGATGAGCTGCGAAAATAGCGTCACGAGATTCAAGACGATCTAGTTTCTTATTAGCTTCCCTTGCTGCTTTGAGTGCAGGATGGCTTTCTAATTTCTTATTGAGAGCTTCATTAGGATTTTCTAAAAAATCAATGTCACTAACAACTTCCTCTTCGGTTTCTTTAGGGGCTGACTTATGTGTGATAAAGTCATCTACCAGCTTTCTCAACTCACCTACTTCATTACCCTGTCGCCCTGCCAGCTTCTCAGCTTCTTGGTGCATTTGGATTAACTCCGCAGCAGACTTACCCTGATACTTTGCAGGGACTTGTTCTTCCTCACCTTTATCCGAATCAGTTTCGGGGGTTGTAGAAAGACTCTCTTCGAGGGTTTGATATTCCTCGTTATCTGCTAGTTGAGGCTCTTGGTTGCCATCTAAAAACTCTGCCATGTGTGCTCCGTACTATCTTTAGTATTGTGGAATAATATTATGAGGTTGCTTCAATAGAAGTCTCATTGGTTCTTTCGTTCAATCTCAATCTGTTTTTGGCGTTGCTTTGCCCATTTGATTGTAGCCCCTGCAAAGTCTCCTGAGTGGGGATCTAACTTACTTCTGGGTGAAGCGATTAGTCGATTGGATTGTTGGTTGCATGTAGAGCATACGCTTGTCCGAACATCGGAGTGTATGAACTTCTCTTCAATGCTACCGCATTCACTACATTCAAAATCAAATACGCGAATCATTAATGAAATCCTCGTAGGAGTTCCTGATACCATCTTCAAAGCGTAGGAGCTTTCCAATGATATCAAGTTGACCTTGCCTGAAGTGTAATTCTTTTTCAGTCTTACATGTGACTAAATCTCTTAGGCTCTCTGCGGAGTCTTCAAAATCCTCTAGTAAGACTTTCCATCCCTCGGTTAGAAAAACATCAATCAATGATTCGTAATATTTCTCTAACTCGTTGTCTGTTTCTGTTGACATTGCGTTTCTCCTGTGCTAGGACGCGGTTGATTGGGATGAACTATAACATAAAACCTGTAGAAAGTCAAGTATTATTTTTATTAATCTTGCATTTGCTTATTAACAATTGCTTCTTTACTAACGATTTCACGTTCTTTTAATACTAACTCGGCTACTTTAGCGCGTTTGACGAACTCTTTTTCATCCTCATCACCTTGTTCGATGTTAGTAGTAAGTACTTTAAGTCGTGCAGTCTCAGCTTCCATAGGTAAGAGTTCAGTCTCGGTAGATATTTTGGCTACCCTAGCCTGAGATTCCTGCGCCTGTCCTTGAAGTACCGCGATATAAGCTTGCTTCTGTTGGACTTCAACTTCCATACCAGCTTGAGCAACTGGGTCAGGCTTACTTGCCTCCTGTAGTTTAGCGATAAGAGTTTCACGATTAGCTAAGTTCATGTTATCCACAACAGACTGTACTAACTCAGGATACATAGGAGTATCAGGTGACATTGTTTGTAATAACTGAACTAACTGTGTTACTTCATATTCACGCGCAATGATGCCTAGTGAACTGGTAGTAATAAACTTATAATCAGCAGTAGGATACTTTTCAGGATTATACTGCATGTAGCGCCAAGCTGCTGCCTGTACAAAAGGTATCAGGAAACTCTCTTGGAAATTGATCAGGGTACGTTTATGGCGCTTGATGATAGCACCTAATCCCATAGAGATAGCACCTGCGGCAGCATCCCCATTAATGGCACCTGATAAACCAGAACTATCAATAGCTCCTGTCGCTGTCTGTACCATGCGCTGAAGCTGGTCAGCTTGACTAAAGGTAACATTATCCACACTACCGAAACGCATAGGAGATAGAATCTCATTTGGATTACCATTAGTTAGGATAGTTTTTCCGGGCTTCACTTCCATCCTAGCGCCACGGGGCATACGGGAAACGTCCATAGCCATCATAGGATGAACAGTAAGAGCAAGAGCATCTATACGTGCGCGTAACTCTGTGTCCAAAGCCTTTTGACTATTGTATCCTTTCTCACAAACACCTCGGCCCCAAAAACGGCTAGGTACTACGTCCCAAGGAAACGCCACAACAGGACGATCTTGCATCATGTAAGGACTTTCTTCTAGTTTTAGGATAGCATCACCATTAGCAATGACAGCTACTACCTCAACATATAAAGATTTGTCCTCGTCATGTGTCTCAGAGAGGGATACAACTTCTTCATCCTCTGAGTACTGGTAACTTTCTAGAAGAGTACGTGGGATTAAACCATAATACTTTGTTAAACGTACTCGGTCATCATCATATTCGTTAATATCGTCTTGTGCTTCAAGGAATGAGTGTGTAGCTGTAGAGTCTAAGTCAACATCTTCATATACACCTTCCTCTATCAGAGTTTCCACCTGATGTAGGGGAACAAACTCATCAATCGCTACACCTAATGCTTCATCAATAGTAGATGAAGTAGGGTCAATTAGGAAGTTCTGAGGCAAAACAGGACGAATAGAGCAAGTAACTTCCTTGGTTTCTACAACACCAAACGTACCTACCTGCCCATCAAGAGCTGGTTGGGTAGAGGGCTTACGGCGTAGCTTCTCATGTAGAACAATCTCTCCGATGCCTGTACCAAACACAGCAGCGTTGACAATACACTCAGAAATAGACTGACGCACCTTATTCAAAGCAAATTCTTCATTTAACTTTGTGCGTAAAAACTCAATGTCACGATTCTCTGGGTCTTCTGCATCGTCTTTAATGTCGAAGAACTTGCCACGACCAAAGGTAGCTTCCTCTAACTCGGCAACACTGCTTTCAACAGCTTGCTGTAGGGCAGGACTGATTAGACGAGAGCGTTCACTCTGCCGTAAGCTGTCTGCTCCTGACCAGATGCCTCGCCATAGTCGGTTATACTCATCAAACTTCTCTTGATAGTTGGATTCAAAATGATCGCGCCAGCTATCACATTTATCCATGATCCACCCTTGGGCAGTCTCTTCAATTAGTAGTTCATTTTCTGACATAATTAGTATCCTGCTACCGCATCCATAAATTCGTATTCATCTTCTTCAAAATCGTAGGCGTAGCTAACTTTAGCTAACTGATCTATGTACGCCAGCGAATCCACTAAGTCATCGTGTACTAAATGGTTAGGAAACTGGAACAGTTGATCAAGGAACTCTGTATTCCACTTACCTTCATTCAAGACAATCTGTCCGTGTTCAAAGCGGCCTTGTAAAGCCCATGCCACACGATCAGTTTTTCTTTTATTACCATGCGTTAATTCTTCAACACGAAAGAACGTCTGGTTCTGTTTCATTAAATCGGTTAGATAAGGATATACAGCATTCTTCAATGCGCCTTTCTCTATACCTATAGCTGTTGGTTGGTAGTCTCTAACTGCTTGAAAGATTTTCTCAGCAGTTTTCTTAACATCCCAACGACCATATATAATATTATCTACCCACCAACCATCATCTCCTGCTTTAACAATTGATATGGCTGTAGTATCTAGTTTCTTCTGTTTAGCATTTGAAGCTTTAGCTATATCAGCGAAGCCTGCAAGGTCAACAGAGATATAATATTCCCCATCCATAGGTTCCTCAGTATCAAACTGTATCCAATCCTCTTTGAATATAGCACCACCTGATGCTTCAAAGGAGGCTAGAAACTCTTGACGGAACGCAAAAGAGGACATACTAGCTTTAGCAGCTTCAATCTCTTCAGGGTCTAATAGGTCATTATCATAAGAAGTAAAGTGCCAACTCTCAAAGGTAGGATCATCTCCTTGACCATGACGATATAAGTCATAGAAATGGTTACGACCCATAGGAGTACCAATGAATATTGCTCGACCCTTTTGGTCAGCTAGTGCAGGACGTAGTATCTGTTCCCACACCTCTGGCTTCATGTCAGCATATTCATCCATAACCAAGAACTTTAGGCTAACACCACGCATAGTCTCAGGTCTATCAGCGCCTTTAAGAGCAATCGTAGTACCATTCACTAACTTAATCTGTAAGTTGTTTATGTGACTACTCTTAATAACTGTGTGGCCTAACTCCATTAGAGTTTCCCACATGATATCACGCGCCTGTCCCTGAGTAGGGGCAACATAAAATACGTGTCCCTTAGTTGCCTGTAGTCCTTCAATTATTAAGGCCCACGCTGCTAACCTACTCTTACCACACCGCCGTCCTGCTGCAACTACCTTAAAGCGATGGGGGTCATTGAATACTTCTTGCTGCCAATCTAATAACTCTACGCTAAGATCGGTCATAGAACAGGTGCGTATGCTACGTTAAGTTTCTGGCCTACGTTTAAACCACCTCGCAGAAGAGACTCACCTACTTCTGGATTTAAACTAGCTAGTTCCTCTAAAGTTAGGCCACGAGATCTAGCAATAGAATATGGATTATCTCCTGCTTGAGCTTCATATTGGTCTAGCATTTGTATGCCACTATCATATTGACCATGCTCACCTTCACGGCGTAGAGCCTTGTGTAGGGCATACATGCGATCTTGGATATGTTGTGGTGTATCTTCGTTCTTATACTCGTCGTTATTCAAGAACTCTTTAGCAGCTCCTTGAAAATCACCTGTATTTATCAGGGCGCGTGTGTCTCCACTCAGACCTAAGTCACCTCGGTAAGTAGCTTGTACTAGCTCTACTTGTAACTCAGGAGATAAGTTATCAAACTCAGGAATAAATCCACGGGTAATATCCACATGATGAGCAAGGGAATCAGGAAAAGAGCGTTCCATCCACTCACCTGTTTGACCCACACCAATAGTAGGTACGTCTTTAGAATCAGGATAGACTTCTGGGGCATAACCCTCAAGACGAACAACACGTTCCTCTAGAGTAGTGAGTGGCCTACCTAACATACCTTCTACATGAGCAACTGCGTCATCTTGGTGTAATATTCTAGACATCTTCGTATTCTCCTTCAAGGGCATCGTCTCCGCCCCCAACAATGGTAGTGTCACCGCCAACACCAGTAATAGTAATCGAAACTGCATTCCTACCGCCACTGTCATTCTTTTTATCAAAATAGGAAACAGGGAGAACCCTATCCATACACATCTTTAAGGCTGCTGATTGAACGGGATGACCATCTTCTAGAGCAATAGCTATCACCTTATTGATAACCTTATCACCACTCGTAGCTAACAACCTAGCCTTGAGTTCATTGATTCTAGCAGCATCCCCTTTAGGCCTACCAACTAAACCTCTATTCCCTTTCTTCTTTGCTGCTATGTCTGCCTTTCGAGGACGACCCCTTTTAGGCTTAACAACAACATGTTCCTCATGATCATCACTCATAACAAACTTGCTCCAAACTAATTAGATACTCTGTAGTATCTATATAGTTGCTGAACAAGTCACAGTGTTCTTGTTGATCATAAGGATAAGAATTATAGATTACAGGGTACGCTGTTTCTGTTCAGTCCTATATAGTCAGGAGACTATAGCATACTTTCTTGTAAAAGTCAATAGTTATTTACTACTTTCTAAGAAGTGTCCGTATAGGGCTTAGTAGCTCTCCCTAGTTGCTAACTTGGCGGAACTCAGGTGTCGTACATAGCCCTCCGCAGTGTAGCCTCACCGCAGCCTTTATGCACTCCCCTAACTTAAATAACATTCCCTTATTTATTATAGACTTACCTGTCTTATTAAATTACCTAATTTCACTCTTTTTTGTATCTAAGCAGGTACCACAAAGAACCCGCAGTCCGACCAGACCCCCCCCGTCCCTGAATTAGACTACCCTAATGTAGCAAAGACTAATGTAGCAAAGATTAATGTAGACAATGCTACTCAAGCAAGTTCTATATTAGCAAATGTGAATGTCTATGTAGGTACCCCTAGTCTAATTTAGACTCCCCTAATTTAGCAAACTCTTTATTAGCTATTGCTCACATACTCCCCAGTTATCTCATTAGTTTATTCTAATGTAGCAACTACTAATATTCACCAGACTAATAACGACTATACCTTGTGTGACTCATCAGTCTGTGTTACGCCCTTGTATAAGCAACTACTAATATTCACCAAACGAATACGCACTATAACCATAAAAGACTTGCGCCCCTGATCGGGTTTCGATATACTGATTACATCAAGTCAGGGGCAACCCAGCGGCTCGATAGCAGGGCACTATTGCGCCTGCGCCTAGGGCTAAAAAGTTTCCTAGGAAATTCTTAGAAAGTCATTCTTATATCTGGAGATACTAAAATGCAAAATTTAACTCAAAATTTCAAGGCAGTTGGTCAAGCGGTTAAGGCACAAGGCAAAGCAACCGAGAAAGCAGGCGATGCGCGTCACAACTTGGCAATCGAATTGCACAACAACGGGGTCAACCTGAACAATGCGGAAACCGCTGCAGAGCTAAAGCTGGAAATTCAGAAGTGCTACCCAAATGGCGTTGGCAAGGATGCGGATTCAATTGCTAAAAAGCAAGTTCAGGCTATCCGTCAGGTTGTTGCCACCTACAAAAAGGGTGCGAGCTTGAATGAATCACCAAATAATTACGATACTTATAGCCAGTACAGAAATGCTTGCTACGGCGATCAGAGCAAAACTAAGCTGGAAACTATTCAAGGCTGGATCGATTCGGATACTATCGACTTGAGTATCGCAGACCTAGAAACTCTTATTGCATCCTACAAGGCAATCGAAGCTTAATAAAAGTTTCCTAGGAAATTCTCTGAAGTCTGGAGAGTTTCCTAGGAAATTATCAGGAGTTTAGAAAATGAATTATAATGACTATGATAAAGCCCTTGAGATTGTGGTTAGCTGGCATCATGCCAGAGCTATGGCATCCCTTAAAGCATCCCATGATCTGGATTTAACAGAAGATGAATATGTTGAGTTATGGGGCGACTATGAATTACATACTAAAATTGAGCGCAATCTATATGATGCTGCTATGGTAGCCGCGAAAAGTTTCCTAGGAAATTAATTGGAGAATAAAAATGTATAAATTACACAGAAATTATAGGTACACACTGACTCGCATATTGGACACGCGTGCTTACGCCCTAACATCTGGTAAAGTCCCAGTTACGGATATTAACAAGCGTGCTAGTGAGGCTGTTAATGTTCTAATCACTATGATATTAGATGATGAGCGCACGACTATGGAGGATTTACATATCCTGCAAAGGTTTCGTGCAATCTTTAATAGTAAATGGCTTAAAAGTTTCCTAGGAAATTAATTGGAGAATAAGAAATGAAAACTATAATTTTACAAGTGATTTGTTGGGCTGTGTTATTTACTGCGGCGCTTAATACTATATACACAATAACTTTGGGAGGTGTGTTATGACCTACACTATGCGAGATGTAAATTTATTACGGAGCCAAAAAGGTTGGCCTAGAATGATGGCGCTACAGTATTATATTAACTTGGGTGCAAAAAGTAGATGTGATAATGTTAGCGGTAATCTAAAAAAAGCATATGAAGCAGCGCGGAAAGGGAGATTTTTATGAACATCAAAGCAATTGAGAAGGGTAGTTTCACGCTGATTGTAGATAACATAGACGACAACGTGCTTGTCCGTATGGTCACAAGTGAAGGGAATGTTAACTGGTACGTGCTAATTGATGGCGATCTGATTAGCCAATGGCATAACCACGATCAACTTGAGGAAGATTATTATGATAGCTTATAAGATAATGAAATACAGCGATAGGTTTGATGACCATTATAAAACTTTGTTTCATGGCATTGATGGGAGCAAGCATGTTCCCTTGGATACTTGGCTAGAGGCGGATCAAAAGTGGTGTACTGACGGGAGTGGTGGAACACGCTATCTATCTGGTATACATGTGCTGCCTAGTTATGAGGCTGCTATGGATTACATGGAAAACTTCAGCGACCCTACTGATAAGGTCATTGTTATGTGTGAAATACGCGACTATAAAAAGAAGGCACATGCGCGTGGTCAAGTATACCTTGCGCGTAAGTGTAGAATTATGGGTGAAGTATTGCCTACGGCGAATTAGTTTCCTAGGAAATTATTGGAGAATAAAAAAATGAAAACTATAAATGAAATTATTATTGATACTTGCAATGAACTTATAGAACGTGACTTTAAGTCTGGATTCAACGAGAGTGTGGCAGGTCATTGTCGGGATGCACTCACAAAAGAACACGGCCTAGATGTAGGGAGAAAATTCTGGAGCAACGCTTGTAATTATTCCGGAGGGGAGTTTGAGCGTCGACGATTCCTTGCACTGTATAGTCGGAAAGCTCTAAAGGTTTTTCAAGATGCTAGGTGTGTTGAACGGGATACATCAAACCCTAACAACTTACCCTTTGAAATGCCTAGTTGGGGCTGGAAGGGTACATAAGTCCGTGTGAGCAATTAATAAAGACCCTGTAGGGTAGCTAAAGTTTCCTAGGAAATTGCAGTGAGCAGCCTTACAGGAGCTTAGAGAGGTGGTATCATGATCAAGTTAAGTAAGCCAAGTAAAATGCCTTGTCATTCATGGAGTACTGAGGCAATCTACCATTGTCCTGCTTCAGTAGATAAGGATGGACAGTTAGTTGATGCATGCAAGTCTTGCTATGCGACTGGTGGTTTCTATCAAATGCCTAGTGTTAAAGCACTGCGTCAGCACAACGCTAAAGATTGGCAGCGTGAGGAATGGGTAGATGAATTTGTAGCACTGCTAGATACGCATAGATATTTTAGGTGGTTCGACAGTGGTGATGTATACCACATACGATTAGCTAAGAAAATTCTAGAAGTAATGAAACGTACACCTTGGGTACATCATTGGTTGCCTACACGTATGTATAAATTTGGTAAGTTTTTGGAGGTGTTAAATGAAATGGAATCATTGGATCATGTTGTCGTTAGGTTTAGCAGCGATAGCATCACAGGCGAGCTTGTGTCAGGAAATACTACTAGCACTATCATACCAGATAGTTCCTATCCAGTAGGGAGTACGACAGAAGTATGTAAAGCCTACGAACGTGCAGGTAAATGTGGTGATTGTCGCCTATGTTGGAGCAAAGATGTAAAAACAATTGCCTATCCTATGCATGGAGCTAAGGGTTTGAAGCTAATAAAAATGAGGAACGTGGCATGAATGAACAAACATATATAGTTAGAGGTATTATAGTAAGCCCATATGTTCTTGATGCAGAGGTATTCGTTGAGGAAGAAACGGGTATACTAAATGTATATACTTTTGGGTGGACTAAAGAAGAGGAAGAGGTTGGAGCAGAGCACTACAAGGCTCTTGATGATTTCTACTTTGAAGAAATAGTAACTGTTATTGTTCGCTCTTTAGAGCTTGAAGGAGTATTTCTTGATGATAGTTAATAAGATACTATGTTGTTTATTGTATATGATTATTGTTTATTATGTAATTAAGAATCTCTTAAGGGTTTTATTTTAGCATACTTGTTGTGTGAAGTCAAGGGGTATGTTAAACTAATTTCCTAGGAAACTTTAGGAGTATGATTATGAGGTGTGTTTGTTGTGATACAGAGTTAACAGACTATGAAGCAACTAGAAAATATGAAGTAGGTATTTTTCTAGATACATGTAATGATTGTTGTCAGGAGTTTGATAGCGAGATACCCACTATAAATAGAATGGATTTACTATCCGTAGGAGATGAAGAATGATTGAGTTATATTCAAGGGCAGGTTGTGAACCTTGCGTTATACTAAAGAGCAAGTTGCTAGACTTAGGTATCAGTAATTATATACCATGTGATGTAAGTGTTAAGGAACATCTTGACGCACTCAAGCAGTTAGGTTTTCGTAGTATTCCTGTTGTCCTAAAAAAGGATGATCAAGGAAATGTTCTAGACACTTTGCAAGGTAGTAAGGTTTTTGATAAAGTATTAATTGATTTCTTTAAGGAGAATTAAAAATAATGAGTGACGGAAGAGCAGAAGAGTTTGACTACTCTGCTGAGGCAGATAAGGTAACACACGTTGAACCAACTAACGAGTATCGCTTGGTAGTTCGCAACGGCTACCCTCTTCTACAAAGAATGTATCATCTTTCTTGTATAAAGAATGGGGAACGTGTTATGATATGTAAATGGACAACACAGGATACAATTTATGAAACAAATTAAAGTAGAACTAGTAGACAGTTGCTGTACTGACCTAGCCACAGTGAATGCGGCAAGGGTGAGTTTTGATAAAGAGAGTGAATGGGCGCGTAGCATAGAGCCTTGTGAAGGATGCACCTGCACGACACCTGCTTGTTATGTAGAAGGGTTGTCAAACGAAGACACAAAGCTAATCAAGTACCTAGCTAAACATAAGCATATGACCCCGTTCCGACATAACTTCATTAAGCTGCGAGTGAAAGCCCCTATCTTTCTAGCAGCACAGCTTAAGAAGCATCAGGCAGGCTTGAGTTGGAATGAAGTTAGCCGTCGGTATGTGTCTAGTGAGCCAGAGTTTTATATGCCTGAAGTGTGGCGTGGTAAACCAGAGGGTAGTATTAAGCAAGGTAGTGCTGGTGAGTTAGATTTAGGGGGCATTGTACGTCTTGCGTACAAGTTGCACTTAGATGTAGTTACTAACCTATATGACGAAATGCTAGATGCTGACGTAGCACCTGAGATGGCTCGTATGGTCTTGCCTCAGAGCATGATGACTGAGTGGATATGGAGTGGCAATCTCTTAGCCTTTGCTCATGTGTACAAAGAACGCATTGCGGCAGGTGCACAACAGGAAGCACAAGACTTTGCTAAACAATTGAATGAAGCTATGGGTGGATTAGCACCTGTTAGCTGGGAGGCGTTAACTAAATGATGTTCTTGAATCACTTTGATGAAATTATGAAGGGCTTTAAGTGTGACTTTAACACTGCAATTCAACTGTATCAACGTGGTACAGTATGGGAGGATTAAAAATGAGTAACTTAAATTTAACCTGTGAACAGATAGAATACATTACCACTAAGAGGCTTAAAGAAATACTGTACGAGCTGGATCAACCTGAAACCTTTGGGTCTGATCCTTGGGATGCGGCCTACGTGCAAGACGCATTGATGGACGTGCTAAAGTTAATGTTAACAGATAAGGAATATGTATCCTTATGGGGAGACAGGCATGGGATTTGTACAGACACACGTAGCGTGTGATGACTGTGGAAGCAGTGATGGTAGATCAATTGATGATAAGGGGTGGTCACACTGTTTTGTGTGTGAAACCAGAACTAAAGATAATGGGGTGGTTACGATGGGAGTAGATAAGAAACCAAATGGTAGCTTTGATAAACTAAAAGAAAGTCTAATGTCTGGACAATACAAGAGTGTTGTTAGTCGAGGCATATCAAGCGATACATGTAAGGCATACAAGGCTCAGTTACAGGGCGAGGTTATGCACTTCGGTTATCATGATAAAGATGGGTACTTAGTTGGCGCTAAGACACGCTCACCTGATAAAGACTTTCGCACTCAAGGCACTTGGCAAGATACTGTACTGTTTGGACAGAATCTATTCACTAAAGGTGGTAAGTATATTACTATCACTGAGGGTGAGTACGATGCTATGTCAGCCTATCAGATGCTAGGGAGTAAGTATCCTGTAGTATCTATAAAGAATGGTAGTGCTGGTGCATTGAAGGATTGTCGGGCTAGTTACGAGTATCTAGATAGCTATGAAAATATTGTAGTCTGCTTTGATTCAGACGAGGCTGGTACTAAAGCTGCCAACCAAGTGGCTGAGTTGTTTGGTGGCAAGACAAAGGTATTCAAACATACTAAGGATGAAAAAGATGCAAACGATTATGTTAAGTACAATCGCACTAAAGAGTTTGTTGATCGGTGGTGGTCGTCAGAACGATTTGTTCCCGATGGAATTGTTGCAGGAAGTAGCTTGTGGGATGAAGTTAATAAACCCATCGCACCGGCACAGTGTCTCTATCCATATGACGGAATCAATAAGCTCACTTATGGTATCCGCTTCGGAGAACTCGTCACAGTTACGGCTGGCTCTGGATTAGGTAAGAGTCAATTCATGCGAGAGATTATCTGGCAGATCATCAGTAAGACTGAGGATAATATTGGTATACTTTTCCTAGAAGAGAGTATCAAAAAGGCTGGCTTATCTCTAATGAGTTTAGCTGCTAATAAACCTTTGCACTTGCCTGATACTGAGGCGACTGACGAGGAAAGGTTAGATGCTTTTGAGCGTACACTAGGTACTGATCGTGTGTTCTTGTTCGATCACTTCGGTTCTACTGGTGTCGATAATATCATTAGTCGTGTACGTTATATGGCTAAAGGTTTAGGCTGTAAGTATGTTGTACTGGATCACGTATCTATTGTGGTGTCAGCACAGGCTAGTGGTGATGAACGTAAAGCGTTAGACGAGATCATGACTAGGCTTCGTATGCTAGTACAAGAGACAGGCATTGCTTTGTTTGTTGTGTCTCACCTCAAGCGTCCTGATAGTAAAGGACATGAAGAGGGAGCAGCTACCAGCCTATCTCAGTTACGTGGCTCTGGTTCTATCGCACAGCTTAGTGATATGGTTATTGGTCTTGAACGTAATGGTCAGGCCGAGGATGAAGAGACTCGCAACACTACCCATGTTAGGGTATTGAAGAATCGTTTCTGTGGTATCACAGGTAAGGCAGCACCCTTGATGTACAATCATAATACTGGTAGAATGTTGGAGGTAGTGGAGGAGGAAGAGATATGAGCAAGATAGGAAACTATGTATTAGAGAGGCAGGAAAATGAGTACGATAATAGATATAGAAACAACTTCCAAGATGGATCACATCTGGTGTTGTGGGATACAGACGGATCACGAGAAACGTCAGCGCATACTAGTGAACTCCATGCAATTGCAAGAGCTTACCAAGAATACGCAATCTATTGTTGGACACAACATTATATCCTTCGACGCTCCCAAGATAGCTACGCTATGGGGAGTTACTCTTGAACCCAGTAAGCTTTGGGATACTCTATTACTATCTCGCCTGTGGAATCCTAGGCTACTCGGTGGTCATTCACTGGCAGCGTGGGGAGATAGGTTGGGTTATCCTAAGCTTGATTTTACTGACTATGATGGCGGTCTTACAGATGATATGAAGACCTACTGTAAGAAAGATGTAGAGGTAACGAGCAAGTTACTTGACCATCTTACTAAACAGTTAGAAGCAGACGGATTCAGTGAAGAGTCTCAAAGACTTGAGCATGATGTTGCTTTAATCATAGCACAACAAGAGAGTAACGGATTCAAGCTCGACATAGCCAGAGCTAATCAGTTACTTACTGATCTTATGGGGAGAATGAATGAGCTTGAAAGAGAAGTGCAACAGGTCTTCCCTCCCTTGGTGGAGGAGAGAATCTCAGAAAAGACAGGCAAAAGACTCAAGGATAAAGTCACAGTGTTCAACCTTGGAAGCAGAAAGCAAATTGCCAAGCGCCTCCAAGACAAAGGGATAGTCTTTAAGGACAAGACTGAGAAAGGTAACATCATTGTTAATGAAAAGACCTTGGCTGGTATTGATCTACCAGAAGCACGTATGATAGGTGAATACCTTACCTTACAGAAACGTGTAGGACAGATTGATAACTGGGTCAACGCAGTAGCAGAGGATGGTAGAGTACACGGCAGGGTAACAACTAATGGTGCTGTCTCTGGACGGATGACACACCAAAGCCCTAATATGGCACAATGCCCTGCTAGTAAACATGATAAGAAAACAGGTGAACTACTATGGGGAAGGGCTTCATGGTATGGTACCGATTGTAGAGCTTGTTGGATTGTAGAAGAGGGTAATGTACTCACGGGTATAGACGCTTCTGGTTTAGAATTGAGAATGCTTGCCCATTACATGAACGATAAGGACTATACCAAGCAACTATTAGAAGGAGATATACATACTTACAATCAGAACATGGCTGGTCTAGCTTCACGTGATCAAGCAAAAACTTTTATCTACGCCCTTATTTATGGCGGAGGTGTGGCTAAGATAGGTGAGATAGCAGGAGGCTCGCCAAGAGTAGGTAAGCAGTTGGTTGATAAGTTCCTCAAGAACCTACCTGCCTATGCAAGGTTGAAGAAGAAGGTGTTGACTTCAATGCGTAGTTCAGGTACACTGAGAGGACTAGATGGGAGAAGGCTTAGAGTTGAGTCAGAGCATTCCGCTTTGAATTTTTTATTACAATCAGCAGGTGCGATAGTAATGAAGAAAGCTCTAGTACTTTTAAACCAGAAGTTAATTGATCATGGTATATGGTACAAGTTTGTAGCTAATGTACATGATGAATGGCAAATAGAAACTACTAAGGCTGATGCCAATTTAGTAGGAGAGCTAGGGAGACTCGCCATCAAAGAAGCTGGTGAGCACTTCCAAATGAATTGTCCGTTAGATGGTGACTTCAAAGTAGGAACCACTTGGGCAGAAACACACTAGAGTTTCCTAGGAAACTTTGCAAACAGGTCTAGTGTACTTTTAAATTGTAATGAGGAAAATTCCATGCAAACACATAACGTATTAAAAATCCAAGCAACAGCTTACTGGTTCTCTTTCTTAGAGAAGAACGAGATGTCAGATAAGTACCAAGTTGATGTTAGTCAACTATCTGAGGATCAAGTAGATCGCTTGGAAGGGTTAGGTATCAGTGTAAAGAACAAGGGTGATGATCGTGGTTACTTTGTAACTGCTAAGTCCTCTAAGTTTGCTCCGCGAGTGGAGGATTCTGATGGCTTCCTAGTAACTGAACCTGTAGGTAATGGCAGTAAGGTTACATTCATCATCAAGCCCTATGATTATAACTTCAAGGGTAAGACAGGTGTAGGTGTAGGTTTATCTAAGGCGCGTGTTGACGAGCTAGTAGTATTCTCGAAAGATGATGCTGGCTTTGATGACATTCCGAGCATCTAGATATGCTGCTTCTCATAGACGCTGATATACTTTGTTATCGTATCGGTTTCGCATGTGAGAGTGAAAGTGAGGGAGTTGCTTGTAGGACTATGAGTAACTTTCTTACTGACATTATCGAGGATCTAGTAATGGATTCTGATGATGAGACACATGAGGTTGAACTCTACCTAACAGGTAAAGGTAACTTCCGCTTTGATTATGCTGTTACTGCAGAGTACAAAGGTAATCGTAAGAAGAATAGGAAACCTCAGCATCTCCCTGCGCTGCGTGACCACTTGGTTGCAAAGCATGGGGCGATAGTGACTCAAGGCGAAGAGACAGATGATAGGATAGCTATTAGAGCTACGCAAAATCCTGAAGCAATCATAGTATCTCTTGATAAAGATTTCCACCAGCTTGTGTGTGGTCATTATAACTTTGTCAAGAAAGAATTATTCTATGTGACAGAGAAGGAAGCAGTGTACAATTTCTATATGCAGTTCTTAGTAGGTGACTCTGCTGATAACATCAAAGGTGTTAAAGGTATTGGCCCTAAGAAAGCTGAAAAGCTTTTGAAAGATAAGACTGAGTTAGAGATGTATGCAATCTGCGTAGATAAACTAGGAAGCGAAGAGAGAGCTATAGAGAATGGCATTCTCTTACACTTACGAAGGAAGGATAATGAAATATGGCAACCACCAAAACCCGTAACAACGGACGCTGGACAGAAGCTAGACACAAATCCTTTATAGTCTCTGCTCTGCGAGGAGCGCATAGTAAATGGGGAGTTAAAGCGGATGTTAAAAAATCTGCAAGAGTTGATGTTGGGAGGTACTTATGTGCTTGCTGTGGTGATGTTGGCCCAGCTACTTTGCCTCCCCTTAAAGGGCAGAAGCGGCGAAGAAATAATGCTGCTGTTGACCACATTGATCCTGTTGTTTGCACTAGAAAAGGTTTCATTGACTGGAACACGTACATAGAACGTATGTTTCTAGAAGAGGATGGATACCAAGTACTCTGTTGGAAGTGTCATAGTGCTAAGACTAGGGATGAACGAGAAGAGAGGAAAAAGAAATGAGACATTTAGTTATACCTGATACACAGGTTAAACCTGATCAGAACTTAGACCACTTAAGGTGGGCAGGTAAATATGCTGTTGAGATGAAGCCCGATGTGATCATTCACTTAGGCGACCATTGGGATATGCCCAGCCTCAGTAGCTATGATACTGGTAAGAAGAGCTTTGAAGGTAGACGTTATACTAGAGATATCTCCGCAGGTAACGTAGGTATTAATATGTTCATGGCTCCAATCTTAGAAGAGCAAGAGCGTCTTATTAGGAATAAGAAGAAGCAGTGGCATCCTCGTCTTGTATTCCTGATGGGCAACCATGAGTATCGTATTGATCGTGCTGTGCAGAATGATGCAAAGCTTGATGGGCTTATTAGTTACAACGACTTTAACCTAGAGGGATGGGAAGTGTACAACTTCTTAGAGCCTGTAGTTATTGATGGTGTTTGCTATAGCCACTACTTCACCTCTGGTGTTATGGGAAGACCCGTGTCTTCTGCCAAGCTGCTACTTCAGAAGAAGTTTATGAGTTGTGTTATGGGCCATGTACAAGATCGTGACATTGCTTATGCACGTCGAGCAGATGGTAAGAACATGACAGGATTGTTCGCTGGTATCTATTATCAACATGATGAAGAGTACCTTAACCCACAAACTAATGGATCATGGTCTGGTCTATGGGTATTTAATGAAGTTAAAGATGGTGGCTTTGACGAGCTTCCAGTATCAATGGATTATTTACGGAGGACTTATGGCTCTAACACTGGAAGAGTTGAAAGAACGCTTAAAGCAGTTGGATGAAATGATAGTACTTGAACTACTGCAATTAGAAAGTGATGACTTAGTGGAGCGTTATGAGGATGTTATAATTAATAACTTCACTGAGTTAGAAACACAACTGGAGGATGTTTCATATGATTAAAAACGAACCTACTATAGACCTTGATGCTTTAGATGCCCTTTGCCCACCAACTAAACGACAGGTAGGAGGCGATCACTACACTACGTTAGCCATCCAACCTATGGAGTATTCAATGAGTAATAAGCTAAATGCTTTACAGCATACAGCTATTAAATATATTACACGTTACCCGAGCAAGGGAACTCCTATCGAAGATTTATTCAAGGCACGACATTGCATAGACATGTTACTTGAGTACGCGGAGGAATGAGTATGTGGATTGAGTTAGAAGAAGAATACATTAACTTAAACCAGATAGTTTTCATTAACCCTCTGGCTCGCCTAGCTGTAACAAGTTCAGGCAACAGCGTGACTCTTAGTGAAGACATGCTAAAGAATCTACTTAAACATATTGAAAAGGAAAAGAAGAATGAACGGCCCACAAACAAGACTAAGTCAAGAAGTACACGCAACAAAGTATCGGAGTGAAGGTGAGAGTTTTAAAGAAGCACAGAACCGATTCGCGTCTACCCTTGCAGACAACGAGGAACATTTTTACTCACTGCGATCCATACTGCTTGAGCAGCGTTTCATGGGAGGTGGTAGGACACAACTGGCTATTGGCTCACCGAATCAGACTACAGCCTTTAACTGTTTTGTATCCTCACCTATTCAAGATAGCTTTGACAGCATCATGGATATCGCTAAAGAAGCAGGGCGTACAATGCGTAAAGGCGGTGGCATTGGCTACGATTTCTCTCGCTTGCGCCCTAAAGGTACTCTCATTGCTTCCCTAGGCAGTCAAGCCTCTGGCCCGATTAGCTTCATGCGTATCTATGACAGCCTGTGTAAGACAGTGAGTAGTGCAGGTCATCGACGTGGTGCTCAGATGGGTGTGTTACGTGTTGACCATCCTGACATTGAAGAGTTTATCCATGCTAAACAGAACTCCACAGAGCTAACTGCTTTTAATATCTCTGTTGGTGTGACGAACAAGTTCATGGAATGTGTACGCGATAAGCAGATGTTTGATCTCACCTTTGAAGGAACTGTACACAAGCAAGTATTCGCTCCTGCTCTATGGGAAATGATCATGCGTAGTACATGGGATTGGGCAGAACCAGGAATTTTATTTATTGATCGTATCAATGATAGCAATAACTTGCATTACTGTGAGACTATAGAAGCTACTAACCCATGCGGTGAACAGCCTTTACCATCTAACGGGGCGTGTCTACTAGGCTCTTATAACCTAGTTAAGTACGTTGACTTTGATGATGAGGGTACTCGGAGCTTTAACTTTGCACAGCTTATGCAGGATATTCCTATTGTTACAAGAGCAATGGATAACATTCATGATAATACTGTGTTTCCTTTAGAGGAACAGGCAGCAGAGAGTAAAGCAAAGCGTCGAATGGGCTTAGGCGTTACTGGTTTAGCTAATGCAATTGAAGCTTTAGGGTTCCCATATGGTAGTGAGAAGTTTGTGGCAGTGGCTGAGGATATCTTTAAAATCCTACGTGATGAAACCTATCGTGCTTCTGTTGCGTTGGCTAAAGAGAAAGGTGCTTTCCCTGCTTACGCCCCTGAGTACCTTAAAGGGGAGTTTATTAAGACTCTGCCTAAGACTATACGGGCTGGTATCCGTAAGTATGGAATACGCAATAGCCACCTTCTTAGCTTTGCACCTACTGGTACTATCTCTCTTACTGCTGATAATGTTAGTGGTGGGATTGAGCCTGTATTTAGCCACAGCTATGATCGTACTATCCAGACAGAAGATGGGCCTATCATTGAAGAAGTCATGGACTATGGGTATCGTACTTGGGGCGTTAAAGGCCGCACTGCTAACGAGTGTACTGCTGATGAGCATCTGGCTGTACTAGCATTATCAACTAAGTATGTAGATAGTGCTGTAAGTAAAACCATTAACTGCTCTCCTAACATGGCGTGGGAAGACTTCAAAGCTATCTATATGAATGCTTGGGAGATGGGTTGTAAAGGGTGTACCACGTTTAACTCAGGAGGTAAGCGATATGGTATTCTTAATGTGAAAGAGGAACCTAAAGAAAAAGAGGCAGAGGCTTGTTACATTAACTTTGAAACTGGGCAGAAGGAATGTAGTTAATTTCCTAGGAAACTCAGGCAAAATAAAAGGGGCTTAATTGCCCCTTCTTTGTGTCTGCTAATCTCTTAGCTTTTGCATATACTCTTGATCAGCCTTTTTAATAGCTTTCTCACGACCACCTAATCCCCAATCATATAACACCCTACCAACAACAGGCATAGTTTTCATGAGGTTAATAGGTAACTGTGATTCCTCTATAGGCACTCCCTTAGCTTGACGTTGTATTTCTGTCATACCTCCAGTAAAAGGAGCCATGCTAGGAGTAAGCCAACCGCCAATAACAGAACCAAAATCACCCTTCTCTAAATCACCAATAGAATACTTGTTGATAAAGAATAAGGCTGTTAAGTTCTCCACTACGTTATCAGGAATATCTTCAGGATGGAATCCCTCACCAGCCATGAAGTCTTTAGCCTCGTCTACTGTACCACCAGCAAGGCCAATATAAGCAGCATACTTGAGAGCTGCCTTAGTAGCACCTACCTTATCAGTCTTACCTTTCTTGATGATATCATTGTGTAGTAAGGTTAGCTGCTTCAAACCAAAAGACTTGAGAGAGTAAGCAATGCGTCCATCAGGATGGTTAAGGTATTTCTCAGGCATCTCACTAAGAGCTGCTGGTTGAGTATCGAATAGTTCATGCATCCGATACAGTTCAGTATCAGGAGTTTCAACACCATTCTTTAGATCATATACCAACTGATCAAAGTCCTTACCATAAGCCTCACCATATTTCTTCTTAAGAACAGCTACACCTTTAGGTGATGATGCTAATTTCTTTCCTTTAAGCATGGATGCTTCAAGTAGAACTTTCTTACCAAATCTATCAATAGCTCTAAAGCCACTCATGGATAATGAAGCATCTAACCACTTCTTAGTTGCTCCACTCTGGTTCATTTCAGCAGCTACAGTATTTGCTAAACCAGCATCATGTACCTTTGTACTCTTAAAATTAAGAGCACCTTTGATTGTAGGCATAATCCCATGTAGGTAGGCAGCCGTACCTATATCCTTTAACTGAGTAGCTGCTGAACGGAACTGACCAAGTGAGGACATATAGCCAATGTCTTTAACAGTACTTACCCAGCCCGTCATTGCTTCCTCGCCCTTAGTGAAACGAGCTTGCAGCATTTCCTTAATCTGCTCAAAGCCAGTGTCATCAATACGACCTCGTCTAAGTTCCTCACCTAGAGTCTTATATAGGATAGCATCCTCGTCAATATCACCACTCTTGAGGTTTGAAACACCTAAGAACTTCTTCTTCTCAAAAGAACGAGTAGAGGAATCAATGTACTTAACAATAGAAGAACCAGCATCATCGTAGAACTTCATTAACTCAGGAGGTACATCTTGAACAGAACGATGTGCCTTATGTCCAGTCAACACGCGAGGGTATGCTTTGTTCATAGCAACTGTAACCAACTTAGTCACAGCCTCTTCAGGTAGTTGATTGATGTTTTTCACACCTTCCTTTTCCAGTAACTCTTTCAGACTTTTCCGTAGTCCATTCGCTGCCTCTGGATCTTTCTTGCCTATTGCAGCACGTAAACCTTCTAAGTCTTTCACGCTACGAGGGAAGTAGTTTTCTAAAGATTTGAAATCCTTAATCTGTGACTCAAGTAACTTACCATCTTCTGCTACCATGTTTTTAATAACATTCAGTTCAGCTCGACCACCTCTAGTGAGTAGAGCCTTAGCCCCATCATAATCACTATTCATTAAACGCTGACCAATCTTCTCCCTTTCATTACGTGTGTACTTTTTCAGTGCTTTAAGAAAAGGAGCAGCCTTGTCCTGACGTTCCTGTGTCTTCTTTAAAAGACCTACCTCATACTTCCGTAGTTCATGATGTACTCTAGGAGAGAACTCTTTAATACGAGAAGAGATACCTAGCACAACCTTAGATGCTAGACTAGCTTCCTGTGCCTTTTCTGACATCTGTACAGCAGTTTCAGGAGTAGGTATCTTAGGCTCTCTATTAGCAATCTTAGAAGCTTTAAGTAAATCCTCTGGTGATAGACCTAGCTTTTGAGAAGCTGCCTCCACTGCTTGTTCAGGAGCAGTACCATATGCAGCTATGTTGTGGGAGACTAGTACATCAAGATCGTCTAATGCTTGGTTAGCTCCTTTAACAGACTTAGCCGTGATTGCTTGACCTATCTTATTGAAACCATAACCAGCAACAGGAGCCAATATAGCTCCAGCTATTACATGACCACCAGCTTCAACTGGATCAACTTCGCCTTTATGAAGTAACTGATCAGCTACGGAATAAGAACCACCTACAGCACCACCTATTGCAGCCATCCCTTTATATGTAGCACCTACAGGGAGAAGAGATGTTGGGTCAGTTAAAGCACCTACGATGTTGCCAAAGGTGGAACCCTCAACATCACCATACTGTTCCTGTAAGCGTTGTTCACGTAAAGCAACGATACGTTTACGACGTTCATCAGTACCTATGTCATTCCAATCATCACCATATAACTCCTCAGATGAAGAGTACCTAGGAAGATGATAACCCTCTTCCTCGTTCCAATAGGATATCTCAGGGGCAGCGCCTGTTACAGCGCCTAGATAGTCACCAGCCTGTTGAGAGAATGTTTCACCTTCTGCAAAGCCTTTAGCAAAGGAAGTTTCTCCCTCTACTGGAGGGGCCACAGAAGGTTGCTGCATCTCCATCAACTCTTTCCATGTAGGTACAGATGAACCTTTATCCACCTGCATCTCCATTAACTCTGCCCATGTAGGAGTTGTCATATTATTTACCTGTATATGGATATACTTTCTGATCAAAGCCAGTAGGGTCAATTAGAAACTGCTTCCCTGTCTCAGGGTGAGTCACTACTTGGTACTCCCTTGCCTTTCCTGTAGTAACTTTATGATAAAGATTGCGTGCTTGTTTACGAGTTACGTCAGCCTCTTCCATGATACGAGTAAGAGCCTCATTCTCCAAGGCAATACGATCAGACATAGACAAATTCTCTACGCCAGCAGGTGCAACTTGAGAGGTAAGTTGTTGTACTACAGAAGCAGCAACAGCATCTTGTGGAAGTAGAGCTGACTCAGGAGTAGTCTCAGGAGTAGACTCAGGAGTAGACCCAGCAGTAGACTCAGGAGTAGGCGTAGGAGTAGACTCAGGAGTAGACTCAGGAGTAGACTCAACAACGGGGTTTGTCCAAGTAAAACTATCAAACAGAGTCCCTGAACCCTTTATATGAGTAGCTGCTTCACCCACAGCTTGATTATGGGCTTCAACTAAATTACCATAGTCAGCTTCAAGCTCTCTAGTACGTGCAGCTATCCACTCACTCATGAGTTGCTTACCTTGTCGATCAAGACCACCAATAGTACTTGTCCAGCCTTCACCTGCCATGGATTTTAATGCTGCATCTTTGTCACTTCCCGTTACAGACCCAGGATTTCTTCCCTCAGTGAAAGGTATAGCACCATCAGGTAAAGGTACCCATTTATTATCCTTACGATACACAGGAACATCGCCTCTCATGCCACCTAATACTTTAGTGCCATCAGGTAGCAAGTAAGTTTTAACACCAGATGTTTTTATTGCCTTAACTTGTTGGGCCTTCTCTAGATCGTTTGCTTCTTGATGTAGAGCCATTGCCTGTGCATAATCACCACTAACCATTAACTTCCGAGCAGCAGCACGTAGTCCCTCAACAGAACCTAAGTCACCTCCTGCTAAACCCTCACGAATACTGGAGGCTTGTGCCATCTCAGGAGTCTGTAAACCAAAGGCTGAATTAATACCAGCACCTAACATCTGACCACCAGCAGAACCAATAGCATAGTCTGCTGACATACGACCAGCTTGATCTACAGCATTCTGTACACGTCGCTGTTGAAGTACATCAGGATGCATACCAAATAAACTTAATACGTCACTCATAATTAAAATCCTCCGCTGTGTGTGCCATCAGAGCGTCGACGATATGAGCCAACTAAATTTCCGCCATGTGGGTTATACACAGGTGCGTTACCTCTATGAGCAGGGAGGGGGTTATACTTCATGAAGCCTCTACCCGCAGTACCTCCGCCAAAGTTAGCAACTGAACCTCCTGAACCACCAAGTCTACCTAAGCTACCACCTAAACCTTGCAGACCACCAGCTATAGACTGACCTCTACGTGCCATATAACCAGCACCCTCACCATAAGCATTGATTAGATTCTGCATGGCATTGGAATGAGCAGAAGCTTGCTGTGAACCTAAGTCACCACCAAGACCTAACATACCTAAACCAAGTTGATCCATCGCTTGACCTTGACTGAACATACCTAAACCTAAATTCACATCACGTTCTTTTTGCATCTGTGCTTGGTTGAAAGCATTAGCTCTATCAGCAGCATCCTGTTGTGCAAACGCTTGAGCAAAGCCATAACCTTGTGGGCTGAGTTTTCCTGCACCAGCACCAGCTCCTAGAGCTTCACCAGCAACACGTAAGCCTTGTGTACCAGAACCAAACATACTCTCGCCTAATGCTTGAGCTTCAGCAGCACGACTACTAGCTCCTAAAGCACGTTGACGATCATACATCTGTCCAGCTAGTTGGTCATAATCACCACCAGCAGCTTGTAGAGCAGACTGGCCTAGACCAAACATCTGATCTTGTTGTTGTTGATAACGAGGGTCAAGATCAAACTTAGCTTGTCCATCCTCAAAGGATGCTGAACCTGCACCAGTAGTTACACCATAAGGTTTATACTGGCCACGTTCCCATGCCTGATCGCCAGCAGAGAACATCTTGTCTCCTGCCTGACCTAGTTTCTTTTGTGCTTGGTAGGAACCAACAGCCCCTAACAAAGATGGGAGTAAATTCCACATTATGCAGTCCTCTTCCAGAAGTATACAGTTATGTACGGTTGTAAGTTATTGTGTGCACTACCGCCACCAGTTGAGTTAGTAGTGCGAGTAGAGCCACCTTCATCCACTTCAGATATATCAGTAATAGTACTACCAATCAACTCTACTTGATCTTGATCAGAATATTTATAAGTGTGAGTGTGTGACGGCATTTCAGCTTCAGTCAACGTGTGTGTCTTACTACCACCTGTCTCTTCTACTGTATCAAACTCAGTCTGAGATGCATCCAAACCAACTAAGGTACGTCCAGCTCCGAAAGCTGCCCATGTACCTACACCTAATAGCGTAGCTGGGTTAGTAGAGCTAATGGATGTATAGATAGAACCTACGGGGTAGGCATGTCCATTTACCATAGCTGCCGTCACCGCAGCTTGTACAAACGCTGTAGTAGCTATTCGTGTAGAGCTATTACCAGCAGACTGTGTAGGTGCTGTAGGGTTTCCTGTTAAAGTTGCATTATTAGCATTTGCTTTGGTTGCACTGGCTGTGGCGATAGCGTTAAACTCGTCATCAATCTCTGTACCACGTACACGTTTAGCTGCTGTGCCTACGGCTAGGCCGTCTTTAACAGCAAAGTTTGTTGACTTAATATAGTTACTCATTAGTTAGTCCTGCCTTGTTTAACATATACGTCAAACTTTTGAATTGATAATTGATCACCTGATATGTTTGCCTCAAAGCCTAATTGAAGAACACTACCTTGTCCTCCTATAGCTACCTTGATGCGGTCTGTAGAACCACCGCCTGTGTACTCAGCTTCGTCATATTCAACTTCATTATACTCAGATACACTACTCTGTTTAACAGATCGAATATAGGAGCGAGGTTGGTCTGAGTAATCAGTACCTACTTTAACTACAAACGTCTGTCCACTACCACCTATTAAAGTTACGCCTACAGTTTTTAGTATTTTAGTTACTGTAGGCTGATCAAAGTCAAAGTAGTTAGTGTGGTAGGACATGAAATAAGAAGCACCATCATCTTGATAATTCTGATACTGGGCTATACCATCAGCCATACCAAAGTAGAGAGCTGTGTCTGTAGCAGTACCACATAAGATAGAACTGTTAGGCCATTTAGTTACCCGTAAACCTCCATTCTCTAAACGCCCTCTAGTATCAAAACAGTACACCAACTCGGCAGTAGGAAATACTATTAGATAGAAAGCATCTGCTGGAGAATAGATTGTATTGATATGATTCTCAGCAGACGATGCTATCATCTCTGTTAGTTCATCACGAACATTAACTGATAGGTCTGTAATAGGGTTAGATTTCTCTTGTATGACACGATTAAGTGAACGCAAGCCAGTATCCGATAAGAAGAACAAATCGTCTCCTACGGCCTGTATGGAGCTTCTAGACACACATCCTACATTGTCTAATACTTCCACCACTCGTAGAGTAGTAGGTGTAATAGTCAAGTCTGTATTATTAGTATCTCCTAGAATAACTATACTCTTCTTACAGAACACAAAGACAAGGCCGTTAAAGCCAGCAACACTTACTAACTCGTCACCGCCTTTAGTCCATACTTTTCGTAGGTCTAGATCGAAGGAAGATCCTCCACTGAAAGAACCATTCAATAAGTCAGAACAATGTAAGGTGTGTTTGTCGGATGCTTCATTGCCTGCCCATAAGCGACCATACGCAGATGAAATAAAACTATACTGCGATGTGGAATGGGTAGAAACAACTAAGGAGTTATTTACTTTAAGCATTGGATGACCAGCCTGCGCTAGATAAGTTGCATCACCTAACGTAACTGCCTGCCAATCATCACCTGTAATAGTAATACCTGTAGTTAAGGCTGTAAGGGTTTCCAGACCTTTGTAGATATCTGTACCACCCCATGAGATATAATCAACATGGCCCGAAGCATCTATGAAGTCATGAATACCTCGGAGGTCTGTCCCCGTACCACCAGATGATGTTTTATAAACATGACCTTTACGAGAACCAAGGCGACCAAAGTTATCAATAACACAGTTATCTGCCTGTAAAGCATAGCCACTTGAAAGAGTTATACTACTTTCTTGGGTGTTTAATCCAAAAAATCCTGGGGCTGCTATGGAAGAACTTAATAATTGTTTCATGCACTGTACCAATCTAACTCTTCAGGGTGTTTGTTAGCATCTAAAGCTATTGCATTAGACATAGCCTTGTGAGCTGCTATATAAGCACTGTTACCTGTCTGACCATTATCCTCACCACGTTCCTCAACAGCCTTAGCGTAGGCTAACAAGACAACGGCAGTGGAAGGAATAGTAATCTTATCTGTTGGTTCTGTTAACTCACCTGACCTTTGCACTACGTTAAATCGTAATGTAAAAACACCATTAGGAATAGGATGTAAGTCTACTAAAGTATCTCCGTCTGACGAAACACCATTAAAAGAATAACGAGTTGGAGAACCTGTAGCAGGAGTATCAGTTAAATACTGTTGGTTAAACCAATGGGCTGTTTCATAACCAAGCCAAGAGTTTGAAGTAGCATTAATAGCATCCAACACTTTAACATTGTTCTGAGTACCATTCAACTCATAGTTAAAGACATTAGCAGAAGTGGTAACAGTAAGAGATGTTCTTAATGCTGACCAATCCCATGCTTGTTCTACTTCTTGAAGAGAATCATTTATTAGGATACCTATAAGAGTAGAGTACTCGTTCTCGGTAGGCGTATCTACTTCCCTTTCGCGTAAGCGTTTAAGGACTGAGTTGATTGCATCTAAGTAATTCATATATTATACCATATTTTAAATGAAAAGTCAACAGTTATTTTCTACTGACCATTGACTGACCAAAGTACATTCCGACAACTGCCATGATTGCATGAGATAGCCACTCAGGAACAACGATACCCTCTAGTGTTATATACTCCGTAATCGTATTAGTGAAGTCAAAGAATAAAAACTTAAAGCCAGAGGTAATCTCTATAGGGACAGTAGTGTGTTGTCCCAGTAGGGGAGCAAGCAGAATGAATCCTGCCATAGCCATGAAAGACACAACGAGAAACCGTCTGATCCAATTAGCATTTGGATTCTGAAACTGTCTTGCATTCGCTCTACTCTCTTCTGTTTTATCATGACGAGTCAGAGCAGCTTGTAACTGTTCTGCTCTATCTTGTTGAGCTTGTCCCATCAGTTTAAATACTGCGCCACCGATAGTACTAGCTAACATTGTTATAACTTCTAATGGTAAGCCAAACATATTAACTCCTTAAAATAAACACTGCACCTGAAACAAGAGCAGCAATTAATATTCTAATAAACCATTCATTACTGCCAGAGGTCTTTTCCATTCTAGTAGTGTCTACAAACAATTCATCCAAAGCATCACTGTGCTTGTTTAGTCTTTTATCGTGATGATCTAATCGTTGTTGTACTGCTACGTGTTTCTCTTCGATACGAGCCAATGCTGTTACTACTTCAGACATTTGCTCAACCTTACTCGTTAATCTATCAAGACTATTCTCAAGCCTATCGAACCTTTGTTCAGACATTTTTATTAAACCCTTATAGACTAAGTCAGCTTCCTTAAAATTTTTTTCTAAATCGTTTATCATTTTTTCATCCCTACTGCACTGCCTGTAAGTATCGCTCCAAAGGCTAAGTGAAACAAGCCACCACCCATAAGAGTAAAAGGGCTATGCTGTCCAGTAAGTTTCTTCATCAATTCCATTTGAACTAATACATGCTCAGTTGAATCTATTATTTCCATGAACTGCTCAATGTTAGGTCTATTAAGGCCATACCATACTGGCACAAATAGAAAGTCGTAAAAGCAAATTAAGAGGTAGACAGACAGAGCAGTCCATCTCCAAGTCATTGTACTTCTTTCTACTTCAGTCATTAGCAGACAGCTTCTCTGCACATGGTTACACTAACACCCCATACCATGAAAGTAACTAGAACTGTTAATCCAAGACCTATCCATACCCACTTGCTGTTCATGTTGCACCTCTACATAACTGATATTAGTCAGCTCCTGTAACCACAATAGGAGCCCAAGGCATCCCAGCAACAACGCTAGGCGCTTTCATCTCAGCAATCACCGCTTCCAGTTGTGCCTCCACAACGTCTTGCTCAACTTTAGTAAACACCCAACCTAATACGATATCTTCGGTCAGTGAGTCAAAGTCTGTGGATGCTGGCATAGTCTCAGGGTCAAAGCTAGCAGTGCCATAAGCACCCTTGCTAAACTCACCGTCAACAGCGTCTACGCCATAGTGAACTACAAGCACGTAGTCGTCAGCAGTGCTGCGTTCTAGTTGGTTAATTTTCCAGTTAAATGTGGTCATTATTTGTTCTCCAATGCTTCTTTAGGGTATGTCGCTTTGACAGTTGTGATTGTTTGTCCACGACTAGGCATCTTGCACCTACGGCATCAATGCTTTTAGTTCATCAGCAATAGAAGCTGCATCCATAGCTACCTGTAAAGCAGCGTCTTTATCACGGATAACCTGACGAGAGGCTTCGGCAGCTTCGGCTTCGGCTGGGATGGTGGCTTTAATGTCTAGCGGTGCGAACTTCGCAGAACGTGCGGCTCGACGTGCAGTGTGGGCAATGTCTTTTGCCTTTGTCATGTTAATAGTAATCATGCAGGAACCTCCATCTCTATTTCCTCTTTAGGTAGGAAGTCCGAATACTCAGCCCCTACACCATCAGTCAGGTCAGACTCCTCAACTTCCCAAGCATCACGAAAAGTCCTATCAGAGAGTACATCTGCATCTTCTACAATCTTATAAGGATACCCTGAGGGTACGTCTTTCTGAGCGATTTCTTCGATTGACCGAGTACATTCAGGGGCAGGTGATATGATAGCCACGCCTCCTTCTTCTGTTTTATATATAATTCTCATTACTTACTGTCTCCTAATCACCAAACACAATTAACTGAACATCTGTGATATCATAGATACTAGACTGCCACCCACAAAATACATACACAACAGACGCACTTTTAGGCCCACTCCATGCCTCATGATGGCCTGAATTTCCATCATTGTGCCAAGCAGCAGAAGCAGTAGCGTACTTGTCGTTACTCATAGCAGTACTTAAGTTAACCTCAAACTTACCATTTGCTAGATCTGTTATACTAGAAATACCATAACTATCACCTATAGCATTAGAAGATGACGCATTAAAGTTTACCCACGCCTTAGTCGCACTAGGGCCTGAGAATGCATCAGCAGTAACCGTGCCTGAGAAGTGAGCGTCTTTAAAACGGTTTGCAGTAGAGCCAAGATCAATAGCATTATCAGCAGGTGAGCCATTATCTCTTGGTTCGATACAAGCACCATAAAATGTAAGCCCCGACTTACCAGTAGCAGGATTACCTTCAATGTACATACTACCGCTTGAAGTACCAATACCACCTACAGTTGAGCCGTCTTTGCGCAGGTTGATAATTGTGCCGTCTGAACTTTTACGGTTTGCGTCAATAGCCGCAGTGCCCGCACCAGTCAGGCTAATGTAACCACTTTCGTCTACTCGGAAGCCGTTTACATTACCCGTAGCAGGGACGGTTCCTGAAGTACCCACAAGCACATTACCGCTACTATCCACCCTGAGTCGTTCTGAGCCGTTGGTATTTAAGGTCATTACTCCTTCTGTGGCACGGCCAATCATTGTATTAGCATTAACTAGTTGCAATTGGTTGTCACCAACAGTAATACCGTCTGAGAATGTGGCTAGTTTAGGTGAGCCGTTGTGGTAAAGTTTTACTTCACCATCGATAGTTAAATCACCATCAGTAGTACCAATAGCACCTACAGTTGAGCCGTTTTTAAGTAGCTCTAAAATCGTGCCATCATTGGTTGTGCGGTTGAGCCGTAAAGGTCGGTTTTGGTCACGGGTTATCTCAACAGTGCCGTTGTTGCTACCACCCCCAATAAATGTACCTTCCGTTGCAATCGCAGCGTCCGTTTTACCCACAAGCACATTACCGATTGAGTCGATGCGCATGCGTTCTGTGCTGTTAGTGCCGAGAATCAGAGCCTGTTGATAACCAGATTGGATATAAGCCTCTGATTGGCTAGAGCCTATCTCAACCCCATAGCCTGTGCTGGTATGGAACTCAGCAATTTTACCATCTGCATCGTCTCGCCTAACATCTAGCTTTGCTGTAGGCGTGGCACCCAAGCCGAAATTACCGCTGGCATCTTCAACAACAACATCATCTGCCGTTGCTCTTGTGTTTGATTTAGCCATTGTTATGCCTCCTGTGGAGCCATTTCAGCCATCTTCGCTTCGGCTTCTGCA
>Ga0208792_1000129_pt1 | contig 32329 bp, 29 predicted proteins | sample 14_taG_FD_184087 | JGI IMG/M metagenome (GOLD analysis project Ga0208792, IMG submission 184087) | Marine viral communities from the Subarctic Pacific Ocean - 14_ETSP_OMZ_AT15311 metaG (SPAdes) (version 2) | ecosystem: Environmental > Aquatic > Marine > Oceanic | place: Pacific Ocean | collected...
AGAAAGTAATCATGGTAGTCTTGATTACCTTTCTTAAATCCATAGTGAGTATCAGTAATCAGGGCAACTTTCATTTTCTAGTTTTCTGCTCGATGTTCTGTTTGATACTATTGTATTCTGAAGAGGAGTAATTCAGTTCATTCTTATCAGCGTGGAGAACTTCATCGTATCCAGAACGCTCAAGAATTTTGCTTTTAATTTCTAGTTGCTTCTTTTCTTTTTGAATTCTTCTCAAGAATGCATAGTAAATAATCTGAGTAAAGTATGCAAAAGGATTGCCACGGTTGGGATCAAAGTTATCGATGTACTGAACACAGTTCTCAATACCATCTGAGATCATGTCCTCACGGAAAGGATAGTTGATGAAGTTAGGACGGTAGGACAGATGCTGTGCGATCTTCAAGAAGCACTCACCGATGTAATTCGGTATCCTAGGGCGTTCGGTCTCTTCTGTCAAGGCTCTTTCAACTTTGATCTTGTAATCTGAGAGTGCTGCCAAGAATTCTTTATTATCTACATAATGTTCTGGCTTTTTTTTGATTCTCATTTTGACACATGTGTCCTATACTATTTGTACTTATATTATAACATACATTTATGAATTAGCAATTAACTCCTGTAGTAAAACATATAAGGTTACCTGAAATAGTCGTTCCACTATTTCCTGGCAATACTTGATGAGGCAACCAAGAAGGAAATAGAATCATATTTCCACTTCTCAACTTTGGTTCGTAATCAGTTTGGAACATTTGTGTCGGATGATTTTGATTCCATATGTCTGATTGATTGGGATTTATAAATTGTGTTTTTGATCTACTGACATCTTCATAAATTATGAAACTCCAATTAGAACCTGGATGTGTATGGTATCCCTGGAAATCAGTCTTCTCATATTTGTTTCTCCATATTCTAACAAATTTTACATAATCAACTTTGCCTGGTATTTCATCAAAACATTCCAGTACTTTATTAGAAAGATACTGAAGAGTATCTACAGGAGGATTCATTTGATCGCTGGAATCAAAAGTAGTATAAACCTTACTCTCCCATGTTCGTTTATATGGCATTTCAGGAATATGAATCTTTTTCAAGTCAACTTCAAAGTCGAAAACTGGTACTGAAAATAGGTCATGTTTGTTCATAATTTAGATAGGCTTGACAACATTAGGTTTTATCTGTAGAATAACTCTGTAAGGGTTCAAGAGTCAGAGTAGCTTTAATACTTATTGAATAGATCTTCAAACAATATTCTAGCATCATCAACTGATGCGCGATACCCTTGATATTTTTTTTGTGATGATCTTTTTTTAATTTTTTGATGGAACTCTTTTTCGTGCCCGTTGATTTCACTAACTGCTTTTTTGTAATGAGAAAGTCCAGGTTCAATAAGTTCGTTGATAGTTATAATTTTAGCATCAGTTATGAAAAAGAAATTGTCTGTTGTTGATTTGATCCATTTAGATAATTTTAATCCAGATGTTTTTACATCTTCAAATAGATCTTCTAAAGCACTCATGTCTTCTAGCAGTAAAGGATTACTGACTATTAAACCTTCATCATGAACTTCAACAAAAGCGACAATTTCTTCTCCAGTCATTAATTTGATTGTGGCGAAGAATTTATCATTCATTTTTTTATGTTTACAGGGATGATTTCATAATTAAATTGCTCCTCATTGTAAACTTTAATTCTTTCCTTTAAATGATTGAGAGTATAGTTGATATAACTTCCTCTAGAAAAATCATCTGCAATGTCATAAAGTACTGCTTGTGATTTGTTATCTCCTTTACGCAGAACCCTACCAATTGATTGTAGATTTCTAATCCTAGATTTGCTGGGAGAAGCAAAAATAATGTTATGTAGATTTTTAATGTTGATACCAGTAGAGAAGGTTCCGTAGGAAGCAATGATAACGCAGTTATCATTTACCTCTGCCAACTGTCTGATGTTTTCACGTTCAGATGCTTCCACACCACCATGAACAAAGAAAACTTTCTTGGTATCTCCTATGCTATTATTTATCAGATCAAAAAGTGGTTCACCATGTTTCTCGACATAATTAAATAACACTAAGGTATTTCCTTGTAGATCAGATACTAAATTTTTAATGAATACATTTCTCTTATCATGTGTTACAATGTATTCCATCTCATCTTGATAGTTCGCAAACTTATACGATTCATGTTTGAGTGTAAGAATTTTAATTTTAAGTTGCGTCAACTGATCGCGTTGCATTAACTCAGTTGTACTGGTAACTCTATCTGAGACACCGAACAATCCTTCCAATACTAGACGATGCGTTTTAGTTCCATCTAAGGTTCCTGTAAAACCGATGCGATACTTAGCCTCATGAAGTTTAGTCATGATACTGGTGAGGGACTTTGCTTTGAATGTATGGCATTCGTCTCCGATCACAGCAGTATATGAATCAAAGTATTTCTTAGGAAGTTTATAGATGGACTGCCATGTAGTAATGACTACAGGAGCATCAGATACTTTCGCTTCACCTTGATAGATCTTATGGCAATACTCTTCAGGGTTCCATCCATAGTCTTCAAAGTCTTTGAATAACTGTGTGACTAGTGATATGCTAGGAACGATAATTAAAGTTTTAAGATTAGCAGCAGTGAAAAATCTCACTAGTGCATAGATCATAAAAGATTTGCCAGACCCTGTAGGTGATAGGATGATCTTTCTATAATTTCTCAGTGCTTTGAATACAGCATTATACTGATAGTCCCTGGGTTTAATTGCAGTTCCTTCAGTGAGATAATTTAGATATTCCCTTACTGTCTCTGGCAGAATATCAGGATCGCGGTCAGCAGGTTTACCATAATATTCATTGTCTTTTAGAGAACAAGTATACTCTCGTTCATCCGCCCATTCAAACAAGTATGTAAGAAGTCCGATATAAAGTTGACCGTTACCAGGACTAAACAAACGAATTTTTCCATCCCACATTCTGTTCTTAAACTGTGGCATGAACTTTGCGTCAGGAACTTCAAAAGTAAAATACTCACTCAGTTCCTGTTTAATATATGGTTCGCAATCAATCTGAAGATAGACTTCATTTCTTTTGCTGATAACAATGTCTGCCATTACCTAATACCTTCAATAAATGATTTCCATTCAATGGCGTTTTTAATTTGATATGATCTAGTGTTTATCATTCTGATAACACTCTCAAGATATTCGATAATAATATCGTACATATCTATCTTTAATTGTAAATCTTTGATGTGAGGATCAGATTCGATATACATTGTCAAATCTGATTTAAGAAGTTTTAGGTCAAAAGGATTTTCCCTATAATCTTCTGGGTCTCCTTTACCTGAATAATATTCAAACTTGCGGCGGGTGAGTTGCTTTAAGTTTCCTGCTGCTTGTTTCTTTTTGAATCTGTACTCTGAAAAAATTTTAAAATATTTTGAATGTAGTTGTGGAATACTGAGTGAAGCAGTATCTAATTCAACAGGATCAATTTTTGCATCCTGTTCCCACATCGCTTGGATTTCATCAAAAGTCATTAACTAATCACTGTGCCATCATACTTAATTCTATATATGAGATATTTAAAGGTGACTGTTGCGGTAACATATTGCACTCCGGTCTCAGTAGAATCGAATACTACAGGTGATAATGATACAGGCCATGCATCATCATATTCAATTACAAGATTGGATTGCCAATTACTATTTAAAATTTCTAATACAATCTGACCTTCGATCGGATCTTTATCTGTGTCATACTGTTCTGCCAAACCAGTCTTCTTCAACCACTTGTGAATAGTGGCATAGTTTGACATATCTTCATCAATCAAAAACTTAACTGTCAGATCTTCAAATTCTGTTTCAGTTCCAGCAATCGAATAATCTCTGAAAGGATTAGGTACTGTGATGTCAGTAATTCTGATACCAGGGATATCAACTGATTGACACAAAAATGATACCTTAGGAAATTTTAAAACCGATAGTTTAAATCCTTGAGGTGCCAGATAATTTGCATTATCAATTTTATCAACCAACCAATTTGCCTGGGTCATTTTTCTATTATACCTTTTAAATATTTAGATAAAAAAAGACCCCTTGCGGGGTCTTCTATATTTCTTTAGTTTAAAATTGTTCTACATACTCGTTTGCATTTACTTTGATTTAGTGAATCGCATTCGATTAAACACTCATAATAGTCATTGAGTTTTTGATATTCTACCTCCGCTCGATCTACTGATTTTTCAAAATGTTTCCATTCAGATAGTTGACCTCTAGATAATAGATTGTGCATTGTGCCTCCATGTAATTTTCAAAAAACATAATCAAAGAGAAGGGTTCATTGGTTACCTAACAATTCTACTAGTATGTATATAAAAATGTTCGTTTCAGCACAATTAGGAAATAAAAATTTATGCCTACGAATATATACCCATAAAAAAAGACCCCTGTAAGGGGTCTGTGTGAACCTGTGTGAGGTTATATCACATAAGGTTGGTAACACGTACACGTCTGTAGTAGACGTTGGTGTTGACGTTGCCAGCGGCGACTGGATCGGAATCGGAAAGGGCAGTGTCACCCTTAGCGAAGGGATTAAGAACCATGCCGTAGCGTGTCTTAAATCCGATTTTGGGCTGGAAGGTGTCAGGACCAATTGCACGAACCATCTGAAGAGGAACGTAAGGGCAATAGAACAGACCAGCATCATATGCTGATGTACCTTTGTATCCAGCGATGAAGAACTGAGCAGCGTTAGCGCCCTCAGAAGGAAGTGCCGAATAAGGATCGATGTAAACGCGGATGCGTCCGTTCAGCGTACCAACGAAGGTGCTACCGGTGTCATCAACATTAAGACCAGTGTTAAGGGCAGGGTTGTAGTCGAGGACTCCAGCCATTGACAGAGCAGAAGCAACATCTGAAGAACAGATGAGCATGTTGCCCTTCCCTCTACGAGTCTCTTTCGCGATGGCGTTCATTTCACGCTCAATTTGGAAGAGAAGACCCTTGAACTTCTCAACGCTCCAACGTCCATTGGAGTCAACGTCGAGGTCGAAGGTTCCTTGTGTTGCGGTGTTCTGTTGAGCACCAGGCTTAGCGGAACGGAAGACTGTGCGAACGACTTCTCTGTTGATTTCCGTAAGGATCTCAGCAGAAAGGATGTTAGCAAGTTCAGTCTCAGCGTCAAGACCGTGGATTGCCTTAAGGTCTTGTGCCAGTTCCAAGCTGTACTCAGCTTTCAGGGCGCGTGACTTAGCAGTAACGGCGATCTTCTCGATCGAGAATGCCATCTCGGGGAATACAGCAGATGCTGCTTCGCCAAGTGCTTCAGCGGCGGTCGTTGCCATGCCAGCACCAGAAGTGTAAGTACCACTGTCGTTAAGAACGGCAGGGTTAGTTCCGGTTTGTGCAGTACCACCAGCAGAGTTGCCGCTATCATAAGCGGTGCCAGACCATGCTTGGTTGACTTCGTTGAAGAATGTCTCAGTACCAGTCTGTGACTCGTAACGTGAGCGCATTGCGAAGATCAGTCCAGTAGGACCGTTCATGGGTTGAACGCCACAGATATCATAGGCGATCAGGTTAGGCATTGAACGACGGATCAGTGAGATCAGTACGGGATCAAAGCCTTGGATGTTGCCACTACCAGTTGTAGCAGTATTGATAGGACCGGCGTTTGTAGGCGATTCGGTCAGCATTCTCTCCTCACGGAGGAATTTTTCTTGGTTCTCCAGTAATTGTGAAGTAACGGCTTTCTTGTAACTATCTTTGATCTCGGGGAGATCGCCATGAGACAGAACAGGTGCCCACTTCTCTTGGAGTTGTTCGGTATTGAACATTAGGTGCTCCTAAAAGTTTTGTTAGTTGTGAACTATAATTTATTTATAATATAATTAAATCACTTGCTATAACGAGCGATTGCGCTTACATAAGAAGCCATGTGAGCAGGAACTTCCTTCTCAACAACGGGCTCAGATGCTTCTACGCTTTCGTTGACTTGAGCCTTGGGGAAATAGTTTTCCTTAATAGTCTCAATCTTTTCACGATATGTTTCCTCAGCGGTGAACTCTACACCCTCAGCGAGTGAGGAGAGTTTTTCTTTCTGAGTATCTGCTAAACCTTGGGATACTTCTACAACGATAGATTCTTTTACGAATTCTCCCAGAGCAGAGTTTAATTCCACATTTTTTTCAATTTGTTCGTTGAGTTTTGTCTCCATCTCATCTAGTTTGTTAGTCATCCCCTCAACCATGTTGTACTTCTCTTCAGGGATTTCCATGTAGTGTTCGGTGAACACACCCTTCAGAGCAGACATAAATGACTCAGCAATCTCGGTACGAATACCTTCATCAATTGCGAGCTTGTTATCGCTAATCCATTGTTCTACAATATAATTCAAGAATGAGTCAACCTTAGAGGTCATCTCTTCCTTGATCACGTCAATTTGCTCATTTAACTGAGCGGCATACTTTTCTTCCAAACGTGTTGTTTCTTCTGTGATTTTAGAAGTAACAGCAGCAGTGAAGATTGTTGTTGCTTTTTCTTTGAAACCTTCTGAAAGTTCCTCGCCATTGACAAGAGCGTCAATGTCAGCAGAAACATCAACTGTTTCTAGAACTTCTTTAGTTTCATCGACAGCACCTTCTTTCTTAAGAGAAGGCATTGCGTCCCCGCCACCACGACTGACACTCTTGCCAGACATATCCTTACCGCCTTCTAATTTAGGCATAGGATCTTGCTTGCCTTCACCCGAGTTAACTGCAGTCTTAGACTTCTTAACAGCGGCAGCAGCTTTAGCGCCAGAGTTTTCAAACTTGCCTGAGTGACCTTCTGAAGAACCGGCAGCCATTGGTTCTACGTTAGCAACTGCAACTTCAGCACCTGATGCACTAGGAAGATTTGTACCTTCTGCTGGAGCTGCACCAGCATTTACAGCATTCTTCATTTCTGTAACGGTATCAGCATCAAAATTCTTTGATGCAAAGTCCTCAAATTTCTCGTTTAACGAATTAGCCATTTAAAATAACCCCTTATGGATACTTTTGATTTTCTATTACTTATTTATTAAAATTACAAGTTAGAAAGCAGTCTCTCAAACCCTTCAAGGATTTTACCCTCAAGTTGATTGCGAGATACACTGTCTAACTCTTCCTTAACTCTTTGGAGATCTGCTTCTTTAAATGCTCCATTATTCCAAACCCACTCTTTTCCTTCCATGATTCCGTCAACAAAAGCGTCGGGAGCAGAAGGATCTGCTACAATATCGGCAGCAGTAGTAAGCATGAAATCATCACGGACATAGTTAGAACCACCTTTAGATTCCAAACTACCTACACCTCTAGAAGAAACTCCGAGTTGTACACCTTCACGAAGAAGGTTTTTTGCGATCTGACCCATAGGGGTTTCAAGCAGTTTCGCCTTACCAATATAGTTTGAACCATCCTGGTAAAGTTCCACAATCTTATGTGAAACGCGATCAAGGTTGATGGTAGGACCATCAGGGTGACCTAGTTCACCGAGAGCACGGGACTTCTGTACAAAATTTTCATTGTAATTAGTCACTTCGCGCTGAAGAACAGGCATGGGATATACACGACCATTGCGATTTTTTAGATCGCCCTGGAGAAATACTCCCTGAATGTATGTATACTCTTTTCCATCTTTCTCTTCAGTGAGGAGTTCAATATCCTCAATGTGCTCTACGATAAGTTTCATGGTTCTTCTGTGGGTTCGGGTTCTGTGGTAGGTTCTTCAGCAGATGCTTCTACTTCAGGAACTTCAGACTCAACTTCAGGTTCTTCTTCAGTTGGGTTCATCAGATGAGTGGCATACTCTTTTTTATATGTATCTAATGCTTCAGATGCCTTGGCATAAAGCACATCAATCACTTCATCAGATGCAACGGAGTTTTCTCCGTTAACAATTTGGTTAATCAATTCTTTAGTTACACTCATAATAGTAAATTAAATTATAATATTATTTAGTTTTCAACTTCTTTAGAAGTTTGTGCCTTCATGGGAGGCTTCGATGTTGTATCAACAGGTCCGCCTGCCGGAGGTGCTACAGCATTAGGATCTTCCACTGGCATGACTGGAGTATCCATCAGTTCACCTGACTTTTTCTCGATGTCAATTTGGATCTTAATCTCTTCCATTTCAGCTTCCGTTTGCTGTAGAATCTGACGTTTGATATGATCGTTAGAATAATATACTCCAAGGAAAGGTTGCATTCTCTCTACGAGATTTAACCTCTCGCCAATCATTTCAATTTCTTTTAGTTCAGTGAAATGGTTATCGAACAGGAAGTCATATTGAATATGCTGTTCCATCATCTCCCAGTCATCTGTGGTGATAACACCTTTCAGAATGAGTTGTGTCTTCAACATATCATTGAAGAGATGTGCGAATTCTTTACGCAACCTGCCGACAAATTTTACGAACTTAAGTTCATCACGCAAGATCTCATTGGAACGTCCGAGACTAAATCCCTTCTCCTCGCCCACGCGAGATGGTGGGAGGTTAAGCGATTTGTAGAGTTTCTTCAGGAAGTATTCAACGTCCTTCAGTTCTCCGAGATTTTGAGCACCAGGAAGTGTAGTGATTTCTGTTCCTCTACCACCTTCACGGCGAGGCAACCAGAAATCTTCCAGCATACTCATGAACTTTTTGTCGTCACGAATTTCACCAGTGTTAGCGTCATACACTAACTTATTTCTGTAGCGAGACATAACCTCTCTGAGGTATTGCTCCGCCTTAACTTTAGGAAGATTACCAACGTCAATGTAGAAAATTCTACGTTCTGGTGCTCTTGACATTCTGTAGATAACCAGAGAATCTTCAATCATTCTCAGTTGGTTAACTGCCTTCAATGCCTTATGGAGATAAGACAATGGAAGGTTATTATTCATGTCAAGCAAACCTGATGACACAAATGTAATCGCATCAGGAGAAATTTTTACCCCTAACTGATCGTTGCCTGCAATTGAAACTGTTGCTTTACTATTGAATACACCCTTAGGGTTATACAAATAATACTCAGTAATATTTCCGTAATCAACTTTACCATTGCTATCTGTAGCAGGGGTAGCTGACTTCTTAACCTCACGCATTTTCTTGATCTTTAACGGATCAATGTAACGGAGTTCTTTGATACCCTCAGTGGGTTTGTTTATATCAATTACCTTATGATAATACAGTCTGCCATCAATGTACCAACGCCTGAAAATGTGGTAACATTTTTTGTCAAACTTAATTAGTCTTTTAAGTTCTTTAAATTCTTCTCGAATTCTCTTCTTGATTGAGTCGCTTACTTCAAGGTTAGAGAGTTCAATTTCTACTGGTGAATCATCACCATCAGCAACGATTGCCTCGTTGACTACTTCATCAATCGCAGAATCTACTTCTGGATGTAATGATACCTCGCGATATTTTCTGATCTGCTCAAATTCATTTTTTGAGATACCTTCAATATCGACATATTGACCGTAATAACCTCCAGCAGAGATTGTTACGGTCCCATCATCGTTATTGGGAGCAACAGGAGATACTAACCCCTGCTGCTTTTTTTTCTTTTGATTATCTTTGTCTAAAGAAAATCCGAATAACTCCGCCATTGTATAAATGAAACTACGTTTTACTGTAGTTATTTATCACGCAATTGAACTTGCCCCTACGTCATCAGTTTCCCACCAGTCATACTGGAATTCAACAGTGTACTCAGCAACAGTATTATTGTTGTCATATGACAAGTCAATCTGAGCGATATTGCTTGGGAAAGCGTTGTTGAATTTATAGGATCTTACGACGCTATGAGGATCGGAAGGATCATCTCCTGAATTAACTCCTCTACCAAGTTGATCAACTTGTAAAGTAGAAGCGAATTCTGAAGTATATCCAGCGCCATCATCATGCTTATTCAGACGATCCATCCACTTCTCAAAGTATCCTCTGAGTGCCATGTCTTCGTCAGCCATTACGGTAACAGTCCATGATTCAAACGTTCTGTCTCCAGGAAGTTTGATAACTCTACCTCTGAAAGGAACTTCTACAGTTCCAACACTGCTGGCAGGGATACCAGCAGAACGACATAGGAATGAAAATTTGCCATCACCGGCTTTAACGTCGGAAGCACCATCAATAGAACTGATGTTTGCTTCAAGATCTACTACGCTTACACGGAATAGATTAGGACGAAGACCGTAACCAATTTTTCCTTTAAATGCGGTTAAGTTTGCCATTGTTTGATTATCTCCTTATTTGTATTTATTGTTAATCAAACTCTACCAACTACTTCGTCAAAACTAACACCAGTGCGGGTGGCAACGAATGTAAGAGTGATGAAGTTAATTGATCTAGAAGGCTTGATATAGATGTCGGCAACAAATTCATTTCTATCGACAACATCAGCAGTGTTGTTTGATTCATCGGCAACTACGAGGAAATCAGTCATGCCTCTTCTTGCCTGAATGTCACGCATGTAGTTGTTTACTTGCGTAGCAAAGTTATTACGAGTGGTTACATCATTCAACTCAAAGAGTACACTCTTAGAGAACTCTTTGATTGTTCTCTCAAGAATGAGGAACAAACGACGGACGTTGATACGATCGAATGCAGAAGGACTGCGAAGAGCAGTTTTATCTCCATAAAGAACGATACCCTGACCGGGGAACGAAACGATTGGATTGATACGCTTTCCGTAGAGTTCATCTCTTTGTGCTTGATTAGGATTGAAAGCAATCTTAATAGCATTTCTCAAGTTACCTCTGTTGAAACCAGCAGGTGAGAACCATGCTTCGGCAACGTTTGAAGCGTTTACGCAAAGACCAGCAACGTCAGCATCACATGGGATCCAACGATATGCATCATTAAATCTGTCGTAGATGTACTTATAGTTGTTAGAGAAAACAGCGTATGAAGAACTATCGCTGATTGATTCAAAGAAGTCTACAACGTTTTCAGTCTGAGAAGCAGCAGTAGAAGCACCAGATCCGATAACATCAGATTTCTGTGGTGAAACAAGAGTGATACAATCTTTTCTGGTATTAGCCAGATTGATTAATGAATTTGCTTTTGCAAGACTTGAAGGACCAGTGAGGATATAATCAATCAACAGTGTCTCAGTGTCGGAGAAGACATCAAGATATGTTTGAGTTTCGTTTCCTACATTGTAATTCTGATAGTCAGTACCACCAGACAATGTATAAGACTTAGGTCCGTAGAGTTTGAAGATGCTTCCTGCAGTAGCAGAATCAGAAATATCTACACCAGAAGTAGGTGTGTATACTGCAGTATCTTCGTAAGCAGTTACATAGATATACTTTGAACGACCTTTGATAACGTTCTTGAAGAAGTTACCTTCTCCTTCAGTAGTCTTAGCACCAGGTGCTTTTGATACGAAAAGAATTTTTTCAAGAATCGTATTTGATGTTCCAGTAACACCACCAGTTGCATCGATGATTGCGAAATGCATTTCATCGTTAGCACCATTTCTTTCAGCGGCGTAAGGTGATGTGCCAGGGCGAGGTGCGATTGCACTCCACTTAATTAAACCAGCGACAGCAAACTGCTCGTCATACCAGCTAGTAGCAGACTCAACGTTTTCTGTGCTTACTGTTCCATTCTTAACGAACTTAGCAGAACCAGCATCGAGAACAACAGCAACCTTTGTGGTGTCGCCAGCGTTATCTTCATATGCAACACCAGTAGCAGTTCCGTCAGTAACTGCGTCTCCTTGTGAGAATGCTACACCGTTAGCAAGTGTCAGAATTTGATCTGCACCAGCATCGATTGATACAACCTGCAGTGAATTACCCCATGTTCCAGGAGTTTTGGAAGCAAAATCGTAGGCTTGTGAACTGCCTTCAAAGTTAGCTTCGTAATCAGATAAGTTATTAATGCTTACTGAAGGAGCACCTGTTGTGTTGGAGTTAGTTAAAAATCCAGCGGCAGCACTAGAAATTCTTGCTACTTGGAGATTGCCACCATAGTTAAGAAACTCGGAAGCAGTAAACCAAAATTCGTAGTTATCTGCGGTTGGCTTACCGAAAGTTGAAACGAGTTCTTTCTCGTTTGTGATTAATTTTGCAACGCCTACTTCGCCTTTCGTGAAAGGACCAGCAATAGCGCCGACATTGGTAGATGTTTCTTGGAGACGTGAATTAGTAAAATCGCGCTCCTGAACAATAATACCTGGCGATGATTGAGATGCCATCTTTTACCTCTAAAGTTCAGATTTTATTCTGTGATTATTTATGAAATCCTATGTTTCAACTGGGGAAACAATGCATGAACTACCAGTCTGGATAACCTATTTCGGTAAAGCGATCTTTCTTTTTTCTAGTCTCCATAACTCTTTTAACAGTACAGTCTTTACATTCATAAGAGTATGCTGATAATGTTGATCTTCCTTTCCTAGTTCTATAAAAATCTGTGAGTAGATCTTTGACTTTACTACAAGATCTGCATTTCCTTTCTTTGAATAGGAGATGTTCTAATTGAAACTCCTCCTCAAAGTCCATTAGTTATAAGAACCCATGTAAGTAAATTCTGATGACACATCACCATACTCATCCAAGAACCAACGATCTCCATCTTTATCTACAAAACTTTCTTGATCTTCTAGACCATCAGAAATAAATCCAAAGGGTGACATATCCTGTTCGATTTGATTTTTCTGCTCGTCATAAATTCTTTGGCGAACATCATTATCCGTCATCTCTTTAAAGTAATCTTGTACTGCTAACCAGCAGAAGATAACCAGACACATTGCAAGGTCATCATGACATCCTTCTTCTGCTTCAAATGATTGACTTTTTTGAATGAACGTAGTAAGTTCACTGATAGTATCGTAATCTGGGATGACTAGTTTATCATCTTCAATAAAAGTTTTTAAGTTTAGACATCCAACCTTCTTCACGGTCTTAGACATCTTGACACCCAGTTGTGTTTTCTTTCCAGAAAATCCTGTACCTACAATTTGTCCTGCTCGCCCTCTCATGGCACACATTAAAATATTGTCATACTCCAAATCAAAATGCATCATCGATGCTATCTGATCTCCAATATCATTTACTTCCGTTAAAACATATGCCCTATTATATCCCTTTGCCATATCAGTGATAACGGTTGGGAACATCATAGGTTTGATTTCGTTATTTTTATAACGTGCTACCAACCTGTAAGGGAACTTTGTAATGTCAAAAACCAAAAATGCGCTATAATCACTGCCCACACCACGGGCAACGTCAACAGTAATAATATAATCGTGTTCTTTTTTCGGGTTCTCATAAACTACTAATCCTTTTCCGTTATCGGCAATAGGATCATCATACACCATTGTTCGCAGTTTGCTTGCTGCAATTAATGTATCTACAGATCCTAGGAACTCACACTCAAATTCTTGAGTGAACTGGCGTTGAGATGTATTAGCAATCGTTTGCTCTTTCCAGTTAGCATCTCTGCCAGGAACTTGACTCCAGTGTACTTCTGTAGTGATATATTCGTTCTTACCCCTCTCAGCATCATGCCAGAGCTTGTAGAACATATTCATCCCGTTAGGGGTGGAGATGATAATAACCTTGGTAGACTTACCAGAGGAGATCGTAGGGTATACTGAGGAGAAAAATTGCTCGGCAATGTGAGTTGGAACGAAAGCAAATTCGTCCAGGAAGATGATGTTGAATGACATACCTCGGACAGCAGAACTAGAAGTAGATGCTGCCATGATCTTAGAACCATTCTCAAGTTCTAGAGATCCTTTATTCCATGACACAATACCTTGCTGCATCCATTTAGGAAGGTTCTCGTAAGCAAGTTGCAACCTACCGAGAAGTTCTCTGGATGTACTTAGTTTGTTTGCTAGGATACCGATGTTGACATTATCATTAAAGATACAATAATGCAGCAGGTAAGAAACCACAGTGGTACTCTTACCAGTCTGACGTGGTAGTTTAGCAATGTTAAAACGATTACTATGGAACCTTTCAATCATCTCTTCTTGAAAGTCCCACATCTTAAATGGCACCAGACCCTCATCCAGTGACACAATCTTGATATAATTTTTAGTAAAGTAGACGGGATCGTCAGCACATTTCAACCACTCCTGAACCTGTTTGGGAGTGAAACTCATTTCCACGTTCGCCGCTTTTAGATTGGGCGAACCTTTATAAACTTTATCAGCCATTTATCAACAGTTCCAAGCTCTCAGTGATTTGTTGATCCTGCTATCGGGATCACTAGCAGTCTTCTTACTAGTTAGTTTCTTTTTCATGCCCTTCATTCGAGCGCAGAAGGATGCCCTCCTGGGATTTCCAACCTTTTTGCTTGGTGCTTTAAGGTCAGATCCAGGATTTTCCTTTTCATAAGATTTTCGTCCTTTAGCGTTAAGTCCTCCTGACTTACTTTTTCCTGACTTTTTTGTCCAGGCTGCTCCTTCTTGGGTGAGTTCAAATTCTTCTTTAGCAGTCCTCTCTGATTTTTTAAAAGCATCCTTGTCTGGATAGTCGGAGGATCCAGGTTTAGCAGGTGCTTCTCCACGTTTTCTTTTTGCGTGGATATTGGCATAAAGTCCACGTTTCGCTTCGCTTAGTTCTCTAAATTCTTTAAATGACTTCATGCCAGCAGGGAGGGTTTACTAGTTTATTTATGTGTTAACCTAAATGTGCAACAGATGTGGCATATAAATCACTAACACCATTTGCTACTTCAATGGTATCTGTTCTTTGCTTTTGAATTGTCAGTGGTCTATGAGGAGCAACATATACACTACCAAGTACATCACCACCAACATTCTTGACTGTCACTAGGTGAGCATTGCCACCATTGTGATTATGCTGAAGAAGAATTCTTTCCCCAGAGTCAATGTTGTTTGGTGTGTCTGACAGCACTGTTGATTCACCTAAAAGTTTTACTACGTTCATTGTTCTATAATTTTTAATTATTTATCTTCTAATTTATTTTTTGCTTGCTTCAACATCTTAGCAAGATCAGCAGTAGATCCTACAAACATAGTATTGTTAACTGTTGTTGGTCCTTTCTTTTCTTCCTGACCTAGATCTTTCATCTTCTTCTGAAGATCAGATAATTTATCAGTGATGTCAGCAACGTTCTTAATGCCCTGGAAGGCGACTTCATATGCTCTTGGGTGATTACTGCTCCTAGCAACGTCAAGCAACTCCTCAATGGCAACCTGACCCTTCTGAATGAGTTCATATAACTCACCACGGGCATACTTATAATCTGTCTCTATGTCAGCACTAGTAACATCAACCTTTTTGGGTTTAGGTTGCTCCTCTTCATCCATAGGAGTGATGTCAAAAACATCTTCCATGTTCTGTTGAAATTTATTGTCCATGATATATCATCCCCTCATTAAATCCGAAGTCATCATCTGGTTGTAGTAAAGCATCATCAGCAGCATTAATAACACCATCAGTGTTCTTATCTTCTAATGCTTTAGGAGTAACATTATACTCAAGTGCTCTACCATTAGTATTTCTATCACCAACAAAAGTAGTAGCAATAGACTTTCTAATGATATCATTAGCAGCAACAGGACCATACATAAAGGTCTTGACGCTAAATCTTAATGTATAATAAATGTATCTTCTGGTAGAATAATCACCTTCATAATCATCAGTAAAATCAATGCTTTCTAAGATGATTGGAATATCTCTTTTCTCATTCATTTCTGGAATGAGATTGACAGTCATGGTAAACTGTGGTTGAAAGAATGGTAAAATCTGTTCGATGATTTGAAGAGCATCATCTTGAGATTTTGCGATAGCGTTAAGTTCAAATCCGATAGTATAAGGAACTGGGAGATACTGCACCTTAGTAGTGGTTGTTTCGCCATCACCAACTGCTCGGTTCCTTTGAATAGGAGGAACTTTTCTTCCAGCATCATACTGCAAAGATGTCATCTCAAATGATAACCTAGGAACAGTAATAGTTACTTTCTTATCAAGATCAGGAGATTGCTGAAGTCTTGCTAAAAATTTCTGAACCGGTCCATACGCTAAAGGAACTTTCTGCTGAGTGACTAGATCACCATTAGCATCAAGGGTCTTTAGTTGAATGTTATTGAAAAGAGTACCAAAAGTGGTTACAGTCTTTCTAATAATTTGGTGATAAAAATAATTTCCTAACATTAAAAGCTACCAGTAAAATTGCCAAATTCGCCAAACGGATTTACTTCTGTGAAATCAAGAATGTCATCCGCTTCTGTTTCAAGTTCTCTATTTTCAGAGAAACTATCAGTCATATCGAGAGTATCAAATGAACCTACGGTCCATCGTGCATTTGAATCCGCACCAACAATTTCTTCATTTAAATCAAAATTGCCATTCATATAAGCAACTTTTAATGTCCTAGTACTAGGATCATATTCAGCTACTTTACCAACAATATTTGCTGGCGATGAATCAATTATAATAGTTGGATCCCAACCAGTGATAGTATCAATATTCCCCTGCGAGTCATAAACAACATCTCCATATATGTATGATCCTTGAGGAGCATTAACGGCACTGACTACACCATTGGTGATCGCAGTTGTAGATGAAGTAATGAATGTTCCAGTGGGAGAATACCAAAATGCATTCGGAGCAGTTTCGTATCTTTCACCACCTGATGTGATAGTAATCGCACCAAGAACTCCATTTGTATCAGCTACTGCGGTTGCAGCAGCATCAAATCTAGTTCCAGAAACTTTTTCATCTTCAGTAAAGTATCCACTTCCATTGAGGTTCAATAGAATTGGGAATACTCCAGATTCCATTTCAGTGTTATCAATAGAAGTAACGCCAGTATCAAAGATACTATCGCCATATTCAAAGACTTCACACGTCAACGTATATGTATATAGACTTCCTAATTGGTAGAAAGGTTTTTGGTTTTCTACATACTTGATTTCAAATACAGTTTCATTCAAAGGAAACCATACAAGATCTCCGTCATTAGGTCTTCCAGATACAATTTTATTTGTAGAGACATCTACAAAATCTTGCCACCTTCTTCTGGAAAGTGTAAGTGTTACTTCATCAGTTACTCGAAGACCAAACTTTGATAGCATGTCACCATTGCCACCAAAATTCTGAAAGTTTTCTAGATACATCTCAATGAGATAACTATCTTTAAACTGAGAGTAGTAGATATCATTCCACAACTTATCTTCGTAGATCTGACGAGGAATGTAATAACATTCCAGACCATACATTTTGATCTGCTCGTCAACCAGATCCTGTACTAGGTTCTGTTCACCCTTAGTTCCTTGTGTAAAATATAAATTTCTAGTCATTTTATCCGATCATGTCTAGTGGTGGTTCTTCTGCTGCTAACCTAAATTCACCAAGAATTGTATCAATTTCTCCTTGTGCGTCTTCGTAGAACTCTCTACCGTTTAGAGTTGTTCCACCAGGCAGTTGAACGTTCTTGAATTTGATGAGGTTTTGACCCCACTGTCTTTTGATAAGAGCAGTAAGATAACGCTTCATCCATACATCATTATATACTTCGGTAGCAGTGTCTGGATCTATCATTCTATAGCATTCAATCAAGATCATATCACCACCATTTAACATATCCCAATCAGTATCGAGATATAGTTTATTTTCTCTTTTATTAAATCTAATCGGTTTGAAGTTGCCGATCACGAAATCAAGTGTTTCTAGATATTGCTTTACCATATAGTAATTCAATATTTCCATAGAACCGAAGTTATAGAAATCATTCAAGAATAACTGATACTTCATACTGAAGATATTTCCTGACACTGCTGATGAACTATTGTCATAAGCATATATGTTGGTTATTCCCAGAACATGATCTGGTACAGTTATGAAATTATTTTGCTCTTTAAAATCCGAACCAGCAATTGAACCGTTCACTTTCGCGTCGGCAATCATCTGATCGGTTACTTCTAGTTTTAAAAATGTTTTGACGCTTCCATCAAAATGACGCTCTTGAAAGAACTGAATTGCATCATCTACAAGATCTTCAATCTGATCATCATCTACATTAATCTCTAGTACTGGGAATCCTAATTTCCTCAGACAATAATCAATTAGCTCCTGGCGTGTCGAGGGTTTTGCCATGAATAAAAAAATACCCTAGTTTCCTAAAGGTATTTATAATTAACGCAGGGATTTCAAATTTTCAAAAGATAAGTTAAATGAAATAACAATTTTTCTGGCATCTACTTCTTGCTTAGGAACTGAATGAACAAAATCCGAATGAAACAGATACATCGTTCCTGGAGTGCATGGCATGGGATATGTATCTGTATTTAATTCAGTGGGTACACTGGGTTGTTCGCAAAGATTCCTATGCATATCATAGAAATAAATGTTGTGGGACTCATCTGAATCTAGATAATATGCTCCAGATATTAATGATCCTGGATGAGTATGGGGAAATAAATAGTCACCTTTTCCAGAAACATTAAACCACATATTAGTGATGTAGAGATTGTCAGTTAAGAACTCATCATACCCATATTCATATAAAAATTTTGTTGCATTTGAAAGTACTTGTTTTGCTAATGGTTTGAAAGATGGTAGTCTATGAATTGTTTGAATAGATCTATGAGAAGATTCTACATTTAATGTACTATTTCTAACAGTACCATATGATGATAGTTCTTCAACTTCACTTATCATTGATGGAATATTATCCACACATACATCATCAAACTCAGCAACAATTTTAGGAAATAATTTATTTAATTTCATTTATAAGTCTTGCCTTATTTTAATATCAGTGTTGTCTTCTTTATTTTCTCTATTGCAATCTACAATAAACCAATGTTTTAATGCAGCAATATTATCAAATACAGCAACTTGATTTTCAAATTCACACCAAAACCAAATTCCATCAGTTAGTTGCCATCCATTTGGTCTATAAATATCTTCTTCTCTAATCAATGGATGAGGTTTATCTTCAACTGCTTCATCATTAGTAATGATCTCAATTACCATGTGTTTGTCTGAACCATGCACTTTCTCAATTTCCTGAACGATCTCATATAGGGGGATATCCGAAACAGTATTCATCTTGTTATGCTATAAATATTGGTGAACTGAATTTATTTAGCGGGTTCCTAATTATCCCATGTAGGGGTTATCCGAATTGGCAGGTTGACGTGAACTAAATTCTGTATTATAATCATACCATACATTTAAAAAGAAATGACAGTCAAACTTTGCCTATTAAAAAATCAAACAACAATTGTTTGTGATGTTAAAGAAGCTTTGGATAAGGAAGAAAATAAAAGTTTAGGTTATGTAATCACAGATCCATTTACTATTGACTGTGTTAATAACCATTTGTCTAATGTTGATCAGGATATGAATATCGAAGATGTTCCTAATCAAGAAGGTCAACTTCAATTTGGTAGACTATTTCCATTATCAAATGAAAGAAGTTTTAATGTTACGCACGATTTTATTGATGTCATTTATGAACCTCACGCTGATGTGACTAATGCATACCTTTCTATTTTAAGTAAATGGGTTCAGGAATATGTTAAAACTCTCAGTCTTGATAATTCATTCTTAGTTCACTCTGATGAAGTTGATGCAAAACAAAATCAAATTTGGAGTGATGTTGCTTCAGGGACACCTACAGTAGAGAACTGATTATGAAAAATATTCAATCAAAAATTAGATATATAGATAACTTTGGATTTGAAATGTCCGAGGATTCTATGGTTCAGGAAAAAAGAGTATCTGACTTTAGCTGTTTAGTTATTGATGACTTCTTTGTTGATCCTGAAGGTAGTTTAGAAAATTTACTATCCGTTCCATTTGATACCGGACAAAAAGTTTTGGAATCAGAATCCAGAAGAGAAGATGAAAAATATGAATTTGTAAAAGCTATGGGCGAAAACCAATTGTTTCACCCAAATATCACTCAGCAACTAACAATGAATGCCATTGGTATTCTGAAGGAATGGGATTATATTCCAAATGATAGTAATAATCAATCAACTAAAGAAGAATTTGAACAACTTATTAGTAGTTGTATTTGGACGGGAAACTACTATTATCCCGATATGACAATTAACACTAATAAAGAAAAGTGTCATCCCGGAAATTTTTATATGAATATGAAAGTATTTTTGGGTACTGAAGATGAAGCACTTGGAAAGAGTGGAGTGTCATTCTACAATTTTTCTTATGAAAATAAAATTTACTATGGAGTAAGGGAATTATTTGAAGGTATTACAGATCCTGAGGAAAAACGAGAGATTTTAGATTTACTTAATTATAAGTATGTGCCTCAAACCACTACTAAACAATATGAATCTTGGAACGGTGATGAATATTTTAATAAACTTATTCATGTCCCAGCAAAATTCAATAGAGCAATTCTTTATCCGGGTAACTGTTGGTATCAGAATACTTATGATAACGTTTCAGAACACTATCATATTGAGGGATGTTTGAATGTTCCTGCTAAAGAAGACGATGGTTTTGGAAATCAAACTTCAATAGGAAGTCAAATGTCCCGGTCTGATGAAATGCCAATGGAATTTATTTCATATGATTGATTTTAGTTACGACAATATACCTAGGTTTAGTGCTGGAGAAATTAAAGAATTAACAGCAATAAATCCTGAAATGGATATTCAATCTTTTAGAGTAGAAGAACTTGAATATATTAAAGTTCTTAATTTTTTAAAAAATCCTATAGATCTAAGAAATTTTATATCTATTTTTCCTTCTGAAGATAAAACTAAATCTATACTTGATGGGTCTGATGCTGATAGCAATAGTAGTAGCATGGCTCCTGGTTTTCAGGCACCAGTTCCTGATACATTTTTTAAAAGTAATTTATCGATAGCATACTATAATATTCTTAAGCACTATCATATGATAAAGTATGATTACAGTAGAATAAAATGGAATTATTATACTAATTGTTGTTATCCTGGTATGCCATCATATTGCGCGAACTATCGTCCACACACAGATCCATTTTCATTCGCTTTAAATTTATTCTTAACTGAGAATGAAGAAAGTTATACGGATTTTTTTAGATACAAACTTAAAAATAATTCTTATAATTATAGGGGATCTCGCATGAATCTGAATAAGAATCTCATTGAATCTAAAGAAGATGATGCTTATAACGATTCTTTAATGAAAGATAAAAAACTAGGTAAATGGATTAGATTTGAGTCAGACGATAAGTATGAACGATATCATTCAGTATCAGCTGATTTTAATTCTCTTACGATATATAAAGGTGATTTTTATCATAGCATAGGATATGATGTTGATAATCATAAATCTATTAGATATTCTTTGGTTGGCGCAATTGCATAAAAAAAGGAGGGGTAACCCTCCATTTTTTTTGTTTATTTTATAAACTTATTCAATTGACTCTGATGCTGGTGCATACTTGTTCCAGATAATAGCAATTGCTTGCATTTTTTCTTTATTGAAGTCAGATGGTTTTGCACCACTGAATTGATGTCTCAATCCATTTTCTAATACTTTAGCAGCATAGTAAGATTGTAATGCTGCTTCATCACCTTCAGCATAGTTCCAGTCAATCGCTTTAACAGCTTCTTCATAAGCGGCAAGTGTCGCAGCCTCTGGTGCCTCATTTAGAGGCACTTCGATTTCGTTTTGTGGCATGTTAGATTTCTCCTAAATTTATGCTTGTGATTCCTGCCAGGTAACTCTAGCAGATACTGAATATGGGTTTGTAACACTAACACCTGTTGAGTCAACGATGTTAGCAACGATACAAAGTAGGTCAGGTCCGTTGGGGAAGACTCCATCACCACCAAGGATTGAGTTACCCAAGTCACTCAGTTTCGTGAGATCATATTCTGTTGAGAATGTGTTACCATCTCCAGAACCAGATGCTCTGAATGAAAGAATCTTAGAACCACCTGTAATAATATCGTTAGGACCATGCTTAACGAGTTGGCAGAGGGAAGGTTCATCAACATTCTGGAATTCATCTGTTGAAAGTTGTGGGTTCAGTACCAATGATAGTTCCGTCTCATGTGTAGTTAGAATACCAACAGAGTCAAGTTTAAGTTGCATTCTGTTGATAATTTCACGTTCTCCGAGAGCACCAGTAATTGAAGAGTCAACTGAAGGTGCCAGTCTGATTGAAATCAGTGGGATGTTATCAGGAATAATGTTATCAACACCAGCAGGGGCACCGATATTCATTGTTGTTCCTGAAGGAACGGCAGGATTTCCTAATGCATTGTTAATTGCACCGGCATAGTTATATGGGAATACAGTTGCAGTTCCTTCTACATATTGAATTGCAGCTTCATAGTTGCTACCGCTGACACGAGACTTGGAGTCAATTGGTCTACCTTCTAAGAAGTAACCATTAGCAACAGTATTCTCATAGATCAATGTGTTAATTGAGAACTTAGATGCTTCACTAGATGGGAAACGCATGATGAGATAGAACGTTCTGTTCCACCATGTTCCTTGATAATAGGATCTCAGGAAAGTATTTTGGCTGGTAGAAGAACTTTCAGCAGTAGCATTTGTATACTTCTGAACGTTGCCTGATGCCGTAAACAGATATGCTTCGTCATCTTGCATTGTACCATCCATGATAACTGAAGTACCCCAGTGGAACAAGGTTCCGACATATGTTGGTGAAGTGAAGTTAACTACTTCATAACGAGCAGGCAAGTTACCTGAACGGAAGTAAGATTCAGTCAAACGGTTATTGTGCTTGAATTCATGAACGTACTTAACATGACCTTCCTGATCTTTAAATCCGAAACGGATCTTACCAGCACCATACCAAGAGTAATCCATATAGCACATCTGAATTCTATCAAGATTCAAGATGTAACCAGATGGACCATCGCCATCTGCTCTATCAATATTCCAATTTTCTTTCGCTACTACAGTATTAATAGTCTTAGTACAAATAACGTCAGTACCAGTAACACCACGGTAAGCAGGTTGGATAGTAAGTTGAGTATTGCTAGCAATCTTAACAACTTGATATGTCATTCCGCGAATAACAAGATGTTCGCCAACAGCAACTTGAGATATGAACGATGTATTGGATCCAGTAACAATCTGACTGGAGTTTGTTACAGAGACAGTTCCAGGAAGTTGCTGTACTGAAGATCTTCTAACACAATTAAGTGTCGTGCCGTCATATTCAAAGTAGAAACCATTTTGGTCGTCAAACATACCAGCACGGATTGAACAATCGGTCCAGGCAACAATAGATACAGTAGTGAATCCACCACCAACATCCTGAGTAGGTTGTGCTGGGAGAATATATTTGAATGTAAAGTCATCTACAAGAGTGTAAATATCTGCTGTTACATTAAATCCGTCAACACTACAATCTTTGACTGTAACTTGAACATCAGATTCAAACTGGTGTGGTTTCGTACAAACGACAGTAGCAAGTTCAACTTTATGGAATGTGATTGTACCAGCAGTGATACTACCCGTACAACTTGTACTCATTTCCAGAGTTGTTCCATCAACGATTGCAACGATTCTGGAATTACTTCCAAGACCAGGTTCTCCTGTGCCAATTTGTCCTACTGTCAAACCGGTTGTATCATTAACAGTCAATGTTGATTGACCTTGTGCCATCGAAGCACCTGTTACTACTGTAGTAGTTCCAAGGGGAGTATACGAAATTGTTTGAACTGGAACTTGAGGAATGAAGTTAATAGCGAATGAAGTCTGAATACCTTTACCTGACTGATAACGGAAATACTTACGAGTCTGTCTAGAAATTCTAGAGTTAGGTGACTTAGAAGTACCGATTTCCATACCACCGTCAAATGGTCTGTGGAGATAGAATCCATCAGGTCTTACATAGATGTAAGAAGGAATCAGGTAGTTGAGTCCAGAGTTACTGAAGTCATATGGTGTATCAACCAACATATTATCATCATCAGTAATTGCTGTGACTGTCTTCTCGACAATTACACCAGGTGTAGTAGCATTATTGACAATTCTCAGTTTATCACCGATCTTATAGAATCTCTGGAATGCAGCATTGGTTCCAACAACAAGTCTACTAGTTGCTGTAACTTCTACTGTGCCGGTTCCAGAAACCTGACCGGACATACTAGCACTAATGAATTGATGTGATTCACTAGATCCGGGCTGAGATGTGAGAGTAACTACATTATTCGCGATGGCATTTGCCAAGCTTGTTGCTAGTTGGAAGATATTGTTATCAACAACAACAACAAAGTAATCAGCACCATCAGTCAATCCACCAATGGGTGTTCCTCCCTGAGCGTCATAAATGACTCTTGTTCCAGTAGAGAAATAGTGATTATTGATCGTGACATAATCATTAGCAATATCAACATTTGAATTTGCATCAAAACCTTTCAGTGCAGGTGGAATCTTGAATGGAATTGTTACAGCAAGTTTGGTATCATTAACTGCCTTGGTAGTTGTATATGAACCATCAGTTGTACCGAAAGCAGCGGTTGTATTCTCGAATGACTGAAGTCCAGTTCCTTTACTAGTGAAGTCAATTTCATTAGAATCACCAATGTTTGCAAGCAGTTGGAATCTATTAGCATCAACAATTCTTACATAGTAAGAACTTCCAGAAGTAAGTCCTGCAATTGGCGCTGCACCAACTTGATCATATCTCAAATACTCATTATTTGAGAATTGGTGTTCGGAAACAAAAACTGAGTTTTTGAATGGTGATGTAAATGTACCGGAAAGTGCAGGAGCGCCTGTTACAGCTGCTAATCTAATGATGTTATTCCCACTATCCTTCAAACGAATTCTATTACTATCAATTTTTTCTGCAGTAATAGTTGTTCCGTTTGTAAGTTGGTTTCTAGTAGCATTACTACCACTATAGAAGTGAATATCACCACTAGTACTATCTAATGTATAACTGTGTCCGGTTTCCGCAAGGTGATTTTCTTTATAGATCGAATCATTTGTGGTAGTATTTTGCTTACCAAACATGATATACATGTTGGTCCCACCGTCACTGGTGTTAGATCCAAATCTTCTATCAAGAGTATATCCTCTACCATTTTGATGATACCAGAAGAAGTAGTTGTTACCACGCATTCTGATGTATGGGGAACTTCCAGTATTCACATAATCAATATAGAAATTAGATGTCCAGTAGTAAGGATTTCCTACACCGGCAGGACCATTGCCCCCATAAGCACCAACCCAATATGAATTACTGTAACTACTGTTACTAAAACCATTATGCTGAGTATCAGTCAACATATCATAATTTCCCTGGAACTGAGCAGATGTGCCTAGTGGGAGACTAGTAAGGTTGTATCCATATGTTTTCCAGAATGTACCGAAGAATCTGAACCATGTATCGCAATATCTGAAGCGATCAGAACTATTATTACCACCGGCATGACTTCTGCTCTGAGAGAAGAAAATCGTTCTATCCCAGTTCTGATTTCCTAAACCATATTGATTATTTCTTAAGTCATAACCAGAGTATGTAGAACCAAAGTTATTATAGTAAGGGTAGTAATAAGTATACCAATTATTATAAGTTTTACGCTCTCTGTAGATATTATATACTAGTCCAAGATTATGCTTACCGTGTGTAAATGAACCACCTACACTAAGGTTCTTCAGATAACTTGCCTGAACTCTCATCGAATCATATAATTCGACAGTATTATCATCAATTTTTTTGACATAATAAACTGACATTCTGCTCAGTCCACCAATAGGAGTGTCCCCTGGATTTGGATAGTACAGTAATGAATAACCAGTTTCAAGATTATGACCGACAATGGTAATTCTATCTTGACCGTAGTCAATATCTGCTTCTTCAAATCTTAATGTATATGTAGATTCGATATTATATGGATCTGTTTTAGTAATATCAGGTGTGATAACATTAGTAAATGTATCATCATCTGCAACTGTAGGCTCACCATCTTCTGCAATTGCAGAACCATCTTGAATATCAAAGATCTTGGGAGAAACTGTATTAACAAAGTAGAAATTAGTGTTATCAGCAAAACCATGTTCTGCAGATGTTGTTAAGAATACTTTGGATGTAGTTGTAATAGATGTTGTAATATCACCACCCATTCCAGAGTGTACTCCACAATAGTAGTACAAGTTAGCTGGTGTATTATAATCAAAGTAAATTCTTACATAAGCGCCAGGAGTTCCTTGAGTTCCGTGCTTATAAACAAACGTTGTATATTCAGTACCACCATCATGAGTACCATTAGAAGAAGTACTAAATTCAAATGGGTGAGATCCTATAGATAAATCAGATACATCAAAAGTATAAATTGCTTTCTTAGCAAGACTTAATGATTCTTGCTGAACATAACTCTGATCGTTATACTCAGTACCTTCTGCTTCACTTGAGTTAATGAAGAATTTGTTGCTTGCTCCTACAGCTGTTGTAACAACAACATCAATTTGATTAGATGATAGTGTGTCACCATCCTGAGGATTGGATTGCGTGATAGAATTGAACCAGACATAAACGTCATTTCCATCAATGCGTGAAATAAGTCCTTCACCGCCGCTATCAATACTAATACTATCCTGTAAGTTCCAACCACTAGGAACTGATGGTAATGTAAATTGCCATACTTGATAAACTTTAACGCGGAAGTTGTAAAGTTCACTTACAATTCCTTGTGATTCATCAAGAGCAATTTGAGAACCTTGGAAGAATTTACCTGGAATAATAGAAGTATAAGTACCCTGAAGTTCTCTACTTACAGGTTGTGTTGCCCTACACTTAAATGTAAATGTTGTAGTAGTTGGTACTGACTGGATTAAATAAGTACCTTCTGCAGTAGTAGAAGAAAGACCAGTTACTGTAATTGGAAGACCAGAAGTAAGACCATGGTCGAAACTAGTAGTAACAGTAATTAATTCACTATCAGCAAATGATTCTACTTTTGTGATAAATGAAATGGTAGTATCAGAAGAAGACGAATAGAACGAAGGGATGTTGTTAATCGTCTGTAGAGTTTCCCACTTAGATGCTTGAGGACCGTACTCAAAGTCAGTATCAATCAGGTTTTCTGGGTTCGAGACTCTGAACTTTGAAACAGCGTCAACAAAAGTTTCAGAAGGTTCGATACTTACATATGGTTTATCATAGAAAATTTGCAACTTATCCGAAGCGGACATCGTAGCACAACTACATGATAAGACAAACTCAGTTTCTTCTGTAGTTTGATTATAGGTAGCAGATTCTAGACCAAGAAATTGGTCTGAGAAAATGTAAATCGGTGTATTGTCAGTAATGTTTGTGATAAGCAGAAGCTTTTCTGCTTTAATATTACCAGGAATCTTTACAGTGTTTGTAGAAGGTTCAAAGGTATAATAGGTAACTAATTTCTTTGCCATTTTTTAAATTTCCTTATGATTTTTAAATATAATAAACTATCAAAGACCCATGGCTATCGTATAAGCAACTAATGCTGCTCTAGAAGCCATTTCATGTCCTCCTGGTTGTACCCCATCATGAACGACAGCAGTTTTTTTATCTGTGTCAACGGTAATTTCACCTTCAGCGCCAGTAAATGTTTGATGTTGAGATGTAGTTCCTCTACGAAACTGTACTTGGGTTGTCATTTTCTATTAAACTGGGAGTTTTTCTTCTTTTATTTATAAGAACTATTATATTATCGTACTGAATATTCTTATTGGACTGAATAGTTTTAAAACATTGACAGATGCTCCACTCAGAACAAACTTCGCTGTTCCTGGTTGAGTAATTCTTGTAACACTACCTGGGTTATTGCCAACAACAGTGAATAGGTTGATTGATACTGGGGTTTCAATATCAATTGCTCTTGCTTCAGCAGCACCATTGAATGTTGAGAATGTACCAGTTCCAAGATAAGCATATGTCTGTCTGGCATTTGCTTCGCCATTAGTTGATACATATGCGAATACTCTCTCACTGCGAGTATTCTTAATATCAGAAGCTTCACCTGAAATTGTTGCACTTCCAGAAGTATCATAATTTCCTTCAGTAAAGCTTTCTGTGGCACTACCACTTGGTTTGAATAGAACGGTGCTTTCAGAAGTAATTGTTCTGGATTCTGCAGCACCATTGAATGTTGAGAGTGTTCCTGATCCAGCAAATGCAATTGCTGCAACTGGAAGAGCATTGCCACTGATGAATACAGATTCAGAACCAGCAAAATCTCTTGCTCTAGTAACAACACCACGTCCCTCAACAGTGTAGAGAAGTGTATTTTGTGGTAGATTAGTTGTAGTAGATTCGGTAGCACCACCAATTCCAAAGAGTGAACCTTTACCATTGTAAATTCTGGTTCTTGCTGCATCAGCATCACCATAAACAAATGTTTCTCCACCATCAGGAGCAAAGAATCTAGTTCTGACTCCAAGAGCAGCACCAGTAATTTCAAACAGACCAGTTTCAAGATCAGGTGAAACAACCCTTGCTTCTGATGCTCCGTTAATACCAAATAGTGAACCTGAACCGGCAAAAGATCTATCTCTAACAATATTGGCATCACCAATAAAGTTAAACAGACCAGTAGATTCTTCGTCTACTGTTACCGCTTCGGCAGCACCATTAAATCCGAAGAGCGAACCTTCGCCAGCATAAGGTCTTGCGAATGCTTCATCCAGATTGTCGCTGATAGTAACATTACCTTCAGCAATAGCAGATCTGACAAATGCATTTGCTTCTCCACCAGAAGCCTTGAATAGAACAGTGCTTTCTGCTTCGGAGATTGCTGTAACTTCTGCTGCGCTTCCTGCATTGAAGAGTGAACCCTCTCCTTGATATGCATTTGTAAGTGTTTCTTCAACAGATCCAGAAACAATATTTGTTCCTGAACCTTCATGTGTGCGAGCGAAGTTTTCTGTTCCTGAACCAGATGGAATGAATAGAACTGTGCTTTCTGGTGCAAGAATTGTTCTTGCTTCTGCAGCAGATCCGAAACCAAATAGTGATCCAGAACCAATATGTAACAGTGAGAATAGAACGAGTGGAGTACCACTTGCTCTGAATAGAACGGTATCTGTAGTTGGATTAAATCCACGAATTTCACTGGATCCATTAGTAGTAAATAATGTTCCAGAACCATCATAAGTGAGAGCAACTCTGAGATCTGTATTACTATCAAATTTGAATACTTCGACTTCAGGATTAGTGAAGATGTTGAATCTGAGTTGAAGTCCAGGAGTACCGGAAAGTCTGGGTGAACCATCAGGACGTGATGTCCATGCTGGGTTCCATTTAGAAACAGCAGATCCAGAAGCAGTATAAAGAACTGTATCTGTTACTGGATTATAACCAGCTACTTCTGTAGCACTATTGAATGTGAATAGTGAACCAGAAGTTCCTGGATCTCTATCATCACCATAATATCCATAAACATTAACTTTTTGAGATACTGATATACCAGCAACATTTGCTGATCCACCGATCTTGCCATATACAGAGTTAACATAACGTGGTGATGGTCTATACTGTCTCCACTCAAATCCTTCATTAGGAGTGATGAATTTAAGCGTTCCACCTCTGGAAACATAGTTGATGAGAATATCTTCAACATCACTAGCACCCTTAAGGGTAATTGGAGATTCAAAGGCACGTCCTCTCCAATGTGGACGGAATCTAACAGCGGCGTTGGGAGCGAGGGGAGTATCTTCTGGATATTTGATGGTTCCAGATCCAACCCAATTCTCAATATGCTTCTCAACTGCGCCACCACGCATCTTGAGGAGGAAGGTTTCTTCAGGTGTCTGCCAGATTGCTGCCTCAGCAGCATTGCCGATACCAAACAGAGTTCCACTAAAGACTTCGCGGAATGTCTGTTTGTGTCCTTTATCACCACCGGTAATTTTAAATAATCCGAATGGTCTTTCAGTTCCACGAACATCAAAGATGAATCCATGATTAGTAACAGGAGGTACAGTTTCGTTACCTACTGAACCATAATCATCATTTATAGATGCTGCATTAGTAATACTTCCACTGTCAAGATTTGAATCATCACTACTATCTGTGTAAGATGTTCTAATCGATTCTGTAGTATATCTGAATACTGCCTTCTCAACCTTTTCACCGATATGGAAGAGTGAACCAGAACCATTGTAAAGTCCCTTACCGAAACTTTCTGTGAGGTTACCAGTAAACTTAAACAGTACTGTGCTTTCTGGATAATCATCTGTTCTGCTTTCAATTCCACCGTTGAATGAGAATAGTGATCCACTACCAACCTTAGTAAAGCACTGATGCCACTTATCAATGGAATCACCAGTGATATTAAACAGACCGAATGGTTGTGTGGTTTCGGTAATTACTAACTGACCGTTATCAAATTCACCTTCAGTTAGAATTCCACCAACTACACCATGGTCAAGATTTGATGTTACACTTGATGTAATAGATTGATAATCTTCGGAAGTTTCAACACTCGCGATCGAAGAATTATTATATGAGAATACTGCCTTCTCAATTCTATCTCCGATATGGAATAGTGATCCAGAACCAACAAAGTCTCTAGACCTTGGTGTCTCAGCATCACCAGTAAACGGAATTGTTCCAAGTGCAGGATTATTTGATGAAACTTTTTCAATAAGTTCACCAGAAATATTAATATCACCTTCGCCATAATATGTTCCTGGGAAGTACTGAGTAAGACCAACACCTTGGAATTTAAATAATCCAGTGAGAGGATATTCAGTTTCAGTAATTACTATCTGACCGTTATCAAATTCACCTTCAGTTACAATTCCATCAACTGCACCATAGTCAATTGATGTTCCTGATGCATTAGTAATGGAACCATAATCACCACCAGGACTAAACTCTGCAATTGATGCCTGACTATAGACAACTGTTGCACTTTCAATCTTAGTACCATAACTAAAGAGTGGACCAGAACCAATGAAAGGTCTGGTTCTTGGTGTTTCAGCATTACCAGTAAGTTTTCCTTGCTCGTAAGGACGTGATCTCCAATGTGGACGGAAAGTAAAGTCAGCAGGATCTTGCTGTTCGTTAAAGATCCTAAGTACACCTTCTTTGGAAACATAACCACCACGGGTGAAGAATGTTTCAGCAATACCTTGGAAACTAAACAATCCAGTATTGGGTACTGTAGTTTCAGTAATTACTAACTGACCGTTATCAAATTCACCTTCATTAACTATGCCAGTAATAGAACCATAATCAATATAAGCAGACGATGCTGATGTAATAGAACCATAGTCTCCACCTTGAGTGAATTCAACTACTGATGATTCATTATAATCATATGTTGCACTTTCAAGTTTGTCTCCAATATGGAAGAGTGATCCAGAACCAATGAAAGGTCTGACCTGAGCATATGTGTTAAACTCTCCGTCTGGAGCATTTCTAAGTGTTGGAGGATTAGTTGTAGTATCAGTTCTCCAATGTGGACGGAATCTAAAGTCAGCAGGATCTTGCTGTTCGTTGAAGATCCTAATTGCAGGACTTTGACGGTTCCAAGCAAATGTTGGGAAGAATTCTTCAAATACTGATCCACTAATTTCAAATAATTTTCCGAGTGGATTCAGATCTGATCCATCATTTGAAATTACTCCATAATTAATATTGGGATAATAATCTTCATCTACGGAACCATAATCTGTAAACTGTGTGGCACTAGTTGCAATTAATCCATCATCAGTAGGTTCTTCATAAGTTATGATAGAAGAACTATTATAAGCATATACTGCCTTCTCTACACGATCTCCAATATGGAAGAGTGATCCAGAACCAATGAAAGGTCTGCTGAAACTATTAATATCTTCACCAGAAGTATTGAATAGAACTGTCGATTCATCAACCTGAGAAGTGAATTGGAGATTACTATATCCACCGGTAATTCTAATCTCAGCAGTAGCACCGAGATATGCTTTCGGGAAGGAATGAGCAATATCAGTTCCATCAAATTCAAACAGTTTTCCGAATGGTTGTGTAGTTTCTGTAACTACTATTTGACCGTAACTTGTTTCTCCGACAGAAGGTTGGGTAACTTGACCGTAATCTGATGTAGACCCAACAGAAGATAGTGATCCATTATCAGTAGGATCTTGTACTACCGCAATAGAACTATCATTATAATCAAATACTGCTCTTTCATCATTCTTACCGAAAGCAAGTAATGAACCAATTGTATTATAACTTCCTACACTGTACTGCTCAGGCATTGTGCCTGATAATGTAAGAACACCGAGACCATCTACAATATAGATTTGTGGAGATGGTTCTGCAAACTGAACCGTAGCACTACCGCGAACGAAAACAGTATCAGTTTTAAGATTAGGAGTTACAATATTTACATTAGCTGTATTCAGTGTAGGAACAAATTGAATAGATCTT
>Ga0208792_1000134_pt1 | contig 31681 bp, 27 predicted proteins | sample 14_taG_FD_184087 | JGI IMG/M metagenome (GOLD analysis project Ga0208792, IMG submission 184087) | Marine viral communities from the Subarctic Pacific Ocean - 14_ETSP_OMZ_AT15311 metaG (SPAdes) (version 2) | ecosystem: Environmental > Aquatic > Marine > Oceanic | place: Pacific Ocean | collected...
ATCATATCGTTTACGATAGTATCAAAGGTTTGTCTCTTACTAGCTTTCGCTAATTGAACTTTAGATTTAACATCGATTTGACTAAGTACATCTTTAACCGCTTTAACGTTTCCTGTGTGATCATCTGCAAAATAAAAGTCGTTGTAACCTTCAGCTGCTTTACCCATAATCCACCCAGCTTTAGCTTCTGGAGCGCCATCACCTAAACCAGTGATATTAGCTAGTGGAATATCTAATCCCATACTAGCTAAGAATTCTTTAATTGGTCCAGCTGCATCTGCAGGTCTTGCCGTTAAAACAAATACATCTTTAGTTCCACGCTTGTCTGCTATAATTTTAGCTACATCTAATAATGGTCCTTTACTTCCTTCCATTACTTTACTAAACTCAGAGAAATCCCATTGAGCTCCTTCAGCCTCCATATTACCTGCTTCTTTAGCAAATGTAGCAGCGTCTATTTTACTTGGCTCTTTTATTATAGATTTGTCTATTATAGCAATACTTTCAGTGCCTTTGCTAGATATTTGAGATCCGTCTTCGTATTTAAAACCTCCATAACCATTTTTCTTTAAAGACTCTTTAACTTTATCAATATTTTTTTTACCTATAAAGAAATCTTCAAACCTAGGATCTATCATTTCGTAAAGCAAACCTTCGTCTGTAGCTATACCTAACTCCTCCATTATAGCTATAACGTTTTCTTCAGTTGCTATCTTGTTATTGTCTACAGTAATTGGCTTTACCTCACCTCTATTGCTATTGGCATATTCTTGTGCTTCTTTAATTTCTGTTGCTAAAAATATAAGGTCCGTACGCTTACCTAGCTCACTGAAGCTTTTTGGACTGCCGTTATACACTATGCTCTCACCAGGCATTGTGTACAATACATTACTTTTAGTTCTAGCTAATGTATCATCAAAATCAAATACTCTAATCTTCTTGACAGGTTGATCTAGTTTTCTAGCTAGTTCTAAAGATTTATCTGTTTTTTCTAAAGCGTTTATAGCTGTTTTAACACTAATAGGTCTGTCGTATTTTATAGCGTCAGGTATTAAATCGCTGTCACGCTTAGAAGCCATCGCTTTTCCTGGAACTAGATATTTATATACTTTTATATTTTTACTAGGATCGTACTCTGGGTTTTTAACAGCCTCTATTATCTGTTCGTTCTGGTTCTCAACTGCTTGTAGTTTCTCAGTAGTATTATAAGAATCGTATACGCTTTTAGGTATACCAGCATTTACAGTTTCAGCTATAGTTCTTCCTGTTTTAGGATCAATTATACCGTTTAAATCAATTCCAGCAGCTGCAAGTCTTGTTATAGGATTGTCGAATATTGTTTGTCCTTCTACAAGCGTAGAGCTTAAATTAGCTTTGTCAAGTTTTGTATCATCTTTTTTAGATAACTTTATTTGATAAAAGTTCTCTCTAACAGCATCCATCGTAGGCTTAACAGCATTATTTTTTATTGCTAATATTAGATTAGCACCTATAACTGAAGCTGGTATAGTGTGTTCTTCTCTAAACTTTTCACCTGTATTATCACTAGCTTTACCGTCTTTTCCAGCGTACTCAAATTTTGAAGATTCGTATTTAAAACCAGCCGCTATTTTTATAGCTCCACTTGAAGCTTGGTAACTAGATGTAATAAATAAAGCCGCTAACTCAATTGGCATTCCATTTTTATTAACAGCATTGTTTAATATATTTGTAAAGCTTTCTAAAAAGTCCATGTTTGCAGCTGACTGTTTTTGACCCTCTTTAGTAAAAGCATTTTTAACATTAACTCTTTTAGGAGCTTTTAAGTCAGGATATTTAGAGTCGTTTTCTTTTGCTAAAGCTAAAGCATCTTGATAATTAGGATCTTTACCTCCATAATACAAACCTCCTCTAGCTGGTAAATCTATATATTTTCCATCTACTTTTCTTCTAGCAAAATTACCAAACTTTGCAGCTATAAAAACAGAACTAGGTATTTTAGCTGCTTTTATATATTTAAGCATTTGAGCTTGTTTCTCCGCTCTATTTGAATCACTTACGGTTATTTTACCTTCTATACCTATAATTCTAGCTGCTGAGTTTATATCTTTAGCTTGAGATACTTCTTTAAATAACTTTTTTAACTCAGGAGACATTTCAGCTTCCGTATCTATACGTTTACTAGCCATTGATTTTGACTTACCAGCTGCAACATCTTGCTTAGCTTCTAAACTTAAATCTGTATCAGATCTTACAATTTCATTTGTAACTAACTTACCATATAAACTAGCTATACCTTTTAAAGCTTGAGCTTGTGGTGATCTAGCACTAAAACCAGCGGCTTTCTTGCCTTCAACAATACCAAAAGCTTCTAAGAAATCAGCTTTACTAATTCCTTTGTTTAATTTAAACGGAGCAAGTCCAGCGCCTTTACCTAATCTAGCTTGTTTAGTATAAAAAGCATTAAGCAAACCTTTCGGCACGCCAGTAGACGTACCTAAGAGCTTCTCTGTTGCAGCTTCTACAACCGCACCTTCTGGTAATATCTTTAATAATTTATCTGCGTTCTTATTGACAAATTGCTGAATAGCTGTAGCATCACCTTTTGATAAATTTGCTGTAGCTACTGTAAGCTTTTTAACTGGTATACCAATTTCAGCCGCAATAATTTCAGGAGCTAAGTCGCCTAGTTTTTTAAACGTTAGATTTTTAGGATCGATGCCTTTAATCTTCTCTTGTACTTGCTCTTTAATTTTATTTACTGCGTCGTTTGAAATTAACGAGCTTGGCTTTATTTTTCTAGTAACAGGTTTTTCAGTAACTTCAGTTGTTACTTCTTCTGCCATAACGCCTTTAGCTTCAGTTACGTCTTCAGTAAATGTTTCACCTAAAACTCTTTGAGAAGCTTCAATTGCTCTAGCTGGTAAAAACTTGTTTATATAAGCGGCTAATGGCACACCTGATTCTGGATTATATTCTCTAATTAAATCGAATATACCACGCTTACCTGTTTCTATTTCATCAGTTAGTAGCTGACGATCAAAGTTAGGAGCATCTTGCCTTTTATCTACTATTCTTTTTACTATAGGTTTAAATTGATCTATAATATCGAAAGCACCAGCTTCACCTTGTGTGTCGTATATTTCTTGAACTTTAGCAGAGGCTACGGTACCTGTGTCTCTTTGACTAGCTTTAGATGATTCTTTTTCAATTACAGGTTTTACTTCAACATCTTCTGCAACGCCTGTTTCTTTATTTACAACAACCTCTGTTCTACCTAGTTTTTTAGCAGCATCAACATCAGAGTCTTTTATAGTAACTTTAGCTCCTTCGACAGCTGTTCTAACTAATCCTCTTGAAGCCTTACCTGATTCAATTGTTTTATTGTAATCTCTTAGAAAATTAACAACAGACTTACCGTCTTTAAATTTAACCTTAATTCCAAAAACGTTTTGAAGAGTTCTTCTAATAAGATCGCCTATTTTAGTGGAAGCTGTTTCGTTGAAAACTATGTCTCCGTCTATTAAGGCTTGACTAGTAAACATTAACACTTCTTCCATGACATCAGCTGTACTAACTCCATCAGCTACATATTGAGCTATTTTTTGACCTACCCTATCGTTTTTTATAGTTATGTCAGGATTATTAGCTAATTCCTCTAAAACGCTGTTACCTAGTTTAGCAGCTGCTTTAGGGTCTTTTTTTACAGTAGCTGAAACAAGAATATGACCACCCTCGTGAACTTCAGTACTAACCACGTTGTCCTCTGTATTAACCTGGTCATCTATTATAACTGTTATATCTCCTGTCTTATCGTCTAAAACAAAATCACCATAGTTTTCAGATTGGTAAACAGTACCTCCTTTATCTTCTAACTCTTGTCTATAAGCATTAGCTTCCGCCGTGGTTTCAAAGTTTTGTATATCGACTTCATTGTCACTAGCTTTTGCTACAGCTTCAACAAAAGCATTAACGCCTTTTTGTAGTTGAGTTCTTTTTTCATCAGCTGACTGCCTTACAAATGCGTCTATTTCTAAGTCTAAATTTTCTATATCATCGTTCAATGGTCCATGAAAAGATGGATCAGTAGATTTTTTTTGATTCTCTAGATCTTGCTTTTGTTGCATTAACTGAGCAACATTTAATACGTAATCACCACTTAGCCATTTAGGTATTTTAGGCGATTGGTTTAATATAGCTTTAGAGTTAAACATTATCTGGTCAGCTTCTTCTTGAGTTGCAAATCCACTATTAACTAACCTGTCTAACTCTAGTTCTGCTTTTGCTGAGTTTTTAGCTATGTAAGTATAGTTAGCTATTTGTGCGTTTGCGTTAGGCTTGAAACTAGGTACTTTAATCTGAGACAGTAAACCCCCTGTAGCAAAAGACAAAACAGAAGTAGAAATAATCTCGTCATCACTGTATGTGTCTTGTAAGAAGTCAACTTTAGCTTTAGTGTTTAACTTAGGGTTTATCCAAAGAAATTCACCTGATTGTTGTAAGTTTTCTTGTAAAGTCTCTTTACCACCTTCTTTAGCGAAATCATATCCTTTAGATTTTAGCTTGTAACTTAAATTTGTTAGTTGATTTTTTAAAGATTGTGAAAAGTTTTTTACATTTCCTTTTCTAGTTTTAGATAAAGCGTTAGAAATAATTTTTTTAACACCTAAGTTTCCTCCAACTTTATCTAACCAAGTTGTTCTATCACTTATAGGTCCAGTCGCAGCATACCAAACAGCCATGTATTGACCAGCATCATAAGCTAAAGCTTCAGCATCTGCGTCATTAAACCCAGCGGCTTTCGCTTGAGCTAAGGTGTTATTATAGCCTATAGCACCTCCATAGGAGCCTTGAAAAAGCATTGCATCTACTGTTGATTTTTTAACTGGAATTCTAAAAGATGGTTTTGCTTTTCCTCCTATAGCTTTAGAAAGATTAACCATGTTCTTGTAATCTTTTACGCTCTTAAAACCATTAACTGAGGCTAGTGTTCTTAATTTAGCAGCTTTTGTTACAGCTCCAAACCCTTTTTGACCAACAACTTGACTTATAACATTACCTGTTACGTTGCCACCAACAGTTAAATACCCTCTCAAAGAATTGTGGTTCTTTTTTACTCCTTTAGATTCTATCTCTTCATCTAAACTCTTTAACTCTAAACCTGTTATTACACCGTTAACGTTATATCCAGCTGATACATTATATATATTTCCTTTAGAGTCTTTGGCGTATTCAATACCGTCTTTAGTTATTGTTTTTGCGTCTGTTATCGTAGTATAATAAGAAGAATCTTTAGCTAGTTGCTCTTCAGCTTGATAGTTTCTATCTTTATCTACCGCCAAGTCAAATCCAGTTATATCTAAACCAAAGTTTACAAGATCTCTAATTCCTGTTAAAAAACCTTCACCACCTTCAGCTAAAAAAGATCCCGCATTAGCAGCTGCCGCATACCAATCTCCTCTTTGATCTAATTCTTTAGCATAATCTATTCTAGCTTTTGCGTACTCTTTATCTTTAGCTGTGGAGAGTGTAAATTTAGATTTTAAATAATCTTGTTGTTTTTGTTGATCTACAGTAGTAAGATATATATTTGATTCTTCAACCTTACTAAGAGCGTTTAAGACATTGTTTCTAGCGTTACCAAAAGTAGAAGTTTTAAATTTAGGATCTTTTTTTATCTTCTCTAACTTATTAAGTTGATTTGCTTTATAGTCTTGACGGTTTACATATAAGTTTAAATATTTTCTTAAATGCCTTTCTTCGGCTAACTTATTGTCTTTACCATATATAGAAGTATCTTCGTACTCTCCTTGTTTTAGGTTATTTAGGTAATCATCAGCATAGCCATTTCTGTTTAAAAAACCCTCAAAATCAACAGCGTTAACTCCGAACTCTTTTAAAGCTTCAGCGCCACCGTAGAAATCATCTACAAACTTAGTTGATTTTTCTTTATTAAAATATAAATTTTCATATTCTAAATCTAAATCGTTTTCTAATATAAAACCATCTATAAAACCTTCTGTTGTACCAATTCCGCGTTCTTTTTCAGACTCAAACTCTTTAGTTAAATCTTCAAAAAAAGTGTCTGGAACTTGTTTTTTAGGCTCGTCCAAACCTAAAGGATCGCTTGGACCTTTAAAATCAATTATTTGATCTGAACCTTTTAACTCTTGAGACTCTGAAGGTATTTCTGTTTTAGGAGCTGAAAGACTAAACTCCTCTTCAACTTCACCTTCGTCTATTAAGAAACTGTTAGGAGCTACGTAACCCGAAGCTCTATCGTAATAACTTTTATTTATAGTATCATCTGCTTCAAAACCTCTACTTATATAGTAGTCGGTTCTTTGTTTAGAACCTAAAGGTAATTTAGCTAGTATAGCTTTAGTTTTTACACCACCTACATCTGCGTCAAAGTCTTTTTGAGCTTTAAAATTCGAAGCTCTTTGATTTATTATATCAAGGTTTTGACTAGCTATTGAGTCTTCGTTGAACATTGAATACGATGTTCCACTTCCAGAACTTGAACTCTCGGGTGTTACCGGGGTAGTTGCTGCAGGCACACCCTCTTCCGCAACAACTTCTGTCTTTACTTCTTCAACAGGTGCTTCAACAACCTCTACTTCTTTAGGTTTTGTTCTGCCTTTAAATTCTTGAGCTTTAGCAAATATCTCTTCTTGAGATAAACCAGTGTCTTGTAAAGAAGTTATGTATTCTAGTAATGTCATTTAATTAAATTTATAGGTTATTATCGTCAATAAACTTTTGAGCTTTAGCTTTCTTAGCTTCAGCTAAATCAAACACCGCAGCGTCTGCCTGAACCGTAGGTAATTGGTTCGTAGTAAATTGTTTCAGATAATTATTCATAAAGTATTCTTTATATTTCTTTTCAAATAAAACTTTTTTATCTTGCATAAGTGGCAAGTCTTCTGTATAGCTCCAAGAGCTAGCAGCGGCATTAGCATTTTGGACCATCTGATCGTCCTCTTCAACACTTGCACCTTTAGATATATAAACGTTCCAAGCTGCGACAGCGTCTTGCTCAGAGCTCAGTAAACCAGCAACCTCAGCGTTTATAAACGGAGTTACTTTCTTTTCAATTTTATCTAAATCGTATTTAAGTATGTTTCTACCTTTTCCATTTCCGATGTCTATAATCTCGTAATCAAAAGAACCATCAGGATTCATAATCACATATTCTTGAGTTATTTTAGCTCCAGCAGTAAGCTGCCCGTTTTCACCAACCATATCAGGTGAAAAGATACCAACCTCGGTTAATAATCTGAGCATGTCTTTATTAATATCTGGAGTAGGCGCTACAAGTGAAGTGTTCGACTCGTTTAAAGCATTTAAAGCTGTATTGTTTATAATTAATGGCTCTTGAAAAGCAGGACCAGTAAAAACAATTTGTTGAGAACCACCTGGTAGTAAATCTAAATAAACATTATAACCATCTGACTTGGAAAAACCAGGTTTAGCTGTCATGATACTGTTAGCAGCTGTGTATTTAAAGTCATTGTTTGGATCAAAGTTTGGATCATCTGTCACGCTTAATTCTGCTAATAGTGAAGATATAAAATCTAAGGATAACTGTGGAGCTTCTTGCAGATGTTTAATTTCTGACAACTCATAAGCACAAGTTTCATCTTGACAATTATTTGAATCTATAGCTAATTTTAATTTAGCATAAACTCTTCCTGTATTTCTATAAGCGTTGTCTAGTATTTGAAAGTTGTAATCGCTAACACCTGATGTAAAGTCTTTATTGTAAGCAATGGCGTCACTTTCGTTAAACTGCTGTAAAAAAATATTTTGATTTAAGTTGTTTTCCATTTTTATTTTTTAATTTCCACTACTCATTAAACTACCGCCAATAGACGCTAGTGACCCAAACATACCAGTCATAGCGCCTGTTTGATCCGCTCTAGCTTGAGCTTGACTTTGAGCTGCTCCAGTTAGCTGTTGGTAAGTTCTATCTATTTCCCCTTGTTCTCTAGCTTCTTTAGCGCTAAACTTAAACTGTTTGCCCTGTGCTTGAGCTGCTTGAACTCTAGCTTCTTCAGACATCATTATGCCTTGCATACGTCTTTGTTCAGCCATTTTAGCTTCTTGCAATTGTTGTTCTCCAGCTGCTCTTTTATCTTCGTTAGATTTTTCTTGCTGCTCTATATTAGCTGCAACACCTTTTTTACTTCTTAAAGCAGCGTTTGCTAAAGCGGTAGCTCCACCGGCTCCAGCACCTGTAGCTCTCATAGTGTCTAATGAAGCTGCTAAAGCTAAGTCACTTTCCTCCATTTGTATTTCAGCAGCTTGAGTAGCTACACCTAAGTTAGCGAAAGGATTAGACATTTGACTAGATAAGTCTGTAGCAAATCCAGCAACACTCTTAACATCCTCGTAAGGATTAATAACCGCTTGTCTATGCGTCTCTAAATGGTTTAACTTCTTTGTTAAACGCAACTTTTCTGCAGCTGCTCTTGCTGCGGCTCTTTTAGCTGAACTAGATCCAAATAATCCACCGATTATACTAGCGCCTGCTCCTATTATTGCTCCTGCTCCTATTGGCATATCTTTATATTTTTATATTTATTTTTCATTTAATAACCGTTTGAAAAAGTGTAGTTAGAAGATACTGCAAATATTTCTTTATAACCACCTGGATTAGTAATAGTATCTGTAGATATAGTTACGTTTGTATAAAAGCCTTTTAAGCCTGATATTTGATCTCCAAAAACAATCTCACCTTCAAACGGCTCAGATGAATTAACTACGTTTGCTACATATTTATTTTCTTTTCTATCAAAACCTGCTCTATTTATAGGAGGTATTAACTGTGTTGGGTATTCATTTCCAAAGTTATCATAAGCTCCTTGCTCGTAGCTTAATATTTGATTTGATGTATCGTACGCGTAGCCAAAGTTTTGAGTATAAAAAGGTATAAAACCTGTTGCGTCTGAAACTATAGAGTTAACTTGCCAACCATTAGTTCCTTCATAACTTATAGTTTTAAATATTTTTTCACTACTAACTTGTGGGTTAAATACAAACGATATAGACGAATTACTAGCTACTCCATAAAATAAATTATAGTCAACGTTTTGATCGTGGTGTTTGTATATTTTACTACTATTTACTGTATAGTAGTTGTTAGTTAAACTAAATATTTGACTAGGCTTATATGTGTAAAAACTAACCCAACCTCTAACTCTTTCGTCGAAAGTAAGAGTTTTGTATGCTAAGTTAGGATTTGAAGGTTGTATAGATAAAACATATTCTTTAGAATAAATATCCCAACCACCAATTAACTTTCCTTTACCGAAAGAAGGTGAATCTACAGATGATATAGAATCTCTAAAAAATGCTTTCATTCCAGTTTCTGATATTTCTACCAGACTTCCATTACCTCCTAATCGTAAAACAACATTGTGATTAGGATCTACAAAATATTTATGAAACCCATATATAGCAAAACTTTCTGGATGAGTTCCTATACCGTACTCACCACCATAAGGTTGTATAGTACCAATAACTAAATTAGAGTTAGTTACAGCACCACCACCTTCAGCTGAGTATATAGCATCTTTATCTATTAAAGCTCTTGATACTTTTCCTTCTTGAAAAACAATAAGATTAGTATCTTCAGCATATAACTTTTGTATAGAGCCATTAGCTGGATCTACACTTTTAGTTATTTCTTCTGCAACACTAAACACGTTGGTTTGGTTTATTGAAGTTCTAGAGTTAAATATACCAGAGTATATTAATCCATTAAACTTAATAGAAGACTTAGGAGCATCTTCAACTATGTATGCTCTAGCTCCGTAGTCTGTCGATGTGTTATTATAACCAGCTCTTATTCTACTTTCTTCAATATACCAGCTTAAGTCTTCTTCTACAACTTGTTGATTGTAACCGCCAATAGCTTGAGGTACTCCAAAAGAACCATTCCAAACATTTGGTGTTCCTAAGAAACCTGGGACTGTGGATCTTTCTTGGTTTTTAAGCAAAAAGCTATTAAAGTACTTAACTTCTATTGTTGCTGCCATTTCTTATATTATCACTTAATTTATTTATTAATTACGACTAAGGTACTTGAGCTATCAATGTGCCCAAAGATTGCGCTGTACCCGAGGTTAACGGAGGTAGATTATTAACATCAACTGTTATACTAAAACTATAAACACCATCCGCAAAATTAGTTACACTTGTGTCTGTTTGAAAAGGAGAGCTTTGTAAAGGAATTCCGTCTGAAAAAGACTCAATACCTACAGTCGCGTTAAACGTAGTAGACCAAGCGCTTGATGTTGTTCCTTCATGTTGAGATCTCATAAACACGTTAAAACCTGCAACACCAGAGTTAGTTATAGTTAATGTTCCTGTTTGAGTGACAGGAAGTATATTACCACCAAGAGGATAATCAGTATTATTTACGTTTACTGACTCATCACCATTTGGAGACCAAACAGCTGTTGGAGTGTAAGAATAAATTACGTTAAAATTACAAACCGCTTGTCCGCCACCACCATCTGACAAAGTGACTTCTATTGGGTATGTACCCTCAAGCGTGTTTAGTTGATTTGGTTTAAGTACACCGTTTTGGTCTATACTAAAATAAATAATATTAGTGTTACCGGTTAATGACCAAACCAAGTCTAATTGATTTAAGCTGGTTGTAAAACTACCATTTACTCCAGTAAAAGAATATATTGGAGCGGTACTTTTACCATTTGTTATAGTTATATCACCAGCAGGACAACTATCTATAGAAGGGTTTACATTACCTAAATCAATATTTTTTAAATCTATAAAAGAAGTATCTGCACTAGGGTGATCATATTCTATTTCAAAAGTAAGATTGTTATTTGCTGTTGTAACAGCTAACTCGCTAGGATCGACTATAACTAGGTTGAAGCTACCGTCTAAGTTAGATACTATATTAAAACTATCTTCATAAGGATTCCCTAGTAAGTTTGTTGTGTTCGCTGGAACACCTTGCTCATAAACACTAAGTAAAGTGGCTTCAGAATCTGCAACTGGTGTTATTGATTGTCCATTTAATAATACAGCTTTAAAACCAGCAACAACAATACCGCTTAGCGCATCACCTGTGTTAGTTGCTTCTGTAAGCACATCATTAAATCCTTCTACTCTATCGTAAAGTAAAGCGCCAGGTCCGTCGGCTATAGCTTGATTTAATTCATTAATTAAACCGTTGGTTGAGGTTTCCCAGTATATATCTAATAATGATTCTTGAGCTTCTACTTCGTATATATTTAAACCACCTCCTCTTGCAGGGTAAGGGTTAGGTATTCCAAGGCCTGCTTGTTTTGTAGTACTTATTCTGGCGATAAGTGGATCAGACTCTTGATTGTAAAAATAGTTTCTACCACCTGGTCTATGAAAACTTATATTGTTTCCATTAACTGTGCCTTGAGGTGCGTCAGAAAGTGTAACCACCCATACACTACCTGCAGCTGGAGGCGTGGTTTGATCAGAAATTATTTCAGTAATTATAGTGTCTTTAGTACCATAATTTACACTTCTAATTTCATCTCCATTTTTCATACCTAAACAAAGGGCTACTTCATCTGGATCACTTGGACTAGATAATTGAAAGCGAACAGTGTTAGTTGTTGCGGTTGCTACATCTAAAGCTGTTAAACTTCCAAGAAATTCACCTGGATCGTTTGGTAGATCAAACAAATCATCTATAGTTCCAATAGCTGACGCTATATCACCAACTCTTTCTGGAAAAAACTGTATAGTATTATAAAAACCTGAAGCTCCAACTAAACTAGCGTCTCCTGCTACTCTAGGCCAAAGCTTAACGCTACTTCTAAATTGCTTTTGAGTAGGTCCTAGTTCTGATAAATCTCTAGGTATTTTATTTATATTATCACCAAATAAAGATATATGAGATGTTTCAAACTTTTCTTTTTCAACATCTGTAGGATATCCTTTCATTATAGGAGCGACGTAGGCATTGTAATAATCTTGCTGCTGTTGTTTAACTACTATTTTAAAAGAATACCAACCTAAAGGGTTATAATTATCAGAATTTTGATCACCGTTATAAAGTCCTGGGCCGTTGTTATACGAAGAAGGTATTAAATTATTAAATGTTACTTTTAAAGAATCACCATCAAAAGTAGAAGCGACGTTTTGTTGGTCTTCACCTCTAAACTCGTTATATATAGTCGATGCTAGATACGAAGGCATATTATTAAACTCAGATTCCGACAATATAACAGTGGATTGTCTACCGAATCTATCTGCTAATACAACACCTACTTCATAGTTTCTATTTTGTTTTAATGTTGCATTAGGATATTCTATTTCACTAGTACCTATATTAGCAATACCAACTCCAAAGCTATATTTTTCTGTAGCAGCTACGTTGTAGTCTAAAAAACTTGGAGGCATATGTTTATCTTGGTAGTTACCATAGACAACTCTATTACTTATTATTTCTTGAGACTGAGCTTTTACAGGGACTTTGTCGTATACTCTAGTGTTTTCTTTTTCTGGTAAACTTTTATATGGTGATTTAGATCCATACTCATACTGAAAGTAATAATCATTTCCAGAAAAATTACCTTGAGCAGGTATTGAGTCTACTACCTTTATAGCTATCTCATTAGACTCTTTATATAGTATATCTATTTCTTGTATCTTAAGCTTACTCTGCATTGTACCAGCAGTATATGGCAGTGGAATATTTAAGTTTATTTTATTAACTTTATTTTCCATAAACGAAACCTCTGTACTTTGGTAAGCTCTTTTTTCATCAGATATTTCAATATCTTCGCCTGTAATTGACAGTGGTGTTAAAAAATAACCATCTTGCTTTGGTATAAAACAAGGTTGTGTAAATGGCGCTATTAAAGAATATTCTCCATCATCAAACTTAAATCTATAAGAAAATCTAACAAATTTATCTTCTAAATAATCTACATTAGCTGTACCAGCAAAAGCAGAGTCATAATATGGGTTTGGTATAGCGATTAAAATATCGTCAGTAAGTATAACCCCACTGGCTATGTCTGTTGTAAATTCTATACCACCATTAACAATGTCTTTATCTACAGCTGTAACCAAAGCTCCAGTGTCAACCCAGTTAAAACCAACTTTTTTAAATACACTAAACCCTACGCCTCCAACCACGGTAGATGAAGCAGCTATATAACCTTTATAATCTTCTAAAGTAAAAACCGTAGTGCTAGCTATGTTATTAACTTCACCTTGACCTGTTGGTGGTAAAAATTCAGATATAGCATCTTTCATAGTTGTTTCTGCAGAAGAAAAAACAAGTGCTTGAGAAGAAGCTATAGTTACATTTTGGCTTAACGTTACAGTTAAACTAGGAACATCTATGCCTATAACAAAAGTATTATAAGGAACTCCATTGCCACCACTAATCAAAGCGGCTCCAACTGAAAGCCCACTTACATCTGCGCAAACAACTGTATTTGCGTCGGTTGTAGAAGAAGTAGCTGTAGTGCTTAAAACCTCAGCTCCAGTAACTTGACTTCCTTGATATAACTCTATTGTTGAGTAAGGATAGTATTTAGCAACTGATATTTGATCTTCATTTGTATAATAACTTGGTTTGTAATTTATATTTACTTTTCTAGGTTGGTTTCTGTTGTCTGTAAAAAATAATAAATCTTCAAGAAGATTAGCTGTTACAGGGTTTGATTTAGAAAAGTTTAACCAATTACCTTCAACTATTATTTTAGCACTAGTTGTGGCTTCATTTACATTCCATGAAACTATAGCACTATAACTCAAGCGATCATAATCTGTTTCGTCGTTGTTAGTTAAAAAAACAAAAACAGTACTAGAAAACTCATCATCTAATACACCTATAACTTCTAAACCAACAATGCCTGTTACTTGAAAAAAATCAATAACTTCTAAGTTACCTCTAACGGTTTGAGCTGTACCAACATCTTCACCGTCAGAATTATTTACGGTTATATTTACAGCGTCTCTATATTCACCATTAGGTATTAATCTATCGTCAAGATCTTTATTCATCTTAGACTTTAGAAAACTATTTTTTACTTTAGCCATTTAATTTTAGTGTTTAATCCATTTAGACTTACCTCTCATTACTTGAGCGATTTCATCAGTCTTAATATTAGATAATCTTATTTTTGCATTTCTTAACTTAGCAAATCTTTCTTTTTTTAGTCTTTGAACTAAGTACTCTGGTTGATTAGCGCGTGAAGCTATTACAGCATGTAGTATGTGTGCATATAGAGCTTCCTCTGCCATTTTTGGTATCTTAGTATCTGTATCATATGCTAAGCCGTCAGAAATGTATTCTAGTACTATTAAACGGTTTACTAGATGACTAGAAAAAGACATTTTTCCTTCACGTTCGTTTAAATTAAACCAACCGTTCATTTGTGAGTATTGAGGATCTAGTCCGTATAGTTCTCCATAGTTTCTATAACCAATCCACTCACCGTTTTGATTCCAGTTGAAAGCAAAATCGTTTATACCAGACAAGCCCGCGTTATCTACTAAGTAATCTTGAGCGTTACCTTCGTGCCATCTTTCTTGAGTTATCGATGTACCTTCAATGTCTGACCCAAAATTATCTTGTGTAGGTATTCCTTTAGAGTCTTGTATTTGAGTATAGTAGGGACTAATTGTAAGGTTATTTGTAGGGTATATAATATGTTTAACACCTACATCATCTATCCAAGATGCTCTTACATAATTAACATAATCTTGAGGTAAAGCTAAAGTTAAACTAACAGGTACTGTTAACTCTGCTGATTTAACACTTTTTAAAGTGTCATAGCTAAATTCTTGTAAACCTCTTTTAGCAAAAAATAATATATCTGATTTTTTAGCTCTTTGTATTAATTTACCTCCACCTACGTAACCAACCATAAAGTTATCTATAGCGTCATCTAGAGTTATATAAGAATAGCTACCGTAATTATCCTCAACAGCTTGTCCATACGCTTTTTCAGCGTCATTAGCTCCGTATAATCCACCATCTAATTTTTTCAACTGAACAACTATATATAAACCAGTAGCTGGTGCTATAGGAAATGTTATTGCATTGTCTACTACAGAAAACTCAGTTATATATTCAGAGTACGAACCAGGTATACCAGTGCTACTTGTATACAACTTAAAGTTATTTAAAGCGTAATTTATGTCGTTAGGGTCAAAACTACCTAAAACTAAATCTGTGTCAAAAGTGGTTTCAAAAGCTAACTTAACTCCGTTGCCTCTAAAGCCTTGAGCGCCTTGATAATATTGTTGATTTGTTTCAGTTATTAAACTCATTTATTAGCTTTTTTCGTTAATTTCCATTTGTTGAGCTTCTTGAGAAGCCGCTTGAATTATTGTTGGATCATTTATTACTATTCCAAAATACTTTAATATTTCTAGTATTAAAAGACTTTGTTCAGATACATCTAATTCAAAGTCAGTAGATGCATTAGCGTTATAAACATACTGACCCAATCCACCAATGGTAAAACCCCAGTTTGGAGGTGTTGGTGTTACTAACGCGTTTACTGTTATAGTATTAGGAGTTGGAGTTACTTTAAGCAATAAATTGCCCGTTGTATTTGTAGTGAAGAATAGAGGGTTTTTATTATCTGGAGCTGTAAGTTTTGATCTTGATATTTTATTAAACTCTGCTTTACTAACTAATTGAGTTGTAGAGTTTATAATAGGGTTTACGTCCGTATAGTTTGATATTACTTCACCTATTTTATATAATACATCAACCACAGGCGTTGTTTGTGAAAATCCATCCGTAACAGCGCTATATGTGAAGGGTACTTCCTCTTCAAAAGGATGTAGTTTATATGAAATATCCTTAAACATATCAAAAAACTCAGTGTCATTTTGAGAGTTAGTTTGATCTTTACGGTATTGTTGATTGCCATCTGGAAAGTAAGATTCAAATATTTGAAACTGAACTTGCTCAGCAACACTATTGAACTCAGCAGGTGTTACATAACCTCTTTGTTCTTTATTTAATATGAACAAGACTGTTTTATATACTTTGTCTACGCTTACTGCCATTTTTTATTTTTTATTATAATACATTGGAGACCACTTACGTAGCCTCCAGTATATTAGTATTACTTGTTTTTATAGTTTTTTATCTATAGATTTATAGATTTCTACACCTTCGTCGGTTTTTAAGAAAGCCGCAAATGCAGAGTAAGGGTTTTCATCAAATGGTACGTTCATTAATTTTCTACCGTTTGAAACCCATGTAAATGTTCTTTGATCTGGAGATAATCTGATTATACCAGCCTCAGAAGCTCTAATAGCAAAGTTTCTAAGTTGTACATTATCATCGTTAGCTAAGTTGATAAACAAAGCTGGATTATTTCTAGCAAACAATAGTAAATCTCTTCTAAGTTCTTTAGAACTCATTGATGTTACTTTAGACCCAAGCTCTACCCTAAGAATAGCCTCTGCTTGGTCTATATCCATACTACGAGCTGCGTTAAGTGCGTCAATTTGAAGATCTAAAATATCTAATTCATCTTCAGCAACCTCAACAGCGTTAAACTCATTGTATATGCTGTTACGCATAGGGTGATATAAAGATAATATTTTTTGTAAATTTTGTTTTGCTTTAGGTACATGCAACGTTCCATCTTTAAAAGTAATATGACCCATTGTGGCTTGACCTTTTTGTTCGTCCACAAATGGAGATGCTTGGTTTGTTGCGTATCTTAGTTCTCTTTGAGAACCTAATTCTTCATCAAAATATAAAAGTGAATGTTTCACAGTATGTCTTGATGGTATAGTAAATGTTAAAGGAGATTTATCACCTGTTAGATAATAATTTCTATCTTTAATTTCCCACGTTGGTTTTGTGGGTTTTTGTGTTTTTTGAACTGGTGCAGTTTTAACTGCTACCTCTTGAGTTGCAACCTCAATTGTTTCTTCTGCTTTTGTAGCTTTTTTAGCCATGATATAATAAAATTAAATAGTTGAAAATTGTGACAATAGCCATAGTATATAAATAGTAATAGGCTAATGTCATATAAAAAACCCCCGCCCGAAGGCAGGGATTATTATTGTTGTAATATTATGCTCCAGTAAACAATACGAAATTGTTAGCTGCTTGAACACATAAACATCTTTCTGACAAGAAGTTTACTTCCATTGCATCTAAATCAGATGTGAAAGCTCCTCCAGCAGAACCAGTTAACCAAGACTTCATTCTACGATCGTCAGCTTGTGAAGCTCTGTATCGTACGTGTAAGAATGGTCGACGGATGTTAGTTCCTAAGATTTGATCGTAAACAGTAGAAGTTCCAGCTGGTACCAATACTCCTTCGATAGCTGCAGCAGTAGTAGCAAAACCACCACGTGTTGAAGCATCATTTAAGTATTTCCAGTCAGTCTTATAGAAGTCGTAAGATCCTCTACGGAATCCGCTAAACCCTAAGTTTAAAGCCATTTCTTCAGAGTTTTCAAACAATCCAAAAGCAGTTCCACCTTGCGCTCCAGTAGAAACTTCTGAAAGCATATCATCAAAATCTAAAGACGTTTGGCGGTTTAAGAAAAGCATATTTTCCTCAATAGCACCTTGAGTATCTAGATTTTTTAAGATATCATCAAAAGCAGCAAGACCAGTAGCGGCAGTAAATCCTGCGTTTACATTTCCTCTGTCTTTGATAGCAGCGAATAAACCTTGAGTACCTTTAACTCCAGCTGTTGCAGCTCCAGATCCAGCAGCAGCAAGCTCACCTTCAACTACAGACATTTCTAAGTAATCTTCAAAACGTAAACGAGTTTCAGATTCAGCTTTTAAATACCATAGGTAACCAGATGTTCCGTCTTCAGTTGCAACTTCAACCCATCCGATTTGCGCCATATCAGATCCGTTTACAACGTATTTATTTCTGATGATGATAGGAGAGTTAGAGTACTGTGTGAAAGATGGAGTGATTGTCTTGTAACCAGTAGTATCAGTAAGTCCAGTTGAATTAGTGATAGCTTTTCCTTTTCCATATTCAGAACCGTATACAAAGATTTTCAATCCTGTAAGAGAAAGACCTGTTAAATCAGCTTGAGTATAAGGAGCTACTGTAATACTAGCTACAGCACCAGTTTGGCTAGACTCAGTTACTAAAGCTTTAAGCTCTACAGAGTTACTTGTATCTAAAATTACGATTGTTTGATCTTTAGAAATTACATTTTCAGTGAAAGTGTCTCCAGCTCCACCTACTGTAAATTCTAAAATGTTTGTTGCTACACCACCTGCGTTTACGTCTACGTCGTTATACGCTACGTGTAGTCTATTTTGTTCAGACCAAATTACTTGATCAGAAGTCATTGGCATTTCAGCTCCAACCATACGTAAGAATCCAGATAAAGTTCTGTTTCCGTAACGCTCTACTTCTTGTTCGTAGATTTCAGGTAAGTACTGTTGTGCAAAAGTATCAGAGTCGCCAGGGTTAGCTCCTCCATTAAATGATAAATAGTTATCACTTAATAATTGTTGTTTTTGACTCGGTTTAATTGAACCGAATGCTGGTGTTAAAGCCATGTTTTAATTTTTTTAAGTTAAAATTTTCTTGTTTTTATTTTTAATTTTGTAGAATCAGCACCTGAAATAGACTTAACTTTAAATCCGTTAACAAACACATCACCTTGTGTGGACCTAGCTTTGGTGTCACTTAGATTTTTTGATTTGTTCATAACGTCTTTTACAGCATCGGCTTTTCCTTGCTCATAAAAATGAGCGGCGATCTTATCTACGTTTTCAGCGGCATACATAGCTTTGTGATAACCTTTCGTGTCACTAACATTACCATCAGAGTCTAGGAACTTCCCGACAAGGTTGTTAATGTTTGATTGGTTTTCTGCAACTCTATCTCTATTTTGAATATTGTACTTATAGCTCTTATCACCGACTTTGATATCGAAACCTTCGAAACCATCGCTAAAAAGTTTTTTAGTACTTTCTTTAAATCTAGAGTGTTGTTGCTCAGCTACTTCCTGCTGCTTGTTATATCGGTTGAAAAAGTCCATTGCTTTTTGCTGATCCTGAGTAACGCCCGGTCTCAACTTGATCTCGTCGTAATATTTACTCTTAGTCTCTTCTAAAAAGCCTTTGGCTTTTGCAACTTCTTCTTTAAACGCAAGTTTTTTCTTACGTATATCTTTGTCCTCGTCTAGATCTTCATCATAATCAAAGTCTTCTAATAATAACTCAAGGTCTGAACTATCTAAATAAGGTTTATTTTTTTTGTAATATTCTTTTAACAATGTTTTGTCATCTACATTAGAATAGTCCGCGTTTAAACGAGCATAGTCTTCTATAGTTCCACCTGTTTCCTCCATAAATGAAACTAATTTTTCGATGTTTTCTGGTAATTGTCTACCTAGTACTTTTTCATCTCTAATAGCTTCTTTAACTTCAGCTTCAGCTTTTTTAACCTCTTCAGCTGTAACTTCTTTTAATGGATTAAACTCTTCTACTTTTTCTTCGGTGGTCCGTACTTCTTCAACCACTGCTTTGCTGTCGCCACTGTCTTTGGACTCTTGGACAACAACATTGCTATCATTTGTCTCTTGTGTTTGAACGGCATTGTTTTCTTGTTTTACTTCTTCTTTAGGTATTACCACTTTGGTAACTTCCTCTTCAACTTTTTTCACTGGTTCTTTTAATTCAACCTTAGTGATTTCATTTTTCTTACCTAAGTTTTTAGGTTTTCTTGGCTTAGCCTTCATTTTGAAGTTGCCTTCTTGTTTTACTTCTGACATAATATAATATAATTAAAAAATTGTTTACTTTCTACATGAAAGCTTGCATACCCATATCGGGTTGGTTTTCAAAGTCTACTGGTAAGCTATCGTTTTGTCTTTGGCTTATCATTTCACTTTGCTGTGTAGCTTCCATTTTGCTACGCTTGTCTTTTCTATCTTCTATAGCTGCTTCTTTCTGCTGTATAGCTTGAACTTCTAATTGCTTTAATTGCATATCGTACTCAAACTTCTGTTGCATTTTAATTTTTTCTAAATCAGCTGCTATTTGCATTTTGTTTATTTCCATTTGAGCTTTAGCTTGCTCATATTGAACTTTGGAACCCGATATAGCTTCTTGCTTTTGAACCTCAGCCATCGCTGTTTTTTCAGCTGTACTAGCTTGAGCATCAGCTTGAGCTTGTATATTAGCTTGTTGATTAGCTTGATCTTGAGCAGCTTTTTGCTTGCGCTTAACCTTAAGCATTTGATTAGCTAGCTTGAGATTTTTAATTTGTCTTAAATCAATAGCGTCTTCTAAATCAATACCACCCTGACCTAATGCAACTTGAATATTTTGTTCTAACTTAGCTTGCTCTTCATCATCTGGCTCTAATTCTAAGAATATACCAAAGTCATATAAGTTTAAATCAACAACCTGCTGTAATGTTTCAACGTTGAAAGTTGATATAGAATTTTTAAGCGACTCAGCTGTTAATGGAAAATATAAAGCATCTGCTATTTTAAGAGATACGTTTTCAGCTAGCTTTAATGTAAGATATAAACTAGCTTGTTTGATATGTCTAGTCGCGACGTTAGATGCGTTAGCCGCCATCTTTTGAAGACCTACCAACGAGTTTTTGTCTTGTGAGCTTCCATCTCTAGCTTCATTTAATCCCGTCACATCACGTATCATTTGTAAATAATATTGATACGTTTGTATAAGCGCTTGTATTTTACCAAGGCCGCTAGAGCTATTAAGTTCTTGAATAGGTACTTTACCTGGATTCATATCACCGTCTTGCGTCATTGATCTACCTACAATAGAACCAGTTTGGAAATACATATTTAATGCCTCTGCGGGATTATAATTAGTTCCATTTCCAAGATCAACCTCAGCTAAACCGTCCATATCTAAATAGACACCGTCTGGTACCATCCTAGACATTACCTGTTGCAATTTAAGATGCGTTAGTTGAATCATATCTGCAAATCCAATACATTTACTTACAACAGACTCTATGCGTCCCTTATACATTCTAGGAGCACATATCGTGTAATTCATTTCAACTTTAGTTGTGTCTGCCATTGGTCTAGACATGTTCTCTGCTAAACTCCAGTCTAATATAGTGTTAGTTCCTAAAACTTTAGCACCAGTGTATAAAACCTCTATTGACCTAGATACTCTTTCAAAGTTGTCATTTTCAGGCGGATCAAATGTATCTGGCTTTTCTAAAGCTTTTAATAAACCTGAATCTGTTTGTTTTATTTTAAATACTTGATTATGGTAAGTCTTATATTCAAAGTACATAACTTGTACAGTGTTTTCGTCGTAATTACCCCAACCAGTTATATATTGTCTGTTACCAGGTGTTTCTTGTATTCTTTTTAATTCTTCTTCTGATATACCAGGAAACTCTTTTTTAAGTTCTGGTATTGTTATAGATTTTACCTCGCCTACATAGTATATGTCTTCAAAGTTTGGATCTTCTGTATATGAGTAAACCATATAAGCAGGATCTACATAATCAACTGTAATTCCTTCAGCTGTGTTAAAATTAGTTTTACCAGCAGCAATACCAATTGTTGTAAGATCCATATTTAATCTACGTCTTACAAGATCGTATTTATTTTGAGCAAATACAGTTGATATAGCTTCTTCCTCCGCTATTTCAATTGATTGCTTATAACTTAGCTGCATGTGTAATTCTAACTCTTCTTTAGATTCTGGAACTACAACTCCACTTGGTGATTGGTGTAGATCAATACCTAATGTTTGCTTTAAGTTATCTAAATACTCTTTAGCCACCATATCCTCTTGGAGCTTACTAGCATATTCAGTTCTTCTTTTAACTGAGCTAGGATCTTGAGAGTAAGCTTTTATGTCGTAAGACTTTTGCGATATACCATTAACTACGATGTCTACGAACTTAGATAAAATAGGTACAGGTTTCCAGTCTAAATTAAGATAAGACAAATCACCATTAATGGATAATTCATCTTTATATTTCTGCACAGGTTGTTCACCTCTAGCATATAGTCTTAACGAATGGAAATTATTCCAATTAGTTAGATATCTATTACCTCCAGTTCGCCCTTGGTCAAACCACTCGTACTCTATTGCTTGAGCAACTTGAGTTCCGTATTCCCAGCTAGCTTTTTCAGCGTCGCTTACTACTTGGCTTGGAAAAGCGCTATTGGTGTTAGTGTATATACCCATTTAACTTATTATTTTTGATGTGACACCTTTATTGTCATATTTTTTAATTCCTAAATTTACAGCTTCTCTCCTTGTTGTTGGAGCTGATGGAGCGTATCTATGTTTGTTACAAGCCATTAAAGCAAGTCCAGAACTAATAGAAGCATCGTGCTTTGTTCTGTTATTTATATTAAATTTAGCCCAGTCTTCTAATGTTCTTTGAAAGTACATATCACCGTAGCCTGTGGTTTTTAAACCCACAAAGTCTTCTATATAAGACTCAATCGCCGCGGCGTGAGCTTGTTTTATATCTTCACTTGAATTTGGTATTCCACCTAATTCTCTTTCTGTTACCGATAGTTTATTATGTTTTCTGTCTGGTCTATTTATAGAGAACTTTCTATAACCTCTTCTTTTTAAATGATATAATAATCTAGGCTTGTTATTTTCCGCTAATATTGGCATACCATAAAAAACCAAAGCCATTAAAACATCTTCAAAAAATATTTCAGCGGTTTGTGGTCTAGCTATATATTCTAAAAAGAAATGGTTTGGAGGTACGTCCTCCATACTAAACTTAGTTAAACCGTGTAAAGATCCATTTGATCCTCTTTTATCAACTGTACCTGATATATCATAGCTATCACAACCAAAAGCTCCGCAGTGTTCATTACCTGGATATTTAACTCCTCCTTTTATTATCACACGATTTTGGAGATTTAAAGGTGGAACCCAGGAAACTCTGAATCTACCGTTTTTGTTTGGTACAAATATAACCTTTGTGTCTTTAACTCCGTTCTCCCATTGGAAACTCCCTTGAGTAACTGATATTGAGTTTTTAAGATCTTCATTGAAATCTATTTGCTCGTATATTTTTGTTAGGTTAAATAAAGATTCTTTAGACTCATCTCTAAACGCGTGCTTAGTTGTACGCGGAAATTGTCTGTAAAATTCATTTAAGCCATCTTGATCGTTCTTAAGACCCTCAACTTCATTGTCCCAGTATTCTATTACTCCTTGCGCTATAATATCTCCAAAAGGACCTACTACTTCTTTTTTTGGTGTGTTGAATACAGGAAAGCCATAAGAATCAATGTAGCCTTCGTAGTTCCATTCCATAGGTATGAACAAAGAATAGAGTCCTGAGCGAGTCTGTCCATTGGCGTTTCTTTGTGTAACGTCTGAGTCATTGTAAAGTTTTTTAAAGTTATCGCCTCCTTTGTCTAAAGCGTTTGATGTTGATCCCATCATACACTTACCTATAATTCTAGAACCTAACCTTAAACAAGTTTTAGTTACCCTCCAGTTGTTTAATATATTTGTTGGTCTTTCCCACTTTCCACTTTCATCGTGTACTAGTAGTTTTAGTTTTTCACCGTCATACGAGTTGTCACCTGTGTTTTTCCAGTCGATCGTTGTATCAAGCCCTGTGATCTCTTGTAGCTTCTCATTTGAGTCAAGCTTACGTCTTGTGAACTTTGACGCTGGTACTCTGTACGCGAGCTCTGTCTTTGGTCTGTCCATACCGTCTTGGATTGGCTTGAAAAAGAAGGGGTAGTTGACCGATATTGGGACAACTTTGTCAGTAAACATCTTCTTTGCATCGGGTCCAGACTTCGAGAGTATACCAAAGCGCGAATCTGTAGATATTGTGGCTTGGTTAACGGTTTCCCCACTTGCCATAAATGAAAAACCTGATCGTCTATTTTTAAGGTAGCACATGCCGTAGCAGCGCGGGTCGGCTTTACAAGCTTCCCAGAATAAATAGAATAATCTGTTTGATTCCCTAAAGTCTGGCTGCCCGACGTCAATTTTACTCCACTGCAAGTACATATAGTTAGTACCAGTAATGTAAGTAGCCACACCCTTATTATAGAACCAAAAGCCTTGTTCTCTTCTATTAAATTCTTCATCAATGTAATCATACCATTTTTCTTTAAAGTCCAAAGGGTATTCTTCCCAATCAAATACTGATTTGATTTTACTAAGTTCCTTTGGGTATTCAGTGTGCTTCCACCTGTCTTCTTCAAATGTATGTACATTATCAGCTTTTGGTAAAGCTATTTTTAAATCTTGTATTTCATAAATTTCACCTATTTCACCGGTTTTACTTATAACAACCATATCGTGTTCTTCGTTATAACCGTAATCCCATTTTTTATACCTATTAGTTCTTTTTAAAACTTTAGGTTTAACGTGGTCTTCAAGTATTTTATATAAAGTCTGCTCGTACATTATTTAGATCTCCCTTCTGCAAAGCCTCTAAAAGATTTCTCTTCTTTAACCTCCACTGGTTTTTCATTTAACATATTCTCTTCAGCTTCTATTCTATTTAATATCTCAAAAGCATCAAATATAGCTAACTTTTTTGTAGCCGCAGCATTTTTTAATCTATCTGCCGATATATCGTCATCTGAATCAACAATAGCTTCTTTAGCTACTTTGATTAACTCCTCCACTGCTCTCTGCCCAGCTTGGATTATATTCAACTTCGTTTCCTTGGTATTCATATTTAATTACAATATCATTAGATTTCATACAGTACAATCTTTTACCGTCAACTAAAAACTCCCATTCTCCGTTTGGCGTATAACCAACTAAGTCCCCTGAGTTAATTCCTAGCGCATTTAAAGAGCTATTGTCATATTTTAATATACCAACAAGGCTTTTTTCTTTATCTGGCGTTAAAGACTCTGTATCTTTTATAGGTGAAATAAAGCATCTGTCTCCAAAAGATTTCCACTTGTCACCTTTATTATATAAATAGATTTGATCTATAGCACAAAAATACAAATCATCTTTGAACCAAGATCTACTTTTCTTTTTATTTCCTCTCATGTCATAGAATACTCTAAACACGTTTTGGTGTATAACAATTATATCACCAACATCAATACTAGTATTAAAAGCTTTAGGCGTTTCTATTACTCTAGCTAATCTATTTACAAACTTGAAGTCTTCAATTTTTGTGTTTAAAACTAACTCTTTATCACCTACTTTTATTTTGTTACTGTATTTATCGCCTAATGGCTCTACTATAAAGTCGTATAAACTTTTCAATACTCTAAGTCGTATTCAACGGATATTGCCATGTTAGAGTTAAATTTCTTCCATGGCATTACCTCGTTGTTTTTCTTAATGTGAATATTGTAGGAGTTATCAGACTCGTCAAGAAGTATATGTGAAATCTCGTGACCGCCATAAACCTGTTGACCTACAGAATAGTGCATAGCATCGTTTTTGTAATCAGAACCAATACTTATTTTTCTTACAATAGATGACATCCTAAGCTTTTGTAGGTTTAGAATCTTTTTCTACTTCAGTGTATTCTCCAGTCGTTAGATCGATATCAATAGCTCCGTACTCTGCTTCGAGTTCAGCCTTTAAATCTTCTACAACTTTATTAGCCTCTGCCACTTGGTGTAATAGACTATGTTTTTGAGATTCTAAAATACCTATTTGATTAACAATTGTCATTAATTCTTTTTGACCTTTGTTAATGTCTTCTAATTGTTTGTCTGTAATTTTTGCCATTTTATTTAATTTGATTTAATTATATTTATATAGTTACTTGTTTTTATGTAGTTTACACTATTCACAGTAGGGTTTAAAGTCCCACTTTGTTCCAGTCGGTCCAGTAACTCTTATAGTAGCGTATGAACTAACTTGATAATCAGCAGGTGTGTAAACCCACCAAATTAACTGCTCGAAAGGAGCAACTAAAGGATTTGCTATACCTGTTTCAGCTGTGTATGCTGCCGCTCTAGTTGGTACAGTACCTTTACTAGATCCTATAAATTGATCAGTAGCTAATGCTTGAGCTTCAGTGGGTATTACGTCGCCAGTAGAAGCAGTTCCATATACATTGTCAAAAGGACCAGCGTTAGCTACTGTCATACCGCTTGTAGCTACTTTAGTACCATTGGTTGGGTTTCCGTGATATATCTCTAATTTATCAACAGTCCCAAGACCTGGAGCGTAAAACATTATAGTTAAAACGCCTCCGTTTGGATTTAGCAGTATAGTATTGTCTACTAAAGAACCTTCTCCTTGAACTAAAGTGTCATTGCAAACGTAGCTTGAAGCTCCACCACCACAACCACACCAGTCTATACCTAAACTTGTACCTAAAGCCATATTACTTTACAGCTATAATATCAGCAGCTGTTGTACCAGTAGCTAATACATAATCAACTATAACAGGTAAAAAACAACCATTTGATAGGTTTTTAAAAGTAACAGCTTCACTAGCTGTAGGTAGTCCAGATCCTGAAGATTTTACTACGCCTGCTAATATAACTTTTACGTCTCCACCAGTACCAATGAATAAAGCTGAAGAGTTTAGTTTAGTAGCTGAGCTTATAGTGTCGCTAGTTGTTACGTCTGAAGCAAAAGTTCCGAAGTCCGGTTGATTTGCGTATTGTCCCATATTTTTTTATTTATTTGTTATTGATTTCGCTTTTTCCCAAGTACGACCTACAAAGTAAGCTCCGTAAACCGTCACTAGCAATGTTTGAAATATTGGTATATATTCTTTAGCTAGTCCAAACTCACCAATGTTACCATCGAAAAAAGCTAAAGACGTAAAAATTACAGTTAGATATATTAAGATCATTGGTCTAATGTTTTTACTTAAAAAACTATCAGATTTCATATCCGCTTCCCAACGCTTACTAACCTCTTCTTGAGCTTTGTTATCTGCGTCTTCTAGTATCTGCTGTATCTGTTTCTTTACTTCTAACCTTTCTTCTTCGGTTGTAGTAAGCTTGTCGATGACGTCACCAACTTCTTTGATAACGCCACCAGTTAGCCATTGAATTATTTTTTTCACGAGTTTTTAGCTTTTTTCTTTTCTGCTCTTCTAGCTAGTATATCAGCTTTTGCTTTAGCAGATTTATCTGCAGCGGCTTGCTTCCTTCCTTTAGCCAAGTCTTCTTTTACAGTTGATTGAGAAGCTAAACTTCTTGATTTACCTTTTTGTAATATATCAAAAGTTTTACCACTTTGTCTAACACCTTCTAGTTTTACATAACTATTACGGCTTAAAAGATCACCCGCTTGATCTGCATCAACGTATCCAGTACTACCATGCATAGCTTGTCCTCCGTAAGAAGTTCCTCTTTCTGAAGTGTATTTGATTTGTTTAACTGGATCAACTCTTTCTTGTAATTGAGGTTTGTTTATTTTAATATCAGCGCTAATCTTAGGATTATAAATTATAGATGATGGTTTTAAATTTGTTTTTAAAGAATCTGGAATAAACCTAGTTCTAACTTCCTCTCTGTTTTTAGCAGCTAAATAAGCTGAGTCTTGTTTTTTTCTGCCTTCAGGTGATAACGCGGCATAAGCTTTGTCGCCAGCTGTTGTTCTATGAACTTCGTCACCAGGTGTTCTAAACTTTGTAGTAAAAGTTTTTTTTGTACCTCCCCTAACACGCTCTGAGGTTTCTGTTGTACCAAGGTTTTCTTCTTTACCAGGCTTAAGCGTTTCTTCTAAAGCAGGGTCTATGTGAAGAGGACTTTTTCCAGATCCTCCCACATGTATTGGTGATCCTGCTGCAATTGAATGCTTATTTGTAAATGGTTTCATTTGTTTTTATTTTTTATTGGTGTTTCTATTACATATTTAGCGCCAGGAAATATATAATCATATCCTGGGTACATTACTTTTGTATATCCTCTGTCGTCAGTACCTAGTACTTTAAAGTCGACTCCTTTCATTGTTATATAGCCTCCTTTTATGATATTTTTAGGCTTGTTAACATCAGGGCTGTTTCTTAAATAACCTGTCTTAGATGTCTTCATTATGCTCTTCTATAGGCCTCAGCTTCCCAAGGCAAGTTTTTAGCACCTTCTTTCATTTGTGCTCGTGAATATCTTTTACCTTTCCAGTACACATATTCATCGTCGTAGTCTAGATCATCTCTATACTTACCATTGTCTTTAACGCAACCCATTTGCATTAAATGAATTTTTTCGTGAGCAACTACATCTTCTACGTCGTCTGGATGTAAATCTTTATTTATGGTTATAGAACCATTATTATTAGCTTTTCCCATAACACCATCTTCCATATCTACTCGATATATTGGAGTGTTGTCCATGCGGAAAGGAGGGTTATTTAGTTTGAAAGCCATATTTATTTTTTATAAGGAAATGCTTTATTTAACATTTCTTTTCTTTTATTACAACCGCAGGGTTTTCCTATTTTTTCAGAAGCTAATTTAACTAGTTGTTTAACTCCTGTTGCTGTAGTTATTTTTTCAATAGTATCACCTAAACCTTTTGATGGGTTATTGTCCGAATTTTTTAAAATAATTTCCATCAGCTTGGTTTTTTTCAAAATTTGATATACTAGGTATTTGGTATTCACCATCTTCAAAACCTTTAAACTCCTTTTCAGTTGTTTCTTTTAGCTTTTCTGCTACTTTTTCAGTTTCACCTTTAAACTCAGCTTCTTTTTCAGCTTTTGTTTTACCGCCAGTTTGTGAAAAAGCTGCAGCTATATTATCTTGAAGTCTTTGAAAATGTGGAGCCGTAGAAACGTAAGCATACATACCTAGTGGTGAATCTTCTTGTTTTCCGTAAGTATAAGAGTCATCTCCAGCAAATTTCTGCGGATCTTTAGACTCAAAATCAGGACTACCTGGTCCTTCTATTTGAGGCAAGATAGACGCGTTTTCTGCCATCTCTATTTGCGCTTTTTTTGAAGCTTCTTCTAATTCCCCTAATGTAAATGTTTTTACAGGATTTTTAGCCATAAACTTTTTTTGGAATGGTGAGCTCATATTATTTATATGATTTAGCGCGTTGTGTAATTGGCCCTGGCCCACAGTCGCATGGGTACTTAGAAACCTCTAATCCATCTTTACCTGAGCTAGAACCTTTCCCCATAGGAAAACCTTCTTTGCTTAACGGTCCGTCCCAAACAGCATTTTCACCTATTTGACCGGCTAAATCTACTTTTAGTTGCTTAATGTTTTTCATAGTTATAATTTTTTATTTTTATATACTGTTCTTAATGAATCTAAAGTTTTTTGTTTAGGATATTCTCTTCCACCAAACCCAAAATCGTTTTCTGTTTCATCCCAGCTTTTTTTATCGTTTACAGCTTTCGTGTAATTATTATATTCTTCTGCGAATCTTTCTTGCTTACTTTTTTCTGCAGAATTTAATTTAGCTTGTTCCTCTTTTGTGTTTCCAAGTTGATTTTTTTGAAATATAGGTGTTGCACCTACTGCATTTTGTCTTTGCTCAATTCCACCATAAATACCTTGAGCAGCTTGTTGCACTTGAGGTTTGAAAACCGGTTGAGCAGTGCCTAATGTATTAGCTTGAGCTGGAGGAACGTTTGTCATTTGCTGAACTGGTTGACCTGTTAAAGGGTCAACAATACCAACTTGTTTAGCTGGTGAATCATAATGAGTTGGCGAACACATGTTAGTAGGAGCGTCCTGATCATTTCTAGCGTTCTCAAGATAATGAAGTCTAGCTTTAGCTGTTAAGTTTTTATTGTAAGCTTCTTTGTAATCGTAATTCTTACCTTTCATTTTATCTGTTTTTATCTTTATTGACGTTTTTAATAGAAGTTATAAGAACTTTATCAGTGTACGTCTTACCCTTCATAATACTGTTTCTGTGATTGCTAGTTGGTAGATCATCTTGACCTAGTATAATTCTATACATATGCTTTATTAAATGCTTGCACTTAAATGAAGTTTTGTATATATGATACTTTTGAGTTGTTCTATTTCTTTTTCTCCAAACAACTATCCAACCTTCTTTTAACAAACGATTCCAGCGGCGGTTATCCCAACTATAGGAATAACTACCAGCTTCGAAATCTTTTTTTGTAAACATATCCATGCAGTCTAAGTAAATCAATAACTCTAGATCAGCATCGTTAAGGTTGTTGTTTCTGCAAGCCCATTTACGTATTATACGATAATGTTTAAACAGATTCATATTCTTTATGTCATCTGCGTCTAGCCTTTTCATAAAACAACAACTACATCTTGCGCTTTAATAACGTGATATGTTTTTTTATCTATTTCTATTTTATGTCCAGCGTGTCGATCAAAGAAGATCTTATCACCTTCTCTTAATCCTTCAACTTGTTCACCAGCCGATAATATATCAGCCTCTGTGTAACGAATATCTTCACGTTGGTTTTCTGCAAGAAGTAAACCACCTTTTGTTTTAGTGGTTCCTTCTTTTATTTTTTGTATTATTAAATTTCTACCTATTGCTTTCATCTTCTACTCTTAAGTTATTGATTACACAATCGGTCGATAATATAGTTGTCGCTACTGAAGCTGCGTTTTGAAGAGCGCTCTTGGTAACTAATAGAGGATCAATAATACCTGAGTTAATCATATTTACCATTTTTCCTGTAACCACATTTAAACCTCTTCCTTTAGCTTTAGGTAATTCTACGTCTGTTATACCAGCGTTTTCTAGTATTGTCTTAAACGGTGCTTTAATTGCTTCTAAGAGCAGCTTTTCACCATCTGACTTTGGTACTATATTTTTCGCAGCGTTTAACAGCGCTATACCACCTCCAGGAACGATACCTTCTTTAATAGCAGCTTTTGTAGCGCAGACAGCGTCTTCGACTCTATCTGTTTTTTCTTTTAATTCAATATCAGAATTAGCACCTACTTTTACAATTGCTATTTTAGCAGCAAGCATTGCTAATCTTTTTTCAAGTTTAATCACTTTGTGAGGTGGGTTATCTTTTGATAACTCCTCTTTAATATCATCTATAATATCTAAAATTTCTTGAGGAGCATCTCCAAATTGAAGTATAGTTTCTTCGTGAGTTGTAACACTTTTTAAACAACTGCCTAAATGCTCTACTTGGATTAAATCCATATCGTCACCTAGATCTTCGTTTATAACAGTGGCTCCAGTTAGTAAGGCTAGATCATCTAAAACCTCTTTCTTGTTAATACCGTAAGTTGGTGCATTAATTACATTAACTTTAATATTACCTTTGTTTTTATTCATTGCTAAAGCAGATAAAACACCTTGTTCTAAATCGCCGATAATCAGCAAAGGCTTATTGTTTTTTATTACATACTCTAGCACTGGCTGAATCTGCCTAATTGTCTCTACAGGAGATTCAACTAGTAATACTAATGCGTTTTCTAATTCAGCTGACTTATTTTGCTTGTTTGTTATAAAATGAGAGTTCGTAAGACCTTTGTCGTATTGAACACCATCTATAACTTCAACTTCTGTTTTACCTTCCGCTGAGGTTTCCATCATTACAATCCCTGTATTATCTACAGCTCTAAAAGCGTTGGCTATGATCTCACCTAGCTTTGGATCGTTATTTGTAGATATAGTAGCAATTTGATCGATCATACTACCTTCTACAGGCACTGATGCAGATTCTAAGTAATTAATTACTTTTTCTACAGCTTTATTAATACCTTCTTTTAATTCTCTTGAGTTTGTTTTATCTGAAACCTTATAAGCTTCAGTTAATATAGCGTGAGCTAAGACCGTGGCTGTGGTTGTGCCGTCGCCT
>Ga0208792_1000139_pt1 | contig 30984 bp, 50 predicted proteins | sample 14_taG_FD_184087 | JGI IMG/M metagenome (GOLD analysis project Ga0208792, IMG submission 184087) | Marine viral communities from the Subarctic Pacific Ocean - 14_ETSP_OMZ_AT15311 metaG (SPAdes) (version 2) | ecosystem: Environmental > Aquatic > Marine > Oceanic | place: Pacific Ocean | collected...
CAAGAAAACTGGGAAAAGATATTTGGTAAGAAAAAATGAGCCAAATACAATACGATCTATGCCCACAGGGACAAGTTCTCCAAGACTTCTCTGATTGTCGCGCACGTAACTCCTTCATCATGGGACCATTAGGTTCTGGTAAAACAGTACAATGTATTTTGAAACTGTTAGACCTTATCTGTGAACAACAGCCTGTCTCTGACCCTGAACACAAGAACTACAATAAACGCCTATCACGAGTCATTGCCGCACGTAACACCTATTCTGAACTGTTCTCTACCACAATTAAAGACTGGTTAGAGATACACGGTGAGTTAGGTGACTTCAAACAAGGTAATAAAGAACCCCCTACACACTTCATGAGATTTAACCTAGAAGACGGCACAGAGGTTGAGTGTGATGTCGTATTTATCGCCTTTGACAGACCTGAACACGTTAAAAAGGCAAGGGGTATCCAGACTACTTGGGTATGGTTAAACGAAACGAAAGAACATTCTAAAGCCGTCTTAGACATGTTAGACCTACGTCATGGTCGTTACCCCTCTCCTAAAGAAGGTGTGCGCCCTACACATCATGGTATGTTAGGTGATTCTAACGCCCCTGATGAAGATCACTGGTATTTTAAACTTGCTGAGATTGAACGCCCTGAAGATTGGTCATTTTTTAGGCAGGCGGGTGGAGTTATCAAAGATGGTGAGGGTTGGGTAATTAATCCTAACGCTGAAAACCTAAAGAACTTGCCTGATGGTTATTATAAGCGTGGTCTAAATGGTAAGACTAACGACTGGATAAAGGTGAATTTAGCCAATGAATACGGTTTTGTATCGAACGGTAAGCCAGTACATCCTATGTACACTGATAGCGTACACTGTCAACACATGGATGACTTTAAACCATCCTTTGATTACCCTATCGTCTTAGGCTTTGACTTTGGTCGTACACCTGCGTGTGCGTTTTTACAACGAACTTCCGTAGGAAGATGGATATGTTTCGATGAGATGGTACTTACTGACTCTGGTGCTGTTGATTTTGCACCTACACTTAAAAGATACATTGAAGAACAATACCCTGACCACAAATTCTCAGGGTGGGGTGATCCTTCTGGCAACAATAAGAACCAATCAAACAGTGATACACCGTTTCAGATAATGCGAGCCGCAGGTATTCCCTGTCAACCTACCCCTACAAATGACCCATTGAAGCGTAGAGCCGCCCTAGAAGTGCCTATGAAAGAGATGTGTATGGATGGTAAGCCTAGATTCATTGTCTTACCTAAAGCCTCTATGATCCGTAAAGGTCTACAAGGTGGGTTCTGCTACAGAAGAGTACAGAAGTCAGGAGAACACTACACTGATGAACCAGATAAGAATGAATACTCTCACCCTGTGGAAGCCTTAGAGTACGCATTACAAGGTGAAGGTGAAGGTAGATCAGCACTACGTGGTACAGGTAAGTTTACTAAACCTGTCAACGCTAAAGTGAACTTCAGTGTGTACTAGAATGTATATTGTATTCACTAATGATAGAGATCATTGGTGGAGTAGATTCTTAAAAAAAGGAATTAGGCACTGTTACATTATAGTTCCTTCTGCTGACCGACTTATAAAGTTTAGCAAATCTACTGAATCTATTGAGTTATTCACAACTGATGCAGAAAAAGGTATAATTGACAACAATTATATTATATGCAGTTTTGTGCCAAAAAAGTGCAAAAGATCGCTTTTCATGCTCAATACCTGTGTAGGACATACCAAGCAGATACTAGGGATAACAAATCCTTTTATACTGACACCATATCAACTATATAAGTATTTGAGGAAATCACATGAAGCGACCGAAGCCACCTCGTAAAACTCCGCAAGAAATCGCTATGGAAAGAAGAACAGAGCGTAGACTTGATGAAGAAATCGGGCAAACTGAAAGCCGTCTGAAAGCACAAGCTCGTGGCACTGTTGGTGCTAGATCACTACTCACTGGTTTTCAAGGCAGAGGTACTATACGGTGAAATTACCTTCTGAGTTAGGCTCTCTTGCTGATCTGAAAAAAAGAGAAGCTAATGCGTTTAAAAGATCAACACACTGGCATGATACATTAGAAGATGCCTACGAATACTTCCTTCCTAACAGAAACTTGTTTGAGACAAATGTTGCAGGTCAAAAGAAGATGGACAAGATCTTCGACTCAACTGCTCTTGAAGCTATCCAACAAGGTGCTAGTAAGCTACAGGAAAACATAGCCCCCATCTGGTCACGATGGGCTACGTTTGAACCATCGCTTCGTGTAAAAAAATTACTTCAATCGGGTGAGTTTGATGTGTCAGAAGAAGACATCAGACGCAACCTAGAAGAGCAAGCAGAAGAAGTCTTTGATTACATCAACCGTTCTAACTTCGCTACACAGTTCTATGAGCATGCACTAGACCTATTGATTGGTACTGGTACTCTTAGAATTGATGAGGAAGATAACGATGATATGCCGCTTGTATTTAATGCCATACCGCAGAAAGGTATTGCGTTTGAAGAAGGTCCGCAAGGAAGTGTTGAGACACACTGGCGCAGATTTAAAGTTAAAGCAAAAGACCTACCAAGAAAGTGGGCAGGGTTCAAACCATCACCCACAATGGCTAACTTAATCAAAGATAAGCCTGACACTATGGTAGATGCACACGAAGGTGTTGTTTATCTGCCTAAGTCTAAGACGTATTACGGTTGCCTATGGGTGAACAAAGAAGATCGCGTTTCGTGGATGGAAGACTTCGGGTCATCATCACCGTGGGTTACAGGTCGTTACTCTAAGGTATCAGGTGAAGTTCGTGGTCGTGGTCCTGCTTTACAGGCTCTGCCTGATGTTAAGTCTCTCAACAAGGCTAAAGAGTTTACCCTACAGAAAGCCGCTATCGACCTAGCAGGTATGTACACGGCTACTGATGACGGTGTGACTAACCCCTACAATATTAGTATAAGTCCGGGAGTTGTTATTCCAGTTGGTTCTAACAACAGTGCTAACCCATCATTAAGACGTTTAGATACTGGTGCTAACCTACAGTTGTCACAGTTTGTTATTAATGACCTACAAATGAGCATTAAACGTGCGCTATTCAACGATCTACGTGATCCTACTGGTGCTGTTAGATCAGCTACAGAGGTTGCTATTGAGTCGCGTGAACTAGCAAAACGCATAGGTTCTGCATTTGGTCGCTTGCAAACTGAAGTATTAATCCCTATTATAAAGCGTGTTGTTGCTATATTAACTCGTAGAGGCATCATTCAGCCACTACAGTTAGATGGTAGAGACATTGATATTAAGTTTATGTCACCACTAGCAAGACAGCAGGATAGTGAAGACATTTTGACTGTTCAACAAGCTGTGCAGTTTGTGTTACAGAACGCAGGTCCAGACGAAGCTAAGATTGGATTCAAGCTAGAAGACTTTGGTACTTGGGTTGCTAACAAAGCAGGTATGCCTGCCTCACTAGTAAGAACTGAAAGTGAGAAGCAAGCAGTAATACAAGCAGGAGCGCAAGCCGCACAGATGGGCATAGAAGGCGAGAAGCCAATGCAGGGACAAACAACGCTTTGAGTTGGGACAAAATAGATAACGCTAAAGTAGAGGCGGAATCTAAATACGCAGAAGAACAGAAGATAAAATCCATTGAATTAGCTAAGGCTTACAGTGGATGTTTTTCTACGCCTGAAGGAAAGCGAGTGCTTGAAGACTTAACATCACGTTTCATATATAACAATGACACTCCCTTTGAATCGCAGAACGTAGACTACGAAGCGGCTTACCATAACGGTGAGTCAGGTGTAGTTAAGTATGTGATCAATTTAATACAACAAGCTAAAGTAAGAGGTTAATATGTCCGAAGAACAAGCCGTAGTAGAGGAATCTACAAGCGATACCTTGTTAGACAATGCTGAACCCACGATAGGTGAGAACGAGTATTTTCTAGCTGAAGGTATTAAGGGTACTGGTGAGACACCAGATTGGTATATATCAGATCGATACAAGTCAGTAGCAGAGCAGGCTAAAGGTTACGCTGAACTTGAAAAGAAGTTTGGTGGATTTAGAGGCGCGCCCAAAGATGGCTATACAGTTCCTGAAGGTATTGAGTCTGATGATGCCTTACTAACTGAGCTAACAGATTTTGCTAAAGATACAAACATGTCTGATGAAGCGTTTGGTCGTGCATGGGAATTATTGTCTGCACAAGAGCAAGCTGTAGAAGAAGTTTCGCAAGAAATGGAAATGCAGAAGCTAGGTGACAACGCTACACAACGACTAAAGACTGTTGAAGGGTTTTTGAAGAACAACCTAGATGCAGATACTTACAGTGCGGCACAAGAACTAGTCACAACTGCTGACAGCGTAGCTCTAATTGAAATGATTGTTAAAGCAACTATGCCTGCCAAGCTACCAATCGAGGGTGGTGAGCATCCACAAGGTCTTACGTGGGCTGATGTAGAAGCAGAAATGTTTAGAAAAGATGAAAAAGGTAACTTGTTACGCAGTACCGATATTAACCATGAGCGCAAAGTTCAGCAGATGATGGCATCATTTGGCGGTTAATGTTTACAAATATGGGTGTTCGGTGTTATAATACGGCATCGAATACCCTTTCTAAGGCTCGATAATTTAGGTTGGATGCTGACCAAAATTTATTGGGCACTCGGCTAAAACCTTGAAAAACTATTAAATTAAAAATCTCTTTTTCGAGGATATTATAATGAGTATTAACTTATCTCCAGTAGCTGTTACTGAATTTGACAGCATGGTAAAACACGCGTTTCAAAACGCATCTCTCCTTCGTGACACCGTAACTGTACGTAACAACGTAGTTGGCGACACTTACAAGTTCCGTGCAATGGGCAAAGGTCTAGCTAATCAAAAAGCTACCAGTGCTGACGTTGATCCAATGGATGTTGCACACAGCCTTATTACAGCCACTTTATCTAACTGGAATGCTCCAGAGTACACTGATGTATTTGATGCGGCTGAAGTAAACTTTGACGAAAAACAAGAACTAGCTACTACTATTGCAGGTGCATTAGGTCGTAGACTTGACCAACTAGTAATTGCGGCTATGGATGCGGCTACTCCTACTGCTGTAGGTACTACTACTACTGGTCTTCTTGCTTCTGACTTGATTGACGCTAAAGTTGCGTTGGTTAAAGCAGGTGTTGGTTCTGGTGATCTTACTGTTGCTATCAACGGTACTGGTCTTGCAGGTCTATTAGCTGATGAGAAAGTATCATCTGCTGACTACCAAAATGTTAAAGCTCTAGTAAATGGTGAAGTTAACACATTTGCAGGTTTTAATGTTGTTGTTCTTGAAGATCGTGCAGAAGGCGGTCTAACTGTTGCTTCTGATGTTGTTAGTGCTTACGCATTTGACAAATCTGCAATTGGTCTTGCTATTGGCATGGACATGAAAACTTCTATTGACTACGTTCCACAGAAGACTTCTTTCTTGTGCAACGGTATGTTGAAAGCAGGCGCGGCTGTTCGTGATGTCGCAGGTCTGGTTGAAATCAAGTATGACGCAACACCTGCCTAATTAGGCTTATAAGGGGGGTTCGCCCCCCTTTTCTTTTTCTACATAAAGGTAAATCATGGCTAGTAAAATAGGATTAGTTTCTAACGCATTAATTTTAATAGGTGGTTTGCCAATAACATCTCTTACTGGCAACTCTCGCGCACAGGTCGTAGCTAATAACTTATACGACAACATAGTCGCGCATGAGCTTACTAAGCACAGATGGGGCTTTGCTAGGAAGAAAGCACAGTTAGCTAAGATAAACGCTGACCCTGTAGGCACTGAGTATTCATCAATGTATCAGTTGCCGTCTGATCTACTTACACTAATCAAGTTAAATCCTAATTTACCATATCAAGTTCTTGGTGATCGTGTGTACTGTAACTATAGTGGTGACTTGTACTGCGATTACATTTATGACGTATCTGAAGCTGATTACCCTGCATACTTTACCAAGATGCTTGAGTACGCTTTGGCTAAAGACTTTGCCCTCGCTATAAGTGAGAGTGCAACCATTAAAGACGCAATGGCTAGAGAGTATCTAAATGCCTCTCAGATGGCGCGTAACACTGATTCGCAACAGCACCCAACCACACCTATACAGAGCAGACCATTCCTTGATGTGAGGTTCTAATGGCTAAGAGTAGCTTTTTACAAAACAACTTCACAAGTGGTGAGCTGTCTGAGCTAATCAAAGGTCGTACAGATATTGATCAATACTTCAAGGGCATGCAGTTAGCTGAGAATGTAGTAACCGTACCGCAGGGTGGCGTTAAGCGTCGCATGGGTACTGAGTTTATATCTCATGCGCCTATCATGGTTGATGAAATAACAAGCTATACAAACACAACAATGCCTAATAACACTAATACTTCAGAATATCCATACTTGTATAATGATAATTTAGAAGCACAGGTAAGCACAACTGCAACTGTTACTGGGGCAGACTATGTTGTTTGGACTACAACTATTAATGCTACAACTACTAAGAAGTATGTTGATTTATTTCAATTACAGCTTGCAGGCACAGGACATCAAGAGGATACGTTTGACATTGAGTACAGAGTAGGTGCAGGAGCTTGGACTAAAGCGGCAGACGTACCAACTATTTACTCTGACTTTCCGCAAAACATAAGAATTGATGTTAATGGCATTGGTGGGACTGGGGCTGATGGGTGGCGTTTAGTTCGTAAAGCATCTTCAACTGCGCCATATAGCTCGATTAAGATTGCTGAGATTCGTATATTCCACGAGCAAACTGCTGATACTCCAGTCTATAAAGTACACAGCTTTGATGTTAGTAAGACTGACTCGTTCTTGCTTGTGTTTGACCCTAACAACATTGCGGTATATCGCGTAACTGACACTGCTACTACTAAGGTGCAGGACCTAATGCACTACAATGGTAGTGACTTGCCTGACCGTGTAGCTGTTAACGAGAACATATTGCTAGGGTTTCATGAAAACAAACCACCGCTAAGAATCATACATGACTTTAATGGATTGGGTAGGCTAGAGATAGATACGCCTACATTCCAGAATATCCCACAGTTTGATTACAATGATTCGCAAAGCCCTACGCCTACTAGTGCTGTATTTACTATTGACTTACAGCATCACAAGACTACTGGCTATAGATATAAAATAGAAATCAACGGTATAGAGTCTAAGACTTTAACAAGCTCTAATTCAGCGCATACAGTACAAGAAGAAGAAATAAGACGCATAGTTCAGGATATGCCTTTGTTTGGTGATAATGGCGTATCTGTGTCACATACTAGCGGGCATTTATACACAGTAACTTGTGCTAACGAATCAGCAATTACCTTGACTACAGTGCTTGCTTTTGCTACATCTGGCGGTACAGGGGCTATCGCTACAGCCATTATTACTGCGGGTGTAACTAGAAAAGAAGATATATGGAGCGCAACACGAGGCTATCCACGTAGCGGTGTATTTGCTAACGGTAGATTATGGTTTGGTGGCACTAAGTTAAAGCCACAGAACTTATTAGCATCTAAAGCAGGCTCATTCTTAGACTTTGAAATAGATCAAGGGCTTGATGATGAGGGACTATCCTTTACTATCAACGGCTCTAAAAGCAAGATTATTGATGTGTCTGGTGGTCGTGGCGTACACGTATTTACCGAAAGCGCAGAGTACAACGTAACAGGTAACACCCCTGCTACTATTACTGCTGAACAGCAAACACAACATGGTAGCTTCAGTGTTGACGTACCCACTATGTCATTGGATGGGGCTACACTATTCATTGATGGCACTGGAAGAAGCCTAAAGCAGTTCTTGTTTAACTTTAATGAGAACGCATACCGTAGTATAGATTTATCTGTATTAGCCTCTAAGGCTATTGTAAACCCTGTAGATATGGATGTTGTATCTGCTGTATCTGCTGAAGACGCTAACTATGTATTTATTATCAACGGTGACGGTACTGCTGTTGTCTTAAACACTTTACGCGAACAAGACATCAATGGGTTTACCAGATTCAATCAGAATCGCGACACGCTCGAAGTAGGCATAGACTTTGATACGTTTGAGCAATGTGTTACTGTTAACAACGTATTACACGTTATCACTAAGCTAGATAAGAACAGCGTTACATTTGATCACGAAGATTACTGTATTTGCAGAATGTCATTTGACAGCTTGATGGATTGCTCTAAGAAGTTTACAGCACCAACTGGTCAAAATTTAGGCACTGCATTTGGCTCTACAGTAGACACAGGATTAAAGAATAGCAGAGAAGTACAATTATATGTACGTGGCGGAGCTACTGCTTTGACTGATGACCATCTTGTTCTTACTGACAGATACATGAATAACGGTGTAGTGACGCTAACTGCTGATGAGCAAGCATTGTATGGCACATTAGAGATAGGTTATAACTTTGTATCTAAGGTTAAGACCATGCCAATTGCTACAGCTAAAGGGTCAGGTGCTAACAACAACTTGTCACAGAAACGTGTCGATAAGATGAATATGCGTGTTGTAGAAACGTCAGGCGTTAAGATTGATGGAGTGCTTACAGAAGTAAGGCAAGATACTGCAGATGGCTTTTTAAGCTCCTCTAAGCCCACTACAGGCATTATAGAGGATAGCAATGGTGGTAATGGGTGGAATAGAGAAGTCGCGCCAGAGATCACTGTAGACGGTCCTACGCCATTTAATTTATTAGCAATAGATTATGAAATAAGTTCATAAAAGAGGTTAACGATGTTTTGGTTATATGCGGCAATAGGTGCATCAACGGCAGTCAGTGCTTACGGTCAGTATCAAACTGGCAAAGCGCAACAAGAGGCGTTAGAGCGTCAGGCTGAAGAAGAAAAGCTACGCGCTAAGACAGAAGAGCTTGCTAGGCGTGAAGAGCTTAATCGTACACTTGCGGCTAATCAAGTGGCTATGGCTACTAGTGGTATATCTGGCATGACTCCAGAAAGTATAGCTTTGGAAAGTGCTAGAAAGGTTGGTGAAAGTGAGTCAGTAATTGCTCTCAGTGAAAGCCTAAAACAAAGACAGCTTAGAAGACAAGGTGAAGCCGCTAGGTATGCAGGCACTATTGGGGCGGCATCTACTATACTATCAGGGGCTGAATCAGCGGCAAGGGTAGAATAAATGGCTATAAAACCTATTATAAGATATGGCAAGTTTACACCTACTGACGTAGATCGTTCAGCAGAAACTCGTATGCGAGCATTGGCGGGTCTTGGTGAGCAGTTACAGGAAATGGCTATTGGCACTGCTAAACGTGTTGGCGAGGCAGAAGCCCCAAAAGAAGCTGTACGTGCGGCAGAAGAAGCAAGGAAAGTTGATCCTGAAACTGGCGAAGTTACATACGCAGAAGTTGAGGAGCGCGGTGCATTTAAGTATGGTTCAGCACAATATAACCAAGCATTGAACGCTACAGTACGCAGTCAGCGTGAGCAAGATAGTCGCGCAAGAATAAACGATCTTAAAGAAACTTACAAAGAAGATCCATTAGGATTTCAAAACGAAGCAAGCTCATACTTAGATGGGTTGCTAGAGGGTGCGCCAGAAGAAATGCGCCCAACAATTAGGCAAGATGTAAGTGATCGTATATTAACTGCACAAACAGCTATCAATAATGCTTATGATGTTAAGCAAAAGAAAACAGCAATAACCGAGCATACAGGCAATATAGAAGCAGGAGTAACTGAAGCAACTCGCCTAGCAAGAATGGGAGAGTTAGATGCCCTTGCTGTAGAAAAACAATCTGTTTTTGATTCTATTGATGCAAAAGCTTTAGTAGACGAAAATTTTGACCCAGTAGTTGCTAAACAAAAATTCAATAATTTAGTTAATGAGCAATCTCAATTACACAAAATTAACACGTTGTTTGACCAAGACCCTGAAAGTGCATACGCTTATCTTGATGACTTGAGAGGAAAAATACCTAAAGGCGTTGACCCGGATAGTTGGGATAAGTTTACAGCAGGCGCACAAACTGAGTTAGGCAAAAGAGCAACTGCAAATGCAATAAAAAACAAACGCAAAGCACAGCAAGATCGAGAGTATGTAGACGGTGTAGTTGCTCAGATAGGCATGGGTACAGCTAATCCAGAAGATGTGCAAAAAGCTATTACAATGTCTGAAGGTACAGATCAGGCAAAAAATATAAAAGACGCACAGGAAGTTGCTCAATATTCTGCACAGCCTACTAGCGAACGAACAAAACTTAGAAATAAAGCAGAAGAGTTAGGCAGAGAAGGCGCAGAGCTTTTAGTTAAAATGCAAGCGCAAGAATACAAAATTCAAAAATCATTAGAAGAAGACCCAATGGGTTTAGCTATACAACAAGGTGTTGCTGACTTAGGTGACTTCAATCCGTTGAACCCTACGCCTGAGTCTATTGAATTAGCTAAAGAACAAGCGGCAATAGCATTTGAGCATTATGGTACACAAGTTCCTATATTAACTGCATCACAAACAACACAGTTAATTGAATACTTTAATAGCGAAGATATTACTGCTGAACAACAGGCGGCTATAGCGCGTGTATATGGTGCTGACTCAGGAATATGGAGTCAATTTTCTAAAGAAAATGCACGAGTATATGCACAAGGCGCAACGCATCCTGATTTAACAGTATCTACAGGTATATTTAAAGGTAATTACAGACTGAAACAAGGCAATGTAAAGGTCAAAGGTACAGACAAATCTGATGCAGAAGATATTTTTATTAAATATATTGGCAGTGATACAGTCCCAGATGCAGACGCAACAGCCTTGTATGAAGCTAGTCTCGCATATTATGCAAGCACAGTTGGGCAAGGCGCAGACTTTGACAAGGATGCTTACAAAAGTGCTGTTAAAGCTGTAACAGGAAATGTTGAAACTGTGCGTGGATTTAAAACTATCTTGCCTAAAGATGTATCGAGTGATGATTTAGAAAAGTATTTTGATAATATGTCTGAACTTGAATACCGAAAAATAGCAGGCAATAAACCAGATAATCAAGTTAAAATGGACTTAGAATTAATTAGAAATGCTGACAGAATTGTATCAATCAAAAATGGTAAGTATTTGGTTACTCACGCAAACGGACAATCAGTGTTTAATGCAAACGGAATGCCGTTAGAGTTTGCTGTAAATGCTGAAACTATTAGTAACAACATGTTGCGGACTGGTAAGACTCTTGGTCAGTATAAAGAAGAGCTAAGAGAAAGAACAGCAGAAAAACAAGCCGCATTAGCAGAAGCGCAAATGAATGTGCTAGAACAAAGAACAACACGCTTTTAATTGAGTAGAGATATATATGCCTTTATTATCAGAACGTGGTTACAGAGAAACATTACTTAGTCTTAAACCTATAGACTATGATGCTCCTGATGACCCTACGTTTTTTGAAACCATGCAGGCTTCTTATGGATTTGTGCGAGATGAAGAAAGGTCCAACTCATCTTTGTTTAACAACCAAGCATATTTTGACAGAAAAAATACAGTTCGTCAGTTAATAAAAGACGGTATGGATTTTGACGCATATACAAATAGAAATGGTGCGTTTAACTATGACAAGTTAGCTGAAGATACTGGATTAGTAAAAAGCAACAGAGAGCTTTTTGAAGAGCGTAACAAGATGCTTGCAGAGCGCAGAGAGCGTAATCAAGATGTCATGGAGCGCGGCAATGGTTTTGCTCAGTTTTTAGGCATGGCAGGCTCTTATATGTCAGACCCTATTAATATAGCATCATTGCCATTTGGCGGTGTAGGTGCAGGGGCTAAAGGTCTTAGTGTGTTAAGCAGGTCAATGCTAGGCGCAAGAAATATGGCAGGCGTATCATTAGCTTCCGAAATGGCTATACAGCCTTTAGTTTACTCGCATAAAAATGATATTGATTCACCATATACAGTTGAAGATTCATTGCGCGTAATAGGCATCACAGCTATTACAGCAGGCGTATTAGGTGGCGGTGTACAAGGCGTTGCAGGTTATTTGGCAAAATCAGCAGAAAAAGCGGCAAAGTATTTAAGCGTAAGGGAAGGCATATACACTAAGCCACCAATAAAATGGCAACCATCGATTATTGAAGGAAAAGCCGCAAGCATTCCAACAGCTAAAAATATAGAGATTGTTAGAACAAAATTGTTCAATGAACAAACTAGCAAGCTAACTGCCACAGCAGGCGAAAGGCTCACAGTGCCAGAAAGAAAAAAACTAAATGGCGAACTTCGTAGCCTAGAAAGAAGACTAGAGTTAGATTTAGATAAAATTTCAAAACGCTTAGCTAAAGAAACAAAAGCTGCAAAAAAAACTAAAGACAAAAAAGCATTAAAGGCTAAAGCAAGCGCGGAAAGAAAAGCATTACGTGATAAATACAATCCTTTAATAAAAAGAACACAACAACAAATTAATAAAGATGCTGAGGCATTAGCGGCACAATCACAGCTTGAGCGCATTAAGCAAGGGCAAGTACCGTCACTAGATGCAAAAGTACAAAAAGAACTAGATGACTGGATACAGCAAAACAGTACACCAGAAACACAATCTGTTTATGCAATAGAAAAAATAGCTGAAAATTTGAGATTGCAAAAGGGCTTCAGAGCCGAGGAATTAGCTTTAGAGGCGTTTTCAGGGTTTGCAGAGGGTACGGTCAAGTCTATCGATGAGGCGCGTCAAATCGCAATACAGTCGCTAAGAGATAAGCTGAAGACATTAGATGCAGATAGTTCCAGTGCAAAAGAGGTTGATAGCCTGATAAACAAGTTAGAAGCAACAGATGATGCTGAAATAGCATTTAACGATTTGTTTAAAGCTAATATAGAAAAAGATTTACGCATTCTTGAAAACAATGAAGCTGTAAGAGAGGCTATAGAAACTTATACAGTTAAGCCAGAAGAATACATGCCAAAGGCTAAACCGCCTGCACCTAAAGCTAATACTACTAGCTTGCAAGATGCGGCACTAACTGAAGCAGGCTTTACTAAAGCATATAATGAGGAAATAGCTATCTACAATACTTTGGAAAACAAAAGATTATTTGATTTAGACGAAGATGGAAATGTTGTCTTGACGTCTGCTGATGACGTAATCAAAGCTATAGATGATGATCTTGAAGGCTTAGAATCAATAATGAGGTGTTCGCGTGTCTAGTTTCAATTATTGTATAAATGAAGCTGTTAAAAGCAAAAAGATTAGCAAAACAATGGCTGATGAAATACTTGCCGCACCTGATCAAGCAGAAATGATTAGAGATATTGCTGAAACATTATCACGCGAGCGAAGAGAAAAGGTTGTAGATGCTATACGTTTATCTAATGCAATAGAAGCCGCAGAGTCACACCCAGAAGGACTGGGTGCAGGATTGGCATCTTTGATGGGCAAAGATATAACAGGTAAAGCTAAGTATGCAAATGTAGATTTTTTGCAAAAAACATATACTAATAAGTTTCTTGCAGGTTGGGCTAATGGTTTAGAGAGATTTAGAACTACTACCTTTGGATTGTCACAAGATAAAGAAGGCATTAATAACTTTATACGCGCATTGCATGGCAAAGCTGTAGATGATGCAAACATAATGCAAATTGCAAAAGATTATAACGTAATGATGGAAAACATACGTTTAGATTTTAATGCGGTAGGCGGCAGTATCAGCAAAAATGAAGACTGGATATTGCCACAAAAACACGACATGACAAGAGTCTCTAAACTGTCTGAAGATGAGTGGGTTGATTACATAAAGCCTTTATTAGATAGAACAAAAATGCTAGATGATTTAGGCAAGCCACTAAATGACGCACAATTTGATGAAGGTTTACGATACACCTATCAAACCATTACTACTGGCGGCATGAATAAAGCGCAGGGATTAAGTGTGCCTAGAGGTCTTGGTCGCAAACTGTCTCGCAAAGGTAGTGAAAAAAGGTTTTTATATTTTAAAGATGGCGATTCATGGATTAGCTATCAGAACAAATTTGGTAGAGGTGATATATTAACAACGATTACTGACCACATACAAGACAAAGCAGGCGATATTGCACTCATGCAAGTGCTAGGGACAAACCCTAAAAATATGTATGAAGGGTTAAAAAACTATGCAGTACGAGAGTCTCAAAAACGAGGCAAACCTTTGGGCGGAGCAAAGCTACAGTATTACGACAACTTATATAAAGTGATTAGTGGTGAGGTAAATGGCGGTCAGGTAACTGGAATAGCTGATACTATGCAAGCATGGCGTAATGTAGAGGTTGCATCTAAACTTGGTGGCGCGGCACTAGCATCGTTCACTGACGTAGCTACTACTGCAATTACTGCTAATTACAATAAAATGAGCGCGACTAAAGTGTTTATGCGACAAGCGCAGTTACTTAAAGAGCAAGCCGCAGGTGGTGGCGAAGAAGCCCGCAACGTGCTTGCAAGAATGGGCTTTGTATTTGATACCACATTAGGCAGAGCGCATAGTTTAAATAGATACACTGATACATATGGCTCTGGAACAACAGCTAAAGTTGCTGAAGTAACATTGCGTGCATCAGGGTTAGAGGCTTGGACACAGGCTATGCAAAAAGGCTTTACTATGGAGTTTGCAGGAATGTTGTCTGATAGCTTCAAAAAGTCATTCGATGATTTAGAGTTTAAGGAAGTGCTAGAGCGTTATGGTATTACTAAAGAAGATTGGGATGCATTTAGAAAGACTGAAGTGCTTGACTTTAAAGGTGCTAAGTTTGCTAATGTAACATTAGATAAAAGCATGAAGTTCCATAGAATGATACTACAAGAGATGGAATACGCTACCCCCACTATGGATGCTAGAACGCAAGCTATTACAACAGCAGGCACGCAAAGAGGCACAGGAGTAGGTCAGGCTGTGCGAAGTGTTATGCAGATTAAATCATTTCCTATAACTGTAGCTATGAATCACTGGATGCGTGGTATGTCACAAGCAACAATGGGTGGCACAATATCCTATCTAACTACCTTTGCCGCGGCTTCTACTATGATGGGTGGATTATCATTACAAGCAAAAGAACTAGCTAAAGGGCGTGATGCTAGAAACGTAGACGGCACATTTGTATTTGACGCATTTATTATGGGTGGCTCTGGCTCATTGTTTGCGGACTTTATATTAGCTGATTCAGAAAAGTATGGGCAGTCTTTAACTGAAAGCATAGCAGGCGTACAGGCTTCTACAGCTTCTAAGTTGATTAAGATGACTAAAGGTAACATTAAAGACGCATTAAAAGGTGAAGATACAAACATACTAGGTGATGGCTTGAACTTTATAAAAGGTTTAACGCCAGATACATGGTATACGCAGTTATTCACTGACAACATGATAGAAGCGTTTAGAAAAGAAGTAGACCCTAATAGGGAAAGAACATTAAATAAAATGGCAAGACAGCGACAGACTGAATATGGACAAGGTCAGTGGTGGCAACAAGGTGAATTAACTCCAGAATTTGTGCAGGATTAAGAGGATATAAAATGACAGTTACAGCGAATACAACTAGAAATGATTATGTTGGTAATGGGCAAAGCGTATACAGCTATACGTTTCAGCTTAACGATGCCTCTGACGTAACTGTCTACTTAGATGGTGTCGTGCAGACATTAAATACGCATTACACGGTAGAGAACGTGGGTGTAGGCTCAGGCGGCACTATTACATTCACTCTCGTAGATGAGAACAATAACCCTATACATCCAACATCTAGCCAAGCTATTTCTATTGTAATGGCAATGGACTTAGATAGAGATACTAACTATCAACAGTCTGGCTTGTTTGCGGCATCAGATGTTAACAATGATTTTGATCGTTTATGGCTTGCTTCTAATCAACAGCAAACAGCTATTAATAGATCGCTACGTTTACAAGATGATGATGCTACTACAGGCAATATGGAATTGCCTAGCAAGGATGACCGTAAAGGAAAGCTGTTAGGATTTAATGCTACTACTGGCTTGCCTGAAACATCAGACAATAATAATAGCAACTGGAATGCCGCATACAACAACATGATTACCTCTGCGTCATTTAGTGGTGGTAACTACACGCTGACCCAACAAGATGGCGGAACTATATCTACTAGCTTAGATGGTCGTTATTTACCGTTATCAGGCGGCACATTAACAGGCAACTTAGTGTTTGCCTCTGGTAGAATCTCCCTGCCAAATTTAGATATATATAAAGATGTATATGACACTAGTGTTATTGAAGAAACAGGGTTAGGGCATCTTATAATTAAAGGTACTGATGTACGTATCCAAACCTCTGATGGCGAAGATGTTATTCAGGGACAGGCTAATGGTGCTGTTACTCTTTACTATGATAATGCTGCTAAGTTGGCAACCACTAACACAGGTATAAGTGTTACAGGGACATTGTCTGCTACAGGCTACAACGATAGCAACTGGAATACTGCATATAGCAACCACATCACAGGGGTTAGTTATTCTGGCAATACCCTTACGCTAACACAGCAAGATGGTGGAACAATATTTACTACTATAAATGCTTCTGGTGGTGGCGGTGGTGGCGGTACAGCTACAGGTGTAGACCTAGCGGATAACGTACACGCTACCTTTGGGGATAATAATGAGTTACAGATTTTGCATAATGGTAACAATGGACAGTCTATAATTATGGAAACTGGTAGTGGTGATTTATCTCTACACACTAATGGGTCACAAGTTAATTTTTATGACAGTGCCAACAGCAACCAATTAGCTGAGTTTAAAACAGGTGCAGAGTGTAGCCTACGTTATAATGGTGATGAGAAATTTAAGACAACATCCACAGGTATAGACGTTACTGGCGGGATTACCGCATCAGGTAATATATTATCAGGCACAGATAGCGCACATGACTTAGGCAGTTCAAGCAAGCGATGGAAAGACCTCTACCTATCAAACAAAGTCTATACCAACTATATTGGCGCAGGTGGTGACACCGACACATACATGAGGTTTGCAGGAAGTAATCAAACCCTATGGGTTAATGGTGGTAGCGAAGCCATGCGTATTGCCTCTAATGGAAAAGTGGGTATAGGCACTGCTAGTCCTGCTACAGCTTTGCACGTTTTTTCAGGGCAAGCTGACGAGGGGCTGAGAATAGAAAGTGCAGACCAATACGCAGACATACATTTAAAAGATGCAAACGGCTCTAGCTACATTAGAAACAATAATGGTTCTCTTATATTAGAGGCTGATAGAGCAAATGCATCTAATGGGACATCTACTATATTTCAGTTAGATGGCTCGGAGATGATGCGTATTAATCAGTTAGGCAATGTAGGTATAGGTACTAGTAGTCCTGATGAAAAACTTGTTGTTAAAGCAGGGAGTTATTCATCAAGCCAAGATGGTGGTATTGCTGTTCAGATGGGCAGTGACACTGGTTCTCATTGGAAGTCAGCCTTAAAAATTAAAAGCAATGCTACTGGTAATCCTAGAACTGTTATTGAGGCTACAACAGGTCAAACAAGCGGGCAGGTCAATGAAGCGATTAGTATTCATACTTCTGGAAACGTAGGTATAGGTACTTCTAGTCCTGCTTATGCTTTAGACGTTAATTCAGGAACAAACAATGTTTCAGCACAGTTTCAGTCAACTGACGACACAGTATCAATATATTTAAAGGATAACGATACAACCAATAAAATACATTCAAGTGCGGCTGGTGTTCGTTTTGATGTAAGTGGCTCTGAACGTATGCGTATCGACTCATTAGGCAGATTAGGCATAGGTACTACTAGTCCAACACAATCTTTACACGTTAATTCAGGAGCAACAAATGTTGTTTCTAAGTTTGAGTCTAGTGATGCAGAAGCATATATACAGCTAAAAGAAACAGGTGGCTCTACACTCATAGGCAGTATAAGTGGTGCTACAACTTTTTATTCGGATGAGGCATTTACTGAACGTATGCGTATTGACTCATCTGGCAACGTAGGTATAGGTACTACTACCCCCTCGTCTAAACTGCATGTTTCATCTGGCTCGTCAGGCATAACGCCAGATTCAAACTCTACTGTATTCTTTGATAGTTCTGGCAGTAATACTTTACAGATGGGGTCAGGAACTTATAACTCTGCCGCACTTTATTTTGGTAATAGCTTTAGTGCATCAAGAGCAGGAATAGCGGTTAGTCATGGTGGCGGCTCGATGGCGTTTAGGAATTATGGCTCGGAAGCGATGCGTCTCAACTCAAGTGGTTATTTAGGGGTAGGCACTACTGCTCCTTCAGCAAGGATTACTGCACATGGCGGTGGTAACGCAACATCTGCCCCCGCTAGTACTGTTATACAAGGAAGAAATACTAATGGAAGTGCCTATATACAATTAGCCTCTAATACTTATGGCAGTGGCGGTATATATTTTGGTGACACTGCGGATAATGACGCAGGTGGATTAATTTATAGTCATTACTATAATAAAATGGAGTTTAGAGTTAACACACAAACACGAATGTGTGTAGCCGCAAATGGAATGGTTGGTATTGCCACAACTTCCCCTGCAAACCTTTTAGATATTAATGGTGATACACTTAGATTACGAAACTCAAAAACACCTGCGTCTGCTACAGCAACAGGTAACAAAGGCGAAATATGCTATGATAGTGACTACATGTATGTTTGTGTAGCAACAAACACTTGGAAACGTGCCGCACTGGCATCTTGGTAAACAACTGGAGAAAACTTAATGAACTTCACAATAGAAGAACTTGAAAGAAACACAGACGGTGGCGTTAAAGTAGTACACTGGCGTGTTAGTAAAACATCTGGAGAAAACACAGCATCATCTTATGGTACTTGTTCTTTCTTCCCAGACACAACTGCTGAAGGTTATGTGGCATTTGACTCACTAACTGAAGCTAATGTAATTGCTTGGGTAGAAGCTGACTTAGACACAGCAGACATCGAGGCTAATCTTGATGCTGACCTAGCGGAACAAGCAACACCATCAACACTAACAGGGACACCTTGGTAATGATTACTATTGATGACAAGACGTACACGGAAGATGACCTAAGTGAAGAGCAAGTAGTTTTAGTAAAGCGTGTTAATGAACTACGCAATGAATTAGGTCAATATGAAATGCGCGCGCAAGAGCTTAATGTTCTTATAAGTGCGTATGCCAACTCAATTAAAGAAGGTCTGTCTGAGGAAGAATAATGTCAAACTTAGAGCCAAGAGTAAGCAAGTTGGAGTGGCGTGTAGACAATCACTCTGCACAACTAACAAGACTGCATAATCAAACGTCTGAACTAAGAGATGAGTTACATAATATTAACAGATCATTACTTCAGATTAAGTGGTTAGCACTTGGTGTTGGGCTTGTGATAGTAGGAGAATCTTTTGGCTTAGGCGGCATGATGAGAGTGCTTGGAGTATAATATGTGGCAAACATTGATAGGTCCTATTGCTAACATTGCAGGTGGCTACCTAAAGAACAAGGCAGAAGAAAAGCAAGCCAAGCATGAGGCTAAGATGAAGGTCATACAGAGTGATAGTGACTGGGAATCTAAAGCTGTAGATGCTTCTACTAACTCATGGAAGGATGAGTTCTGGACACTAGTATTAGCTGTGCCTATCTTTATGATTGGTTACGCAATAGTAGTAAATGACACTACGGTTATAGACAGGGTAGAGGATGGCTTTGTTGCCTTGTCTAACTTACCAGAGTGGTATCAGTATCTACTATTCATAGCTATCTCTAGTTCGTTTGGCATCAAGGGCGTATCTAAGCTGATGAGTTTGCGTAAGTGAGACTGCTGTTACTGTTATTCTCTGTGTCAGTGTATGCGTCAGACAGCCAACAGAACGGTGATCTAAACAACAACACACAAGACTCTACGGTTAACAGTAATAATGTTACAACAAGCACTACAACCCAGAACGTAGGGGCAGGGGCAGGGAAGCCTAACCCAGTAAACACTGCTATATCTCCATCCCTTATGTCATCAGGTCAGGATACTTGTCTACGGTCTGCAAGTGCAGGTATGCAGATAGATGTCTTAGGTATTAATGGTGGTCGATACGTACAAGATGAAGAGTGTAACAGAAGGAAAGACAGTAAGGTTTTAAAAGACATGGGCATGTCTATCGCGGCAGTATCGCGTATGTGTCAGAACAATAATAACTGGACAGCCATGTTTATCGCAGGAACACCATGCCCCATATTAGTTAATGGTCGTATGGTCTTTGGCAAGAATGCCTTTATAGCCATGAAGAATAACCCGACATTATTTATTCCTGACTATGAAGACAAAGAAACACACTACAACCAACTACTAGGAATAGGGGTAACAATAGATGAAGAAGATACTAGCGACAATCTTAGCGTGTCTGAGCGTTTCCGCCCACAGCATTGATGTATCTAACTTAGTTGATACTAGCCAGAGCATTGTTGACACGTTCGACTCAGGCATACAGAGAGTATCTGCACTACAAACATTATCTGATCAGGGATTGATTGCTCCCGATAGTGTCGTAGATGACAGCAAGTTAACTTACGAGCAAGCTCAAGCCTACAATGATGCTTTACAAATGACAACGCAAGCAGTCTATACAATGACCGCTAACGAGTTTGTAGACGAACAAGTAGATCAGGCTAAGATGGAACTTAACACGGCTGTAAGCGCATTTGTGGGCGCGTCAGAGGTATTGATCAAAGCTGTTGTTGTTAATGACATGGCGGTAGAAACAGAAGAGAGTGGTGATGCTGTACAGGCACAAGAGATACAGTCATTCATTGCTAACAATGATGTTGAGATTACTGACACACATGTTGATGCCTACAATGATTCCCTCGACACAGTGGAAGAGACAGCCCAAACCTTTGCCGCATTCGTAGCTGTGCAGAATGATGAAGGCTTAGTACAAGATATGCAGGCAGAAGTAGATATGATGGGTGATGACTTTATGAATGCCTATGATGCGTCATTTGATTCATCTACTGGGTATGCTTCTTTGTCATTCCATACGACTAACGTGGTTATGATGTACAGTTTAGAAGGTGCGTTTGTAAGTGCGGCTGATGTCTTAGGTGCGGGTCAAGAGGGTGAGTTCTACCAGACTGGACCAACTGCTGACGATTGTTTTTACTGTGAGGAATACTAGTGCTTGCTGATACAGAAGTTAATATAGGTGGTACTAAACTCAAAGGTGTGTGGATTGCCATTGTCCTGACGATAGGTACAAGTATCGGGGGTACTGTATGGACAGCCAGTAGTTTGTATTCAAGACTAGAGACTGTAGAGGCTATACAGATACCTGATACATCAGAGATGCAAGAACAATTGGTTGGTTTAGGAAGTAACCTAGAAACCATTATGGAAAGACAAAAGGAATTGATAGCCCTGCAGGAAAGAGTAGTTGATGTAGAGAAGCTAGTCACAGAGATGCAGGTAACTGTAGAAAAAGCTGAGTTAGCTACAGAGAATAGTGATAAGATACAGGGTAGGCTAGATAAGATTGATAAAGAAATAGATTCCATCTGGCAAGGCATGGACTACCTATCAAATCCGTATCGAGGTGAATAATGTTTAAGTATTTTAAGTTAAGTGAGTTTGACTGCCAGTGTACTAGCAACAATGAGATGAAAGAAGAGTTCATCCATAAGCTAGATGAGTTGCGTGAAGCATGTGGCTTTAGTTTTATTATTACTTCTGGTTATAGAGATCCATCACATCCTATCGAGGCTCGTAAGTCAAAGCCCGGAACTCACGCTCAGGGTATAGCGGCTGACATTGCTGTCTCTGGTGGTGCAGAAAGATATAAGATTGTGCGTGAGGCTATGCGTCTAGGGTTTACAGGAATAGGTGTTGCTAAGACATTCATCCATGTGGACATCAGAGAGACTACACCAGTGGTCTGGCAATACTAGGCTAAAAGGGATTTACGTCTGGCTTTCTTTTTAATCTTCTTAGGCTGAGAACTATACTGCTTTCCTGCGGCAGTATCTCTTCTTTTCTTTGCTGATGTGGCGGCATACTCTTGAGGGCTGAGTGCTTGTCTTGCTTTTCTAGGCAGGTATCTTTCCCCTGTCGCCTTTGGTCCTTGCGTACTAGGTTTGCCTGATTTAGTTCCCCAGTCCTGTTTAGTCCACTTCTTTAGGCTACGCTGTGATTTAGCAAGCATTACTTGTACCCACCGCCTTTAGCTTTGTACATACGTGCAAGCATCTGCGCCTTACGCGCTGACCATTGCCCTGCATTACCGCCCTTGCTCCCTGCTTTAATTCTGTTAAACAGGTTCTTACGCATGGTTGGCTTGGTATAATTACCTGCCGCGTTTACTGCCATTGCCCATTCCTAGTAATGACTTTTTCTTTTTCTTCTTAGGCGGTCTGCCCACCTTAGAACCGTATGTACCTTTACCGTATGGCATGGTTATCTCCTACCACTTTGATTTGTTTGCCCAATATGCCGCAGACATCTTACCTTTAGCAATGTTCTTAGCATGGCGAGCTTTGAATGATTTGCGTCTAGCCTTTTGCTTAGCAGTCTTTGGGTTACTGCCTGCTCCTGATACGCCTTGTTGACCGTAGCGAATGGTTTTTACTTTATCGCCAGACTTTGCCACTACTACATGAGACTTAGTAGGGTGGGATGGGGTGCGCTTAGGCTTGTTATAACCTGATACGCCAATACGTTTTAATAGGGACTTAGACATTGCCCTATTATACCAAAAAAAAGCCCCAAATACATGGGGCAAAGTGGACATACTACACATACTAGGGGATATGTATTTCTATTCTATATCAAACATCTCAGGATGTTCAAGACTTAATTGCTCTTCCGTGGGTGGCTCAGACTGTTTAGCTATCTCTTCTTCAACCTGATCCCACAACTTTGCTATTTCATATCTAGCATAGCCACTAGCATTGTTATACACAGCCGCATCTATTACATTGATTAACTCTTCACGTATATCAGTCAGCCCATACTGGTCTATCTTGTCAAACATAATGCCTAATATTTGATCACTCATATCACACCTCAGTTATAACTTACTGGTTCATAGGTTTCATCTTGATCCATCTTCTTAAATTCTTCCCTGTAATGTTTTGCTATTTCTTTTCTTAACTGCTTGTTCGTCTTCATCAGGACTTGCCACTTCTCTCTCAGCATCTCCATGTGTCCCTCGCCTAAAGTCTCTTCCAACCACGCTGTAAACTCTAGTGGGTTGGCAGTGAACTGCATGTGACAGTAATGGCACAGACATACTGCATTGTCCATTGACCACCTCACTGACTTAGCCGACCTTCCATAGATGTGAGCGCACTCCATCCTGCCTTCTACCTTTCCACAGCTTTCACACACATGACCTGCTTTCTTCCTAACTACATCACTAAACCACTTGTCTGCCGCATCACGCTTTATCGCCATTCTTAAAATCCTTTGTAGGGAATGTAACATATAGTTTGTACTTCTCTGCTAGGTGTCTGGTTATTGTTTCAGCTACTAACGATACTTCATCTGTAGACAACTGCCTACTACTTTCATCCTTCTCAGGATACATAGCGCGCTGTACTGTCATCCATATCAAGTCCATTACACTGCGGTCAGTCCACGGTGCTTCAATATCTTTTGTTAAAACAGGACTACTTATCATGCAAGGAAACCCTGCATCATTGCACCGCTTGGCTATCTCCTTACAGAATACCCACATAGCATTGTTTTGCTTAATACTCCTAGGCTTACCTAGCTTGTATTCAAACGTAATGTACTTATGCTTCTCATACATTTGCTCGACAAATTCTTTATACATTGTGAGTTTCTTAGGACAGTTGACAGTCCAAGCGGCACCATTCATAACGCTAACCTCAAATATTTGTTCATCATAATTTCTGATTGTGTCTCACATCTCTTGATATTGTCTTGACCTAAAACATAACGTGATTTAGTTCCATCAAGATTGGTAAACGGCTTTCTCTTTGGCATAAGCTGTAAGTCAGTGATTACTTTCTCGCCATTCTCTTTTAGCTTGTTCTTCACCATGCGAGACCTAAGTGTATGCTCACTCAGCCCTGTAAGCTCACTCATATCTTCATAAGTGTAGTAGTTACCAGTAACAAACTTATCACTCTCAGTGCCTACATACTTATAGCCTTTGATGCCGCCATGCTTTTTAGCCTTCTGATAGTTAGACATATCTTTTCTCCATGTAGTATTCAGCTACGCTACAGATCTCATTGTAACGGTTAGTTACCTTTCTTCTGTTGGTCTTTATGTCGTGACCTTTCTCTTTCAGCTCAAAGATTCGAGCCGCCACTTGTGTAATGCCTAGCTCCTCAAAAGCATTCAGGCAGGTTAGCTTCTTACCATCTTCTAAATATTTTAATACTCTCTCTGATTGTGTCATTGTATTCTCCTATATTGGAAGTGTTCATCCCAGTCTTTTTTGCTTGCATCAAACTCTATAAAGCAATTTATTAAATTATCCAGTATTTCTTTTAAGTCAGTCAGTCCATCACTTTCAATATCCAACTTGATTTGCATAAAGTCCATAGCCATAGACGCGCGATGTAATTGTATTATCACGTTGTATGCAGGATGGCTCTTATATGCATCGTATCTGCGCTCAAAAAGGTCAGATGGTATATTGTATTCAGACATTTATTACTCCTAGTTTGCCCATGATCTATCGGTTAGTGCGACTTCAATATCGCGTTTCTTTATTTGATTCGGTTTTTTCGCCACGTTAGTTAGTGTAGGGGCTTCGACCTCATCTTCCCACCTTGCATTGTTGAGATAGGTTGACGCATGGGGTATGAATGTTTTGTTAGCATCACTCCACTCGCCATACTTAATCCTCAATGCAATGTTCTCTGCTATCATCTTTACAGTATCGTCATTCAGTTTGAGCTTATCCCATGATTTCCTAGCTTGCGCCTTGCCAACCTTTCTTGGGTAAACACTCCAGAATGATTCAAAATGATCTATATTATTAACTGTAATATTAGATGTAGTATTAACTGTATTATTATCCTTAAACTTTTCTTTAATACCCCCATTAACTTTTCTTTGTGGGGTATTTAACTTTTCTTTAATAGGGTCATTAACTAATCTTATATACCTATTTAAGATTTGTTTAGTACCCCCATCCTGCTCCATCTCAATGCTGACGTAGCCTGCGTCTTTAAGACTACCTATCCATTTACTAATAGATACCTTACTGACGTTATATAGTTCTGCAAAGTATCCATTAGTTGCCCAACAATATCCTTTCTCATTGCAAAGTGCAGTGATCTCACCATATAAAAGTTTGGCGTTAGGCGTTAGACTCTCATCGTATCTGACGTTAGCAGGGATGATTGCGTAGTAACCTTTCTTATCCATGTTCACCTGCCCTGATAAAGTCGCTTACTGGTACTTGGAATAGGTCTGACAATGCAATCAGGGTGGCACAGCTTGGTTCTCTGTGGTTATTCCTAATCAAACTGACAGTAGCAGGGGACAACCCACCCTCTCTAGCTATATCTGCCTGTGTCATGCGGTGTTCTTTCATAAAATGATCTAATGATTTGTTAATATCCATGTTATCTCCTTAGTGATTTGTACCTATCATATATCAATGTAAATTAATTTGCAAATAAATATTGACATAGGTGTAAACATTAACTAATATGTCAGTACACAAACATGAGGACACACAAATGAAACCAATAATATTTGAAGAATACAACTTCAATAGGGCAGAAACACAGTTCCCTCTCATCACCACCACATCTAGTGACGCAGAAGTTACAGAAACAGCTTGGAGATACTCTATTGACATCATGCGTAATGATGCAGGCTTGCTACAAGATGCCTTTATAGGTGAGTATCTAGGTGATTTAGGCTTTATAGAAGAATATCATCAGCAAGTTTTGCAGGCACTGGCTGACGAAAACTATGAAGAGATTGGTAAACTAGTTGAGGCATCTGTATCATACCTTAACCAGATAACTGTTGATTACATCAACGAACACATTACACAAATGGAGATGAGATATGAGTGATTTAAGCAAACTAAATGATTATGAGAAGGGCGAGTTCGACTGTATACACGGTCATCCTGCCCGCGAGTGTGAGCCAGAAGCCTACTACTTCGGCTATGCAGATGCATATGCTAAAGAGGCTAGTGCTACATGGTATAGTGAGAAACAATTTCAACAAATCTTAGGGGGTGCATAATGAGTAACGTATGGACAACACTGTCAGCGATTGACGTATCTAAAAACATCGAGAAGAAGGGTAACTTGAGTTACCTTTCATGGGCATATGCTTGGGGTACACTGATGAAGTATTACCCTGATGCTAGTTACTGCTACTTTGAGCCTAACATAGACCAGAATGGTACTGTTGAGGTAGAGGTGGAGTTGACTGTTGACGGTATCACCAGACGTATGTGGCTACCAGTGATGGATAACAGGAACAAGGCAGTAGTAAACCCAACATCAAGAGATGTGAGTGATGCTAGAATGCGCTGTCTAGTTAAGTGTATTGCTATGTTTGGCTTGGGGCATTACATCTACGCAGGTGAAGACCTACCGTTAGCGGTATTGGATACACCTATCAGTGAAGAGCAGTCAGCTAAGTTAAAGGGATTGTTACAGGCTACAGAGAGCGATGTTAAGAAGTTCTGCCAAGTGTTCAAGTGCAAGACTGTAGATGATATGTCAGTGGCGCAGTATGATAGAGCATTAGCAATGTTGGAGAAGAAAGTTGCAAATACTTCAAGCTGATCAAGGTACACAGGAATGGCTAGATGCTAGGTTAGGCAGACCCAGTGCTAGTCAGTTCTCTAAACTAATCACTACGGCAGGGAAGCCTAGTGCATCAGCAGATGAATACATAAACATCTTAATAGCTGAAAGAATACTGGGCGAATCAGAGCCAATCTACGTTAATGAATGGATGCAGAGAGGTACAGAGTTAGAGCCTGAAGCTCGCGCAATGTATGAGTTGATGCACAGTGTTGACGTAGAAGAAGTAGGGTTTATACTAGATGACTCAGGAGAGTTTGGTTGTAGCCCTGATGGATTGATTGGTGAAGATGGGGGTGTTGAGTTTAAATGCCCTGCACCAAAGAACCACATAGCATGGAGCAGAAAGGGCGAATGTCCGAGTAAGCACTATGCTCAGGTACAGGGTTGTTTGTATATTACAGGCAGAGAATGGTGGGACTTTATGTCATACCACCCTGATATGAAGCCCTTTGTTGTAAGAGTAGAGCGCAATGAAGAGTTTATCGAGAAACTGGCTAAACAAATAAACCTAGCCGTAGAGGAAATCAAATCAGAAGTGAGGAATTTAACGTGAGTAAAATAGGAATCTCAGTATCTATAGATGTGACAAAGATTGACAAGTCACGCATTAAAGAAGTAACTAAAAAAGATGGGTCAGTGGCTAAGTATGTAAACCTGACTACCTTTATCAACCCAACTGAAGAAGATCAGTATGGCAATCATGGCTTTATTGCACAGTCTCAGGATAAAGAAGAGCGCGAGTCTGGTGCAGAGCGACCACCTATTCTAGGTAACTGCAAGGTTATCTACACTGAAGGCGGTCAGGCTAAGAAGCAAGATGATTTCCTATCACAAGACGTACCATTCTAAGAGGTGAAGCATGGCTAAGAAGAACGTAGAAAAAGCAATCAAAGATGCTCACGATTCGGCAGACAAAGCTATCGATGAAGCGCAGGCAGAAATCAGAGAAGCTCGACAGGACTTGGTAACATGGCTCAAGAAAGAGTACACGTTCAAGCGCGCTGAGTTAATCGTATTTGGCAGTGGCATAGTAGTCGCTGTAGCACTATTACTCCTCTAGGTTAAGGCGTTAGCCTGTGTAACTGGCTTGGTTCACCAGTAACCGCAACGAACCATTACATTTTGGTATATACTGTATAGATAAACAGCATTAGAATTAATTTTAGGAATCACTATAATACACCACGCGAGGCAAAAGAATGACCAAGCATCTTGTAATACCTGATACCCAAGTTAAACCTAACCAACCTATTGACCATCTCAGATGGGCAGGACTATATGCTGTTGATAAAAAACCAGATGTTATTATCCATATTGGCGATCATTTTGATATGCCTAGCCTTAGTTCATGGGACATCGGCAAGAAGTCCTTTGAGGGCAGACGCTACACAGATGACATTGAGTCAGGCATCAAGGGAATGGAAGCATTCATCGCACCCATCAGGGAAGAGCAACAGCGACTCATCAAGAACAAGCACAAGCAGTGGAATCCACGACTGGTATACACTCTCGGAAACCATGAACAACGAATTGAAAGAGCTATTGAAACCGATCCAAAATTAGATGGTTTGATTGGGTATCATGATTTCAAACTAGATGAATTTGGGTTTGAGGTTTACGATTTCTTAGAGGTAGCAGTCATCGATGGGATAGCTTACTCTCATTACTTTACTAGTGGCATCATGGGCAGACCATGCAGTTCAGCCAGAGCCATGTTAGCCAAAAAGTATATGAGTTGTGTTTGCGGGCATATTCAAGATAGGGATATAGCGTATGGTCGCAGGGCTGACGGTAAGAATATGTTAGGTTTGTTCTCAGGAATTTACTACCAACATGATGAAGACTATCTAACCGCGCAGACCAATGGCTCATGGCGTGGTATCTGGCTGTTAAATGAAGTGGAAGATGGAAGCTGTGATGAATTACCTGTATCAATGAATTTTTTGAGAGGTAAGTATGCAGGCAAGTGATAAGGATTGGCTAGGTTTGCAGAAAAAGCACCCTGCAATTGTGGCTGATGATGTAAACAGCCCGGAGCATTACGCTAGTGGCAGGGTAGAATGTATTGACGCCATTGAATCGAGTATGAATCCAGAAGCATTTGCGGGGTATTGCAAAGGTAACTGTATAAAGTATTTATGGCGTTATCTTGATAAAGGTGGTGTTCAATCTTTAGAAAAATGCCAATGGTATCTAAACAGGTTATTGGAAGCAGAAAAAACGCGCCTATAATCCATTCTAAGCGCGCTTAAGGGGTTAAGGTATACCAACCTACAGGGCTAGTCGTCAATCTCTATATAAGCACCTGTACGGTTCTTTTTAAACACTCGAACAACTCCAGTCGATTCACTTTCAACTTGGATTAGATTAAAACTATTTTTCCAAGTCCAAGTATTTAACTCATGTACGTCATTCAATACTGCTTTATGGGATAAGCTCCCATCATCATTTAATTTATGCGCTATCATTTTGTCACCTCGTCAATTATTTGTGAAACATAAATTTCGTCGTGTTCATCAGCTATTAGGATATCCTTAAACTTGTTTGCTTGTTCAAGGGTTGGGAATCGCAGGGCATGTTGCCCCGCATCAGTAAACCAAACTACTACGTATCTCATAGCACCACCCTCACTATTTGAACTGCTAGGCATGTATACAAGCCTAGTCCAGTCACTAGCCATAGATGCGCTCTAATGGATTTCCTCGCTTGTCTGCGCTCCCAATCCTTAATTGCAAGATAGCGAGTCGCGTTACATTTTCTATCGTATACAGTCATTTTATTTTTCCTCTAGTTTATAGTGGTGCGTATCAAAATCTACAGTTTTAAAAAACTTGTCTGCTAAAAATCTGGTTTCAAAAGTTCCGAGTATTTTGCCTGTATCGGTTTCTACAATATGATATAAATAATCGTTTGTTTTTTTAGCGTATAAACTTTTATCAGCTTGTCCCATATCCATTTTATTTTTCCTCTAGTTTATAAATTCTATGGTTAAATCCAGATTTTTTGCCGATGCTTACTGCTTCCTCGTAGGTATCAGCGAATTTGTGATAATCAAAAACATAAAAATATATTGCGTACATTGTCATTTCCTCTATCAAATAAAGCGTCGCAGTTGTAATCTGCTTCTAGTTGGTCGTAAATGTGATAAGGGCAATCTGTCCAAGTGTCATTCTTAACAATCCAACCCAAATCAAGTATTACAGGTATTAACTCTTTTATTTCGATATATGTATTCATTTTATTTCCTCTAAGTGTAATTAATCCAATAAAGCCCACTGGTTAGAATGGGCTTGATGAATTAACTAGCTTGATTATATGCTTTATTTAGTGCGCGCTGTTTATCTAGGCAATCGTCATAGTTATCAAAGAAAAACTCCTCACCAGTATCAAAACAGGTTGCTAAGTATTCAACATCATCACCGAGTAGTGAGCAGATGCTGATGCCATTTTCTAGCGCAATGTAAACATAACCACTATTATCATTGAATCCTACAGAATCAACATCTATAAAATAGCTTCCTAGTAATTCGCTAACAGCTTTAAAACAGTTAGCTAGTCCCACAGTCTCGCAATATCTAAAGTTATCAAAGTTTGAAATTTCCATTGTGTATATCCTCTAGTTAAGTTAAATAATTATAATAAAGCCCACCATTCTAGATGGGCTCGATATAATTACTTGTTTAGTGAAACTCTTGCCTGTATTAGTTTGTCGTTAATGTATTGCTCTTGGTCTGGGAATATTCTAACCAGTGTTTTTTTGATTTGGTTAAATTCGCATAAATATCCCCAAGACATTTCTTGGTAGTTTCTCGCATCTTTTTTGTTGCTAGTATCGTCTGCCCATCTACCATAACGATTATATTTGAATACTAATTCTTTATAGTCTGCTATGTTTGCTTGGATTGCGCTATCTACTATGTCTTTAATGTTAATCATGTTGTATTTCCTCGTTTGTGTTAGTGATGGTTTGCAGATTGCCAGAACTGTTTGCAGATGTGAAGTGGTAAAAACATCAAATACGATGAAAGGGACTTTATATACGATAAGAGGGGAATATATGCTATAATTGGTTAAAATATGTACAATTATTTATTAACGTAAAATCAAATACTTGGAGATTAATCTAATGGCGACTAGAGGCAGACCAAAAGGCAGTACAAATAAACCATATAGGCGAGTACTCGATGAATACTTACAGCGCAAATATAAGGGAGAG
>Ga0208792_1000140_pt1 | contig 30930 bp, 29 predicted proteins | sample 14_taG_FD_184087 | JGI IMG/M metagenome (GOLD analysis project Ga0208792, IMG submission 184087) | Marine viral communities from the Subarctic Pacific Ocean - 14_ETSP_OMZ_AT15311 metaG (SPAdes) (version 2) | ecosystem: Environmental > Aquatic > Marine > Oceanic | place: Pacific Ocean | collected...
TAATCAACATCACCATCAAAAGGTGTTTCGATAGATTCAATTGAAAATTTAGTATGTCTTCTAAAATTCATCAGGAAATATGAAAACTCGGGTTCCCCAGTAAGCCATTGGTCCTGGATACCCGTGATAGCAAGGTTTAATCGACCAGCCATTCTTACTTTACGTGAGTAAAATTTTATGAAATAAAACGACACGATATTGTAGATGAATCTTCAGTTGAGAAAATTCAAACCCGAAAAAATGGCGGACGATAAAGTATGTGTTTTTATAGGTAAACGTAATACGGGTAAATCAACCTTGGTTACTGATATTCTGTATCATAAAAAACATTTACCAGCGGGTATTGTTTTATCAGCAACAGAAGAAGGTAATCATTATTATCAACAGTATATACCAGATTTATTCATATACGGTGATTATGACAGAGAAGCTATTGAACGTGTACTTGAAAGACAAAGAAAGTTAGTGGGTGGTGGTAAAACAAATTGTGGGGCGTTTCTTCTTTTAGATGACTGTATGTATGATTCAAAGTTCATGAAAGACAAGTGTATTAGACAGGTTTTTATGAATGGACGTCATTGGAAAATATTTTTCATGTTAACCATGCAATATTGTATGGATCTACCACCCGCACTCAGGGCAAATATCGATTACGTATTTATTTTACGTGAAAATATAATTCAAAATAGGGAAAAATTATTTAAAAACTTTTTTGGTATTTTTCCATCTTTTGAGATGTTTAATAAAGTTATGGATTCATGCACAGAAAATTACGAATGTTTGGTATTGGATAATACTTCTAAGAGTAATAGAATAGAGGATTGCGTCTTTTGGTATAAAGCATCACTTCGTAAAAATTTCAGGGTTGGTGCACCAGAGTATTGGCAAACACATAAAAAGATGTTTAACCCGAAACATGGGAACATGAAAGTCGGCGATCCTAAATTGGTTAAAAGGAATACACCATTTAAAGTTACGAAAAGAAAATGATAAGATCAATTGCTAAACGAATGTACACACAAGTTTGTACAAAAAATATTGAAATGGTATATCCAGCTTATAACGAACTTAATATGGATATACATCGTTCTATAGGTGAACCACAGGGTAATAGTGATGATGGATATCGTATATTAGTAGATGTATGCCATTATACAAAAACTATTTTTATAGATAATGATATGTGTGATTATGACAAATTAAATGATTTACCCAGGATTATAAAAACATTTGGATGTTTATACCCAAACTACACTCTTCAGGACAATGATGCGTAATCATTTAAAATCAAAAAAATAAGTACATATAAATGGCGACAGACGTTAGAACGATGAATCTTTCAGATAATGGCGACGGTATGGTATCCTTAAATAATAATCAAGGGACATCTTTTGTGCCGAATATCAGCCCTGAAAAAAATGTGAGTGAAAATAAACAGACAATGGACTCTACTTCAATTTCAGATATTATGGGCCAAGCCGAGGAACCACTCGAACCACCAATGATGGGTGCCGATCCAAGAATGGCGCAAATGCATATGCAAGCTCCAATGATGATGGCGCAACAACAACCAGTAGCACAACAAACGACCGAAAAAAAATCGGAATCTAAAAATCCATTCAACCTTACTGATGACCAGTTCCAAGCACTTATTGTAGCTGCGTGTGCTGCGGTGGCAATTAGTAAGCCAGTTCAAGAAAAACTTGCGAACTTTGTCCCATCGTTTTTGAACGACCAGGGAAATAGAAGTGCAATCGGCTTAGCGTCGACCGGTATGGTCGCGGCGATCGCCTTTTACCTTGCTAAAAAGTATGCTTAAATAGCATTATAATGTTTATACATTCTCTTTCCTAAAACAAAATAGGAAATGAGAAATCCGAACAGTAAACCAACTGCGCGAAGTCCTAGAACAGTACCAGTACTCTTCGTAGTTTTACCATAATCTCTGAAATCTTTTTCAAATCTTTTGTTTATTTGAGATACACCCGCAACCATACCCATACCTAATAAAGTTGACAATATTAAAAATGGTGCATCTATAGCTAAACGCCCAATTAAATTACCACCACGTGGTAACATACTGATGATTAATGGTGTAACGACCATGATCATAAACATGTTTAACCATTTATCGTTTAAAAGTAGTGGGGCACTCGAAGACGCGAGTAAAGTGTTTAGTAACAAATACGCTTTCATTAAATCACCAAACGATTGCATTTTATTAATACCAAACATTATTTATCCTGGATGTGTTTACCACAAAATTCAGTTCTTTGTGGTATTTCCCGGTATATCCCTAAAGAAACGCACATCGTTCTAAGTTCATCAAAATTTTTCCAGAATTCCTTGCTATGCGAATATTCGTCGACGGTACAGTGTGCGAGTTCATGTAATAAAACATGGAATATTTCATTGGGTTCGCCATCGATACATAAACCTATATCACTACCTTTACTCACATTGTATCCGATAGACCCAGTCATACGCTTATGTGCTGTAACTGGAATTTCCTTGTATAACATTTTGAATTCCTGATTATTTGTTTCCTTAAGATGTTCCCTGAGTGTCCTGTATTTTTCACGAACATCTGTTAATTCCTGTGGTTCCCTCGTGTTTATGTATAATAACACGTTTATGATAAGCAGAAGTATGGCGAGTATCATCTTATCATAAACATACATAAAAAATGAACGTGAAAAAATAGTAGAAATGATACGTAAATTTATCGATTTTTTAACAAAACCTGAACCACGACCTGTTCTGGGACGGTGGGCGGTGAAATCATGTAATGAACTACTCACGTCCATAAACTCAGTGTACCAAAACCGCGACCACTGTGGCGATGTAATATGTCACGAACCCAAAAAAGCGGAAGAATATATTAAAACTAATAAAAAGTAATTATTTCTTATACACAAACCTAAATTTACTATACAAATCCGAAACCGGGTTCCCTTTAAGATCTTCCCACAGTGTTAAAGTAAACCCCAAATCTTCCATGCGTGTAAACAACATGTCTTTGTGCGCTATAGGTTCGACCTTAGGTCCGTCGGCGTAATACGGCGTATCGGCTAAGTGGACGTATAACTTTTCACCGAACCTACCCGAACTCGTATGTTTCATTAAAAAGTAGTTTCCTAACTCGTCTTTTACGGGTGTGTTCATGATAATCTTATCGGAATTCGGTATGATCCCTATGAATTGACCACCGGGTTTTATTCTATTTTTAATTGCTAACAAAGACGTCTCGAACAACTTGGGTGATTCGAATATATAGTGCAACGCAAAGTTATAACACACGACGTTATATTTCCTTTGTGGACACGCAAATATATCACCTTCATAAAAGTTGACGCGTATTTTCATGTTTTTAGCACGCGACTTAGCCTCCTTAAGTGAATCTGGGTTTGGTTCACACATGCTTATATTTGCACCGGCATGTCGCCACTTTTGGAGATCACCGCCGAATCCACATCCTACATCCAAAATACTGTCGCCTTCGCGGGTAGCCGATTGGATGAGGAGACGCTTAGACTCGTTATGGTACTTGCGTATCTCCTCCATTTAATTTATAATGGTTTTTATTTTTTAAATGGAATTACTAAGGTTTAAATTATTTTACTTGAATAGACTGAGAATTTTTGATTTCTTCTGTATGATTTGTAATATCGTAATACATATTCTCCCATACCCAATTACCACTGTCATCTCTGACTCTTTCCATATCGTAAAACATAAGAGGAACATGAGGGTGTCCTCTTTCTGAAAATACACCCGAATCAGAAAGTGTTTTAACTTTACCTTCAATAGCATTATCGGAACATCCAGAAGATAAGATATAATCAATGCGTGTACGTTTACCAGTTTTACCATTTAAATTAGTATAACCCGCATTCTTACCGTTATCGTTTAAGTCATATGTAAAAATAAAATCTTCCATATATTCACCTTGGTCGTTCATTGTATCATTACAAATTGCCGCGTCACCTTCGAATATGTCTGTTTCATCAACACTGGCATTGAAATCACCACAAATTACGTAAGGGTAGTCAATAATAAATGACTCTAAATACATCCATATATCATCCATAATACGATTCCAAAACTTTGGTCTAACATAAGTATTAATAAGATAAAATCCACCTCTTTTGTCATTAATAAAATGAACGTCTATATACTTCAATGCTTTATGTCTTTCATTTGTATAATCGTATTCAATTTCGAATTTATCAAATAAATCAACGCGTTCAACCCTACCTTTCAACCTTTTAGAAAAAAATGTTAACATAGGTAAATTTTCTTTTAATTTTCCATTATGTCTTTTATAAACGTCTATAGTAGAAAAGAAACCATCGTTATTTAAATTTTCCATATATGAATAAAATTCCTCGCGTTGTTTTTTATTTTTGCCCGGGGATTGTGGCATATTTGTACATATAATATCTACATCATCATTTCTTATATGTTTCATACATTTAACAAATGGACATTCTTGTAAACTAGTATATTCATCAGGAAGACTACCATGACAATTCCACGATAATAATTTCATATTTTTAAGATAAGATTCAGGTATCATTTTTATTTTTGTTTTTATTTTACTTTTAAAATGACGTTAACTTAGGTTTAAATCGTATATAAAATATGTCTTTTTAAATGGTTATAATTTACTAAGGTTTAAAAAGAAGATTCTATTTAATATAAATGAAACCTATTATTAAATGGGTAGGTGGTAAGACACAGATTCTCGATAAAGTTTTGGAATCTTTTCCACATGAAATAGAAAATTACCACGAACTATTCGTGGGTGGTGGAAGTGTTCTCTTCGGAATACTCGAAAGTCAAGACATTACCGTAAAAGGTAAAGTGTATGCATACGATAAAAACCAAAAACTCATTAACATGTATAGACAAATTCAAACGAACCCCAGTGAAGTACACGACCATTTACTCGAACTCTTTACCACGTACGATACGCGAACCGGTACGGAAGTAAATCGTAAACCTGAAACCGAAGAGGATGGTCTTACATCGAAGGAAAGTTATTATTATTGGACACGTAAAAAGTATAATGAATTGATACCTACGACACCTATACATGCCGCGACATTAATTTTTCTAAACAAGACGTGTTTTAGGGGTGTGTATAGAGAAGGTCCTAATGGGTTTAACGTACCGTATGGACACTATAAAACGACACCGTTAGTGGTATCCTTAGACGAGTTAGTAAAAATACAAGACCTTATAAAAAATGTGGTTTTCAAATGGTGTGATTTTAGGGTCGCGTTCTCACAAACCGTAAACGATGGTGATTTTATATACGCGGACCCACCTTATGCACCCGAAAGTGTTACAAGTTTTGTAGGGTATACGAAGGATGGATTTATAATGGATGATCATAAAGATTTATTTAAATTATTAAAAAGTTCTAAAGTTGATTTTGTAATGTCAAATGCAAAAGTCGATCTCGTAACCAGTAGTTTTAAAGAGTATAAGATAGACGATATTCCCGCGAGACGCGCTATACACTCAAAGAATCCGGGTGCGTCGACGACTGAAGTTTTGATAAAATCCAATTTTCAATAGCGTTTACATCAATTTGATATTGTAAAGGTACCGCTAACCAATAAATCTCTTTATCATTCAATTTTATCTCTTTCCGTCGGTACCTATTATCATTATCATCCTTTTTAGCAAAAAAAGATGGAATATCGTTTTCTTGGTTTTGCCTTATTGGTATTTTTAGCCTTTTTAGACCAAACCCATATACATACCTGCATGGTTTTTCCTGACCAGAATTGAATATGTAGCACATATATACATGTTTGACTTTAGGGTACAAATCTTCTTTATATTCACGACGAAGCGAGTTCGCGCCTCTGATCTTCTCATCACAGGACCCTAAACGCATTTGGTATTTGACTTCGAATATAAAAAGTGTTTCTTTTTTTTCATCTATTAAGGCAAAATCCGGTTCTTTGCAATGTTCCCAATCATCTGAATTGTACATACCGTGTTTCACCAAGTGTTTATGTAAAGCTCGTTTCATAAAAAATTTAAATTTTTTACCACCAATCGTGTAGTCGTCTCCGTTTGTCATTTCCTTATTGAAAAACAGTTGTTTTACCTGATCTTCGAACGGAAGACCGGATTTGTTAGTATTCTGACCACCTGGCATAATATCTTTTATTAATTTTATATTAAAGATACATATACTTAGGTGTATATTAGAAACCATTTATCCTTCGGTAACGGGTTTTTTCATACCTAAGTTCCCTCGATGAATTTATTTCACCATCATTTTTAAAAACAACTTTATCTTGAGGAACAGGTTGTTTATTCCAGAATTCGTGCATTATATTACATATAATACACTTAAAGTTTTTAAGCTTTGTTACTATATAAAACAATGTCAACTCTTGAACAAGATTACACGACCGTTCCGGGTCAATTATACGCATGCCTTTCTGTTATAGGACCGGAAGCACCTCAAAAGAATGATAAGTTTGGAATTAAGATTCGGGGTGCATTTAATTCTAGAGATGAGGCTGCATTACACGCTAAACGTCTTCAAAAAGAAGATGCGACGTTTGATATTTATGTTGTTGACATGTATAAATGGTTGTTAATCCCACCTGATCCGACAAAGATCGAAGACGTTCACTATTCGAATGAAAAACTCGAAGAACTTATGTCTGGATACAAAGAAAATCAAGCACAAGCGGCACATATGTTCGCGGAACGTAAACGCGATATGGTCGAAAGTGCTCCAACTTTTACGAAACCAGGTGATGAAAACTCGAAGTATTATACGAAACCGGATGAACCACCAATTAGTCATCCAGCTGAAGTTCTCGAACGTCTCCAAAAGGAAAAACCGGACACACCAATGGAGGAACTTGTTAAGGAAGCTGATGCCACGGTTGCTAAGGAAATCGAGGAAAGAAAGGAAAAACGTGAAGCTGAGGCAAAGGATGCTCTCGAAAAAGAGGCGTCTGAGAAGGGGTTCAATTCAGTTGAAGCAATGCAAAAGTTTGAAAAGGAGAAGTCTGAATCTTCTACAGAAGCTCAGGATACTAAGGGTGAAGGAGAAGTCGAGGAAGGTGAAGAGGTAGAATCTAAATAAATTTGTTATATAAATGTAAGAATGTTGAGTATTATACTAAATATAATCACCATAATTATTGTTTTAGCCATGGTCGGTTTATTTTTACGATTGTATGAAGATCGAAAAAGTAAATCGGGTACTGAAAATGTGAGTGCGTCTGATGTCGCACAAGATATACTAAAAGACCCACTCGTTGTAAGTCGTGCATATTTTACCGGATCTAAAATTGGTCCCATTGGTGATTTTGAAGGACAACAAACGTCACCTGAACATTTGTGGGTTAGAGGTAAACCTATCCAGGTCTAAGGATGACCGGTTGCATAGTCTTACCCATAAAAAATCCTAAAATAAAGGATACAAAAATAATAATGTAAGCAGTTTTATCTAAATTTGTGAATATATCTTCTTTTTGTGTCTGCTGTGAATATGGTTCATAATACGGTTGTGGTGGTGGAAAATAATATTGTTCATTATTTTCCGGTTCCGTTTCGTCCGGTTTCTGATCTTCTTCTTCTTTACTCATAAAATCATCTGGATTATAGTTTATAGGTGTACCAACTTCAGCTTCCATTTATAAAATGTAAACCTATTTTTTTAAGCCTATTATTACTCATCATCTTCTTCCTCATCTTCGTCGACAATAAATCCTTTTAAATTACCATTTTCGTCCATATCACTATCATCATCTTCAAAATCGTCCTCGTCATCCGTTTGAAGAAGATCAATATCACTTTCTATTTCTGATTCGGATTCAGTTTCATAATCATCATCGGAAAAATCATCTTCTGGGAGATCTTCGAGTGGGTCTAAGCGTTCTGGAACCTTTGATACCCTTCCTGAACGTGTACGTGTAGAAACAATTGTTTTCGTCATTATAAAGTAATGTATGTTTATTCTTTTAAATACATTACGCAGCGTTAATTGATTCATTGATTAAAACAAGGCTAAATTCAGCATTTATACTGTTCGCTAACGTGTCTATTTCTTCTATAACACTCGTATCAGTAGAAACGGTGTATAATGCAAGTTCTCTTAAGTTTTCGAGTGCACGGTTTAATAACTTTTCTGAAACTTCTGTATGTGATTTATATTCTATAGCCATGTTTATATTGGCTAAAAATTCTTTGTATAAAACTTCATTTAATCCCGAGTACGGTAAAGTTTCACGTATGAGTTTAGTTATATGTTTTGTACCTGTATCTTTTTTTATTAAAGATGATGCCAAATATACAACGAGTGCAATTAATATTACAGCTAACATTCTATAAAGTACTAACAATTTTATCTGTAAGATTATGTGCACGACATTTACATTTACACACCTGTTGTATATGACTTTTAAGTATACTGAATGAAATCGTTTCTTTACATGTGTCACACATTTCCTTTGTGCTTACAGTATATTTCTTAACACCTTCACGTTTGAGTGATTCTATGACGAACGTTTCTTTTTTAACGATATACTTTTTTATAAATCTTTCGAGTAAGTTCTGTTCTGGTTCCACATCAACTTTCTTTTTTGGTGTGTATGTCTCAACTTTACCATCTTCGTAAAGAATATCTGTTATTTTTTTACTGAGTTGATGCCGCCTTCCCGAAAAATCTTTACAAAATCCGTATCGTCTTAGTACATTAGTAGTCGAAAAACACTTCTGTGCTATAGTATCACCTATTATATGAAACCATACGTGGTTAGAATTGTGATTACATCTTTTATTTTCACAATATTTAGAATTTGTCGAGACCAGAAACTGTTTGTTATATTTAAACATTTTAGTGATTGATGCAGTAGTTTGTCCTTCTACATTTTTACGAACGAATGCTTCGACGAGTAAAAGAGCCTCTTGGTCCTTGAACTCATTTTTAGTTTGTAATGTTGTAAATGTAGCTTCTTTCTGAGTTCCTTCTATGATAACCGGTTCCATACTCTGCGTACGTAACGTTGCCATATGTAATATATCGACGGATGGTTTTTGTTCAGTCTTTTGTAATGTAGACGAAGGACCGTGTTTGTATATAAATATGGGTAAATATTCACTTTGTGTTTCTTTACCTGTGTTATTACATAACTCACACCCCTGACCGGCACATGCTTCGTGTTTTCCCTTTTTATGTGACCACGGCATACGGAACCCACTTCCTTTCGTATTACGTGAATTATTACCATATACTGAAATATCAACAATATCCTTCCAATCACGTGATCCGTACGCTAAGTTTAACGTATTTATAACATGATCCCTGATACCCAATGCAGATGACCTGTTTACAACAAAACCTGGCCAGTTTATATGTATACCTGTTTTTATGAGCGTGTCTATGGGTTTAGGTTCAGCGACAGATATCAAAGCGTCTTTACCACCAAACTTTGATACCTTGTCACATATGACTTTACATACACTCTTAATCTGTTCAAATGACATTTCTTCATCATCTTTATAATCGAGATCCATGAAAAAATTATAATTTTCCGTTTTCTGTTCAACGACAAATATCTTTTCACCGGAGTTATATACTTCTACACATTTTTCGTAAAAGTCATTCAATTTATCAAATGGCACGGAGAGGACACCACCGTCCATGAGCACATGTGATAAATCGGAGTTATTAGCAAAACCTTGGTCTTTACACCAACGTTTAAACATACTTACCTATTAATATATTCATTTTTTTATACTGTTTATTCATCTTCATACTCGTGACGCCAAATGGAGCGTCGGTATGAGACTTCCGGATAATTTTCTTCTTCTGATAAATTTTTCTTTAAAACGAGGAGTTCATAAACTTTATCCTCTTTATGTAATTCAACATACCTTTCTGCTCTTTCTGGTGTATACGCGTGCCTTTCAATGAGAAGCTCGCGTATTTGGGATAAAATGTAGTTCTTAGACTTCATTATTTAATAGAGAAGGTTTTTCTATCGAGAGAAGTTACACACGCGTAAAATTCTGGGTTGTTAAGTACGTTCTTAACAATACGATCCCATTGTTTCTTAGTACTGAATTCTGAAAGCGTTTCAAAATTCATGAAATCGTTTTCATCATGTGTTCTCTTGATGGGCTGTTTCTGAATCTTACGGAGATTCATTTTCTGTTTTTCATCGTTAAACTTACGTATAAGTTCAGCCTGTTCCTGTATGGTATAGTTTACGAAAAACACGTAAACGTTATATTCGAGTTCCACTCCTGGACTTTCTGTTACTACAAATTTAAATTCTGTATATTCACCTTTTTTCAAAGAAATAACTCCTCTGGTTTCTTCTTCAAGTTCTCTCAAAGCACATCTAATGGGATTTGGAATCTCCCTTCGCCTGCACCCTCCGGTGACGAAAATCCAATCTTTGAATCTTCGATCCCGGACAGTGAGAAATCGTGGTTTATCACCTATAAAAGTGACGGGTACTGCAATTGCTTTATATTTTTTCATTGCTTATTTGCAAGTTATAATTGAATAAGATGATTATTCTGAAGATTCTTCTTCATCATCATCAACTTGGGTTTCAAAAACTTCCTCTTTTACTGTTTCTACAACTGGTACAGATTTCACTTGCGGTGTGCTGGATAAATGTGTCATGAGGTTTCCATAAAATCCCTTGACATTATCCATTTCTGATTTCGTTTTATTAAGTTCTCTGTACATGTACATTGTGGCAACAATACACATGAGCACGGCAACTATAGTCGCGGTATCGCGATCGAATGTAAACATTTTATATATAAAATTACGAGCTAATTTTTTAAGTTCCTATAATCGCACCCATGTGCGTTTTCTTTTCGGTTGGACACGGGTACCCCATTTTTCCAAATTGTATTTCCTGGTAATGACCTTCTTTACACTCTGCATTTTGAGGAGGTTTTTCTGGTTTTTTACCAACTAAATGATCTAAAGTACCTGATTTTGGGTCATACGTTATAACAAAGATAAATGCTAAGAGAAAAATTAATTGCCAAAACATTTATAATAAATGGATAAATTAAATTAGTTGGAATACATCAAACCACCCATACCATTTTCGATACGGAGGATGTTGTAGTTGACGGCGTAGATTGTATTAGCGAACGATGTATTATCGGAAACGAGTCTCGCGGAATCGAGTCTACTAAAGTTGAGCGAACCCGTTGGTTGAACCTTAGCCGTATCGAGACAGAATGGAATCAATGTCAAATCATCGGATGTTTTTGTGGCACTGGAAACTACCCCAGCAGTTGTATGGTAATAGATTGGGACAGAAGTAAAGTGTGGGATAACGGTCTTCGCATCAGTAACATCCGTACCGTTAATTTGAAGTTTCAATTTATCGGCGGCGGTCATAGCATTTACAGCAACCAAATATTTCATTGGGTGATTGAAGTTGAGCTCTTGAGTCTTAGAGGCGGAGGCGATAGCTTTTTGTGTTTGTGTAATAAGCATGTTTTGTGGTGTGGAAGACAAAGCGGTACGCTCATCAGTGTCGAGGTGAATGAATTGAACGTAGACTTCCGCATCGGCTGTGGCTGTAGCACCCCACGTGATTCTCAATTCAACATCATGATATTGAAGAGCAATCAATGGGATCGCCGACTGGGCATTTTCACAAAACGAAAACCTGAGTGGGTAGAACGTTTCACCAGAGTAAGTAGATTTAGAGTACGTTTGGTTCATAACGGTTGGTGCGAGAGTCGCAGAAAACTCATAATCTTGTTCGTCAATGACTTGTCCACCAATGAGAAGTTCAACCTTGGAAATTCTAGCGTCCCAGTTAGTGATGTTACCACTTCTATTAGCGATGTAGACATACCCGACCATGTCGCCTTTTCTTTCAAACCTGACGGTCGACATACCATTCGCGGATGGGTTGCCCTGGATAACCTGTTTCTCAACAGTTTGGGCGAAATTTGTGTGACGTTTGTAGTTGGACCTGAAAAAAGAAACTTCAGGTTGGCCGACGAGATGCGCATCTTGGGCACCTACGGCAACGAGTTGGGCAATACCTCCAGACATATTTTATATTATACTAAGGTTTTATTTTTTTAACCTAGGCAAATCCAATCGCATTCATATAAATATTTCCATATAAATTCGATAAGGTCATAAGTGCGTGTTTGTCTTGGGTAATTGAAACATCGGTCGTCATTGCATAAAAATTTACATTCGTCAACTCTTTCGAAATTTTTATATCACCTCCACTCGCGAGTATAGGTACGACAATTTGTGCACCCGTTATAAGATTTGAGAATACAAGATTTGAAACATCAGTTGTTGAAACGACGAGTGGTGCTGTACCATATGACTTTTCTCTTGCATCAATTGTTATTGTCCCTGAAGATATAGTTGCAGAAATATCCGTATTGGTTAATTTTATGTTTTGTGATGTTGTATTACCTGATATTGTAATATCACCTGTAGTAATTACATTTCCTGATGTAACAAGACCTCCAACTGTGATCACATTTGAAGTTACATTTGAACCCACTGCAGAACTTACCGTATCATCTAAACCAAACGGTGAAGCAGCAATATTTAAACCCCCTATGGTAATGGTATCCGCTGAAACATTACCTGAAACCGTGAGTACATTAGACCCGTATGTGTTTACTGTAAGATTTGCGGATGCCGCTGATGGACCAATTGCTACATTTGCATCTTCTTCGTGTATGTTATCTAATGTAGATCCACCTTGTCCCCCCGAATCGAAAATCTCACCTGTTGATATATCTATCGATAAAACGTTTTTCGAAGATGTTGCATAAGCTGGGTCAAGTTTTATCGCGTTATCTACTTTCAAAGATGCTACTGCACCTGCAGACGATTTAAGTAAAACATCACCAGCGTAATCGATTTGTTTTGTAGCTGCAATGTCAATATCACCCGCGGATGTTAAACCTGTGGTCGTATTATTAAACGCGACGGTGCGTGTTGTCGTTGCCCCTCCATCTGTAATAGTCTGTAAGTCTGAAGAAACGTCCGCCCATACAACTGCTGAAGCCGTACTTTTAAGAAACTTACCATCATTTACCCCTAATTTTGCTAATGTAGTTGCACCCGTTGCATAGAGTAAATCACCCGCCGTGTACGACGCGATGTTTGTACCCCCATGATCGACATCGAGAACACCCGTAGTTATTTTTTCCGCATCGAGTTCTGTAATAGCCGAACCATCACCTACTAACGTACCCCCGGTAACTGCACCTGATACAGTAATCGAATCACCATGTAAAGTACCCGCGGTCATTTTACCTGTTGTCGTGACGTTACCCGCCAAAACATTACCACCTTCAACACTCAAAGTCATGAATTGATCCGACGTCGCGTTCGTAGGAACGATATGTGCTTCATGTGGGTCACTGAGTGTATACGCGATAACGTATTTTTTCTCGTCACCCATGTATCCCGAAACTACATTTGCGGTCGGGCGTGTCATAATTACACCCATATCTATGGTGTCAATGACATTCGCGTTACCTAATTCTATAAGAGGGTCGGAAATGACGTGGATATTACTGTCTTGAAAAGATGTTTCACCTTGTACGATTAAATTACCCGTAACGTATAGATTTGAAGACACAAACGTGTTATTAGTTATGCTATCATAACCTACTGGACCGTCAATGAGTTCATTGTCATTATTTACATACGGTATTTTACCTGAAGTCAGAGTTGTACTTTTAAATGTAGAAGCTGTAACGTTACCCGTAGCAACTACGTTACCCGAAGCTGTTAAAGATGTTACCCCATTCGTAAATGAAACTTCATCAGATGTTGTTGCTCCACCCGTTGTTATTGCTTGTAAAGTTGAAGAAACATCGTCCCATTCCACTCCAGAATTATTACTTCTAAGGAATTTTTTAGTAGCATCTGCATTATAAGGTGGAAGTGTAATCAAAGCATCACCAGATGATGGACCTAATAACAAACCGTTTTCTGCTACAGAAGTTAAACCGGTACCACCTTTGGCAAGTAAAACTTGTGAACTCAAATTATCGGGGTCTAAGTTTGTAATAGCCGAACCATCACCAGTTATGGTTGTAGCAGAAACGTTATCGGCAATGACATTTGAATTTAATGTTACCGAAGATATGTATGTAGCAACAACGTTATCGGCAATGACATTTGAATTTAATGTTACCGAAGATATGTTTGTAGCAACAACGTTATCGGCTATGACATTAGCGGTTACTGTAATTACATTTACGTTATCACCAACAATATTACTCGATACCGTCCCCGCAGTAACAGCGTCAACCTCTAATGAACTAACTTCTAGTTTATGTGTTTTTAAATAATTGGATACATTTACATTACCCGTGACATTTAATACATCTACCGCGGTATCTTCTACATATAAATTAGAACCAACATCTAACCTACCATCGATGATTACATTACTATATGCCTTGAGTGATGTTGTTGGATTTGTAAGGTGGATTGTATTTGATGTAACATTACTTTTATCCGTAACAGTTTGTAAAGTTACATTTGAAAGGAGACCACCGTCTCCTATATAGTTTTGTGCACTAACATTACCGACCGTTTCGAGTGCATATATAGATGCTGTAGGTACATTCAAACGAAGTTGTCCTTCATTACCTAAACTTAATGCGTGTGTGGGTGAAGTATTTGCTATACCTATATTATCTACGTGAAGTGCACCTGTCTTAATAGTTCCTGAAACTTGAATTTTGTTTGTCGCATCTTGATCTATAATAACACTCGAACCAGTAAAAAATTTATTGGCTTGTACATTACCTTCAACTTTTATGACTTCTGTACCCGTATTGGACATGAAAATCTTATCACCGACAGATAACATGTGAGTAGGAGACGTATTTGAAATACCAACATTTGAACCGTGATCGGTCGTAAACGCAGTTGTTATATTCGCAAAGTGTGGTATACTATTTGAAACAACATTACCTTGAAGACCTGCACTATCTAAAGTAACACCACCTAAAAGTTCGGTTGCAACACCTGAATCGACAACTTCTTTTGTTGATGCGGAATAACCCATAAGATTAGAACCCGCTAATTCAGCAACACGGAGTGGTGCCATATATATAGAACCCTCATTGACTGCATTAATAACAGAATCTGAAGCATTAAAAACAACGGTGTTTTCAGCCTGGTCATCCGAAGCATGTTTACCAAACCGGATTTTGGTAGACCGCTCGATGGTCGGTAAGTTTTTAACCATTTAATATAAGTATGTATTTTAATTTGCATAGATAAGACCAGCCATACCATTTTCAATACGAAGTATATTGTAGTTGACTGCGTATATAGGATCACTAATGATCATGGATTGACTGACTATCTTTGCAGAATCTAATCGACTAAAATTGAGCGTTCCTGTCGGCTGGAGTGAACTCGTCGATAAGCAAAAACAGTATAAGAAAAAATCGGGGGACGTAACAAAATTTGTATGATAATAGTTCATAACGTCTATAAAGTGTGGTTTCGCCCATTTAAAATTACCTATATCTAAACCGTTTATTTCAACCTTTATTCTATTGGTTGTTGACGTTAATGCCCCTTCGGTCGTTGTGTCCGAAGATGCAAGATACTTGACCGGATGATTAAATGTCAATTCCTGTGAAAGTTCATTTGAAGGAATACTTTTTTGAACCTGTGTAATAATTAAATTATGGTTACGCGAAACGAGGTTACCACGTTCTTCGTTATCGAGGTAATAATAGTTTGAATAACACTCAAAATTATAGTTACCCGCATTTGGTCCCCAATGTATACGTAATTCGACGTTATGGTAATGTAAAGCCACTATGGGTAAAGCGCATTGTGCACCCTCACAAAAGAAGAATCTAAATGGATAGAAATAAGAGCGAGCACTTACACCTGGATGTGTACCATTCGCACTTTTTGAAACGTTTGTTGCAAACGTATCGATTGCTATTTTTTCGGTAAAAATAGCATCTTGTGTATCAATAACTTGTCCACCGATAAGAAGTTCAACTTTATCTATGAGTGTATCCCACCTCTGGATATCAAGCGCCTGTGTATTATTATCAATTGTTAGATATGTATACCCTAACATATCACCTGTTCGATCAAAACGAATAGATGACATAGAATTCGCTTTCACATCTCCCTGAATAGTTTGTTTTTCAACGGATTGTGAAAAGTTAGAATGTCGTTTAAACGTTGACGTAAAAAAAGATATTTCTGGTTCGCCCATAATGTGTTCGTCTTGAGCACCAATTGCTATAAGTTGAACAATACCAGATGACATTTATAATAAGAAAAGGTTAAAAATACAAGTGCACGACGCCCTGAAATAATTAATAGGATACGTTTCTTCTCTTACACACAAATTTAAAAATAAAAATTGCATCCCCACATGCGGCTGTGGTACCATCTTGTTTATCTAAATTAAAAGTTAACCTATCGAGTTTACGAATTGGGTTATAATATTGTTGAATAATTGGGTATTCATTTCTGAAGAATACCGCTTTTTTAGCACTACTTGCGGCGTGTAGCGTGTGTTCACATATAATCGTACCAAAAACACCGTTAAGGTGATTATCATCAGCGTCTTCAAGGTCCTTTTTTCCACGTTGTGAAAAATTGGTTTTAAGTTGTTCTATACCGATGTGTATACACCTTTGATCATCATCACTCGTGTTAATACTCGCAGCAAGTAATTGCACCTGGACAACATTTTCTAGAGGTTTTGGTAAATGAAGTGTAAATTCAGTGTTATCTGAACCATGATCCAAGTTATCAAGAATGACGGTATGGTGTTCATATTCGAAATCGGGTAAAGTGGATTGACTAGTCACTAGAGCCATTTATATATACTGGAGATTTTACTTCATCTTGTAAGCCGCTTGTTCTCGAACAAGTTTTTGACCGTTGCATACACCACCTTTACTGTCGGAATAGTATGCATCACCCAAACATTCTTGAGTCGATGGGATATCGAAGAGCGAACCCGTATTGACGGTTTCGATTTCGACATCTTTACCCTGGTATCCGCTGGTACGGAACATTGTGAGAACACACAATACTGCGATGATGATGACGATAGCTTTGATCGTGTTTCTGTTGGTGGCGTTAAGTTTCATTTATATTGAATCAACATTTTTTATAAAGTGCGTTAAAGAGATTAGAATAGTTTCAATATAAAGAGTAATAGTAATGGACGGTGAAATTATTCTTGATCGTAAAAATACGAATGTCATGAAACTTGATGATAATGAACAGGCCCTGATGAACGAAATTGAAATTGATGTTCCTCGACGTCAGCCTGTGAAAAAACAAATTTCTCAAATGAAAACACAATTTACAGCACCAAAACCACAAGTTTTTCAGGAAGATATTGATTCGTTTGCTAATCCAAACAAACAAGCACAACCATCTGTACCTCCACCAGAAGCACCACTTGATTATCACGAATATGATGATGAACCCGAGATGGAGTACGGTGGTGGTGAGGGTGGATATATGATGGAGGAAGAGGAAGAAAAACCATCACCAGGTTTTAAGACGGTCGACGAAGAGAAAGCGGATCTCGTGAACAAACTTGGACGATTGGAAAAAAAGGGGTTTACTGTGAACAAGCGTTTGAATGCTTATTCCCCTATAGACGAACTTAGAAACGAAGTAAAACGAATAACATATAGTATAGATGTAGACAAATCAATTAAGTTTTCAAGACGTATGCTTATTGCGTGTACGACAGGCCTCGAGTTTATGAATAAGAAGTATAACCCATTCGAGATTCAACTTGACGGGTGGTCTGAAAACGTTATGGAAAACGTCGACGATTACGATGAAGTATTCGAAGAATTATACGTGAAATATAGATCTAAAATGCACGTCGCCCCAGAAATCAAATTGATTATGATGCTTGGGGGCTCAGCGATGATGTTCCATTTGACGAATAGTATGTTCAAATCGGTCATGCCAAACATGAATGATGTGATTAAACAGAATCCAGGACTTGTTCAAAACATGATGTCTGCGGTACAAAATACAGTACCAAAATCACAACAAGGTTCCGAACCTTCAAGTGATGGTAAACACGAAATGCAAGGTCCAGGGTTCGATATTTCCAGTCTCATGGGTAACATTATGATGCCACCAACACCACCAATGAACACAACAAGTATTCCAGCTCAAGAACCAGTTGTATTAGACGATGATGACGATGACGATATTTCTGATATTGCCGAGGCACCAACACCAGGTGATGTCGAAGGAGGTGGTGATGGGGAATTGCGTGAAGTTAAAGTTACTCAGACCAAAGCTAAAAGAGGGAAAAAGAAAAAATCGGTCGAAATTAATTTGTAAAATATAGTATATGATAGGGTATTGTCCATTAGACGAAGATCCTATTGAAAGGCCGAGACCTTCACGAGAAGTATCAGTCCCAGTCCAGGAGAAAGTTAAAAATTCTACTGGTAGAGGAGAAGATACGGAGTGTAATTATGTTGTTTTGTTCTTTATTGCGGGTGTTATCGCTTTAGCAATCATGGACACACTTCCATCACGAAAGTAAGTAAACAAAACTTTCTACCATTCTGACATTTTCCAGAATGGTAAAAATAATTATTTTAGTTGTTCAGGGATGACGAATCCATCATCGTCAGTCCAGCTTGTATCGTACATGTGTTTATCTTTTCTTTCACCTATAACCAACCAATTAACATTTGCGGTAGAAGATGCGTTTTGACACGATATTGTAAGTATGTTTCCGGATACGGAACCCTTCACTGCGTCCCAATCGGATTCGTTTGATGTAAAACATTGAACGTTTCTATTCAGTGCTTCAAATGTACCACTTGTCATTTTAGAAACAGTATCCAAGTTTATAGAAGCACCCCCATTTACTAGATCAACTTTACCCCTATATATGAGATCAGCTTGTGGACCTTCTATGAAAGAGTGGTAAAGATTATGTGTATTACTCATAATTGCAAGTGGGTGATCTATTTTGAAGGAACCACTACCTTTTGATAACGTACCTGTACAGTTAATATTACCAACAACATCTAAAGGGTGAGCCGGACTTATAGTTCCTATACCGATGTTCCCAGTATTATAATATATGTCTGTGGTTGACGCAGTATTAAATTTTAATTCACCGATTCTCAGGGAACCAGGACCAGGACCTGATCCACCACCAGTTCTTTCAACAGATAGTCTAAAATATGAATACGCGACTGAGTTACTAAACGAGATAGTTGTATATTGTCCATCGGTATATGTTTGTCCCGTAAAGCTATGTATTAAAATCCACGTCGAACCATTCGTACTTCCCAAAATTTTACCCTCGGTCGGAGCGTTTGCACTTCTAAAATTCTGAGGTGCAATTTTTATTGAATCTATGGTTATACTCGTTGGAACCTGTAACTGTATCCACTGACCCCACGACTGCGAGCTTCCGTCATATGTTGTGTAACTATTGCCATCATAAGTTCCAGTCGGAGACCCTGTATACGACCATTCACTATCCATCCACGATTCTGCCCCTATGACATTATTAAATGCGTAATACGCATCGGATCCACTAGAATTACTATTGGCCGATGCTACATATCCACCCGAACTTGCGGAAGTCATCGTAACAGTTGGATGTGAGACTGTACCTAATGACCAAAATTTATTAGTCCAAGACATTGCACCCCCTCCACTTGATGTGAGTACATGTCCACTCGTCCCCGAGGAACCATTTGCACGTAAACCACCTGTTACATTTATATCACCCGTAACATCTAATGAGTGCGATGGGTTAGTATTTAATATACCAATTTTACCTGTATTATCAATTTTTAGTTTCGATGTATATGTAACTTCCCTGGCTTTAATCCTAATAGCATTAATTGTCATCCTACTATCGAGTGGGGGACCACTTGCGTCTGTAAGGTCTTGGCTTCCAGAATTAGAATGAATAACAATAAGAAAGGTATTATATGGGTCGTCGACATTTACATCTATGGTTCTTGTAAACATATTGTTCCAACTATTATCAGACCCCCAATTATATTGTTTAAACCTCGTTTCTTTGATAACATTATATGTTGCACCACCATCGTTAGTACCAAAAAAGGTAAAAGCTCTCGGTAAATGAAATCTATCTACAACATAAAAGTCTAATTCTTCAACAATTACACGTTCCGGTATAGTAAATTCTAACCATTCACCTTTAAATCCTGGTACTTTTTCTGCAACATCTAGGTAGTAGGTTGTATTGGGAAGGTAGTGACCAATATCAAAAAAAGTATAGTCACCAAGATCGACTCCATCCCATACCTTATAACTCCGATAACTTCCATAAATCCAACCGTAATGGTAATAAACCGGGTAATTGGCATTGTAAGAAGCTCGCAGTGCAAAACGCGTATAAGTCGAGGTTACAAGTCGCGGTTCGGATTCTGAAATGTCCGAATTTGTCAAAGAAACTTGTGGGTATGAAAGGGAGGGTCCGACCACGGCTTCCCCCCAATATGAAGATGATGAGGCTGATCCATAATTGTTAAGTTTAGGTGAATATGCCAAATTAACATGATCAAGGCTTATACCCGTCAATAATGTACCTGGGCCTATAAATCCATATCTAGACTTAATTTTTCCTACTACATCTAGAGCTTCAGATGGTAAAACCGACGCACTAAGGTTTATACCTAAAGTAGCAGTCCCATCTGAGTTTTCCTGCATCTTAATCGTTGTATTATCTAATGTTCTATCATCTTCCGGTTTTAAGTCAAAACATATCTGACTAGATTTTAATCGTATTCTATCTGGACCCGGTTCTATTTCACCTGCTGTTTCATTATAGATATTGTCATGATCAAAACCATCACCACCTTTATATAGTAACAGTTCAGATTTTTCGAGATTTTCATAAACACGGTTTTCTATAACTGAAAATTCATATTTATTATCTCCTTTTGTACCACCAAAGTATATACTTTTACGAGATGTATCTGAATTATCGTTTGCACCTATAGATATACCAGTTCCCTGAATATATCCTCCAACCGTTACGTTACCTTTAACAACCATAGACTGAGCGATATTGTATACCCAAACATTTGATCCACCTGTATCAACCTGACTATCCGAACCAGCTACTGTTGTCGTTGCACCCCCTATATATGTTATATTATTTACACTAAACTCATTTGGTCTAAGACCACCAGAAGGAGGTGTAATTATAGAGTAATGGTGTTCAGATTTTCCTATAGCTATCATTTCACCTTCGCCATCAACAGATATGGATTCTCCGAATAAATGTAGAGTCATTACGTACAGATTACTATTTACGTTATAATTCAATACTTCAATAGTTTCGTTTGGAAATATTACCCAATTATCACCATTCCAATCGAATACATTAACAATACCACTATTGTTTGATGGTTCTATAACTGAGATCCATACAACACCAGCTTTACATCCAGAAATTATACGCCTACCCGAACCATCAAAACGTGTAGACCATCCCTGTAATATATATTTTTTGAATCCGTTTATATGTTGACTATAATCATCTAAACCCATTCCTTTCCATACACCATTAATCGGATCCCAATCGAATGTTAATATTCTTCCCGCCAATTCGATACGATCATCTGATTCAGGTAGCGAACCGTAATTAGCAGGAGCACCTGCTAATATACGCGTACCCGCCCTGTTTATATCTACAGATGTGCCAACTGCATCACCCCATCTAATTTTTGTAGGGTAAAAATCGTGATTTCGACTTCCACCGTTAATACCAGTTATACCTATAATAGATGTTATAGAAACATTACTGGTCCAGGTCGTACCACCAGATAAAACAGAAACATTATCGTAAACATGTGCATTACCTGTGTGAAAAGCCGACGTCGTTTCCTGATCAATTACAGACCATATATTTCTGAACGATGGTTCGCCTATGATTATCTTATCACCTATATCCGTTACACCTAATGAAAATCCAAAATAAAAACCTTTCCACGAAGGCTGTATGACACTACTTGATAAAGGTGATGAAGGTGAATTTAATGTTTGCTGCAAAGTATAGTTTGAACCATTCCATTTGTATATATAAACTTTACCTTCTGATACAGGTGTATTATAATAATTAATATCCACTGTTGGATAATTTCCACTGCCTGTATCGAAGGCGGGCGCTGTTCCGTTTTGTAGTGTTAACGTATTATAGAAAGGTGCACCAACGACTAATATGTTACCATCGTATTGTGATAATGCAACGGAGTGTCCAAATCCTCCCGTTTGTGATACTTGAGAACCTCTCTGTGTCCATCCGTTACCTGAACTATCTTTAGTAAATACACGAGCATAACCTGTTATATTACTTACAGATCCAAACCATGTCCCGGGTGCACCTATAGCTACCATATCTGCATTATCCGTTCCGTCGAGGGATCTACCAAAATCTTCACTTGGATAGCTAGTAAATAAACATAACGAGTATATTTCTATATATTCCGGATCACGAAAGTAATTTGGATAGACGCCACCTGAGGTCCAGTTAGTGGTTCGTCTTGATGTAAATACAAACGCAAAATATGTATACGTGTTACTTATTGTAAGAGTATCGATCCAATCTTCTAGCGCTGGTAGAGGCGCTGTCGAATTTGTAAAATTACCTAAATTCGTCCAGTTAGTATCGTCATTACTCCCTAATATAGTCATGGTAGCAGGTTCATTATTATAAATTCCATTCTTTTGTAGCCTAAAATTACTAGGTTGAATTGCAGTTGATAACTGTATTTTTATCCATTCACCGCTTACACCTCCTATACCTTGATAACCATTAAATGAACCATCAACCCATCCCGGGGGTAAACCAAAGTTGCCGTTGTTATATTGCGGATAACTTTGTATCGGATTCCCTGTTTGACTTTTCCAAGATTCTGTATTAACTGGACCAAACGCTTTATACGAATCTATATTAGTTGAGTCAGTAAAATAGCCGTTGCTGCCGGTCTGCGGGGTGGACACAGAATTAGTAGTCGTATAAGTTATACCACCAATGGTGCTTGTGTTGCTACTAAGTGAAGTTGGGGGATACAGTACCGGTCCATTACGGTTTGGATCACCTTGAATTGTATTTTCATGGTACCAAAGTTTTGTTGTTTCGTTATAAGTGTATACGTTACATAAATTATTTAGTGGTTCACCTGTAAATATTCTCTGAATTTGACCCTTTTTACCTCGTGACAATTTAGATTCAGTAGGTATCCAACTGTTTGATATTTTACTACTACGAACTGATGCACTATATTCAGCGTCAGTGACTGTTGTATTATTTGTATTATTACTAGAAACTGAATTAAATAAAGACATTACACTACAGTTTAGTTATATTAATTTTATACTTATCTGACGTCCCATCTTCCACCTTGAACTTGAATTGTTGAAATAGATATAGTACTGGATGCTTCGGCTGTTATACTTCCTGCTGTAACATTTGTCAAATTTGCACCATCACCTCGGAATGAAGTTGCATTTACTGTACCATTAACATCTAGCTTATATTGTGGATTATTTGTATTTATACCAATATTACCCGAGCTTCTATAAGCATTTCCACTTGACTCTGACCAAACACTCGAACCACCACCACTTACAGTCGACCAAGACATTGCACCCCCACCACTCGATGTGAGTACCTGTCCACTCGTCCCCGAGGAACCATTTGCACGTAAACCACCTGATATATTCATATTACCATTAACATCTAATGGGTACGCTGGAGATGATGTTCCTATACCTATATGGTTTTGAATGAATGCGTTTGATGCTACTAGACCACCTGTACTGACACTTTCAGATAAAATGTTTATTGTACCACCCATACCTGAGTGAACCGAACAGTTGTAATACATAGTATCGGGTGCATTTGTAGGTACGATGAATTGTCGATACGCCCCCGAGGATCCGTTTGAACCGTTATACGATGACGATGACCCCGATGAATATTGCGAACCTTCGGCAGTGGTTGATATTCTAAAAGGGTGTGATCCATTCGAACTATCAGATTGATCGAATCTATAGGTAACACCCCTGTATAGTGTTATTGTTGGTTGTTGAGTACCGTCTATCACAAATTTAGTACTCCCGTTTACGGTAACCGTAAAATAAGACACTGCACCACTTTCTAAAACCATACCAGCTTTATTGAGTTTTAATTTCTGACTGAACGCTGATAAAGTATTACCCTTCAAACGTACGTTAGACCAATAAATTCCATCAAACGGGACTCTTGCTCTAGAACATATGAGAACAAACTTATTATACGCTGTTTCATTAATTGAAGGGGTCCTTGTAAATGCAGAAACGTCTGTAAATGTAGATGCAACATACGACCATGGTTTTATTTCGGTGTGTATATGGTAATAATCTGTGCCATTATTACTTCCAAATACATGTAAATTAACTGGATAAGATCCCGAACCTGGTACGTTTATTAATACTTCCGTGAGTAAAAGTTTAGGAACAGATGAAGCCATTTGAATCTCAATCCATTCACCCGGGTATCCGGGGAATCTTTCTGTACTACCCAAATAGTAACCAATTTCTGGACCAAACCTCGTATAATTAATAGTACCTTGAGATCCGTCTGCACTTCCAGTATCAAGTTGCCAAGTATTGAAACCGGTATACGAGGAATCAAATACTTTCCATGCATTAGTAACGTCGAATGAGCTGAGTACCGTATATCCTTGATCCACATTACTTGTTAAATTTACTGTTGGGTACGTAGTCGATGACGAAATCATACTCATTTCTCCCAATATAAGATCGTTATTATAAGACGAACCTGCTATACCTGTACTGTCATTAACTCTAATTAGACTATCGTGTAAATCTAGACCTAATAATTCTTCACCACGTCCTATAAACCCTTGTGAAGACTTAATTTTACCATATACATCTACGGCTTCCGTTGGTGAAGCTGTATTTACACCAAATTGTCCACCTTGAAGTTTATTTTTATTCATGGTGAAACGTATATCTTCTCCATCTCTTTCATATCCCGTATTTAAATCAAAACATATTTGACCACTTTTTAATCGTATTCTATCAGGTCCATATATTCCTCCCCCGTTGAAGTCGGCATTGTTATCACCTTTAAATATGAGTAGTTCCGATTTTTCAGCAGATTCGTAAACGCGATTTTCTATAACAGTAAAATCGTAGGCGTTATCAGCTTTTGTACCACCGAAAAATATAGTTTTTCTAGACGTATCGGTATCATCATTTGATCCTACAGCAATACCAGCTGTTTGTATACAACCACTTACAGTCATGTTACCTGAAACTATCATGGATTGTGGGACATTATATACCCAAATATTAGATGTACCTGTAAGAATATGCGAATCACTTCCAGCTACAGTTGTAGTCGCACCACCTATATACGTGATTCCGTGAACACTAAACTGTGAAGGTCGAGATACATTACCACCACTGTAATTTATGTTATTTTCACCCATACCTATACCTATCATTTCACCTTCTCCATCAACGGATACAGAGTCACCGAGTCGCATGTTTTCATAAAAATAAACAGATAAATATGAATTTGTATTTAAATCAACACTGACGGAGCTGGTAGGGTAACTTACCCATGCATCACCATTCCAATCGAATATTTCGACGTGACCCCTAAGTTTTCTTTTTATTGATACCCATTCCGGTGCACCTGCAACAATTCTATTACCCGAACCGTCAAATTCTGCAGAAAATCCGAGTAATCTAAAATTAATACCACCATTAATATGTTTATTAATTGTACCCATTTCATCCCAGGTACCTGTTACATAATTCCATTCAAGTGTATAGATCCGTCCAGAAAATATTTGTGGTGACGCATTTGAAGTACCGTAACTGTAAGGTGCTGTTGCAAATATACGGGTACCAGCTCTATTTATACCTACAGATGTACCAACAGCTTCAAAAGGTCGAATCTTTTCTGGTTGTGTATCTACTGTTATACCACCTATTGAAGTTACGCCTATAACTCCGGTAACATTTACATTACTGGTCCATGTGGTACCACCAGATAAAACAGTATGATTATGATACACGTGTGCGTTACCGGTATGTTCCCACGCGGTTTCGAGTTCAGATACTTCAACCGCGTTGTAATATTCATCGTATACTGATGTGTCAAAGAATAAATCACCTATTTCTTGATTGTTTTTAGCTATATCATCTAATTTTCTAATAGATGGGGAACCAACAATTATCATATTACCTACATCTGATATATCTAGAGAATACCCAAAATAAAAGTTTTTCCACGAAGCGGGTAAACTAGTTGATAAAGTACCTGAAGGTGAACTAATAGTTCCTAAATAAGAGTATGCAGATCCAGCCCATCCTCCAGTTCCACCCACATATTTAAATATAAAAACACGCCCTTCACAAACTGAATAATCATTAGATGTTGCAAAAGCGGGTGTTTGTTCATTAAAAAAAGGTGCCCCTACAACGAGAATATTACCATCATGTTGTGATAACGAAACAGAATGTCCAAACCCATCAGATCCAGTACCACTAAAATTAATCAGTGGGTGTGTAATGGTAGTACCTCTTTGTGACCATCCACTTCCCGTACTATCCTTTTCATATATATACACTCGACCTTCTGTAGTACCCGGAGCTCCTACAGCTACTATAGAAGCATCATCTGTTCCTGCTAAAGAAAATCCAAAATTTAATATGGATGAATCAGGTGAACTTATGGTGTACTCTTTGTACCAAAATTTAGTTATTATATTATATTTATATACAACAACTTGATTATTATTTTTTTCACCTACAAAAATTCTCTGTATAGAACCTTTTATACCTCTTGATAATTTTGATGATGTTGGTAATGCAGAGGAGTTGTTATTACTCATACTTATGAATTATGTATATTTTATTTATTATCTTTTCCACGTTGCAGGTAATACACTAATTTTAGAAATAGATATAGTTCGAGACGCTTCACTTGTAATTGATGATGCAGTTACATCTGTTAAATTAGTGCCACTACCCCTAAATGAAGTTGCATTTACTGTACCGTTAACATCTAATGGGTACGCTGGAGATGATGTTCCTATACCAACACTACCAGTAGTGTAATGTATATCATTAACCACTTGTGTCCAATAACCTCCACTTCCTCCACCTCCTCCACCTCCTCCACTGGGAGCAGCCCATACTGGAATACCACTACCGGAAACTGTAAGTACCTGACTAGTAGAACCTATACTTAAATTTGAAAGTGTATTCTGACCAGATGCGTATATCAAATCACCCGTTTCAAATGCATTTGTTATACCTGAACTATTACTTATTATAGTTGAATTTTGTAGGTTCGTGATTCTTGTCGAATTACTTGCCAAGTCTGTACTCACAGTATTTATTCTTGTAGAATTATCTGCTAAATCTGTACTCACAGTAGATATTCTCGTCGAATTATCTGTCAAGTCTGTACTCACAGTAGTTATTCTTGTAGAATTATCTGCCAAGTCTGTACTCACAGTCGCTATTCTCGTCGAATTATCTGCCAAGTCTGTACTTACAGTAGTTATTCTCGTCGAATTATCTGCTAAATCTGTACTCACAGTATTTATTCTTGTAGAATTATCTGCCAAGTCTGTACTTACAGTAGTTATTCTTGTAGAATTATCTGCTAAATCTGTACTCACAGTATTTATTCTTGTAGAATTATCTGCTAAATCTGTACTCACAGTATTTATTCTTGTAGAATTATCTGCTAAATCTGTACTTAAAGCGACACCCGTGAGAAATGTACCATCCCCATATATTCTTACTGCATTTACATTCGAAACAAATATATCACCCTTATCATCACGTGCCACGAGTTGGTTAGATAAATTTGAAACATTTCCTAAAACTCTAATATTTGCATCAGTTAAACCACTCCATGGACCACCGGTTATATAATCATCCGTGTATAAATTTGCAGGTGTTGACGAACCTATATTGGCAACATTTTCCCATGTAGGTGCATTACCAGTACCATTTGTTTGTAGAAAAAATCCAGCCGTCGAAGGTGTAAGTTTTGACAAAGCTGACGAAGTGCTCGCATATAACATGTCTCCAACACCATACGATGTTATATTAGTACCACCTCTATTTACGGGTTGAACTTCTGATTCCAAAGTTCCTATTCTCGTTGAATTACTAGTCAAGTCTGTACTCACAGTACTTATTCTCGTAGAATTATCTGCCAAGTCTGTACTCACAGTACTTATTCTCGTCGAATTACTCGCTAAGTCCGTACTTATAGTCGCTATTCTCGTCGAATTACTCGCTAAGTCTGTACTTATAGTCGCTATTCTCGTCGAATTACTCGCTAAGTCTGTACTTATAGTCGCTATTCTCGCCGAATTACTCGCTAAGTCTGTACTTAAGGCTACATTTGAAAGCGTCGCACCATCACCTCGGAATGAAGTTGCATTTACTGTACCATTAACATCTAGCTTATATTGTGGATTATTTGTATTTATACCAATATTACCCGTATTACGGTATATATTTGCACCATTTTTTGTCCAATAACTTGTACCGGGACTAGACCACACTGGAATGCCACCAGAAACTGTAAGTACTTCATTAGTAGAACCTATACTTAAATTTGAAAGTGTATTTTGCCCCGATGCATATATCAGATCACCCATTTCAAATGCATTTGTTATACCTGAACTATTACTTATTATAGTTGAATTTTGCAAGTTATTAATTCTCGTCGAATTACTCGCTAAGCCTGTACTCACAGTCGCTATTCTCGTTGAATTACTCGCTAAGTCTATACTCACAGTCTCTATTCTTGTCGAATTACTTGCCAAGTCTGTACTCACAGTACTTATTCTCGTCGAATTACTTGCCAAGTCTGTACTCACAGTACTTATTCTCGTCGAATTATCTGCCAAGTCCGTACTCACAGTACTTATTCTCGTCGAGTTATCTGCCAAGTCTGTACTCACAGTACTTATTCTTGTCGAATTACTCGCTAAGTTCGTACTTACAGTCGCTATTCTTGTCGAATTACTTGCCAAGTCTGTACTTACAGTCGCTATTCTCGCCGAATTACTCGCTAAGTCTGTACTTATAGTCGCTATTCTCGTTGAATTATTAAATAAATCTGTTTCTAAAACACCAATTCGAGACGCATTACTTGTCAAATCAGTTTCATTACTCACCAAACCTGTTTCTAAAACACCAACTCGAGACGCATTACTCGATAAGTCTGTACTTACAGTCGCTATTCTTGTTGAATTACTCACCAAATCTATTTCTAACCCGCTTACTCTCGATACATTACTTGTCAAGTCTGTTTCCAAAACACTAACCCGAGCTGCGTTACTTGATGTATCAATGGCTAAAGCGATACCTGTGAGTGATGTACCGGATCCTATAAAAGAAGGTGCAGTTATATTTCCCGATGATATTATGGCACCTGAAGTTATTAAAGAGGTTCCCGCATTTGTAATAATGATTGAATTTGTTGTTTGGTTATCTTGACTCGTAACTTGTTGTAGATTTCCAACTGCTCCCCCCGAACCTGATATACCTGTTAAAGCACTCCCATCACCCCTAAATTTGGCACCGGATATGAGATTTATATCTATGGTAGCTACGTTACTATTTTCTAAAGCTTCCTGGAGTGTGGATGCAGTTCCACCTCCACCTCCACCTCTGTACTTTTGTATATTACGACCTGTATTACAACCAGTCATTCTTATAAATACGAATGATTATTTTCATGGTAAAATGAGGCATTTCCCTTTAGTGAAATCGGTAGGTTCTTCCGGTTTATGTTTTGGTATTTTGAATCCACCTTGTCGATACACTTTGAGACGTTTATTATACATGGCATGACATATAGACCACTGGTCGAACATATCGTAAATGTGTGGATTGTTCTTTTTACCATGCGTTTCACGCATAATCCGTCCAATCGATTGTACAATATCGGACTTAGGGGTCGCAAGTATAACCGTATCGAGTGAAGGTATATCGAGACCTTCATGTGCTTGACTAAACGTCGCAAATATGATTTGTTTTTTACTTGATTCAGCTAAATCAACTTCTTTCATACCACCCATATAGAGTCCCGACGTTTTCTTGAAACTTTGGTGGAGTACTTCACAATGATGTCGACGATCACTTAATACGAGAACTTGACGCGTCCCCTTAACAATATTTTTTATAAGTTTTGCTATAACGATGTTCCGTTCACGATCTTCTGTAAGTTCGGTAATCATGGTCGCTAATGAAAGTTTACCGAATCGTGTACACGGCGGTGGATCTTGGAAACGCGGACATCTATATTCAATTGGAAACACTTCGACCTGTTCTTGATTTTCACGTTCAATTGCAAAGAATGTTGGCCCCATGAACCAATGTAAAACTTTAGTAAGACCATCTTTACGGGTCGGTGTTGCCGAGAGTCCAAAAATGTGTTTAGGACATATTTTAAAAAGAGATTGTGAAAATACCTTTGCACATATATGATGCGCTTCGTCGACGATAAGTGTACCAATAGTATCGAAATCATTAAACGAATACTCTTTTAAAGAAAGTGATTGGAGCATAGCAATAACAAAATCACAATCGGTTTCTAATTTATTCTGTTGTACTACACCTATAGTGGCACCTGGACAAAATTGTTGGATACGTTCTTTCCACTGATTCGCGAGAAACTCCTTATGTACGACAACCATGGTTCGGTACCCGAGTTTACATGCTATGGCCAAGGATACTGTCGTTTTCCCAAAGCCACAAGGAAGTGAGAGAACGCCGTGCCCAGATTTAATTGCTGCTGCCAAAGCATCATTTTGATGTGT
>Ga0208792_1000145_pt1 | contig 30067 bp, 45 predicted proteins | sample 14_taG_FD_184087 | JGI IMG/M metagenome (GOLD analysis project Ga0208792, IMG submission 184087) | Marine viral communities from the Subarctic Pacific Ocean - 14_ETSP_OMZ_AT15311 metaG (SPAdes) (version 2) | ecosystem: Environmental > Aquatic > Marine > Oceanic | place: Pacific Ocean | collected...
TGACCAAAGAAGAGATGCTCTTTATTCTGATACGGATAGAAAGATTAAAGAAGTAGAAGATAGACTTAACACAAGACTACAAAGAGCCTTAGATAACCCACTAGCAAATTAGGAGAATAATATGCCACAAGGACCGGGAACTTACGGAAAAAAGAGAGGAAGACCACCAGCTAAACGACCAGTTAAAAAATGAATGATGAGCTTAGTAGAATGCAATTACAACTAGATAAGCATTCAGGACAAATAGCAAAGCTGTTTAGCAAGATTGATGACACTAATTTATGTATACAAAAAATTAATACTTCATTACTGCAAATTAAATGGGGAGTGTTTGGTGCATTTGCTTGGTACATTATAGGCCAAGTAGGGATTATAGAAGCAATGAGGGTAGCGTTATGATAGCATTTTTAACAAACGTAGCACCAATAGCACTGGGCTTTGTTGCTAAGTTGTTTGCACTTAAAAGTCAAGCAGCAGCAGAAAATCAAAAGTTAATGATACAGAACTTGCAAGCACGCAATGATTCTATTAACCAAGCAAGAGACAGAGCAGACAAAGAAAGTCCAATGGCTGCACTTAATAGACGAGTTATTATATTTGTTATATTGGCACTTATAATATTTACACAAGTAGCTCCGGTGTTCTTTAATGTACCAACAGTAATACCTAACACTATAGAAGGATTTAGTTTTTTTGGTATACAGTTTACACCAGACATAGTGGAGTATATAGAAATACAAGCTGGTTCAGTATTAAAGATGGATGAAATCTTTGGCTGGGCTACAATGATAATAGAGTTCTACTTTGGAGCACAATTAGCAAAAGGAAAATAACATGGCACTAGAATCCACAACATACATAGACGGGTTAGTAGCAACAAACCCTACCGGTACAGACCCAAGGAGTCAAGGAGATGACCACATAAGACTAGTTAAGTCAGCAGTGGCTGCTACCTTTCCCAACATTGCTGGTGCTGTAACAGCTACGCACACAGAAATAAATAAGATAGATGGCTACACTGGAACAACAGCAGAGCTAAACTACAATGATGTACCAACACTAGGAACAGTAGAGGCATCAAGAACTGTGACTGCTGATGCTGTAGGAACAACAACTAATTTAAAGACCAAGAAGCAAACAGAGATTGTTAATGCAGTAGGTACAGTCAGTACCTCAACAGCAATTAACTTTGCACTAGGCAACGTAGTAACTGCTGTACTTGCAAGTGGAGGAGCGTTTACAATTACTAACGCACCAACATCTGGCATATATGGTAAGTTTAAATTAATACTAACTAACGGTGGTACGGTAGCAGACCCTTGGCCAAGCAGTGTCAAGTTTGCTGGTGGAACTACACCTACATTAACAACAAGCGGAATAGACATTCTTACATTTGAAACGATTGACAACGGTGCTAACTGGTACGCAGTTGTTGATGGTTTAAACATGAGCTAATAAATGCCGGCACAAATAACAGTATTAAATCCTACAGGTATTAATAGAGACATTGACTCGTATGAACTACCAGAGACGCAATGGTCTGATGGTAATAATATACAATTTGACAATGACAAAACTGCCAAGGTATTAGGACAACAGCAAGTATTTGGTACGCCCACGGTAGCACCTTACTGGTTATTACCTTTTAACACTACAACTACTGACTATTGGATTTACCCTAGCTTAACTAAAATATACAGAGTAAGTACATCTGGAACTACAACAACTCACGCTAATGTAACACGCTCTAGTGGTGGTGACTATTCAGCTACTGCTGCTAAAGGATGGAACGGTGGAGTTTTAGGTGGTGTAGCTATACTTAACAATGGTGTAGATGACCCACAAATGTTAGGCACATCATCATCTGCTTTTGCTGACTTAACTAACTGGCCAAGTAATACAAGTTGTCAAGTTATTAGACCATTTAAAAGATTCTTAGTAGCACTAGACACAACAGAGTCAAGTACACGCTACCCTTTTAGAGTTAAGTGGTCACATCCAGCAGAGGGTGGTACAGTACCTACTACTTGGGACCCAGCAGATGCAACCAAAGATGCTGGCTATGTAGATTTATCACAGTCTAATGGCTATGTTATTGACTGCTTACCACTAGGTGACGTTAATATTATATACAAACAAGACTCAATCTGGTCTATGGCATTTGAGGGTGGACAGTCTATATTTGGATTTAGGCAATTATTTGATGATGTTGGTATATTAGGTAGGCACTGTGCAAAAAGTTTCGATAACAAGCATTTTGTGGTCTCTGAGGATGATGTATATGTACATGATGGTCAGACCAAGCAGTCGATTGTAGACCAGCAAATTAGAGACGAGCTATTTAACTCTATGCATCCAGACTACAAGACAAGAACTTTTGTAGCTGCGGACAGAGAAAAGAATGAGATGTGGGTATGTTTTGTATCTAACACTAATGACACAAATGCATTTGCAGACACAGCATATGTATACAACTTTAGAAACAACAGTTGGTCTAAGAGAGACTTACCTTATGTAAGTTATATTTCTTGGGGTATTGTAGACACAGTAAGTACAAGTGACTGGTCAGAGTCAGGAGACTGGGACACAGACAGTGAGTCTTGGGATTCACCACTTAAGCCTAGCTTATTATTAGCTGCTACAAGTGCTACTAAATTATATGTATTAGGCAGTAACCAAAATGCAGGAACAAACTTTAGAGCATATGTAGAAAAAGAACATATGAATTTAGGGTATCCGGGTACTAAGACTATACAAAAGATTGTACCAAGAATAAGTGGTACAGGTTCAGTAGATTTTTATGTAGGTCAAGAGATGATGCCACACGAGGGTACAACATGGAAAGGACCATATACATTTACTAGTGGTGTACATTCAGAGATACCAGTAAGAGCCACAGGAAACTATGTAGGTATTAGAGCAGAGTCTACTGATGCAAACACATGGGCATTAGCTAACTTAGAAGTACACTGGAGTCCGTCAGGAAACAGAGGTAAGGGAGTATGATTCGTTATTCTCCTGCACCAGTACCTGATGATGCAAAGGATTTACCTGCATATTTAAGACAAGAGTTTTCTAGAATGTCTGCTATAATAAGTAACATAGCTGATGGACATTATGATGAATCTAATGCAGTTCCATCAAAGCCAAGAGCTGGAGATGTTAGGTACGCAGATGGTACTAACTGGAATCCGGGTAGTGGTGAGGGGTTGTATTTATACTTGAGTACAGGAGCATGGAGTAAACTTTGATTGAAGGGATAAGGTCGGGGGAGATTGAGGCTTGGTGGCCTCTCGTTGAAGAATACTTGAATGCAGCCATGAAATACAGTCTAGGCGAGTATAGTATTGCTGACATAAAAAAGTCCTGTATATCAAAGAATATGCAGCTCTGGGTAAAAATAGGTACAGAAGTAGAGGGTGCTTTTATTACAAAGATTAGTATGTACCCACAAAAGAATATACTATGTGTGCTGTTATTAGGTGGAAAAGAATTTATGACATGGAGAGATGAAGCAGATGCACTCCTAAATGCATTTGGAAAAGAAAATGATTGTGAGTATGTAGAACTATTTGGTAGAAAAGGATGGGGAAAGGTACTTGAGGATATTAACTATAAAGAACAAACAAGATTATTTGCTAAGGAGATAACATAATGTCAAAAGGTGACAATGTAGAAACAAAAGAAAACGAACCTTGGAGTCAAGCCTCGCCTTACATTACGGAAGGCTTCAAGGAAGCGTCTAATTTATACAACAATTTTAACCCTACTTATTATAGTGGGCCAACTCAGGCATACTTTAGCCCGGACCAATTAACAGCACAACAGGGCATAAGAGACTTTGCAGTAGAGGGTGCTCCTCAAATAATGAACCCTGCTATTAGTGCATACCAAGATGCTATGAGTCCGTCAAGACTTGATGTAGCTAACAACCCATATGTAAATAACATGGCACAATCAGCAGCAGACAGGGCTATGGGAGGTGTATATGATAGCTTAGCTGACATTAGAGGTGGTGCTATTATGTCAGGTGGCTACGGTGGTGGCAGACAAGGTATTGCAGAAGGTAATGCTATTGCAGCAGCAGCAGATTCAGCTAACCAAGCAGCAGCTGGTATTTATAGTGATGCATATGGAAGAGGACTTAGTAGTCAGTTAGGTACTTTAGGACAGACGGGTGCTCTGATGGGTGCAGGGTTTAGTCCATATTCTGCTTTGGGTACATCAGGTGGTCAGCAACAAGCTAGAGAACAAGCGTTGATTGCTGATGCACAAGCAGCTCACAACTTTAATATGAATATCCCTTACCAGAAATTCCAGAACTACCAATCAGGTATTGCAGGATTCCAGCCAGCAATGGGTGCAGCAGGTTCGTCAACAGAGAGAACACCGGGCCCTAGTATGCTTAACACAATTGGTGTGCTTGGTTCTACAATAGCTGGCTTTCAATAGGAGATAATATGGCAATAGATTATGGCTCAATGTATGGAAGTGTAAATGATGTTCAAGGGTTTGGAATAGGAAATGCTCCTATAGCATCGCCTACTATTTCATTTGACAAACCTAGCCCAGCTCCAGTTACTACTGTAACATACAACCCACCAACAGGGCCAGTAGGAAATGCACCAATTATTAGCCCTACTTTTCCAACTTTAAAGCCACCTACTAGCAGACCAACAGGAGGACTTAGTTTTTCTTTTGGGGGCGGAGGCGGAGGAAGTTCTGCACCAGCAGGGCCTAATGTTTCATTGACACCTCAAACATTTGCACCGTATGAGAGTACATATACTCCACCAACACCGGCAACACCAGTTCCGTATGACTACGCAACTGCACCAGCTTATGTGTATGGTGATGGGCTTAGCAATGCAGGTGCAGCATATGACATCTGGGGCTCTAAGCCGGGAGAGAATCCTTACTTATTAAGTACACCAGCAGATTATACACCGGGAATTATAGGATTAGACCCAGTAACATTACCCAATAATATGCCTAACAAGGGTGCTGACATTAGTGCGTTTACTCCTGCTCCTGTACCAAGAACTCCAGAGCAAATAGTTAGAGACTATGGTTACACAGGCAGAACAGCTCCAATGCAAAACAATGTTCCTCCTAGCATGAGAGACTCAGCTCCTAATGCACAAGTAATGCTAGATGCAGCCAGAAGAAATGTTGAAATGGGCAGGTACAATAACATGCAAGAAGCCATGGCTGCACAGCAAGCATTTAATTTAAAGTATCCTACTTTGACTCCGGCAGAGAATGCAGCACAAATTGCAAAGAGTCAAGCGATGTTGTTAAGCCAAGACCAAAGACCTAAAGTTGAAAAGAAAGTAACAAGAACTTCTAGTATACCAAGTGCAGGCACAGGAGCATCGGGTCCTCCGGGAAGAAACTATGCAGCACCAGCTAAGCAAGCTAGTGCAGCAAAAGCAATTACTTCTTATTCAAATAAAAAATCAACACTAGCCCCTAGGCCTACTGCTCCAGCAGGAGGATACAGTACAACAAGTATGAACAACAATTTCTCAACACGAAGAGATGTTAGAAATCTTTTTGCATAATTAGTATGGAAACATTATTTGGTAACTTTAACCTAGAAGATATTTATAATGCATACCAGTTTGCAGAGACAGGTTCTTTCGATAATCCATGGATACGAACAACAAACAGAAAAGCAGATGGTGGTAGTACAGCATATGGACCAGTTCAAATAACTTTAGGATTACTTGAAGATTACAGGGACAATGAGCCGGGAATATACAGCAAGCACAGTAACGTAGGTAACAAGCTAATGGAACAAGCAGGGCTATTTAAATACTATGGTAACGAAGGTGATGATTTACCTTACCATGAAAAGCACGCAGGATTGTATGCTGCACCATACAGAGGAATAATGGCAATACAAGATTTCTTAGGTAATTTTGGTATAGGCAGTGGTGAAGGAATACGGGAAGCATATGACTATGGTGGTGAAGGCTCTAAAATGCATAGCGGATTGCAAGCTGAATATAAAGATTTTGCACAAGACATGATGCAGGATATGTGGAACAAAAATAAGAATAAAGAAAACCCAGTACAAAGTTTTATAGAAGCATGGAGGGGTAAGACAATTGAAGAAGACCCCGACTATTACAAAAGATTTAATACATACTTAGGAAGATAACTATGGCAACTCCAAGAGCACAAGCAATGCAAAGATTAAGAGAAGAAGAAGAACTTAGAAAGATGGGATTAAGTATGCCATTATCAGGTGAAGTTTCTTCGTCTGAATACATTGAACAACCACCTGCAGGTTTATTAAATACTAGTAATTGGGAAAGAGCTAACAATTGGTTTAACGAAAACATTTTTGACTTTAATAGTTTACCAAAGAATTTTCCTTTCAATACTTCCGATGCTATGAATGTATTTAATAGTGGCACAACCCAAGGAGAAACAGCAAGCAAGTATTCTAAACCACAGAATTATCCTCTTATGAATGCATTAGAAGGTGCTAGCACATACATGAAAAACCTTGATAGTCCATTTAAAGGCGTTTGTGTGTTACCTAATGGAATGGTAACGCAGCAGATGAGCAGAGTAGAATGTGATGCAGTAGGGGGAACATACAGCGACCCATCTACTGTAAAAGCTGAGCAGATAAAAGCCGGACAAGACAATGATAGTTTTTTAAACTTTGATGTTGGAATACCGGGAATGGCTAAATTAATAGGTGGACAGGTTGGTCAACTACAAGATGCTACCGAAGCTGGTGCATTTGATAATAGAATGCAAGCATTAGGGTTAGAGATGACTCCTAAAGTTATGGACTTTTATACACAATATGGTATGCTTCCGGGACAAGGTGGTAAAAATTATCTTATATCTGAACAAGGAGATATTCCAACAACAGAGAATGTTGTAGGAAATGCTGCTCCATATGGATTACAGACTGATGGACTTCTTACTAGCGAGCAGATGATGAATAGGTACCCTGACAGGTATGCAGAGAATGCTATTGCAAATAAAAGTATATTTGATGATGCTATAAGACAGGCAGAAGCGAGGGATGTTTTAGGTAAAAGCTCAGACCAATTGTATAACAATATGGAAGATGAGTTGTTCCTACAACAAAAAGCAATAGATGATGCAGAAAGAGAACGACAAGTTAGAGGAATTCTTGATGAAAGGATGTCTGCCGATGCATCAGCAGCACCTGCATACGGAGCTGAGCAAGCTATTTTACAAGAAGAGGCAAGACTAGAAGAGGAAAGACAACAAAGACTTGCAAACATGCAAAGTAATATAGCACAAAATGATGAGATGGAAAGTGGTTTTGTTAAATATCAGATTACTGGTAACAATGAAATTGATAATGCTCTTTCAAATGCTATAGAAGCTACTATTGAAGCGGGCACTACACTAGGAGAAGATGTGTCTGAAATTACAGCAGGTGCTATTGAAACACTAGGACCACTGGTAGAGCAGGGTATGGAACAAGCTGAGATTCTTGGTAATCAAGCTATAACTTATATGCAAGATGAAGCTATTCCTGCAATATCAAACTTGTTCCAAGGTGCTTCAGATGCAGCAATTGCTAAAACTCAAAGTCTATTAGCAGATGACCCAGCAGATGGAAGTTCAAGTGAGGATATGGCTATTGATGAGGGCAAGACTACTGATGGTAAGACTACTGATGTTAAGACTAATGCAGTAACAACAAGTACAGATAGTAATCAAGGTAGTAATGGACAGGTCGGTACGAGTGCCCAAGCAACAGCAGTTGTTAAAAAGACATTCGCTCCTGAGGGTGGATTTAACATGGACAGGCTAACTAACCCACTATCACCAGAGAATAAAGCTTGGTGGTTTGGACAGAGGCCGGGAGACATACCGGGTAACAATAGAGCAGTTGAATTCTTTAACGCACTAGCTTATATTGGTACACCTCTCAAGTACAGACCAGCTAAAACTCCTATGGAAACTTTGCAGGAAAGAAAAATACAACATTCTAATAATCTAATGGATGCTGCTGCTTCTAGGCAGACAGCACTACAGGCTGGTAACAACGCTGCTTACACTAGATTAAAAGGAATGGTAATAAAGCCAGAGACATTACAGAATAGCTATTTAACAGATACTAAGTCTGATAGTTGGTTTAAGAGAACATTTGGTGATGGCTTAACAGGTGAAGAAAAACAAGCACAATCTTATCAGACAGCAATTCAAATTAATCAGATAATGACTGAGCTAGCTATGGCTGGTGTGCCTCCTAGCAAGGATGTTGCTGAGGGATTATATTCAATAAGAATAGCATCAGGTAGACCGGTTATATCTTCAACTGGACAAGTAAGTGCGGAAGAAAAAAGATTAGCTTCTTTACCAAAGCCTGAATTAAGAAAAATAATTAAAAAAGCAGAGACAGACAGGGCTAGTGGTGTCGCTGTTTCAGGTTACTTTTCATTAAAGAAATAATTAAAATTTAATATGGCAACTAATTTCTTAGACGAAGATGAGTTCGACTTAGATAATGCTAACACGTTTCAGTTTGATGATAATTTATATAGTGATAGCAGAGTCAAAGATGATTCTATAATTTCCAGCTGGGACTTCTTCAAGATGAATCTTGGAGCAGGTCTTGAAAACTTTAACGAGTTGTATGACTCATATATGCCAGATTTTCTTGCGGATGCTGGTCGTGCATTATATGAGTCAGGTGCTGAGGGATTAGAAGATTACTACCCAGAGTATCCTACTGGTTTATATAGTGCTAATGATAAGTTAGGTTGGGTCTTAGAAAGAACTTCAGAAGGTGCTGCAACTAATGCCGGGCTATTACTAGCTAGTGGTATTAGTCAGTCTATGATGAAGTCACCCATGCCATTAACTAAGGGTATGGGAGTAGTTGGACAGTCAGGAACTTTTGGTATGAACTGGCTACTGCAGTTTAATGAGAATGTAGGTGTACATACAGCAAACGCCAACAAAGATTTATCAGAATTTACTGCAGAAGAGAGAGCCAAATTATTTGGAGCAAGTACAATTAATGCTTTACTTGACCAACTACCTAGAAACTTTGCAATCAAAGGAATGGGTGGTAAGACTTACGACAAGAAAAGCATAAAAGAAATATACGAAAGATTTAGTAAGGCAGAGAAACAAGAGTTTGTTCAGTCTATGATGGTGTTTGCTAAGAGAACCATGGGTACATCATTCAGGGAAATGCTTACTGAGTCAGGGCAGACAGCAGTATCAGAACTTACTTCTGCTACAGGTGTTGAAGGATTGAAATCTGGTGAACAGCTAGTAGGTGCAGCTGCAGTTGGTGCTACCGGTGGTGCTATCATGGGCTCTGGTCCAGCTGGTATGGAAGCAGGTGCTTTTAATAGACAACTAAAGAAAGATAGAAAATTATTAGAAGCAAGCAATGCACAAGAGATAGAAAAGGCACAAGAAAAGTTTACTGTTAATGTAAAAGACTACGATAAGAAATACCAAGAACTAGTAGACACATACGAAGGTGAGGAGTTAGATGCTAAGATAAAAGAGCTAGGACCTATAGAAGATGTTGCCCCAGAAAATTTATTTGAGTTAGGTGACACGCCTGCACTTAGTGGTTTGTCTAAATATACTAATATTATTGGTGACAGTTTACTAAATAAATCTACTGATTTTCTTGGTGATGTAAGAAGAGATAATGTAATGACAGGTGAGGATGCTTTTAGATTTGATAGAGCATTGAGACCTCTAATTGATGTGGAGTCTGAGACAGGTGAGTATCAAACAACACCGTCTTTTAATACTAAGAAGCACAACTATGTCGGAGAATTACTGGCACCCTTTGGAGATATAAGAGATAAGTGGTCTACTGCATATCCTTTAATGGGACAATTTGGTAGTAAGATTGGAGAAAACATTGACAAGTTTGTGGGCCAATCATTAGAAAATAAAATAGACCCTAAGTTAAAAGCCGAGCTTACCAAAGAAATAGGCAGCAAGCAAATGAGAGAGCTTGAGCAGGATGCTAAAACAATACGAGGTATACAGAATAAAGTATATGATTTGTTAGCTAAGGCTTTAGGTAAGGATGGTTTAAAAATTACTTTTCATAAGAACTATCTAACTCGTGGTTTAGATAAAGATTCAATTAAAGCAGACCCTCAAGGTTTCTTAGATTCGTTAGAGAATGATGTTAAACTTGTAGAAGACAAACTAGACGAAGCCGGCAATGTAGTACAAACAGCACAAGAGGTAAGAGAGAATATACTTAATGATATTTTAAATGACATTGACCCTGCTATACTTACATCCGAACAAATAAGAAAGGTAAAGACAAGAACTGGCACAGGAAGACCATCATTTGAAAAGTCAAGAGATGGTAGGTGGAATAGACTTAATGACAGATTTAGAAAGAAAAGTCCTTTTGAATCTGTAGGGGATTATTTACTTAATGCTTCTACTCGTTTAGCCTCTGCTGAATCTTTTGGTGCCAACAGTGCTAACAGGTACAATGATGACATAAACCATCTATTAAAGAAAAATATTATTACAAACCCACAAGCTCAAAAAATGTGGGATATGTATGATGCATTACATAATGTATACAAGAGGCCACAAGACGAGACAGGAAGAACAAGGCAAAAAGCATACAAGACTATTGCTACTGCAGCAGCTGTTAAGTATCTAGGCATGGCTACCATATCTTCTATTACAGAACCTGCTTGGATAATACAAAGAAATGGTATAATAAATACCATGAAAGCTGCTCCTATATTAGCAGGTACATTCTTAAAAGGTATTAAGCGTTCTATATACCAAGGCGGAGTTGGAACAGCACCTACCTCTTCCTTTGGCCGAGACCTAATTAGACTTATGGGATTTGCTGTAGACCCTGCAATGAACGAGAGAGTAGAGAAATTATTTGCTGGTGACAGAAACGAATTCTTAGGGGTTTACTTTCGTACACCTGCTGGTGCGTTCCTGACACAATACACAAACTTTGTGCGTACATGGGCTGCTGCTGCTGGATTAAAAAGAATAGAAAGTGAAGCTAGAAGATTAAAGAATATGAAAGGTGCTAGAAAGCAGAGACTAGTACAAGAGCTAAGAGAGAATGGTATGACTATAGATGACTTCAATGCTATCTATAGAGCTGGTGGTAATAAAATAGATGTAATGAATGACGCTTTCTTAGAAACAATGATAACTAAGAGCGATGGTACTCAGACAAGAGTAAGAGATTTGTTAGTGCCTTGGTTGCGTAAGCTAACTACAGACGTGGCACTAGAACCTACTGCTACTAATAGACCATTGTGGATGTCTAATCCTGACATGCAATTATTAGCACAGCTTAAGTCTTTTCCTATTTTGTTTGGTAATACAATTGCTAGAAGAGTTATAAGAAAACTTAATCCTAAGAGTTGTACCCCTGCGTTAATGTCTCAGATGAGTACAATAGCTGCGACAGGTGCAGCACTTGGTCTAGCAGCATTGGCTATGGAAATAAAGAAAGAGATTAGAGGCTCAGAAAGAGAGACCACTCTTGTCGATTTAATATCTGCAATAGGTTTACCCTTGGTGGGTGAGACTTCATTATCTGGATATATAGGTGGTCCTGCTGTTAGTATAGTAGATGATTTCTTAGCATCAGCTTATGGTAATGGCTTGGCTGAAACCTTAGCTGAAACGCCAGAACAATTTTTTGATATTATATTAAGAGCTACTGTCGGTGCTCTTGGTGCCGAAGCATTTAAGGAGGATTAAGGATGCCTAGACAATGTGGAATGGGACCGGGCAATGGGTTTTTACCCGGAGGAACTCTAGCTGCAACTAATAAAGAGCTCAATGATTTCTTTAAAAATATAGATGATATTGAACAGGATGATAATCCTACTGGTCCAAATGTAGATAAAGATGGTAACATAACCTTAACTCATTTCAGTGAAGCTGACAATCTAGATGTTGTTGACCCAGAATTTTATGGTCAAGGATTACAGGGTAGTAATGCAAGGGTAAACAGAGGCTCAAATTTTGTGCCCTTTGCATCTTATGGTATTGACATGGGTAAGCCTAAGGGGTACAAAAAAGAACCCGGTCTTGGCAAGGAGAGGTACACTACAAAGATACCAGCTAACAAGTTGTATAATGTAAGTGCAGACTCTAAGAATTTTAGAGAGAAAGCTAACGCAAGAGCAGCTGAAGCTGGAGAGGTGCAGGACTACAATGGATTGTTTATGGCCCAAGTATTAAAAGAGGCTGGGTATGCTGGTGTATGGGCTGACAATAGTTCTGGACTACAAGCTAGTATATGGGAAGTATTACCAGTAACAAAGCAAAAGACAGCTGAGGCAAGTAAAGAAGACTTTGGAAGAATGCGAAATACTATGGGAATATCTGAAGAAAAAATAAAAGACTGGACAAAGGCACAAGAAAAGAATGAATTTTTACAGCATCCTGTATTAAAGAAAATAGCAGAGCAAAGAATTGATGAGCGTAATGTATCAGAAGAGCAATGGGCCGAGTCTGTACTAACATGGAATCCTATTGAGCCTATAGGAGAGGTACAGAAAATACCTAGCTATGGTGAAATGCTTGGTGCTTTAGGTGCTAAAAGTCTTAAGGGTCTAATTAAACCTGTGACATTACAACAGCCTAGAAATAAAGCATACAAAATGGTGCCTAATGATAAGCGTGTAGCATCTAGATTAGATATACCTGCATACACAAGAGCTAATACATGGGTTGTTACTGTTCACGAGCCAGACCCAGCTCCAAGTAAAGCTGGTCCAGTTATAGGATATGCTAAGTCAGCTGTCCTTATTGGAGATTACAGGGGTCCGGTTACATTTAGTGATAGCCCTGCAGATTCTGAGCAAATATCAGCAGGTAAGAATGCAAAGGGGAAAAGAATTAATAAATATCCTTTTGCTGTATTCACTGGTGCTTGGGTCAATGAGTCTGTAGAAACTACATCTGAAAGAGTAGAACAATATTTAAAAGACCCGGAATGGGCAGAGGTAGGTATGAATCCTAACAAGTTTGGTTATTTCTATATCAAATCTACTGGTCAGAAAATACTTACATCACCAGAAGTGCTACAGGTAGGACCGGTAATGGTGGCTAGGATTTATGAGAATGGACAACAGGTAGCCACCATAGAAGATACTGCTTACAGTAGATTAAAAGGTACCACTGGTATTTCTAGACAGTTCGCACAAACAGCTGATAGAATTGTTCAAGAGCAGTTAGCTAGTAACTTTTGAATATTAACTAAATATAGCTTAGAGGCTTTGTGGTCTCCGCCCATGACAGTATAAGGTTTCATATCTGACATTATCTTTCTTAGCTTGTCAGTATTAAAGACTAGACTACAGCACAACTCACCATCCTTTACCAAGTTATGGACCCAGAGCTCTGCCTCTGTACTGGTTAGTCCGGATGGTTTACCATAGCTTTCAATCTCGATACAGATGTTACCTGTACTCGCCCACTTATCTCTCTCTGTTTTTATCTCGCAAGTCTTGGCCCCGGAAAACATTTCATCTATGTGCTTTTCCCATTGCTGACCAAACTCTAAGTCAACATCAAACTTACGCATCTCTTTTATATCCTTACTCTTGTTCAGTCCCATGCTCTTCTCCTTTTATTTCTACGACAACATAGTTGTCCGTATCTAGGCCACCAAACTCAGTAGTAATCTTGGTAACATATTCATAGTGGTCATCTTCAATAATATTATTCTCTACTAAAGCATCCATAAGAAACTTATGCATAGGAAATGTATAGTTATCTAGGTCTTTCTTTCTTTTGTTATTAAAAAATAATTTGTAGGTTGGTTGTATTGTCTTGTACTTGGGTAATGTCTTTACCCATTCTTTCACTGTTGCGTGGTACGCCTGCTTTACATTATTCTTTTGTATGTAATGCATAGGAAAGAAATTGTTTAGACTAACCATGAGTTCCCTTTTCTTCTCACCCCTACCCTTGCTAAATACAGGTAGTGGTAATATACCTTTGTGCTTCATTACTTTCTCCAGTCTGATTGCCAAAGTCGTGGGTTAGTTTCTTTCTTTTTCTTCTTAAGTTCTAGGTACAACTTGGAAGTCCCATCCATGCGGACAAGACCCCAAGTTGTTTTAGCTTTAGTCTTTGAGTTCATCGACTATGTCTTTGTCGAGTAGTCTCCAGATTATGACAGCTGCGATTATGCCAGCCAGTCCACCGTTTCCTAAAGTCCAAACTATGCCTAGTATAGAGCCGATTACATCTCCGGTTAGGAATGCTACCTTTGGTCCAAAGATAATCTGCAGTATAATAGACAGGCTAATTAGTTTGATACCAACATCTATCGCACCATCAGCTCCGTTCTTGATTTTATCTAACATCTTTACTCCTTTCTTTTAGTTTAACATCTATCGCCTTGAGGATTTTCTCTATCTTTTTCTCTAGAGCAGGCACCTCTACCTTTTCTTTCCATAGCTTACGCATTAGACTTACTCTCATATATGCCAACCTATACACAAAGTATCGTGTGGTGGGTTACAAGTTAAATGTCTCTGCTCTTCCATCTTGTCTTGTAGTGTAGTACATCCTGCTAAGGTGACAACAACAATCTGCAAGGCTATTATTAATATTATAGTATTCATTCTATTTCTCTTTCTTCTTCTACCAAGTCAACTAACTCACACACACTACCAGTACAAGCCAGTGTCTTAGTTCCTACAGTAGTATCTGTTAATTCATATTCACTAATCAAATCCCAGTCAACAGACTTAGGCATTTTCTTAGCAAGCTCGTTGTATTCTTTCTTGGTACAGTCTTCATAAGGTGCTTGCTGGTATGAATGGTCTGAGTGTGGCAAGAAACTAACTCCACTTACCTCATCAAAATGTTCATACACCCATGCACCTACCTGCATCCATTCGTGTTCTCTTACACTGACCGTAACACTAGGCTTATGCTCACAATAATGTCTCTGGTATATGAGCCATAGTTCTAGCTGTTCAATAGCAGTCCTCTCATTCCTAAGCACAGCACCCTCTGGTGCTTTCATTGGAAAAGTAAAGACCTTGACACTATTGGGTTTCATTACATCAGCTTCACAAGGGATGCCTTGGTCCTCCATTAACTGTGCAATAGGGTCCTTAGCATCTGCTCTTACTCTTCTAAAGTAATAATCGTTATGTCTAGTGTGTATACCACTAGCACTGTCAACTAACTGACTGACTGTGCCACTAGGTTTAATGGCTGTGGTTGCAGTAGCTTGGTTAATGCCTAGTAGTTCTGACCAATGAGCATTAATTTCAACTACTTCTTTTCTAACTTTCTCAAGGAATTTAGGTAAGGCTTCCTTGTCCACAGAGCCATTCATGAAACTGTTATCCATTATACCAGTTAATGACACTCCTAACAAAGATTCTTCTTCTGTATTTTTAACCCACTTAGGTCGAAGTCTTTTAATGTTTGTAAGACTTGCTTGAAATGTGCCCAGTATGGTGGCTAATCTTGCCTTACGGAGTATATCTCTTTGTGTGTCTTCTGCCCGTACTACTATCTCTGTTAAGTTACAAAACTGGCCATCTCTGAGGATGATTTCACTGCAAGGATTACATCCAAAGTCATGGTCTGTGTCACGTCTGCCTATAGATGCTACTTGTTTAATTGCCGCTTCTCTGTTAAAGATACCACGCTCACCAGACTTAGACTCATACAATGAAGTCCATTCTTTCATAAAGATTCCTATGTCTGGCTTCTCTGTATAGCATACACTATTGTTACTGAGTGCCATCTCTGGTGTTTCTGACCACCACTGTCCAGACTTAGCATTACGCATACGCTCATCAGTCAAATTACTGAGGGAAATCAATGCACTACGTCTAACACCACCAACGACAACAACCTCTGCAATCTTACACATCATGCGATGACACTCATAACTTGTTAGCTTCCTACCTACTGCATCCTTAAATAAATTAGTAGCAAAATTAAACAGGTCAAGCAAGGGCTCTGGTCCACTAGCCCTGCCACCAAATGTCTTAAGCCTTGAGCCCTTTGGTCTTATCTTTGAGAAGTCCCACTTAGGCATCTCACCATCATACAGGTATGTAATAAGTTTACGGAAAGCAGACTGCCATCCCTCTTTGCTATCCTGTACAACAATGACATCATCAACATCTACCATCTCTTCTGGTACCTCTGGTAGCTTGGTAACAAACTGTCTCTCTACACTAAAGCCTACACCAGTACCATGCATCAATACATATAGGGCCTCATCAAATGACTTGGGGTGGTCAACACTTAGATAAGCACAATTGTATCCAGCTATATTATTATCTTCCAGTGCCTTACCTGCTGTCATCAAAGCTCTCATGCTTGGCATAACTTCTAGATTACATACTGCATCCTCTAATATCTTTCTTGTCTTAGGTATTAGCTCTTGGTTAGTATTCTCTTTCAAGTGTACTTCCATAAAGTCAAAGTACCTAGCTACTGTTTCTTTCCATGTCTCTCTTCTATTCTTTTCTGGTAGCCATCTAGCATATCTGCTCAGTGCTATAAAATTTTGGTAGTCATTTGGTAGTGTATTCATTCTTCATCCTCTAGTGGTGCGATTTCAATGTCAACCATTTTTTCGCCTTGTTCATCGTAGTAATCATAATACTTTAGTCTTCCATTCCTGTGTAACAACACAGCAGTAGTAATACCTTTCTCATATGATTGTTTGTTTGTAAAATATACAGTAACAGCTCCTGCTATTATTAGTACACTACATATTATTATATATTCTATTCCCATTTATATCTCCTCAAAATCTTCTAGAAATCTATCTTTCTTTTCTATTAGTTTATTTTCAAATGCATCTAGTAAATCCTCTGGCTCTATCTCTAACTCATCGCATATAAGACAAGTGTCATATGTCTTTGCAATGTAAGCCTTTAACTCTGGTAGCTGTTTCAAAAGCTGGCTCCTGTATTGTCAACAAAATAATTAGTTATCTTGCCAGACGGAATAGGCTTAGCTATTAGACTCCCATAACAGTCTTCCTTAAATCCACAGAATGAGCAAGTCATGCATAACTTTTCCTCACCATTCTTAGTTAAGGTAGTAGCGTTAGCTATTCGCATTGGCGGTGTATCAGATTCCATCTTATCTTTTAAGTCAACAATAAAAGTATCAACATCCTGCTCTAGTTCTTGCTTGCACAACTTAAGAGTTGATTTGTTTTTATTCAAAGCTAGGAAGTATCCATGCTTTCTGTTGTCATTCTTACCATAAGCTGATAGCTGTTTAATGTATCCAAAGCCATCATCTTTTATACCTGTCTCAGTAAACTTGTTATCCCAAGACCAAGCACTCGCTGTCTTTATGTCTACTAGCTCACCATCAATAGTACAGTCCTGTGAGCCATTGACACCCTCAACAGTATGTTTCTTCTGTTGGTCCTCGACAGTGTGTCCTGCTAGTTTTACCAAGGCCACTAGCACAGCCTCAAGCACATGGCCTTGTAAGAAAGTCAAGTATACATTACCATCTATCTCTTCTGGTGTGTAACCCTTAACTCCATACCATTGTGCTCTTTCGCATCTTCCTATACCAGACATTCTTAACTCGTTCTTCTGCTCGTATGGCTCAAATGCATTCTTAATTGCATCCTCTACCTCACGACCTGCTTGCATAGCTATAGAACTTAAGTCTCCAGAGTATTCCTTTGACTTCATTACTTCATACACATCTGGTATTAATGTATGAATGCTTTTACTGGGGCTCAGCATTGAGCTCTTAGATACTTTCATTCTTTTCTCCCTTGTTATAATCCCTTATTAAACGGTCTAAATACCACTTAGCTTTTTCTAGGTCCTCTAGTCCGTTCTTCATTCTGTATCGAGTGACATATTTTACCACATTGCCCTCAAGAAAACTCATGTTCTTTGAGGTAATATAATCAATACATTCTATACCCTGTGTGTAATGCTCTGGGTTAATTTTGTCTGGGATTCTGTGTTCATTCCAGTCAACCTTAAATTCATTAGTGCGTTTCATTCCAGCTCCTCCCTATTTTATACTCCCCAGTTATTGGACAGTTTAGTTTATAATAATTTGTTGTCTCTTTCATGGCATCTACAATAAGCATACCAATGTAGTCTGCATCATTTGGATTACATTCAATCTGAATCTCATCATGAATGACACCAATCTGCTTGTACTTTAAACCCTCATATTGTGCAAGACCATGAAAAATATCCCAAGCTCTCTTGGCTATGATAGCACCAGCACTCTGGAGCAGGAAGTTAAGGGATGCATGCTCACTCCTAACCCTAACTTTCCTACCATCCAAAGCATTCAAGTATCCTTTATCAGATGCCTTATTCACCCTGTATCTTAGTTTCTTTAAGGCTGGTGTATTGTTTAAGAAGTTCTCTTTAAGTTCCTTTCCCTCTGGTACACCGCCACCAGCAATGCTACCTATCTTAGCATCTCCTGCACCATATAAGAATGCATATATAAATGTCTTGGCCTTATCCCTTGTATCCAGACCAGCTGACTTTTGATTGGCAGAATGTATATCACCAGTCAGTATTTCTTTTGTATAGTTCTTGTCATTCATATAGTGTGCTAGACATCTTAGCTCCAGACCAGATAAGTCAGCACCTACCAGTACCTTATCCTCTGGCACAGTAAATAATGCTCTCATCTCTGGACCATATTCTTTACTACTAGCTGTTACCTGCTGTAAATTAGGATTACTACTAGACATGCGGTGTGTGACAGTGCCCATAGTATGAACTCGACTGTGTATTCTACCAGTTCTTTCATCCAGAGCATCCAACCATCCTTTAATCTGGCCCTGTCTTTTCTGTAGCATTAAGTATCTAGCTATCAGCTGTGCCTCTGGAATATCCACATCCTTAAGTGTGGACTCATCTACCTTAGGCTTACCAGTCTCTGTAAATATACTAGGCTTCCAGCCATAATGCATAAGATGTCTGCCTACTTGTTGCCTGCTACCTAAATTTAATTCCGGATAAGTCCAATACCCATAGTCCTCGTCATCATTAGTATAACAACCAAGGTCTACCTCATCTTGGTAATACTTAGACCTCCTACCATCTGCATTAAATCTATTTTCTACTGGTTTCTTGCTGACCCATACAGGCAAAGGTGCAAAAGTCTTATGTACTTCCTGCTCTGCTTTTCTTAGGTCCTCATTAACTCTTTGTTGTAAATGCATAGCACCATGCTCATCAAACAACCACCCATTTTTTTCTTGTATTGAGCATTGTCTTTTAGTAGAATACTCTAGTTCAATAGCATCCTTACTTAATCCTTTCTGCATTAGTATCTTATATACTTTGCTAGTTATTTCTGTATCTGTAATACAATAATCTACCATCTCTGTGCTGAGCTTGGACCAGTCTTCATGCTCCCCTTTAGGATAGTCTAGGTACTCACCCCAGCTAGATAAGGAATGACCGCCCTCTCTTCTTGGATTGTCCAGCTGACTCAGTAAAAGAGTATCATGTATAAAGACATCCTTAAAATCTATGCCCCAAAGTTCTTCCAGCACAGGCACATCAAAAGCTATGCCATTGTGAAAGACTAGGGTATGACATATACTCCTATCCTCCAGCCATTCCTTAAACTCCTCAGCCTTATAGAATACCTTTGTCTCTTGAGTGTATGTATTATGCACACACACGCACCAGATTGTAGTAGCCTCGATACCATCAGTTTCTATATCACAACTAAAAGTCTGAGGCATCTGACCCTCCCATATCTGGATTGATTCCTTTCTCTAGTCTGGCAGTCTCTGGATTGAAGTAGGCCCATCCAGCCTCACCAGTCTGTCCAGTTCTTCTTAGCTTAGGCACCCTTATCCTTGTTGAGTTCTTTGTGTACTCATCCTCAGCTAGCTTATCCCTAGAGAATAATATATTTGTATGGCAAGCCTGCGGTATTGCTCCACTACCTTTCACATCATATTCGCTAATTTTGTGAGGATGAGAGCCATCGTCTGGCTTTCTAGTATGTGTACTGAGTATCACTGCACACTTGGTCTCTTTACATAGCTTAATGAATCTGTCCATAACCTCTTCGATATTCTCGTTGCTTAAGTTCTTGATTGCAGTATGCAATGGGTCCACCAAAATAATACCACAATTCAATCCCTTTACAAAGTATCTTATCTTAGAAAACATCTCATCAATATCAATACTACCACCACCATCATTATGTAGTTGTATCTTTGAGCCAAAGCCAATATCAATTGCAGACTCCATGATGACATCCACATTTAAATCTGTTGGCTTGACCAGTTGTAAATTCTCTGCAGTGTGCACGCTCACAACCTTTCGGATTGTCTCATCAATGTTATCCTCTACCATGAAACATCCAATCCTCTCATTAGTTTGTGTGGCAAAGTGGTAGATGAGCTCGTTAAGTATAGTAGTCTTACCGATACTAGTGTGTGCCACAATAGATACTAGCTCTCCTCTGGCTATGCCACCACGCATCATGTGATTCAAATCCCCAAAGGAATCTGGCAATGGCACCAGCTCTGTATTCTGATAGTCAAGCAAAGCCTCTCTCATCTCTTCAATGGTAGCTACACCGCTAACTGTATACTCTTTGGCATCATTCCACCACTCATCATAGAATGCTTTACTATCCCCATTAGCTAGGTAATCGCTTGCATCCTTATGCTTGGCTAGTGTCAATACCTTACACTTGTTTGGTCCCAGTATTGGTGCCACCTGCTTAGCTGAATCCCTGCCTGCCTCATCATCATCAAAGCATAGGACCACAGTCTCAAAAGAATCTATCCACTCTAAATTATTTTTTATATTCGATACAGAGTTAGCACCATTGTTAATAGAAACAACAGGCCATCTACTACCAAACATTTCATAGGCCGAACAACAATCCAACTCACCCTCTACGATGGTAAGGAATTTGCCTCCAGCTTTAAATAAGTTTTGACCGAATAGCATGTTGGTATTACTAGTATCACCCCATCCTCGAAATGATTTGTTAGCTACGGTCCTAGTCTTGATACCCACCATCTCACCTTTCTGGTTGTGGTATGGGTAGTGGTGCTTAATTATCTCACCCTTGTTATTCTTCTCACATTTAACCTTATACTTCTCTAAAGTCTCGGCCCTTAGCTTTCTATCTGGAAGAGAATAGTAATCCCCTCTGTAGTTTTTCATCCAGCTGGCATCTTTGATTTGTATTGGCTTGCTCTTGTGTGTTACATGACCATGTGTGCCACAAGCATAGCAGTGAGTTTGGCCATCATCATAGACAGCAAGGTTATCACCTTTTGTATCTTTCCCCATCTTTGCACAGTCGGGGCACTGCTCCTTTCGGATTAGTTTATTATCCATTTTAACTCCCTTACTTTAAATAAAAAGGGCTACCATGATAGTAGCCCATGACTTTACGACCAGTTAGAATTCGCTTTGGTCGTACTCCTCCACACCCTCAGCCTTTTCATCCACTCGGATTCTCTCTAGGTATGTGTAAGCATCGTAAGGTGCTTTACCTTTCTTGACTAGCATCGTAACCTTATCACCAAATAAAGATACATGAGAGGCATCAACTTCCTCCTTATCAGCATTGTAAACCTTGGGCTGACCAAAGTCTATCTTACGCTTAGAAGTAATCTGTGTCTTACCCTCATAATCATTAGTCTTAAGACCGTTCTTCTCTGCTAGTTTCTTACCATCCTTATCTAAGGCAATTGTAAGTGTGTACTTACTCGTACCCATAAAGACATCTGGTGTAGTTAATTTATTGAAAACAACTTCACCTGTTAGTGGTAACATCTCACTCATATTTAACTCCTTATAGTTAACATTCTACCCAAAGGCTGGGCTACCTAGTAGCTTAATACTACTAAAAGTGCATTAAGAAAAATGGAAGTAAAAACTTAATGCACTCTTAGAAATACTAAGAATATCTATGTATGAATTACTAGGTAGTATATATATACTTAACAACTTCATAGTAACCATACATAGATATATTGTACCAACTATTTTATGTTATGCAATTTTATTTTATTAAATTCTGGCTTAAATTTATGCCAAGTTCCATCCAAACAGGGCGGTATGTTTTCCATAATAAACTTAGTTACATCATTAGTAAAACATCCCTCTTGTTCGTTTGGTTTATAATAACATTTATTACAATGATACATCCTATTTACCTCCCTATGTAATTAAAATTGTGGGTCATATTCCTGTCCTTTGTCAACAAGTTCTTGGTAGTAATCTGCCCTAGCTTTGTAGAAGTTATAATCTTTTATATTTTCTTCAAAGTCTGCATCATATTGTAGATTTCTGTACTTCTTAAGCATTAATGCTACATCTACCAGTTCATGGTCCACTTCCCAATTTCTTCCAGTCATACTATTAATATCAGTCATTCTTATCCAGCCATTCTTTCATATCTTTCTCAAACTCTGGCGTAGTCATAACATAGTGGGCGTATGCTATAGCATTATCCCAACTATCCTCAAAGTCTGTGCCAAAGGCCAGCTCATCCTTATTTTCATAGGTATAAGGTACACCATTAATATCTCTCTTAATCATTATCTCTACTCCTTACTTTATATATCATATCTTGTAGTCTGCCAATCTCTCTATCATCTGCAGAACTAGTTACATTATAGTTTAATAGATAGTGTTCAAACTCATCTACAATCTCGCTTAAAGCGTCATTTTCTTTTTTCAAAGACCTATTAATCCTTAGGGCCTCATCATTGAAATGTTTATTATTATTTGGATTTGGCATAATCCTCCTGTATTTTTTTAAGTGTTTCTTCTGGTATAGGCTCGTCACCCATCAACATTGTTAATGTTATACCATATTTCAAGAAGAACTCAATATCTGAGCCATCATATACATTCATTCCTAACTCTCTAAGTGTTTCTAGTGCATCCATCATTTTCCTCCGTTATATATTTTTCTAAATCATCCATACTTTCAAAGTCAATAGAGTATGTTCTTTTACCAACTTCGCCATCTGACAGTTGGAATTCTTTTTCACCGGACTCATTTATTGTCTCAATTATTACTTTCATTATTTTCCTCCATTTATTCGTTTATCCATCAAGTCCCACTCTACATCCTCTCGACTGGGCTGGCCTGTAGCTAACGCCTTTTCAACTGTCTTTTCTAAGTCAATTTCAAGGGCCCTTAGTTGCTCTATTTTAGCATCAATCTCTTTTCTTAGGGCTTTTTTTACAGTATTTTTCCTAATTATTTCTTTCTCTAATTCATTTAACCATTTAAATGTACTCATACATCCTCCCTATTTTTTATATTATTATTACCATCACGCCACTGCTGACGCATCTCTTCACGATAGGCTAGCAAAGACCTAACATCCTTTTTGGTCATCACAAGCCCATGTCTATCATGTGGAGGGCCAGCAAGAGTATGCAACATGCCATCCATCCAGCTGGCTTTCAATTGTATCCCTGCAACGACCTCATCTGGCTCATTTTTCCATTTCTTTGTTGAAGTCTGCAGTTGCTTGCCTCCATGCCCCATCTCAGCCCATATGTAATCTGGCTGGGCAGAACGCTGGAGCCTGCTATAAGCACCAACATAACTGAGCCCAGTTGCCTCCATAATTCTAGCAATAGTAACAATAGACCTATCAGCTAAAACATATTCCTTATGTAAATTCTTAGGCACCTAAAATCCTCCACTTCTTAACCATGCATTTTCCTGTGCTGGTGTCATGTCAAGAGGACTTCTGGAGTTTCTGTATTGTCTCTTACCATGAAATGTTAGCTTTTGCTTAGCCTCTGTATTATCTATCTTAGATAGTTTCTTAGCTAAGTCATTGATTTCTCTATTCATTTTAGTATAATTATCCATGTTGCTCCTTGTACATATAATCCCAGTTAAACTCAGCAAGTTTCTTTATCTCATCCTTAAGAAAATTTACTTTCTCATAGGTATGGTCAAAGGCCTCACCTCCATCACAAATACACAATCTGGATAGAGAGGCATTCTCAATCCATATATTTATATATTGTTCCTTGGTTTTCTCAACTTCCTTGTCAAAATAACCCATAATTTTTATAGTCTTTTCTTTACTCATCAGCATCCTCCTCCTCAATTTGTACAATTTCAGCCCACTCACCACAATGTGAGCAAAGCCCTATCCCATCTGTATTGGGAGTATATACTGGAGCATCACAACAATTGCTCCATCCCTCTATTACTAAGTGTTCTGTAAACATTTTTCTAAACGACATTTTTACCTCCTTGGTATTATTATTTAATTTCTGGTAAGAATTTTAGCACGAATCTATAAATCCTGTCAACCCCTAAAATGCAAATAAATTGAAAATAAATGGGAAATCCTGGCCCAGCTTGGATAACTGGGCTCCAAATCTTCTATTCTAGCGACTTTTATTGGTTGGGTAATACCTAGGCCTTGGGTAAAATGGCCTCAATGTGATAATTACTAACCTGCTGGCCTGTAGTCAATTTCTTATTGGCTATGTTTCCTGCTACATAATGGCACCAGCTATTCCACCAGTAAGCGGTCCCTTTTTGTTGAGTCTGGGATACATAGGCTCTAATCTTTCGCATTTTGGACTCATGCTTTAAGGTTTTAGGCAATGATACTTGCGATTGTTTCCAGCCTAGGCGTTTAAGATTATGACTATCAATGCAAGAAACATTAAATCCTAGTAGCTGGAGCACAAATGCAGATTTAACCATTCCTAGGTTTGGCGTATCGTAAACATAAAGCAGGGCTTTTGAGATGTTTTCTACATCATCAAGGCCTTGGCCTACATATTCAGTTAATCTCTCAAATATGGCCTGTTTATGAGCCTCTACATACTCAAAGCCTGCACGCTTTAAGCCATAGTTTAAATGCCTACATTCTGGGCCCTGCTGGTCTACCTCAAACATTTTATCTGCTAGGCCTTGAGTTGGTTGCTGGATTGATAGCAACACAAAAGTAAAACCCCTTACCATATTGTCTGGGCTGGCCAGCAAAAAATCTGCGATTATTTTATTATCTTTTTTATACATTTTTACCTCCTTGGTTTAGTTACCTAAAAAGCCCCAATTAAGGGGCTTAGTAGGGCAGGCCTAGGGCCTAGTAAATATTACCGCTCCTTTGCAGGTATTCCTCCTCAATCATCTCTCTGTCATACTCCGCATTAATTCGGGCATTCTCATCAATCTTTTCAGCTACCCAGTCTGCAATCTCTTGAAGAGTGGCAGGGCTTGAGTAAGTATGGCCCATTTTATAGGTTACAGTTCTATCATCAAATGTGCAGATTGTAACCTCTTCCGTATCTTCATTAGTCATTAAATGAGCACCCATGTTTACAGTGTATAAATGATTAACATGCTTATGCGGTAATCTCATTTGAATTTTAAAGATAGTCCCAGTGTAATTATCTATTGGTAGTGTAGTTCTGTTTTTCCATGCTTTCATTATTTGCTCCAGTTATAGTCATTAGGGAAGAGTTCCTTGGCACACTCTGTAGAGCATACCATCGTATCATATCGGCTAGGCTCTGAGCCTTTACCATAGCCAGTAGGCTGGCCACAGTGCTCACAGTATGTATCTTCCGGCTCACTCTCATAGATGAGCCCAGCTACTACTCCAGTAGGCTCAATTTCTGCTAGCCTTATCAAGGCTTGTTCTAGTTCTTTTTGTGTCATGTTATATCCTTATATTTCGCTTGGCTCTTGAGGGGTCCAAACTTGCCCTTTTTTCACCTAGAAAGCCCCTTGGTAGGGGCTTGGTAGGTTGGACCGTTTTAAGGCCTATTTACTGCTTCTCATTATCGTTCTGGCTACATCCTGCATATGCTTGAAGTAATACATAGTCTTCCAGATACTATCTGCACAGTTCTCAACATAGGCTTCAACAATCTCAAGGGATGGAGTGCCTTGCTTCCAGTTAAAGGCTGGTTTTATCTCATACTCATCAGTCTCAACCTCAGTGAGATGAAATAGGTATGTCATATGACCGCCCTTGCATTTAATATCAATACATCCTTGAGGGTATCCCTTGCGGACTGAGTTCCATTCACAATAGTATGTATTCCCATCACCTGTCCAGAAGTGTAGTTCTTTAGGTGCTGGTATCTTGCTAATCATTGTTCTAATTTCCTTGTTTTCCATTTTATTATCCTCCATTAATTATAGTAAGCCATCGGCTTTCATTTGAGCAATATGCTCTTTTTTCTGAGCCTTGATACTGTCCATATCTGGGCCCCAGAATTCCATCTCTATGCTATCGCCTCTGGCCTCTGCTTTGGCTAGTGGCTTGAGCACATAGTTACCATTCAATGTCTCTACTAGTGCATAGCCTAGCGTATTAGTTCTTTGCTCTACTTCTTTGATTGCTTTTATTAGGTCATTCATTTTGTGTGCCTCCTTGGCAAGTGCTGGTCAATTCCAGTACCCGTAGTATGACAGCATGTATTCCATATGTCAACAATTAATTTAATCAATGGATAATAAAACTTTGAGAGGCTGGGATATTATGTCAAGGAATATATGAAAACCACGAATCCATCCGCTCTGGTTTTTCTATCCATCCCATCCCAGCTACTGGCACAGATTTCCATCCTATCTGGTCCAGCCTATGTCTTCCATCCCAGAAAGCCAATCCCATCCCATCAATCCCAGAATATGCGTGGGCGGAAAGCGTGGAAAGGCGAGGGGTACCCACCCTTCTGAGAAAATTTCTCCATCGGGCAAAGGAACCCACATATAAAATTCTTATTTTTTCAATGTAGTACCTTGCATAACCAACTATTTTCGGCACTATGCATAATTACTTAGATATTATCTGGTATAATAGTACCTAGAATGAGCCCCAAAGAACCAAACTAATAGTATATATATACTGGTAAAAGAAAACTTTGTAAGAATTCTAGGAATGAAGGGATAACTAATTTAAATTTATGGTATAATAATAGTATATGGCAAATAAAGGTGAAATTTCTGTAGACTCAGAAGACGAGATTAGAGAAATAGAAAAAGAATTAGAAGAAGAGTTGAGATATGCGGTAGCATCTGCAAAGGGTGTGGTCCCAGCTGATGCTGTAATTAAGATTGAGCGTAAAAAAGGTAGACCAACTGGTGGACTTAGTGCAGAATCTAAGAAAGCTGGGGGTAAAAAGTCTAGAATCAAGCGTGGACAAACTTATAAACCTACTGATGATGACTATGCTAAAGTAGAAGAGATGGTATGTATAGGATTAGACCAGCATACTATAGCTAAAATTATGGGTATTTCTAATGCTACTCTAACTAAATATTATTCTCATAATTTATTAGTAGGTAAAGAGAAGCGTACCGCAAGAGTTGCCGGTGTTGCTTACGAAATGGCGGTCAGTGGGGAATCTCCTAGCATGACTACGTTTTGGTTAAAGACACAGGCCGGATGGTCCCCGAAACACCACGTTGTTGTAGAGGATAGACAGTTTGATATACAATGGGCTAACGATGAGGCTGATATTGCTGATGCTAATCAATTACTAAAGAATAAGGAAGGCAAGATACACTAGTATTTATGCAAGAGGAGAGAAAACCTATAGTAATACCCTACACACCTAGGGAATTACAAAGACATCTACACACAACTTTAGATAGATTTAATGTTGTAGTATGTCACAGAAGATTTGGTAAAACTGTATTTGCTATTAATCAGTTAATCAAAAGTTCTGTAGAAGATATACAAGCTGGTAAGAGACAACCTAGATATGCATACATAGCACCACTATTTAAGCAAGCTAAAACAGTTGCTTGGGATGAATTAAAAAGACTATGTGCTGTATTTCCTGATATTAAGTTTAATGAGGCAGAACTAAGAGCCGACTTCATGGGAGCTAGGATACAACTGTACGGAGCTGATAACTATGACACTCTCCGTGGAATTTATCTTGACGGTGTAGTATTAGATGAGTATGCCCAGATGAACCCTAAGATGTTCTCAGAGGTTATAAGGCCGGCACTCTCAGATAGGAAAGGTTATGCCATATTTATTGGTACACCTAAAGGGAAAAACGAATTTTATGATTTATACCACTCTGCCCCAGAGAAGAAGGGATGGGCTAGATTCTTATACAAGGCGAGTGAAACAGGGATATTAGATGATGAGGAACTCGAGCTTGCGAAACAGGATATGGCAGAGACTGAATTTGAACAAGAATACGAGTGTTCTTGGTCTGCTGCACTTAGAGGTGCGTATTATGCTAAAGAGATTGAAACTGCTTATGAAGAAGACCGAGTGGGGAAAGTCCCTTATGACCCGTCTAAACAAGTAGTAACAGCATGGGACCTTGGGGTATCAGACGCAACCAGTATATGGTTTGTACAATTTGTTGGTAAAGCAGTACACGTTATAGATTATTATGAAAACTCTAATGAAGGACTACCTCACTATATAGAGGTACTAAACAGGAAGGGTTATCATTATGGTGCACACATAGCACCACACGATATAGTAGTTAGAGAATTTTCTACTGGTAAGTCAAGACGAGACCTAGCATTTGACCTAGGCATAGACTTTCAAGTAGCACCAAAGTTAAAGGTTATGGATGGTATTGATACTACTAGAACTTATTTAAACAAGTGCTGGTTTGATGAAAGCACTACCAAGAAAGGATTGGAAGCATTACTACAATATAGAAGTAGCTATGATGACAAGAAAAAGATATGGTCACAACGACCAGTGCATGACTGGACATCACACGCCAGCGATGCTTTTAGGTACTTGTGTATAACAGATGTAGTGTTCACAGGTAATGACAGTGCTTGGGGAAAGGAACTTCCTAAGACTGATTTAAGTTGGATAATATAAGGAGAAGTATATGAATCCGAAATGGTTAGAAAATAAAATATTAGAAATGGCACAGGACATTAAAGACCTCAAACACATTATGAAAACAGTCAGTATGTCCACGCCACCACCTAAAGAAACAAAATACCCTATAAATAAAGGTAAATAATTTATGGCTAAAATGACAAAGCGTGAGCTATCTGCTCACCTAGAGCAAGAAATTAACTCAGCTCTAGGGTACAAAGACGGAAAGCTGACAGAACAACGCTCTGATGCGTTAGACCGTTACTATGGCAAAAAGTATGGTAATGAGCAAGAAGGTCGTTCACAGATTGTCACAAGAGATGTAGCAGATGTAATCGAATGGATTATGCCTAGCCTTATGAAGATATTTACTTCGGGCGATAAGGTAGTACAATTTGAACCACAGGGACCTGAAGATGTTACAATGGCAAAGCAGTCCACAGATTATGTGAACCATGTCATTATGAGACAAAACCCAGGATTTTCTATTATATATCAATGGTTTAAGGATGCACTGCTACAAAAGAATGGTATAGTAAAACACTATTGGGATGACAGTAGTGAAACATTACGAGAAGAGTACAAGAACTTAACAGAAGAAGAGTTTACTGCATTACTATTAGAAGATAATGTAGAGGTACTAGAGCACACTCCTAATGGATTAGAAGCTAGCGATGTTATTTCATTACAGCCACAACAAGTAACACATGATGTTGTAGTTAGTAGAACATATGATGATGGCCAAGTTAGAATAGAAGCTGTACCACCAGAAGAATTTTTAATAAACAAGTATGCCAAGACAATAGAGGATGCTCGTTTTGTAGGACACAGGGTAAAAAGAACTAAGTCTGAACTAATAGAACAAGGCTACCCTAAGAGTAAAATAGAGAATGTATTTAGTAATGATGAAGCTGACTATAAAGCTGAAAGACTTTCTAGATTCTCACAAGAACAAGACAATGCACCAGAAGGTGATATTGATGACGGAATTTGGGTTACAGAATGCTACATGCGTGTTGACTATGACAACGATGGCATTGCTGAACTAAGAAAAGTAACGAAGGTTGGAGATGAACTGTTAGATAATGAGGCTGTGGATAGTGTTCCCTTCTCCTCCCTTACACCTATACCAATGCCTCATAAGTTTTACGGTCTGAGTATTTATGACTTAATCTCCGACCTTCAACTCATTAAGACTACACTAATGCGTAACTTGTTAGACAA